>Ga0209060_10001689_pt1 | contig 23079 bp, 19 predicted proteins | sample Coa_R1_8_FD_187155 | JGI IMG/M metagenome (GOLD analysis project Ga0209060, IMG submission 187155) | Surface soil microbial communities from Centralia Pennsylvania, which are recovering from an underground coalmine fire - Coalmine... | ecosystem: Environmental > Terrestrial > Soil >...
GCGGCGGCCGTTCTCGCGCTTGACCTCGTGCTTGCCGTGCAGCATCTCGTGGAAGACGATCCAGGCCACGAAGTAGTCGGGTACGCAGGACTGGTCCAGCGCCGGGTGGATGCGGATGACGCGATCCTCGACGGCGAAGCTCCCCATCTTGATCGAGCGCCGCCGCGTCTTCTGCGACGTCACCGGGCCCCAGGTGATGCGCGCCTCCAGGCCGCCCTCGAAGCGCTCGGCGTTGAGGCGGTCGAAGATCGCCTGCAGGTCGTGGTAGCGGCCCGCCGTGCGCACCGTCAGGTTGCGCGGGCGGCGCACCTGCTGGCGGATGATGTGCTGGTGCTGCTCGATGTACTCGCCGAGCAGGGTCGAGGCGCGCCGGTCGTTGTGGACCACGTAGCGGGACAGCGCCCGCACCACGCGCGGCTCGGCCCCCACGAACATCTGGTGCAGGCGCAGCCGGTAGCCGTCGGATTTCCGGCGCACCGAGATCATGCTGTAGTGGTTGTTGGTGAGGCGCAGCTCCAGCGTCTTGCCGGGCGGCAGGTAGATGGCCAGCGCGGCGGCCATCTGGTCGGTGGTCTGTTCCAGCGTCGGGGCGAACCGGACCTCGCGCCCGGCCGCCGCACGGCGGACGCGCTCGGATCGGGTACCGACTTCGACGCGTGAACGATGTTGGGCCGACGCGGGTTCCGCGCCGAAGAGCGACAGCTGACGATGCGAAACCGGGGCCTGCGCACCGGGCTTCGGGGACGTCGGGGGACGCTTCAAGTGGGCCTCTCTAGCAGCATGCTCCCTCGGTTGAGCGGGTAAAAGCCTATCAACCGCCGCATACGAGCGCAAAATAGCTACGTGTCCGCCGTTATTTGACTTTACCTGTGAATAACTGATACCGGCCAACGCAAAATACGGCGTTTTACGGGGGTTTGATGCGACGCGCGCTCCCGCATAGTCTAGGCGTCGATGAAGGTCGAGGTGCTCTATTTCGCCGTGCTGCGCGAGCGTACGCGGCTGGACCAGGAGACGGTCGAGCTGCCGGCCGCGGCCTCGGTCGGCGACGCGCGCGCGGTGATCGCGAGGCGCCACCCGTCGGTGGCGGCGCTGCTGGCGCAGGTGAAGATCGCGGTCAACCGGGCGATGGCCGACGACGGGCGCGCGCTCGCCGACGGAGATGAGCTGGCGCTGCTGCCGCCGGTGGCGGGCGGCGCGGCCAGGGCGGGCATCCGCATCTCCGCCGAGCCGGTGACGGTCGAGGGCGCTCTCGCGGCGTTGCCCGAGGGCGACCATGGTGGCGTGGTGACGTTCGCCGGGATCGTCCGGCGGCGGGGCCATCACCTGCCGGACGTCGTCCGGCTCGAGTACGAGGCCTACCGCGAGATGGCCGAGGCGGTGCTGGGCGAGATCGCCGACGAGATCGAGCGCGAGCACCCGGGCGTGCGGCTGGCCATCCACCACCGGACGGGCGCGCTGCGGGTCGGAGAGATCGCGGTGGCCATCGCGGCGGCGGCGGCGCACCGCGCGCCGGCGTTCGAGGCCTGCCGGGAGGCCATCGACCGCCTGAAGGCGCGCGCGCCGATCTGGAAGAAGGAGATCGGCGAGAGCGGCGAGGCCTGGGTCGGCCTCGGCGCCTAGGCCGCGGGCCACGCAACCGCCGTCGGTGCGGGACCGACAACGACCGCATGCCAAGCCCGGAGACCCGTCCGGAGAATCGAGCGGCGCTGTCCCGGATCATCGGAGCCGATCCGGCCCTGCGCGCGGCGCTGGCGCGGGTGGCGCTGGTGGCCCCGACGAGCACGCCGGTGCTGGTGACCGGCGAGAGCGGGACCGGCAAGGAGCTGGTCGCGCGGGCCCTGCACGAGCTCGGCCCGAGCCCCGGCGCGCCGTTCGTGGCGGTGAACTGCGGCGCGCTCCCGCGCGAGCTGGCGGAGAGCGAGCTGTTCGGCCACGAGCGCGGCGCCTTCACCGGCGCGGCCGGGCGGCGGGCCGGCTGGTTCGAGGAGGCCGCGGGCGGGACGCTGGTGCTCGACGAGATCGGGGAGCTGCCGCTCGAGCTGCAGCCCAAGCTCCTGCGCGTGCTCGAGTCGGGGCGGCTGCGCCGGGTCGGAGGCTCGGGCGAGGTCCCGGCGCGCGTGCGGGTGGTGGCCATGACGCTGCGCGATCTGGAGGGCGAGGTTTCGCGCCGCTGCTTCCGGGCCGACCTCTACTATCGGCTGGCGGGGATCTGCGTGCGGCTGCCGCCGCTGCGCGCGCGGCGCGACGACGTCCCGCTGCTGGCAGCGCACTTCCTGGGGGAGGTCGCCGCCGAGATCGGGGAGCGCGCCCTCGACGGGGCGGCGCTGGCCGCGCTCTCGGCCGCCGAATGGCCGGGCAACGTGCGCGAGCTGCGCAACGTGATCCGACGGGCCGCCATCCTGACCCGCCCGGGCGAGCGGATCACGGCCGAGGCGCTCGAGCTCTCGCCGCCGCCGCCCTTCCGGCTGGCCGACGGGGCGCCGGCCGGGACGGCCCCTCTCCCCGAGGACGCCATCCAGCTGGCGGGGAGGACGTTCGGCGAGATCGAGCGCGAGGTCTTCTCCTGGGCGCTGCGCCGCCACCACGGCAGCCGGCGGCAAGCGGCCAAGGCGCTGGCGATCGCGCGCTCCACCTTCTGCGACAAGGCGAGGCGCTACAGCCTCTAGGACAGGCGTCCGGGAGCTGTTCGCCGGGCGGTCACGGCGGCGGGGCCTGGTCGGGCGGCGGCGCGGGCGCCGGGGCGCCGGCCGCTCCGGCCCCACCCACCGCCGCGGGCGAGGCATCGGCCACCGTCGGTCCGGGTCCGGGGCCGTGCCAGCTGGCGGGGGACGGACCGCCCGGGGGCGGGGCGGCGGCCGTGGGAGCGGCGGGCGGCGCCGGCGGCGGCGGTGGCGGCGGGGCGGGCGGCGCGGGCTCGGGCGGCGGGGGCGCGACCGCCATAGCCGGTGGCGGTGAGGACGGCGCCGGAACGGGCGGCACGAACGGCGCCGGGGCCGGCGGTCGCGGCGGAGCCGGGGGGGCCGCGGCCCGCGTCCCGGCGCGCGGCGGCGCGCTCTGGACCGGCGACGTGGGCGATAGCACCGGCGGGTTGAGCTGCCCCAGCCGCCCCGAGAGGCGGAGCCCGTAGAACCCGTCCGGCCGCTTCCCCTGCGCGCCCGCCATCTGCAGGATCGTCTGCACGGTGGGCGCCTGCTTGAGGAAGGCGTCCGAGAGCTTGAACCGCAGGTAGGCGTTGACCGTCGAGCTGGGGAGCGGGTCGTGCAGCGTCACCTCCCCTTCCAGCGCCACCTCGCCGTCGCGCGACTTGCCCCCGATCTCCTGCAGCTTGGCCAGCCCCTTCTCGATGGCGACGTGGCCGCCGAAGTCGTCGAGCCGCAGCTTGGGCAGCGTCAGCCCGCCCGAGAGGAAGGGGTTCCCGGCCACCTTGAGCGGCGTCTTCCCGTCGCCGATCACGACGCCGTCGCAGGAGAGCGTGATCTCGCCGTTGGCCTCGGCCAGCTTCCCCGAGGCCGAGGCGATCTGCAGATCGAGCTTGGCCGTCCCGGCGAGCGGCAGGTTGATCGTGTCCCGCACGCCGGGGAGCTCGCCCAGGTTGACGTCGCGCGCGCGCACCTTGAGCTCGAACGGCCCCTTCTTGCCCGGCGCACCGGTCTGCGTGATCTCGACCTGCCCGCCGAACGCCTCCAGCGTGATGGTGGTGGTCTTGGCCGAGGAGAGCAGCGACCAGGGGGCGATCGATATCCGCGCCGACTGGATCGCGAACCGGGTCGCCTTCCCGCCGGCCGGCGGCTTGGTGCGGACCAGGATGTCGCGGAAGATGACGCCCAGGCCGAACGCCGGGCTGGCCGAGCCGATCTCGACGTCGAGGTCGTGCGCGGCCGCCGTGCGGATCGCCACCTGCTTGGCGCTCTCGGCGGGGAACGAGAAATAGAGCGCCACCACGAAGACGACCAGGCCGAACAGGCTGAACAGCGCCGGCCGGCGAAACCGGCGAAGCAGCTCGGGAGAGAGGGTGACCATGGGCGCTCCTAGTCCTTCTACTGCTTGTTGTCGGCCCCGGCGGGCTTCTTCTTCGTCTTGTCCTCGTGCACCTTCTCGAAGGCGGTGGCGGTCGCCTCGACGTCCAGCTTGCCCTCCGCCCCGCTGAACGGGTGCTTGAGCGACAGGCGCGTGAAGAAGATGAGGCGGGGCCCGGTCTCGACGCGCTTGAGGAAGTTGGTGAGGCTCTGCAGATCGGTGTCCCGGATCTTGAGGTCGGTGTCGTGCTCGATGTAGCGGCGCCCGGCCGGGACCGTGGGGCGCTCGCTCGACTCGGCGATCTGGATGTTCTGCTCGCGCGCGGCGGCCTCCAGATCGCCGGCCAGCTGCGGCGGGGCGTCCCCGATGCGCGCCTCCTGCACCGAGTTGCGCGCCTTGGCCTCCAGATACTCGTCGCGGTGCTTGGCAATGGCCGTCAGCGCTTCGCGGATCGCGCTGTTGCCCTCCTCGAGATCGCTGATGTTGTCCAGCTTGGACCAGACCCCCAGCGCGATCGCCACCACGGCGACGATCGCGCCGCCGACGCTGACCCAGCGCCGCTGGCGCGGGGGCATTCGCTCCCACTCGCTGACGAAGTAGGCCGCCGGGCGCCGGAAAAGTCGACCGGCTGCCTCGCGGAGCTTGTTGCTGAGCACGCTCATGATCGTCTCTCGCTCACGGACACTTGGAGGTGATGGTGAGGGTGAACTGCTTGGCCCCGCCCGAGACTTCGGTGATCGCCCCCTTGGTCACCTCCTCGAAGCAGTCGATCTCCTTGAGCTTGGCGGCGATCTCGTCGACGGCGGCCGCCGTGTCGGCGGTCCCCTTGATGAACGTCTTCTTCGGACGGATCTCCAGCTCGGTGACGTCCAGCTTGACCTTGTCGGCCGGCGGCGCCTTGCGCGATATTTGATCGAGGAGATCGAACGCCGTCGCTTTGGGGAGCGGCGCCAGCTCCTCGCGGAAGCCCTTGCGCAAGAGCTCGGTCACGTTCTCGGCGTCGTCGCGCGGCTTGCCGAAGACCTCGGTCGTGGCCGCCGCCAGCTCCTTGTCCAGCGCCTTGCGCTGGTCGTTGAGGCTGGACGAGCGGGCGCCGAGATCGAAGACCACGGCCGCCACCAGCGCCGCCGCCAGCCCCGCCAGGTGCGCCGCCTTCTGGCGCACGATCGAGAAGTTCGCCCGGTAGACGAAGGGGCCGCGGCGGAAGTCGATCTCGCGCGAGCCGCGCGCGGCGGCCAGCGCGATCGCCCCTGCCAGCGTGTGCACCTCGGCGTCGGGAGAGGCCTCCTCGATCCCGGCCGGATCGTGCGCGCCGCGCCCGCCGCTCTCGATCACGCCCCGCACCGTCGGGTGGCGCGCGGGGATCCCCAGCTCTGCTTCGAGAAAAGACGGCAGCCCCGCCAGCCGGCCGCCGCCGCCGACCACCAGCAGCGCGTCGACCTCCAGCTTCGAGCCGGCGGCGAAGCTGGCCAGCGTCTGCCGCAGCTCGCGGATGGTCGGCGCCAGCGCCTCGCGCAGCACGGCGTCCAGCTTGACCAGCAGGGGCGTGTTCGGCACCCGCCCCGGCCCGGCCAGAAACGCCTCGCCGCGCTTGGCCTGCTCGGCCCGCGCCGGATCGGCGTTGAACGCCTTGGCGACGGCGGCGGTCAGGTGGGCGCCGCCACGCCGGATGGTCCGGGCGTAGATGGCGTTGCCGCGGTGGAGGATGCAAACGTTGGTGCGCTCGTGACCGAAGTCGAGCAGCGCCTGGCAGGTCGCCGGAGCCTCCTCGCCGGCGGGCGGCTCCGGGAACAGCGTCCGGTAGATGACCGGGGCGGCGAACAACGACCGGGGGTGGATCCCCTGCGCCTCGGCCGCGGCGATGAACGCCCCCAGATCGTCGCGCTTGGCGGCCGCAGCCAGCACCGTGGTCCCCTCGGGACGCTGGATGGCGGTCAGGTGGTCGAACACCACGTCCTCGATGGGGGTCACGATCTGGCTCTCCAGCTCGTACCCGACCACCTGATCGATCTTGCGCGCGTCGGAGAACGGCAGGTCGAGCACGCGCACCGAGAGCTGGTCGCCGGCGATCGCCAGGTAGGGGGTCACCTCGCCCGCCGCGCGGGAGAGGCCCTCGCGCGCGGCGGCCAACTGACGTTCCAGGAGGGGCGCCTCCCCGGCGGGGACCGGCACCTCCTCGAGGGCGCGCAGCGTGGTGGCGCGGAAGCCGGCCTCGAAAAAGGCCAGCTTGACCGAGTAGGCGCCGAGATCGATGCCGCAGACGGTGTGAGCCATGGTGTTTGGTTATTCCTCGCGCCAGTACTGCAAGACGCCGGCGTCCTTCTCGGCGCCGGGATTCTTGGTCCAGCCGTTCTCGAGTGTCCGCCCCGTGTCGAGGATGGCGGTGATCTTCCGCTTCACCCGCCCCGACTCGCCCGACGAGACGACGCGGTAGACGCGCGGCGGCCCCACGTAGGCGACGCTGTTCAGGTCGATGCCCATGAGCGGCTTCATCCCCTGGAAGATCCGATAGCGCGGATCGTCGGGGAGCACGGAGGTCTGCGGGTTCTGCAGCACGCTGATGATGGTGTTGAGGCTGTCGAACCCCGCGGCCGAGGCGCGATCGCACAGGACGCTGGCCACCGGATAGAGGACGGCGTCGTCGAACACGGCGGGATCGGTGGGGGGCTTGGTCGGATCGGTCATGGCGCCGGCGCGGATGACGCCCATCAGCAGCGGCGTGCAGTCGCCGCTCTCCTTGTTGCTCATGGCGCCCAGGTTCACCTTGCAGCCGGTGTCCGAGGCGTAGACGGTGAGGAAGGGCTGGAAGGCCTCCATGAACCCGTCGGAGACGCCGCGCACCATCTTCACCTCTTCGATGGAGTCGTAGTAGTTGTCGTGCGCGCGGTAGCGGTCGGCGCGGGCGTCGTAGCGGTAGTCCTCCGAGGACGAGCCCCCTTCGGGGGAGAACATCTGCTCGTCGGCGTCCGCCCAGTCGATGATGGCGCGCGCCACGTCGGTGCGCACGGCGTAGTTGCCGGTGGCGTCGGCTTCGGCGAACAGGTTGTCGAACCGGCGCGAGTACATGAGGCCCATGAGCAGCCGGTAGACGATCATCTGTTTGCCGCGGTCGGGGGTCACGCCACCACCGCAGTTGATGTCGATCTTGCCGTCCTCGGCGGTGATGAGGGCGTCGAAGTTTCCCGACTTGAGGCCCAGCCCCTTGATGTTGCTGGTGTCGAGGCCGATGAGGCTCCCCAGGCCCGCGACCTCGTCCTTCGAGCCGCTGAAGAACCCCATCAGCGTGCTGGCGTAGTCGGTGATCCGCAACGAGAAGCCGAGGCTGGGGGGCTGGCTGTTGCTGCCCGTGGTGCCGCCGGTCCCGGACGACGAGCTCCCCATCGTCGAGGTCATCAGCTGGGTGATCTGCTTCATCACCGGGTCGATGAACTCTTGCTGGATCTTGATGAGCAGCCGGGACAGGCTGACCGAGGAGACGGCCAGGTAGTGCGCCCGCAGGTCGTCGCGCGCGTTGGCCGCCTGCGCGGCGTCGACGGTGGTCCCGTAGGTGAACTCGCCGATGATCGAGATCATCATCGCCAGCCAGGTGAGCACGATCAGCATCGCCACGCCGCGCTGGCGCCGGGTGAGGCCCGCCGCGCGCATCCGGCGGCGCTCGGCGGCCCACGCTTTGATCCGCGCCCAGAGCTTCATTGCTTCACCGGCTTGTAGGCGACCTTCTCGGACATGCGCAGGCGCGCGTCGGTCGAGTACGACACCTCCTGGCCGCGCTCGTCGATCACCGTCAGCGTGATCCGGACGTGCGCCGGCAGGTACTGCTGCCCGCTGGCGTTCAGCGTGCTCCAGTCGTTGGACCACTGCTTGAGCGTCTGGTCGTAGTAGGCGAACTTCACCCGGCTCACGTCGGGGCAAAGGATGTAGGACTCGCCCAGCAGGGTGCTGGGGTTCTCGGCCTGCAGGCGCCGCGTCTCGCGCCGCATGAGGTTGAGGACCCGCCGGTCGTCGGGGTCGCGCTCGCCGAAGTAGGAGATGAGGGCGGTGTCCCCCTCGGCCAGGCCGGCGCGCAGCCGCTGGTGCGCGAAGCTCGAGAACTGCAGCTCGTCGACGTCGCCGCGCGACGAGCCGGTCAGGAAGGTCCGCCGCTCGGTGATGGCGGTGTTCTCGTGATACGAGATGTAGGCCATCTCCAGCTCGCGCGCCATCCGCGTGAGCGCCACCCGCACCGTGTGCGTCCGCTCCTGCGCCGACTGCACCGCCTTCTTGTCGATGACCGTCTGGCTGAACGAGCCCCACATCATGGCGGTGATGAACGTCAGGATGGCGAGCGCCAGCATCACCTCGATGAGCGTGAAGCCGGACGATCGTCGTCGGGACCCTGGAAGGGTCCCGCGCCCCCCGCGACGGGCAATCGCCAGCCAAGCTCGCGCTCGCCCACGCGATCGTCGTCGGGACCCTGGAAGGGTCCCGCGCCCCCCGCGACGGGCAATCGCGAGCCGAGCTCGCGTTCGCCCACGCGATCGTCCCCGGCACCGTGGGAGGGTCCCGCGCCCCCCGCGACGCTCGGTCACTTTCCCCCCCCGAACATGCTCTTGAGCGCGCCCAGGCCGTTCAGCTGGTTGTTCCCGGTGGAGCCGCCGGTGCCGCTGGTGCCACCGGTGCCGTTGTTGGTGCCGGTGCCGAGCAGCCTGGAGGGATCGGTCAGGTACTGGACCACCTCGAAGTTCTGGTTGGGCCGGCCGTGCTCGTCCCACAGCACGCGCACGGTCACCTTGCGCACCGACTCCTGCAGGCCGAGGCGGATCGGGTCGATGAAGCTCGACATCATGCCGCCCATGAACCCGGTCATGAGCGACATCGGATCCTTGGCGTCCATCGTCGTCGACGAGGCCTGGTCGCGCGCCTTGGTCGACATGTCGGAGGGGAGGTCGATCCGCTCGATGACGCTCTCCCAGCGGAACTGCGGGTAGCCGCTGTCGCGGAAGGTCCCGGCCGTGCTCTCCTCGTTGTCGGTGAAGCCGTAGTCGAGGATCTCGTCCTCGATCTCGACCATCCGGTTGCGCGCCAGGAAGGTCGCGGCGGTGGTCATCTTGGCGTGGTTGGTCGAGCGGACGTTGCTGGTCACGATCGAGAGCAACACCACCATCGTCACCGAGAGGATGGCGATGGCCACCATGATCTCGAGCAGCGTGAAGCCGGAGGAGAGCGAGCGTCGACCCGGCGTCATTGGACCACCTGGTTCCCCTCGTCGTCGTAGCGGACGCCGAGGTTCGGCTGCACCTCTTGGCTGTAGATGCGCACCCGCCCGGTGATGGGGTGGACCACCAGCGAGTAGACGTTCTGCCCCGATTCGTCGGTCAGCGTGATGACGGCCGGCTCGGTCTGCCCCAGCGGGTAGAAGTAGAGGTAGACCCGCCCGGCCGTCACCGGGTCGGTCATGCGCGGCGTGTAGAAGCTCTTGATGCGCACCTTGCCGAGCTTGACCGGCTTGAGGGCGGTCTCCTTGAAGGCCGCGAAGCGCGGGCGCTTGGGACGGAACTCGCCCACGTCGAGCTTGGACATGTCGAAGCTCGACGTCGCCGAGTTGTAAGTGGAGAAGAGGCCCGAGGAGCTGCTGCCGCCGCCGTACAGCATGTCGTTCTTCTCCTTCTTCTTGCGCGCCTCCTCGTCCTGGGCCGCCTCCTTGTCCTCGCGCTTCTTGCGATCGAGCTCGCTCTCCGCCTGGTTGGGCGCGTAGAACTTGTCGTCCGAGACCTCGGCCCAGTACTTCCCGTCGCTGATGTCGATCACCAGGCGGTGGTACTTGCCGGTCACCGAGGCGCGGTCGAACAGGAACCGGATCGCGCCCGACATGTGCGAGGCCCCCTCGCGCAGGTTGCTCCGCGCCAGCGACCGGACCCCGCGCACGCCGAGGGTGGAGACGAGCGCGACCACCAGGAGCACGATGACCACCTCGATCAACGTGAACCCCTCCGCCCGGCGGAGCGCCGGCCGGGTGAGGCTCTGTCGTCGAGGCGAGATCACGTCCGCTCCCTTCGCTCCTGGTCGCTCCCCGACTGGCGGGCTAGTCCCAGGACTTGATGTCGTCGGCGGTCCCGTCCTGCCGGTCAGGGCCGGGCGAAGAGACGTCGGCGCTGTCGGGATCGTTGGTCCCCGGGCACTTCATGGTGAAGTCCTTGCCCCAGGGATCCTTGGCGTTGGCCTTGTCCAGGTACTTCTGGGCGACCAGGTCGTCGATCCCGCGCGGGCAGTTGCCGGGGTTGTCGATCATGTACTTGACCACCGCCTGCTGGACGGACTGCACGCGCGTCTTGGCGATCTTCACCTGGGCCTTCTTGAACTGGCTGAAGATCGCGGTGCCCACGCCGCCAGCGATGAGCGCGATGATCGCGAGCACGATCATGATCTCGATGAGGGTGAATCCTGCCTCCGCGGTGCGCGCCATCCGCCCGAGGTTCCTCTTGTTGCTCTCCTGTGACTGGATCATTGGGCTCTCCTCACTGGACGAAGTTCTGCATGTCGAGAATGGGTTGCAGGACTGAAAAGACGATGAACACCACCGCCAGCGCCATGCCGACGATGAGCATGGGCGACAGGATGGTGGTCAGCTTGGCGACCTTGCCGTCGACGTCGCGCTCGTAGGCGGTGGCCACGTTCTCCAGCATGGCCTCGAGCTGCCCCGAGCGCTCGCCGACGGAGATCATGTGCACCATCAGCGAGGGGAACTGCTTCGAGCGCTTGAGCGGGTTGGCGATCGGCTCGCCCTCGCGGATGGCGTCGCGCGCCTCCTCGACCACCTTCTCGAGCACCGTGTTGTTGAGGACCTTCTTGGTGATCTCCAGCGCCGTCAGCACCGGAACGCCGGCGGCCAGCATCGTCGACAGCGTGCGGGCGAAGCGGGCCACGGCGACGAAGCGGACCAGCGGCCCGAGCAGCGGCAACCTGAGCTTGAGCCGGTCGATGGTCCCCCGCCCCTTCGGCTTGCGCGACCAGCGGCGGTAGGCGACGTAGGTGAGGGAGAAGACCACGATCAGCGCCCACCAGTAGCTGCCGACGAGATCGGAGAGGAAGATGAGGAACTGGGTGTTCCAGGGGAGCGTGTGGCCCATGTCCTCGAAGATGGAGGTGATCTTGGGAACCACCACCACCATGAGGACGCCCATGATGATGGTCCCCAGGATGACCATGATGATCGGGTAGGTGAGCGCGCTCGACACCTTCGACCGCAGCGCGTTCTGAGCATCCAGGAAGTCGGCCAGCCGCGAGAGCACGGCGTCGAGGTTGCCGGCCGCCTCGCCCGAGCGGACCATGTTGGTGTAGAGCTCGGGGAAGATGGTCGGGTGCGCGCCCAGCGTATCGGCCAGCGAGCTCCCCTCGTTGACCTTCTGGCGGATCTCGGCCAGCACCATCTGCAGCTTCTTGTTCTCCCCCTGCTCGGCCAGCGCCCCCAGCGCCTCGGCCAGCGGGATCCCCGCCTTGATCAGCGTGGCCAGCTGCCGCGTGAAGGCCGCCACCTCCTGCGGCTGCACCCGCTCGACCAGGCTGCGCAGATCGATCTCGCGCTTGAAGACCGAGACGTTCGCGCTGGCGCCCGGACGCGTCGCCGCCTTCTGCCCACCGGCCAGCACCTCGCGGTGCTCGGTGATGAAGACGCCGTCCTTGCGCAGGTTCTGGCGCAGCGCCTTGGGGCCGTCGGCGTCGCGCGTGCCGCTCACCGACTTGCCGCCAGCGTTGAGCCCCTTCCAGGCGTAGACCGGCATCGGCTACTCCGCGTCCTGGGTGGTGATCATCAGGACCTCGGCGGTGGTGGTCATCCCGGCCAGCACCTTCTGCGCGCCGTCCTCGCGCAGCGTGCGCATCCCGACCGAGGTGGCGTGCCCCTTCACCGTCTGCGCGTCCGCGTTCTTGATGGTCAGCTGCCGGATCTTCTCGTCGATCGGCAAGAGCTCGTAGATCGCCGTTCGCCCCTTGTAGCCGGCGCCCAGGCAGACCGGGCAGCCGCCCTCCTTGGCGCGGAAGAGCATCCCGGGAGGCGGCAGCCAGGCGTCGTCCCCCTTGAAGATGACCCTGCGCGCCTTGCCCTGCGCGAAGGCGGCGGGGTTGATGCCGATGCTGGCCAGGTCCTCGTCGCCGGGCTTGTAGGGCTCGCGGCACTCCTTGCAGATCCGGCGCACCAGCCGCTGCGCCAGCAGGGCCATCAGCGACGAGGCGACGAGGAACGGCTGCACGCCGAGGTCGACGAGGCGCGTGATGGCGCCGGCCGCGTCGTTGGTGTGGATCGTCGACAGCACCAGGTGGCCGGTCAGCGAGGCCTGGATGGCGATCTCGGCCGTCTCCCGATCGCGGATCTCGCCCACCATGATGACGTCCGGGTCGTGGCGCAAGAACGAGCGCAGGCCGGCCGCGAAGGTCAGATCGATCTTCTCGTTCACGGCGGTCTGCGAGATCCCGTCCAGCTGGTACTCGACCGGATCCTCGATGGTGAGGATGTTGAGGTCGGGCGAGTTGATCTTGGCCAGGCAGGCGTAGAGCGTGGTCGTCTTACCCGAGCCGGTGGGGCCGGTGACCAGCATGATCCCGTGCGGCTTGTGGATCAGCTCGTCGATCTGCCGCAGGTGATCGTCGCCGAACCCGATGTCGGCCAGGTCGTGCAGCACCGACTCGCGGTCGAGCAGACGGATGGTGACGCGCTCGCCTTGCTTCACCGTGGGGATGGTGGCGACGCGCATGTCGATGTCCTTGCCGGCGATCTTGCGGCGGATGCGGCCGTCCTGCGGTAGCCGCTTCTCGGCGATGTTGAGGCCGGCCATGATCTTCACGCGCGAGATGATCGAGGGCATGAACTGCCGCGGCGCCTGGCGCGACTCGTACAGCACGCCGTCGATGCGGTAGCGGACCACCACCTCCTTCTCGCCCGGCTCGATGTGGATATCGGAGGCGCGCTCCTTGACGGCGTTGAACAGCAACGAATTGACCCAGCGGATGATGGGCGCCTCGTCGGTGATCTCCAGGATGTCGACCAGCTCCTCGCTGCCCCCCTCGTCGTCCTCCTCGCTCTTCTCCTCGGCCAGCTCGCCGCCCTTGCCGTGCTTGCGGCCGTAGACGTCGTTGATGACCTCCAGGATCCGCTGCGACGGCACCAGCACCGGCTGCACCTCGGCGCCCAGCTGATTCCGCAGATCGTCGAGCGGGCCGACCTCCAGCGGGTCGGCCATGGCCACCATCGCCACGTCGCCTTCGCGCCTGACCGCCAGCAGCCGGTGCTGCTTGGCGAACCCGATGGGGATCCCGGTGGCCAGATCGAGATCGACGTCGTCGACCTTCAGCTCGGCGCTGTAGCCGATCCCCAGCTGCTTGCCCAGCGCCTGCAACACCTCCTCCTCGGTGACGGCGCGCGCCTTCACCAGGATCTCGCCCAGGCGGCCCCCTTCGGCCTGCTGCGTGACGAGCGCCTGCTCGATCACCGCGGGCGTGAAGTGGGGATCGCTCCCGCGCTTGAGGTCGAGCAGCAGCTCGCCGATCCGTTTTCTTGCCACCTCTGGCGCCTCCTCAGGGAACCCGGGGCGCCGGCCCGGCGGGCGGTGCGGCCGGCGCGGCGGGCGGTGCCGCGCCAGGCGGGCCAGGCGGCGGCCCCGGCGGCAGGAAGCCCGGCCCCGGACCGACGGGGAGATCGACGGGACCCGACTCGTCCTGCAGGTCCTTCTCCCGGATCCGCTGCATGTCCAGCTCTTCCTTCTCGACCTCGCGCGCCGCCTTGTTGATCTCCTCCAGCATCCCGATCTTGCGGCGGTAGTCGATGCTCGCCTCCACCGGGCGATCCTCGCCGCCGAACCGCTCCACGAACTCGCGCCGCTCCTTCATCTTCTTCTCCAGCACGCGCCGCAGATCCGACTGGTCGTTGATGACGTAGGGGGTGAGCGCGATGATCAGGTTCGTCTTCACGATGTGCTTGCTGGTGTTGCGGAAGAAGAAGCCCAGGATCGGGATGTCGCCCAGCAGCGGGATCTTGGTGACGCTGTTGACGATCTTGTCCGACATCAGGCCGCCGATCAGGATGGTCTGCTGATCCTTGGCGACGACGACGGTCTTGGCCGACCGCTCGGAGGTCGAGGGGCCCAGCGTGGGGCTGGTGGGGCCGAGCTCGGAGTCCTTGGCGTCGACCTCCATCCGGATGATGTCGTGCTCGTTCACGTGCGGCGTCAGCTTGATCTCCAGCGCCACGTTCTCGCGCTGGACCTGCGGGAACAGGTTCCCGAGGCCGAACCCCGGCACGCCCGTCGCACCGCCACCCGGGTTGATCCCCAGCGTGCTGACCGGGAAGGGAATCTTCTGCCCGACGGAGATCTCGCCGTCCTCGTTGTTCATGATGAGGATGTGCGGGTTCGACAGCACGTCGACGTCGCTGTTCGTCTGCAGCGCCTTGATGAGCACGCCGAACGAGGGGATATCGACGGTCGACGTCGCCGCGGTGCCGAGGCCCGCCGCGGTCGCCGGGTCGAGCACCGGCCCCAGGATGCCGGCCAGCATCGTGTCGCCCAGCGCGTTGGTCGGCTGCAGCGTGTTGGCCGGGTTGAGGCCACCGACGATCAAGCTGGGGTTGGACAGCCCGAACAGGTGCTCGGGCAGCACGCCGTGCCAGGAGGCGCCGAGGTCGCGCTGCTTGTCGAGCGTGACCTCCAGGATCATCGCCTCCACGAATACCTGCTTGCGCGGCGAATCGAGCAGCTCGATCACCCGGCGCAGGGACTGGTAGTCCTTGAGCGACGAGACGACGATCAGCGAGTTGGTCGGCCGATCGAAGTTGAGCCGCACCTCCCCCTCGAACAGCATGTTCGCCCCCGAGAGCGGCTGCCCCGTGGCGCCCGGCGTCGGCGTCGGCGTCGGCGTGCTGGTCCCGCTGCGCGGCCGGGTGCGCGACCCGGTCGTCCCCGACACCGGGATTCCCGTCACCGAGCCGATCGTCTGGGCCAGCTCGTCGCAGTTGGCGTTCTCGCAGTAGTAGACGTGGATGCGCCCGTCGCCCCCGTCGATCGGGACGTCCAGCTTCTTCACCAGGGTCAGCAAGCGCGCGTAGGACTTCTCGTTGGCGATCACGATCAGCTGGTTCGATCGTTCGTCCGGGATGATCTTGGAGATCATCATCTCGGTGGTGAGATCGCCGGGCTTAGGGCGGACCCCACCGGGGGGCGGCGGCGCGCTGGTGCTCGCCCCCCCCTTCCCTCCCAGCTTCGCGACCTGGAAGATCTCCCCCAGCTTCTGCGCCATGTCCGTCGCCGAGGTGTTCTTCACCCCGATGATCCAGACCTTCTCGCCGCTGCCCGGCTGATCGATCTGCTTGAGGATGGCCATCATGCGCTGGATGTTCGAGGCCAGGTCGGTGACGATGAGCGCCCCCTGGGGCGCGTAGACGATGACGTCGCCCTGCTCGCCCTTGAGGCGCCCCAGCACCTGGGCGACCTCGTTGGGGTCGGCGTTCTCCACCCGGATGAGGCGGGTCACGTAGCTCTCGTTGGTCGGGACGTCGGAGTCCTCGCCGTAGAGCGGGATGGGCGCCGACTTGGCCTTCACCGTCTCGATGATGCGCAGCACGTGCCCGGAGGGCTGGACGGTCAGGCCGACCGAGTCGAGCGCGCCGAGAAACAGCCGGTAGGCCTCCTCCGGCGTGATCAGCTCGGGCGCCACGATGGTGACCTTCTTGCTGTTCGCCGGGATGGTCCCCGGCAGCAGGAACTGCTTGCAGGTGATCGACGAGATCCAGGCGATGAGATCGCCGAGCTCGGTGTCGGGCTTGAGGTTCAGCTTCACGATCCGCTTGCCCGACGGATACTTCTTGCAGGAGTTGAACTCCTTCTCGCCGATCACGGTGCCGCCCGCGGGGGCCCCGGCGGCGCCGGGCGCGGTCGGGGCGGTCGCGGCCGGTGTGTTCGCCTGATCGCGGTGACGCCGGATGGCCGCCCCGGGGGCCGACCCACCCGGCGGGACCCTGACCGGCCGCTGATCCGCCCCTTCGGCGACGGCGGCTCGCGCCGCTCCATACAACGACGCCAGCATGACCGCACCGGCGAAGAGCCCCACTGTTCGTGATTTGATCGTCATCGGATTGTGTAGTCCTCGGTGACCTTCTGTCCGTTGCGTTCGAGCCCGACCGACAGATGGTTCGCCGTCCGGAGCTTGGTGTAGACCTCGAGCGCCTTGTCAGGGCTGTTCATCTCCATGCCGTTGATGGCCGAGATGATGTCGCCGTTCTGCAGGCCGATCTTTCCGAACGGCCCGTCCGGCTTGATGCTGAGCAGCCGGAAGCCGATCGACTTGCCGTCCCTCGTCTCCGGGACGATGCGCGCCGCCTTGGCGAGCGAGCCCATGTTGCCCAGCAGCGCGTCGATGGTCGAGTGCTGGACCTCGTACTTGTTGGGCCCGGTCTGCTTGATCCCCTTGTCCATCGCGTCCATCAGCGGATCCTTGGGACCGGCGGCCGGCGGCGGAGGCGCGGCCGCCTGCGGCGCATTGGCCGGCACGTCGAGCAGCTCGAGGTACTCCTCCCGGCCGCCGCCGAAGTTGAGATAGACGCGCGTCTCGTCGATCTGGTCGATCGTCGCCTCGCGGATCTTCGAGCCGACCCCGAACGGCCCCGACGACTTGTCGTCGTTGTCGCGGATGATCGCCATCGACCACTTCGGATCGGTCGGCGCGTACATGATCGCCAGCAGCTTGAGCGGGAGCGTCGTCCGCTGGAGCGGCGGCGGTCCGGCCGGCTTGTCGGGCGTCTCGGGCCCGCCGCCGAGGATCGGCGGACAGGTCGAGCAGAAGATGTTCCGCTTCAGGATCTCCTCGACCTCCTTGGAGTAGGTCGGGCCGGTGGCGGCCAGCGTCGGCGGCTTGGCGGCGTGCTTCACGCTCGGCACGGCGCCGGCGAACCCCGCCTCGATCGCGGTGGCCGTCGCCTTGGCGGCGAAGATGGCGCACAGCGCGACCACCGCGAGGTCGACGACAGAGAGGTACTTCCGAAGCAGTGTTTCCATTGGAGGTCCGACGCCAGAGCCAAAGCAACGCCGAGACCACCCGACGAGCCGACAAACTCCTTTGAGATCAGGTTGTTAGCGCGACCCGCCGGCTTGACTGCCCTGCCAATTTGGCACGTCTCGACCGGGCTCTTCGCCAACCTCATCGGCGGCGACCGGCTCGGGCTCGCCGCGCTCCTCCTCGAGCCGCCGGTAGATCGTCCGGGTGGCGATGCCCAGCAGCTGCGCGCACAGGCGCTTGTCCCCCCCGACGTGCGCCAGCGTGGCGTGGATGACCCGGCGCTCGATCTCCTCGAGCGGCGTGCCGACGACGAACGAGAGCGTCCGGCCATCGCCCGCCGCGCCGCCACCGCTGCGCACCTCGGGCGGCAGGTCGTCGATCTCCACCGCGCTCCCCCGCGACAGGACGACCGCCCGCTCGACGGTGTTCTCCAGCTCGCGCACGTTGCCCGGCCAGTCGTGGCGTGCCAGCGCCTCGGCCGCGGCGCGGGAGAACCCCGAGAGGTGCCGGCCGTTCCGGGCGGCGTAGCGCTGCAGGAAGTGCTCGGCCAGCAGCGGGATGTCGTCGCGCCGGTCTCGCAAGGGTGGGATGGGGACGGCGATGACGTTCAGGCGGTAGTAGAGGTCCTCGCGAAAGCGCCCCTCTCGCACCGCCGCGCGCAGATCCTGGTTGGTGGCGGCCACCAGGCGGAGGTCGACCTTCAGCGTGCGGCCGCCGAGGCGCTCGACCTCCCCCTCCTGCAGCACGCGCAGCAGCTTCACCTGGACGTGGGTGGGGATCTCGCCGATCTCGTCGAGGAACAGCGTCCCCCCGTCGGCCTGCACGAAGCGGCCGTCGTGGCGCTGGGCCGCCCCCGTGAAGGCCCCCTTCTCGTAGCCGAACAGCTCGGCCTCGAGGATGGTCTCGGGGAGCGCGGCACAGTTGACCGGCACGAACGGGCCGCCGCCGCGCGGGGAGCTGTCGTGGATGGCCCGCGCCAGGAGCTCCTTGCCGGTCCCCGACTCGCCCAGCAGCAGGACCGTCGCCTGCGAGGGCGCCGCCTGCATGACGATCTCCATCGTCCGCCGCCAGGCCAGCGACTGGCCGATGAGGGACCGCCGCTTCTCGGCCTGAAGCTGCGCGCGCAGCGAGCGGTTCTCCTGCACGAGAGACCGCTTCTCGATCGCCTTGCCGACCACGCGCAGCAGGTGCGCCCGCTTGATCGGCTTGGTGACGAAGTCGTACGCCCCCTGCTTCATCGCCTCGACCGCATTTTCGACCGTCCCGTAGGCGGTCATCAGCACGGTCTCGGTCTCGGGGGCGACGCTCTTGCTCGCGCGCAGGAGGTCCATCCCCGACATTCCGGGCATCATGAGGTCGGTCAGCAGCACGGAGACCGGCTCGCGCCGCAGGATCTCCAGCGCCTCGCCGCCCGAGCCGGCGGTGAGAACCCGCAGCGACTCCCGCTCGAAGATCTTCTGGAGCGAGTCGACGATCGGTGGCTCGTCATCCACCACCAGGACCGTGGGGGCGTTCGGCGGGGTCGGCATCAGCTCCATCCCCCTCGGACCTTCAACTGGGATGCCAGCCTTCGCAGATCAGGCCAAACCATTGAATCCATTGGCGCCCATGTTACGCCAATTTGGCGGCGACCGCCAACATGGTGTCAACCTGACAACTTGCCGCGGTGGGTCCCGCCCGAACTGCCAGTTTGTCACGTCCCTGGATCGGCGGCCGCGGCGGCCGCGCGCCGCGCCGGCAGCGAGACCCGGAAGGTCGTCCCCTCCCCGACCCGGCTCTCGACCGCGATCCGGCCGCCGTGGCGATCGACGATCCCGTGCACGATCGAGAGCCCCAGCCCCGAGCCCTCGCCCACGTCCTTGGTGGTGAAGAAGGGGTCGAAGATGCGCGCGATGATGTCCGGCGGGATGCCGGGGCCGTCGTCGGACACAGTGATCTCGACCGTCCCTTCGCCCGCGGCGGCGGCGACGCGCACCGTGCCGCCCCCCTCGCGGCTCCCCACCGCCTGCGCCGCGTTGGTGATGAGGTTCATGAAGACCTGGTCGATCTGCCCCGGGAAGCCGGTGATGCGCAGCTCGGGATCGATCTCTCGCTCGATCCGGACGTGGCGCAGGTGGTGGCGCAGGAGGTCGATCGTATCGTCGACGCTGCGGGCGATGGAGAGCTCGCGCGGCCGCTGCTCGTCGCCGCGCGAGTAGTTGTGCAGCGCCTGGACGATGGCCTTGCTGCGGGCGGCACCCCGGCGCACCACGCGCAGCATCTCCTCCGCCTCGGCGGCGGCGTGCGCCGCGGCGGCGCCGTCGGGCGCGGCCGCCAGCGTCTGCAGCGCCTCCCCGAGCGGCCCCAGCGTGTTTATGACCGCGTTGACCGGGTTGTTGATCTCGTGCGCGATGCCGGCGACCAGGCGCCCCATCGAGGCGAGCTTCTCGGAGCGAATGAGGTCGTCCTGCGCGCGCCGCAGCTTCTCCAGCGCGTCGTGCAGCTCGCGGTTGCGCTGCTCGAGCACCTCGGTGCGGCGGCGCACCTCCCGCTCGAGGTCGATGTTCAGCGACTCGGTCGAGCGCAGCTTGTCGCGCAGCGCGCGCCGCATCTCTTCGAACGCGAACGACAGCCGGCCGATCTCGTCGGCCTCGCCCGCCGGTGGGACCGGGCGGGCCAGCTCGCCGCGCGCCATCTCGTCCGAGCGCTCCTCGAGCGCGACGATGGGCGTGACCATGTCGCGCACGATGAAGTACACCAGCCCCAGCGCCAGCCCGAGCGCCAGCGCGATCGAGGTCAGCATCTTCGAGGGGGCGTGGCTGGGCGAGAGCGCGAACAGCAGCACGAGCCCGGAGGTAAAGACGGTCACGCTGGTGAGGAAGAGGACCAGCTTGGCCCGCAGCGTGATGGGCGCGCGGATCTCGGCGACCGGCAGCCGGTGCCGCGCGCCCAGCTGCCCGAGCAGCGGCCGCAGGACCCCGCGCAGCAGCAGCGTCTCGTAGAGCGCCATCGCCAGCAGCATGAGCGCGCTGGCCCCCAGCAGGCGCCCGGCGGTCGCCGCGTCGAAACCGCACAGGCGGCGGCCGACGACCACCACGGCGACCACGGCGAACGCGCAGGCCAGCGCCTGGTAGGCGGCCAGCCGATACGGCAGCCCCTGCCCCGCGCGGAACGCGGCCACCGCCTCGGGATCCTCGCGCGCCGGCCCTCGCGAGGGGGGACGACGAACGGAGGCGTCCAGGTAACGCTCGATCGGGCGCGTGTGCCTCAACAGCGAGCGGTACCAGAGCAGCATCGGGAGCACCAGGGCCGGCACGGTGAGCGCCAGCAGCGTCCCCGACTGGGCGGAGGTCATGTTGGTGAAGACGGCGATGAGCGCGGCGTTGAAGGCGTGCGCGGCGGCCAGCAGCGCCCAGGCCGTCTGGCAGAGCCGGCGCCGGTACCCGGCGGCGAAGCCGCGGAGCGCGTCGAAGTTCGGCAGGATGAGGCGCCGCGCCCGCTCCAGCGTGCGCTCCCACAGCGCGCCGCGCGCCGCCGCCACGCCCCCCGCGTGGAGGATACCGATACACCCGAGGCCGATGGTCGAGGGCCAGGCGAGAAACCCGCCGGGGCCGAGGCGGGCGACGAGGTACCCCATCGCCAGCGCCCAGACCAGCCAGCGCGTCCCCGCCACCTCGATCGGCGCGCGCCGGATCGCGCGATCGCAGGCGGCGATCTCGCTCTCGCGCAACGCGACGCCGGCTCGCTTGGCGTTGCGCGCCGCGACCAGCGGCCGCAAGAGGTCGGCCGCCCGGACCCAGCCGACGATCATCAGCGCGGCCAGCAGCGTCCCCACGCGCAGCGACTCGCCGCTCGCGCGCAGCGACTTTGCCGCCAGCGACAGCGTCGGTCCAATGACCAGGATCACCTCGGCGCCGGTCAGCGCCGCCTCGACGATCGCCAGCCGGCCGACAAAGCCCAGCCGTGGCGCCGCCGGGGCGGCCGCCACGCGCGGAGCCTGTGCCTCGGCGGTCGTCATCGGGCCCAGTATAAGAGGAAGACGCCCTTCCACGCAGAGGCGCGCGTCGGGTTTCCAAGCTATGCTTTTCGCTTCATGTCCTGGGAAACCATCCGCAACCTGGTTCGCGACGAGTGGTTGATCCTGTCGCTGCTGCTCGCCTGGTCGCTGGCCGGGCTGGCCGTCATCTGCGAGCGCCTGTACGCGCTGTGGAACCTGATCCCCAAGTCGGAGGCGTTCAAAGATCGCGTGGTCGACGCCATCGAGAAGGGTGACCTTGGGAAGGCGGCGGCGCTGTCGGAGATGTCGCAGGTGCCGCTGGCCGACGTGTTCGAGCGCGGTCTGCAGACCTTCCAGAAGATGCCGCACAAGACGACCGAGGCGGTCAACTCGCAGCGCAGCGCCACGGTCCTCTCGCTCAAGCGGTACCTGTGGGCGCTGGGCACCGTCGGTTCGTCGGCGCCGTTCGTCGGTCTGTTCGGCACCGTCGTCGGCATCCTCAAGGCGTTCCAGTCCATGTCGGTGGCCGGGACGGGCGGCTTCAAGGTCGTCTCCCAGGGGATCGCGGCCGCGCTGGTCGCCACCGCGGCCGGCCTGATGGTCGCCATCTACGCGGTCATCGCCTACAACTACTTCGTCGCGCGCATCAACAACATCTCGATGCAGTACCGGCTCTACTGCGAGGAGTTCCTGGCCGCGCTCTCCGAGTCGGGCTCGAAGCCGCGCGCGGCCGTCGCCCCTACCCCTGCCCCCGTCCCCGCCGAGGCGGCCGGCGGCGCGAGCGGATGAGGACCACCCGATGGGAATGACGGTTCAGCTCGACGACGGCTCCCACGGCGGAGAAGACGCCGACGTGGGCAACGAAGCAGTCGTCGCGGAAATCAACATCACCCCGCTGACCGACGTCTTCCTCGTCCTCCTGATCATCTTCATGGTCACCTCGACGGCGCTGGTCGAGTCGGAGGTCGCTTCGCGCGCCGGCATGAAGGTCGTGCTCCCCAAGGCCAACGCGGCCGGGCCGGTCTCGCAGCGCCACACGGATCCGGTCCTCACCGTCACCAAGGCGGGCGAGCTCTATCTCGGTGCGCGCAAGGTCGACGCCAGCAACCTCGAGGCCGAGATCCGCAAGGCGCTCCAGGACGTCAGCTCCGAGACCCTGCTCATTCGAGGCGACAAGAGCGTCTACCTAGGCGCGGCGGTGGACATCATGTCGACCGCCAAGAAGGCGGGCGCGAGCCACATCGCCATCCTGACCGCCCCCAGCAAGTAACTTCCTCAAAGGGTCCCCGCTGCCCCCGCGATGAGGTCGGCCGGGCCCAGCCCGTCCGCCCTCGACGCGATTCGATCTAGTTCGGGATGTTCAGGCAATTGCGCACGCGCATTTAGCTCGGGCGCTGTGCGGTGTGGGGCAGTTCGCACCACAGCGCACCTGTGCGCGCGCAGGATCGCCCCACAAATCGGGCCCCCCAACCCGGCCTAAGTCGTTAAATGCATGGAATTATTTCGGGTCTGCTGAGGACCGTCGTGGCATGTGTGCTGCATCCTCCTGGCGGCGCGGCGACGTTGTCACAAGGAGCCGCACCCAACCCCAAATCAGGAGTTCTCCCATGAAGCTCGTTCGCACCGTTTTCGTTGCCCTCGCCGTGCTCCTCCCGACCTCGTGGACGATCGCCAAGGCCGCCGATGCGCCGGCCGCCGACTCGGACGCCGCTGGCAAGAAGGAGAAGAAGAGCAAGAAGGAGAAGAAGGCCGACAAGGGCGACAAGGCCGACGACAAGGCCGCGAAGTAACACCGCCTCATCCGGCGAGGCCTCGGTCTCGCTGGTTCAAATTGAAAACCCCGGCCGCGAAAGCGACCGGGGTTTTTTTTGTCCGCGATGACCCTCAGGCTCCCTCTCCCGCTCGCGGGAGAGCGGCCAGGGAGAGGGCAGGCCTTGCGACGGGCGAGGGCGGCGCGGCTAGGCGGTGGTCGGGACCGAGTTGAGGGCACCGGTGACGGTCTTGCCGCCGGACGAGGCGATCCAGTCGGCGCTCTGGACGCTGTCGGGGATGCCGAGGCCTGCCCC
>Ga0209060_10001690_pt1 | contig 23073 bp, 15 predicted proteins | sample Coa_R1_8_FD_187155 | JGI IMG/M metagenome (GOLD analysis project Ga0209060, IMG submission 187155) | Surface soil microbial communities from Centralia Pennsylvania, which are recovering from an underground coalmine fire - Coalmine... | ecosystem: Environmental > Terrestrial > Soil >...
GTCATCGCCTTCGGCCACAAGCTCTACCAGCCGCTCGTGAGCTTCGAGCGCCTGATCTTTCAAATTTGCAGGGATGTCCGTCTCTTTCCCTTTGCCATTCCCGCCCATCTCGTAGGTGTAAGCCTTCATGCGGACGAGGTCGATCACACCGGAGAGGCTCTTCTCGGCTCCGATCGGCAGCTCAATCGGAATCACGTTGCGTCCGAACGCCTTTTCTATGGATTCCAGCACGCGTGCGGCATCGGCGCGATCGCGGTCCATGCGGTTCACCACGATCAGGCGAGGCGTCTTGTATTCTTCGCAGTAATTCCACACACGTTGCGTGACGACTTCCACGCCAGCCACGCCGTCAACGACAACGATCGCGGCATCGACGACCGGCAACGCCATCTTGGCTTCGTGCACGAACATGTTGAAACCGGGCGTGTCGAGGACGTTGATCTTTGTGCCGCCCCACTCCACGACCGCGACGCCAGTGGAGATCGACATCTGGCGGGCAACTTCTTCTTCGTCGTAGTCGGTCGTGGTGGACCCATCGTCCACGCGTCCCAGACGTTGGGTGGCTCCTGAGGTGTACAGCATGGCCGATACCAGCGAGGTCTTGCCCGCGTGCCCGTGGCCGACCATCGCGACATTCCTGATGTTTGCTCCGGAATAGACTTTCAAGTTGGGCTCCTCCGGCAGGCGCGGGAAGTGAACGGCCTATAGAAGAGAATAAGGACAGGAACAGGCCAGCCCGAGATCACCTGCCAAAACCTAGGATGCTACCACGCGGCAAGCAGGGGCCTCAACCGGGATAAGCCAATGTCAATTGTGATGAAGGCCAAGATGGTACGACTCTTGAACGGTGGCGGCAGTCGGCACACCATCGGTCAACTGTGGCTCAAAAACAGTTTGCTTGGACGGCAGCAACGACTGGACCGACGACGTTATCGTCCCCGCCTATAACTTTCACGTCGACGACCTTCCCGTCGGGACCGATTCTCACCATGAGGTACACGGAACCCGATTGGCCGAGTAGTTCCGGCAATTGAAGGGGATCTGGCCCCGAAATCTTCCTTGGCTGAAGGATCAAGACGCCATCTTGTGTGACCCAACCGGTGCGGAACTCGGGACGATACGGAACATCGAAAAAGTAATCAGTGATCCCTTTCACCTTGTCGCCTTTGGTTTTCAGTGCGAATCTAAATCCGATCTCGCTTTCGGTCGAGATGGCGTTGCCAGCAATAAGATAGGGCTTGAAGTGGAAGCCTTTGAGCGCCTCGATGCTCGCAGCAGTCAAAAGGGGATTCCGCATGTTTCTGTTATCGCGGCGGAGAGTTGATCCACTGACCAATCGATTTGTTCCCTGGTGATCACTGCCGGCGGTGCCAGAAGCAGGTGATCTCCGGAAGTGCCGTCAACACATCCCTGCATCGGGTAGACGAGCAGGCCTCGCTTCAGCGCGGCGGCACCGATGCGCCCTGCTATATTCTGTTCCGGTGAGAATGCTCGCTTCGACTGCTTATCCCCCACAAACTCAACGGCCCACAGCAGACCTAAACCGCGCACGTCGCCTACCTCAGGCAAATCGAGCAATGTTTCTAAACCTCTTTTGAGATGAGCCGCAGGAGCGTTCAAGTCGCTGGAGTCGGCGGCCTCGACGAGATTCTGCGATTGCAGCCGCCGAAGCACCGCGCGTCCTGCAGCCAGAGAAACGGGATGCGCATTGTAGGTAAAGCCATGCAGGAATGCGCCTGACCCAGCAGCGATCGCATCAACGACTTTTCCGCTGACAATGACCGCGCCGAGTGGAGCGTATCCACTTGAGAGTCCTTTTGCGGTGACCAGAATGTCTGGCTTGATACCCCAGTGGTCGACGGCGAAATTTCTTCCGGTTCGTCCAACACCGGTCATGACTTCGTCGGCGATGAGGAGAACACCATAGCGTTCGCAGATCTCAGCGATAGACTTCAAATATCCTGGCGGCGGGACCACGGCTCCCAAAGTTGCACCACTTAAGGGCTCAAAAATAAATCCGGCAGCCTCGCCACTGGAGCCTTCGATCACTCGTTCCAATTCTGCAGCGTATTCCTGCCCGCAGTTGCGACAGCCATCTTTGCAGTCATAGCTGCAGCGATAGCAGTAAGGCATGCCAATGTGAGGAAACTCACGAACCATTGGCAGATAGATTTCGCGACGGCGCTTATTCCCCGAAACAGATAGAGCGCCGAGGGTGGACCCGTGATAGCTCTGATGTCGGCTCAAGATCTGATGGCGACGAGGCTGGCCGATTTCAACCTGATATTGACGTGCAAGCTTCAGAGCGGTTTCGATCGATTCGGAGCCACCACAGGTGAAGTAAACAGCTCCATCGCGAAAATGGTCCCCGGCGAAGGCAAGCAGTTCCTGCGCGTATTCTTCGGCCGTGGGAGTTGTGAACTGGCTGGTATGGACGAATTCAAGACGCGCGGCCTGCTCGGCCATCGCAGCCGAGATTTCACTCACACCGTGTCCGATGAAGTTGACGGCCGCCGAGCCGGAGAGATCAAGATAGCGGTTGCCATTGGCGTCCCAAACGTAAACGCCCTCTCCACGAACCGCAGCAGGAAATTCTTTGCGGAAGGATCGGTGGAAGATCGCAGAACGCGTCTGGACAGCGGGAGAATCGTTCACTGCCGCATTATCGCATTGCGCGTCGCACGGAACCACCGCAGTTCGCCTTCCGTCGCTCCTTTCTACTCTGCCGGCTCTCCGATTGCGAGAGCCGAGGTGCTCGCGTCATCGTCCGGGAGAGCGACAGCATCGGGCTCACTCATAAGCCTCCTATTAGCCTCCGCAAGATCGTCAGCGATGAGCCAATCAATAAGCTCCGTTACACCTGCTCCTCGAGCCTTCGCGAGGACAATATCCGCTAGCGCTTTGACAGAAGGCAAAGCGTTGCCGACCGCTGCACTGCAGCCCGAGATTTGAAGGAAAGGCAGGTCGTTCTCTGCATCTCCGACCGAGACAACCTGGTGCGGCGAGATCCCCAACTCGTCGAGCGCCCCTTCTAAAGCCGTACCTTTGTCAACGCCTGAGGGTAGGACCATCACGGACTCCTTGTTGAAGATGACTTGCAAATCGAGTCCGAGGTCGCGTATCGCGGCCTGCACCGCAGAATCGTAAGGGCGCCATGTCGCGATGACGGTGCGACCGACGTCGAAGGGAACGTGTCTTTCCTTTAGCGCGGCCACCAGGCGCGGATCGGCTGGGTCGCAGAGCAATTTTTCCTCGCCGGTATGAGGATCATAGAGGACGCCTCCGTTTTCGACGATCACACGATCGAAAATATCCAAGTTGGGAAAAATGGTGGAAAGATCGGGCAGATGCCTGCCCGTCACGAGCAGGAGCTTTCGGCCGGAAGCGCGCAAGCGTCCGAGCGCGTCAAGAGTGTTGTCATTGACCGTGCCATCGTGGGCTAACGTGCCATCGTAGTCCGTTGCCAACAGAATGAAGTACATGATGTTGTGATGCCCGAGCAATCACTCACAGTTGCTGCCTGACGGGATCGCAGAGACGCTATTTGGGCAATACCTTTCTGCGGTTCACAACATCTAAACTAAACAGGAAGCCACCGTAAGTCTCAAACCCAGCCGTGTGGCCTCGAATCGTACTTTTGAGGAGGCTCCATGAGGAAGCGTTCGTTAATTTGTCTTAGTTTATTTGTGTTACTCGGGTACCTTGCGACCGAAAGCGCAATGGCCCAGCAAGCACCTTCTGCGGGCGGAGTTCCATCCCACATCGTCGTAACGGTTGAACCCAAGCGTGGCAACGAGGTCCCGGCGGTTCGTCAGGAAGACGTCATGGTGTTCGAGGGACATGATCGCGACACAGTGACCGGCTTGACTCCATTGAAGGGCGATCGCGCCGGACTTGAACTCTTTGTTCTGATCGACGATGAACTGAGCACGATGGTTGGAAATCAATTGGATGACATTCGCAAATTCATCAATGAGCAGCCGGCCTCGACGAAAGTTGGCGTGGCCTATATGCAGAATGGAATTGCGCGGGTGCTGCAAGACCCCACGAGTGAGCACGATCAGGCAGCGAAGGCGTTGCGCTTGCCTATGGGCGTTGGTGGAGCGAACTCCAGTCCCTATTTTGCGCTCAGCGATCTCGTCAAGAAATGGCCGCAGAGCAATGAACGCCGCGCAGTGCTGATGGTCAGCGACGGCATCGACCGCTATTACGGTACGGGTGATCTGCAAGACCCATACTTGGACGCTGCCATTGATGAAGCTGTGAAGGCGGGCATCATCGTCTCTGCCATCTACAGTCCAGGGGCCGGGCACTTCGGGCACAGCTATTGGCAGAATTATTGGGGCCAGATTTATCTCTCGGAGCTTGCGGACAAAACCGGCGGTGAGGCGTATTACATCGGATTCACCGGAGCACCGGTAACGTTCACGCCCTACCTGGAAAGCCTGGATCGCCGCTTTGGTAACCAATATCTGTTGGAGTTTCTCGCCAAGCCGCCAAAGAAAGCAGGATGGGCACAGATTCGGCTTCGCACAGAAGTGCAGAACGTGGACTTGGTTTCGGCAGGAAGAGTCTGGGTCTCGCCATAGCTGCAACATTTCTGGTTACCAACGCGTCGGAAGGAGCGACTCGATCAACACCGCGATATTGAGATTCCGATAAGATTGAACCTTCACTCGGGTCTCAATGACGAACCTGCTGCGCTTCTTCCGGCCATCGCACCAGCACACGGCATTTTCGGCGACGTTGTTGCTCATTACGGCGGTCATGGCGTCGCGCGTCATCGGGTACGCGCGCGATGCCTACATCGCATGGGCCTACGGAGCGGGTGGCGCCACAGATGCTTATGTAGCCGCTTTTACTCTTCCTGACTTCCTCAACTATGTCGTGGCCGGCGGTGCCGCGTCGATCACTTTCATCTCGATCTATACGCGTTTTCTGGCGGAGAAGCGGTACGAGGACGCGGAAAAAACATTCTCCATCATCATCAGCGTCATGACCGTGGTGATGATTGTCGGGACGATTGTTGCGGAGATTTTTGCACCACAGTTCGTGCGCTGGTTCGTCCATGGCTTCACTCCTGACAAGATCGACTTGTGCGTCCGGCTGACGCGCATTCTGCTGCCAGCCCAGATTTTCTTTTATGTCGGCGGCGTGGTTTCTGCAGTCCTTCTGTCGCACCGGTTGTTCCTTTTTCCGGCATTTGGGCCCCTGCTCTACAACGTGTTCATCATCCTCGGCGGCGTGGTGGCTGGCCATCGGTTGGGGATCGCGTCGCTCGCCTACGGAGCTTTGATTGGTAGCTTTGTGGGGCCGTTCCTGGCCAGCGTGATTGGGGCAGCGAAGATCGGAACGGGTTATCGGCCTTCCTTTGCTATAAGCAATCCGGCATTTCGTGAGTGGGTAAAGCTGTCTGTGCCCCTGATGCTCGGATTCTCACTTGTCACGGCGGATGATTGGATCCTGCGGCACTACGCATCGAGCGGAGTCGGCGACATCACGCGACTGACATTTGCGAAGCGACTGTTCGCTGTGCCGATTGCGGTGCTGGGACAGGCCACAGGTCAGGCTTCATTGCCGTTCTTTGCGCGTTTGTTCAACGAGAAGAAATTGAAAGAATTCGCCGACACGGTGAACGACTCGGTGTATCGAGTCTCGGCAGCGTCTCTGCTGGTGACGGCCTGGATGATGGTGGCGGCACTTCCGCTGATCGACCTCGTCTACCGCCGCGGCAAGTTTTCAGTTGCGGACACGCAGTTGAGTGCGGTCTATTTTCTCTGGTTCTCGATCTCGCTCATTCTCTGGTCCGCCCAGGGGCTCTATGCCCGGGCGTTCTACGCCGCCGGCGACACGCTCACGCCGATGACAGCGGTGACTATCATCACGGTAGCATCTTTGCCAATCTATTCATTCCTCTTCCATCGATTCGGCGTGATCGGCCTGGCCTGGGCATCGGATATTGGAATCGGGATCAATTTGTTTGCCCTCGCTGGTCTGCTGAATTACAAAAAGCTTGTGCCGCTGCTCGGATTGCGGTGGAAGGAATTGGGGAAATCGGCTCTGTCGGCAGTTGTGGCGGGCGTCATCAGTTTCAAAGTCGCGAGGGCCATGCCGCTCGCCGGCGTCGGGCACGGAAGTCGAATAGCCGATGTCATGCAACTGATGTTGGTCACGGTCACCTGGGCTGCCGCGGCCGCTGCAGGATTGTTTCTATTGAAATCGGAACTGCCGCGGGATCTGCGAAGACGGCGCGCGACAGCCTACCCGGCAGTCGCCCAGGCCCAGAGCAAAGAGATTCTGGATGCGGGAAGAGAACCCTAGATTCTCTGCCAAATTCTACAGGCCCTACGTCCAGATAGCCGTAGAATCTAGTTAGGCTATACTCTATCCCCGGTCTTGAAATGATCACCACCACGAAAACGCTCCCAATTCAGTCCCTTGTCTCAGAGCTGCGGAAGCTGCCTGAATCTGCGTTTGTTCCGACGGAACCATTGCGTCAGCTTCTCGAGCAGACTCCAGTCGACGCTGACTCCCTCGCTCCATACCTTAATTGGGACCGCCAGCATTACACGCGCAATCTGATCGATCGGACCCCTCTCTATGAACTTATGGCAATCTGCTGGGAAGTTGGGCAGGCCAGCTCAGTGCACAATCATCGCGACCAGAATTGCTGGATGGCGGTTCCTATCGGGCGCTTACAGGTTGAGAACTTCCACCTGGTGGATCAGGATCTGACAGGCGGAACCTGTCGACTGGAGCCGCTGAATACCATCGAGATGAACATCTCGCACCCGTGCGCGGTCGACCCAGCCGATCCCGTTCACCGGGTAGTGAATCCCCGCGAATTCGACCAGCGCGCTGTTAGCCTCCATGTCTACTCGCGTCCGTTCGATACCTGCGTTGTTTACTCTCCGGAACAAAGCACCTGCGGCGAAATCCGGCTGCATTTCAATACCGAATACGGTAAACCAAAGTAACTGCCTCTTACCCGACGATAACTAGCCGCGTCTTTTCTCTCGCTCTACCATGTTCCTTTTGGGAGAGTTATGAGAGGTCTGATTGGTTTATTGGTGGGAAGTGTAATTATCTTGTTTCTCGGCTATTCCGGCTGGATGCATTTACATCATTCCGCAGATTTCGTTGAGATACGTGCCGAACCAATCAAGGAGCAGGTGCGAAAGGCAACGTCGACCTACAGCGAGCGGCAGCCAGCGAATGATGCCGCCAATGAATCACGCACAGTAGATGGCCCGCTTGCCAGGTTCATGAATCACAAGGACTCAGACGAAGTCGAAACCATCGAGGCACACTTTTACGGGCCGACGGCTTCGGACCATGTGGGCGGGTCCGTAGTAGGCACCAGCAACAATGTTCTGCATCAGACTTTCGCGGTGGCTAAAACCGTGGATCTACCTTTCGAGGTGCCAGCCCATGCGTATAGCCCCCAATTGCATGGATCATTCCGATCGTTCATTCAAGCGGGTGGCGCCCCAACCACTGCTCCGGGAGATGTCGAGTTTCTGCTGCTCAACGATCAGCAATATTCGGACCTTCTGGCGGGACACCCCGGCGATGCCATATTTTCATCCGACGCCGCGCATGATCAGGAGGTGAATGCGAACCTGCCTCCAACGTTGAATGCCCCAGTGAAGTATCACCTCATCTTCAGGAATGCGGCGCCGAAAACCGGTAAGAGAGTCGTGCACGCAGAATTTCAGATCGACTTCTAGCCCCTCATCTGCTGCTAAACTGGGCGTGTGCCCCCGCCCAAAAAAGCAGTAAACCTTGAAGCCAACGCGGCTATTTCGGTCGAGAGTGCTCCCCAAGCCAAACCACCGTCTGCGAGCCCTGCAAAAAACCGCGTTGATCGCGCTCCCGAAGTCGATTCTCATAACCGCATTTTCCTTATCGACACGATGTCTTTCATCTTCCGCGCCTATCACGCCATGGCGCGGCAGCGGCCCATGTCGACAAAGACCGGGCTTCCTACCGCGGCGACCTATGTTTTCGTGAACATGCTGCGCAAATTGCGCGACGATTTCTCGCCACAATATCTGGCTGCGGTCTTCGATGTTGCAGGACGCACATTCCGCGACGAGCAGGCCGACACTCTGACTACGGTCCGCAAATTCGACATCAAGACGCAGACTTTCACCGAAGTCGAATACAAAGGGTACAAGGCGAACCGCAAAGAGATGCCCGAGGACCTGGTTCAGCAGGTGCCCTACATCCGGCGGGCGCTCGAAGCGTATCGCATCCCGATGATCGGGGTGACGCGCTTTGAGGCAGATGACGTGATTGGCACTCTGGCGCGAAAGGCAGCCGAGGCGTCGCACCCGGTTTACATCGTGTCGAGCGACAAAGACATGATGCAGCTGGTAAACGATACGGTCCACATTCTGAATCCTCCGAAGGACAATCTGATTTGCGATGCCGCCAAGGTGGAAGAGATTCTGGGTGTTCCGCCGGAGCGAGTAATTGATGTGATGGCCTTGCGTGGCGATTCAATCGACAACATTCCCGGCGCTCCGGGAATCGGCGACAAAGGGTCAGTGGAGATCATCAAGCGTTTCGGCACGGTCGAACAAGCGCTTGACCGCGCGGAAGAAGTCGAGCGGAAGACGTACCGGGAGTCGTTGCTGAACAATCGCGAGACGATCCTGTTCAGCAAGAGTATGGCAACGATCGATACGAACGTTCCGGTAGAACTCGATGTCGAGTCGATGCGAATGGGCGAGCCGGATGTCAACGCGCTGCGCGCACTCTTTACGGAACTTGAGTTCACCACGCTGCTGAAAGAGCTGTTGCCGGTCGTTGAGGTCAGCGAGACGCACTATACGGAAGCAAAGTCAGCGGCCGATGTCGAAACCGTGGTTCGCGGCGTCGGCGGTGAGGGCGCGCTCGCCGTAGCAGTCGAGCACACGGAAACAGCTGAGCCGTGGGAAGAGGAGGAAGAAAAGGAGGAAGAGCTGCAAGACGCTCAACTCTCATTTCTGGGTGGGGCGATGATCGGGAGCAAGCCAGAGCCTGTCATAGGACGAGTTGCCATCTCCGCCGCCGCTGGCTCGGCCGTCAGCGTAAAGCTCGACGCTGGTGACGCCGCGGCCAAGCTTCGCTCCGCCTTGGCGGACAAGCACATTCCCAAGGCCATCCACGACTATAAAGCCGCCCTCCATGCGTTCAGTCCCTTGGGCATTAAGGTTGAAGGATTGCGGCACGACTCGATGCTGTACTCCTACCTGCTGGATCCCACATATTCGTCGCACGCCCTGCCGGACGTCGCTCTAAGACGTTTCAACCTGAAGCTGGGCGGCCAATTGCCGGAATCAGCAGATATTGCGGGTAGGTTGACGACCGCGCTGCGCAGCGAAGTGGAGCAGGCCGGTCTGGCGAAGCTGTATGAAGAGATTGATCTCCCACTCGTGTCGGTGCTCGCTCGCATGGAGGATGCCGGAGTGAAGATCGACACGGACGCACTGTCGCAGATGTCGTCCGAACTCGAACGTGAAATCGCCACCAAGGCCCAAGATATCTACGAAGCCGCGGGAATGGAGTTCAATGTAGGATCGCCGCGACAACTGGGAGACGTCCTCTTCAACCGCATGAACCTGCCTAAGCCCGTGAAATACGGCAAGGGGCGGATGATCTCCACCGCGGTCGATGTGCTCGAAGAACTGGCAGAGAATCATCCGATTGCTCGTATGGTGCTCGACTACCGGCAACTCACCAAACTGAAGTCGACCTACGTCGATGCCCTGCCGGCACTCATTAATCCGTCGACCGGGCGTTTGCACACCACGTTCGGTCAGACAGGGACAGCCACGGGAAGACTTTCCTCTGCAAACCCAAATCTGCAGAACATTCCGATCCGCACCGAACTAGGCCGCGGAATCCGGGCTGCATTTATCGCCGATCCCGGACACGTGCTGTTGACCGCCGATTACTCACAAATCGAATTGCGGCTGCTTGCGCATTTCTCAAGCGACCGGCTGCTGGTAGAGGCATATCGGCGCGGAGACGACATCCACACATTGACTGCTTCACAGGTCTTCGGCGTACCGCCATTGATGGTCACTGCCGATCACCGCCGCCAGGCGAAGGTTGTGAACTTTGGCATCGTGTACGGGCTGTCACCCTTCGGGTTGTCGCAGAATTTGGGGATCGAAACAAGCGAAGCCAAGCAATTCATCACAAACTATTTCGAAAAGTACGAGGGCGTTCGAAAGTTCATCGACAGAACTCTGGAAGAGGCTCGTCGCGACTTGAAGGTCAGAACCCTGTTCGGGCGCATCCGACCGATACCTGACATCAACAGCAAGAACTCGAACCAACGCGGGTTCGCGGAACGGACGGCAGTAAATACTCCTCTGCAAGGGACGGCGGCCGATCTCATTAAGATCGCGATGATCCGCATCGATGCCGACCTGCGGCAGCGCGGCCTCAAGTCACGTATGACGCTTCAGGTGCACGACGAACTGGTTTTCGAAGTGCCAGAGAACGAAATCGACGTGATGAAGCCACTGGTTCGCGAACACATGGAGAAGGTGCACGGTCTGGCCGTCCCGCTACTGGTGGAGATGGGAGTGGGGCCAAATTGGCGGGACCTGGAGTAGGCCCGAATATTCGCGGCCTAGTGTAAAATTATCAAGAACCCCTCCGCTGGAGGCTGACGCGAGGTGACAATTGCGTCGAACCGGCGGAATCCTTCCAAGTCGGGACGTGGCTCAGCCTGGTAGAGCACTCGCTTGGGGTGCGAGGGGTCGGCAGTTCAAATCTGCCCGTCCCGACCATTCTCTTCGCTTCGGTTCGACCGCTGAAGGTCGAGAACCGCGGTAACGTCGACACTTTCATCGCATCGTTTTAACTTTCAGAGATGGCCAGCCCTGTAGCCTCAGTGTGTCCGAATTGTCGTGTTTTTTTCGACGGGAATTCGTGCCGGATTTGCGGAATTCGTCTTCCAAGCTCTCCTGCAAGGAGAGTAACAACGGTGTTCGCGCGGACAACGGTATTTCTTTTTGTCCTCCTAATCTGCGCAGGCGGGGGTCTCTTCTGCAATTCATACTACGCGGCTGTGCATTCCGAGGCCTTCCGGGGATCGTTAACCATCGTATCCGCGGCGGTGCAAGTACGTGAGATCCTAGGGGATGGCATTCACCAGCAAGCTGCTTCCTTCGGTCACCTCGAAAGCTTCCAAGGTTCAGAATTTGCGGAATGGTCTATTCCCCTCGCCGGAGGGCGCGGACGCGGACACCTTTACGGAGTCGCAAATCAGGTCAATGGCAGATGGGACTATGCGCGCCTTGTCTTTCAGACCGATGATGGCGGCAGGCGAGTTGATCTCACCCCAGTTCGTGCACTAGCACTGCCACGTGTTCCTGACAAGATCGTCTACCTAGTACCGATCGGACTCGCAGAATCTCTCGAATGGGCGCCCTCGTATTATCGGTCCAAGCTCGGCATTACAGTGAAAGTTCTTCCTTCCGTATCTGTGGATCCAAAGCTGATCGATGCCACGCGCAGTCAAGTAAACGCGGAAAGATGCATCGAGGATTATTTCTCGCGTACTTACTCGGACCTGTTTCGCGACCCATCAGCCCTGATCATTGGGGTGACTTCAGAAGATATATACATCCCGAGTCTCGATTGGAGTTACGCTGAGAACCTTCGAAGGGACGGGCGCTTTGGGGTGGTTTCTACATACAGACTGCATCCCTTTGCGCTTCTTGAAAGACTGAACCCCGAGTGGCTAACGTCTCGCATGCAGAAGCTGCTATCCAAGAACATAGCCATGCTCTACTTCAATCTGCCGATGAGCTCCGACTATACAAGCATGCTGAGTGGCGGGGTGTTATCGGGCCGGGAGATCGACCTCATGGGAGACGACGTCATCGGCGAAGAGAATCAGTGGAATCCCTTCATCGACTCCGGAACTCCAGCTGTGAGCATTTATGACATTGCAGGAAAAAAACCGCTCTGGATGCGAACCTTGGCGACGAGTGCGTTACCAGATACCAATGTGCAAGTGTTCTCCGCCGGGTTGGAAGCAGGATTGCTGGTTCAGAGAAAAGCAGATTTCGTGTTTCCCGATGAGGCAGCCATGCAATTCACCAGGGTCTACCGAAATCAGGATGACCGTTCACGGGCTTTCGGAATCGGGGGCTCTGATGACTTCGATATCTTTCTTGGGGGAAAGATGGGGGTGGGGGTCGATTTGATTCTGGCGGATGGGACCCGGATCCGCTTCATCCATAAAGGCTCCGTCTACGGGGAATCCGGCGACGTTTACTTACCCAGGAGTGAGTCCAGGAGAAACTTCGTCAAAGCGGTTTATTCGGCAAATCTCTGGCACGTTACAACTGCGGACGGATGGATCTACGAATTCCCCTACCGGCCGGACGCTCTACCTCAGTACGTGACGGTATTGACTGGCTTCACCGATCCCGATCACCGCCCGTATCGGATGAAGCGGGATTTGTCGGGGGCGTTGCGCGAGGTGACCAGCCCATCGGGGGCGTGGCTGCACTTTGAGAATGATTCTCTTCATCGCATTCACCGCATCACATCGTCAACCGGCCGAACTGTACAGTATGAATACAATACTGCCGGAAGCCTGATTTTAGTGACCGCTTCGGACGGCTCCGCCGATTCCTATACCTACGACGAAAAGGGGCAAATGCTTACGGCTTCGCATGGCACACGGGACCAGGCACTGACGAACCAGTTTTATGTCGACGGTTATATCAAGGGACAAACCATGCAAGGCGGGCAGAGCTTCGAATATCACTACTCTCGGGAAGGTAATATCTTACGGAATACCTACATTACAGATCCAAACGGACTTGAGACCTACATTCAGTACGAGCAAGACGGTTATCGTGAGTGGTTGCCGAGCGCTCTTCCCCGCTGAGTAACGTTTGGTCTGGCCTTCCTGACCATTTGGCTTAGCGGTTTGCGGCGGCAATAATACCCGATGCAGCGTCCCCCGAATCTCAAAACCGAACGCCTTCTGCTCGTCGCACTCTTGCCCGAAGATATCGAAGCTCTGATCGCTCGGGACTCTGGGCGCTTTGCGGCGCTGACCGGCTTCAGGTTTCCACCTGACCATCCAGACATAGGCGACTTGACCTGGCATCTCAGGGCAATCCGGGCCGACGATCGAAATGTCCCGTGGCGTATGCGTGTCGTTATCGAGCGTTTGTCAAACACGGTTGTGGGATCGATTAATCTCAAAGGACCACCCGACGGAGCGGGCGATGTCGAGATTGGATGGGGATTGATTGTGGACGCTCGCGGGAAGGGATACGCTACTGAAGCTTCGATGGCCGTGATCAGGTGGGCACTGCAGCAGCCTGGTGTCAGCTCAGTCAGCGCCACCATACCGGATGACAACTATCCATCCCAGCGCCTAGCAAAAAGGCTGGGACTGACTCGCACCAATGAGACACGTCGAGACTTGCCTCTCTGGATACTTGACGGAAAATAGGTAGCGAACCTGGCACGTTAATCTGATTCCTCCAATGATGGTCGGGGATGTTCGAAATGGTTCTCCAACCCTCGGGCGAAACAAAGAATCTCCACATCAGAAAAGATCATGCCGCAATCGGCGGTACAGAGGCGAAGAACTCTCTCTCCAATCCGGTGAAGTAATGGGCCAGGACGCATTGCCGATGGGCTGTCAGCTTTGTTTCGAAGTCTTGACCCTGCAAAACCTGAGCCGGCGACAGAGTGCCGAGTGACAAATGTGGCAACCGTCCGAGCGCGAGCCATAATGCGATCTGTTCGATGATCCAGTCGTTGGTCGAAGGGTAGGCAAGAGCGTGGACTCGATCGCCGTCGGTAGCGGCGTCCATGACTGCCTTCCACACTTGTGGATCCCGAACTGTCCCGGCTGGCCTACTGACCTCCCGCCCGCACAACAGACGCCAAGCCAAGCTGAGATATGCATCGCTCAGCCGAGCGAGACCATGCCAGACGCCGTGATTCAATACGCAGACTCCGGAATTAAATGGAGACATGTAGTGGAGGCCTTCACGATGGGCAATCGACTCCAGCAATTCTTCATTCACATGGTTCGGGTCATATCCGAGCAGGCTTCGGCGCGACATGAATTCCTCGCGCGCATACAAGTCTTGCTCCCCATGCAGATCGAAAAGGAGATCTACGTTGTCGAAGAAAAATGTGTCGCAGTCGAGATAAAGGACCTGGGTCGCCTTCTGAAGAGGAAGGTGTGGCAGGACCAGAAACTTGTGAAAGGTGGGATAGAGAGCCAGAATGTCGCCGTGGGGATGGGCTTTCTGCAGAAACGCTGCGTAGTCTCCGAGGCAGCAGACATGTACGTCCCACCGTTCAGCCTCGGCCAGCAATTCATTGCTCGCGACATTGAAAAGAAACAACCACACCGGAATTGACCGGTTATGGCGACGCATGCTCCGGATGCTTTGGATCCACTGGTGCTCGCGACTGTCGTAGGGGAAGCTGGCGAGAGAATAGTAGGCGAGTCTCACGCTTCATCTTCCCTAGCACACCCATCTCTGCCGATTAGCCGCATTGCTCGTAAACCGCCAATTTAAGAATTTCGTATGCTAGCACCAACGGTTCGTTCTTATTCGGCTATCTTTTACCTTGGCCTCCAAAACGGCTGCATGGCGGACAGCCTCTTTGGCACGCCTTCGAGTTGGACCGCTGCAGGGACAGGTTCTCTGCAAACAGCATCTGATCAGAGACATCGTGCATCCGGATTAAGCTGAGCGGATACTGCACCCAGCATGGCGGACGAGCGGACACACTTATCGAAGAGCGACGGAGCGAACTGGCGTCTCGTGCTGCGGGCGTTACGACATCGCAATTACCGGCTGTTCTACGGCGGCCAGGGAGTCTCGCTCATCGGCACGTGGATGACGCGCGTGGCAACCGGATGGCTGGTGTATCGGCTGACCCACTCAGCTTTTCTCTTGGGACTCGTCAGCTTCGCCGGCCAGATACCGATCCTGATACTAGGGCCTATAGCGGGCGTTTGGGTGGATCGCCTGAACCGGCACCGCGTGCTTGTCGTCACGCAAATTCTGTCCATGCTTCAGTCATTCGCATTGGCTGCGCTTGCGCTCAGCGGGATTATTACGGTCATCGATGTCATCCTGCTGAATCTGCTTCAGGGAGCCGTGAACGCTTTCGATATGCCAGCGCGTCAGGCCTTTGTCGTCGAGATGGTGGAGACGCGCGAGGATTTGCCGAACGCGATTGCGCTGAACTCATCGCTGGTCAATGCCGCGCGTCTGGTCGGCCCCTCGGTCGCCGGGCTGTTGATCGCCGGTGTGGGCGAAGGCTATTGCTTTCTGCTCGACGGTTTCAGCTACATGGCCGTGATTGCTTCTCTATTCGCCATGAGCCTGGTGCGTTGGAGTCCCCGCCCACACGCCAGCGTCCGTTCTGAACTGAGGGAAGGATGGAATTACGTCCTCGGCTTTCGTCCGATCTGGGCCATCCTGCTGCTGCTGTCGGTGGTGAGTCTGGTCGGAATGCCATATACGGCACTGATGCCGATTTTTGCCGGTAGCATCCTGCACGGCGGTGCACACACGTTCGGATTTCTCATGGGAGCATCCGGCGTCGGCGCGCTGATCGGTGCTGTGAGCCTGGCGGCGCGGCGAACTGTGCTTGGGCTGGGCCGACTCGTTGCGTTGATGGCCGCCGGGTTTGGCGCGTCATTGGTTGCTTTCGCCGCTTCCCGGCAGCTCTGGCTTTCACTGCTTCTGCTCGTCGTGACCGGCTACGCTTTCATGCAGCAGATGGCTTCCAGCAACACGATCTTGCAGACCATCGCAGAAGATGAGAAGCGCGGGCGCGTAATGAGTTTTTACTCGATGGCGTTCCAGGGAGTGGCGCCATTCGGTAGCCTGATCGCGGGTGCGATCGCCGCCCGCATCGGAGCGCCCCACACGTTGATGATCGGTGGGAGCACTTGCGTCGTAAGCGCCACCTTGTTTGCCTGGCAGTTGCCGGCTCTCCGAAAACTGATCCGGCCTATTTACGTTGAGAAGGGTATCCTTCCCGAAATCGCCAGCGGCATTCATTCCGCTTCCGTGCTGCAGCAGCCGCCCGAGGAGTAAGTTGCGCGGAGGGGTTCTAATGCCGGGGCAGCGATCTGGCTGGCTGCGATAAGGCATAAACCCGATCTGGTAGCCGGTATACCGTCATTTCGGTATTCACTCTTGAGCCGCTCTGAAACTATGGTTAGCGTGTGCGCATCCGCAGTATCAAGCAGGCTCTCCGCTCTGCTTATGGCGATGTCTTGCGCCACCATGCACTGCAGGTATCGGCTGCGCTGTCATATTACTTTGTCTTATCCGTATTTCCCGGGCTTATTTTTCTATCAGCGGTCTTCGGATCTTTGTCGTTTGGCGATCTCTTCAATCACGTACTGCTCCTGATGAGCCGACTCCTGCCTACGGACTCCATGCATATCGTACTCTCCGTCCTTTCTGATGTGTTGTCGGCTCACCGCGGAACCTGGCTCTCGTTTGGAATGATCGGAACTGTGTGGGTGGCCTCTTCCGGGTTTGCGGCGCTGATTGAGGCTCTGGACATTGCCTACGATGCCGAAGACGATCGGCCCTACTGGAAGACTCGGCTGCTGGCGATCGGCCTTGCGGCCATTACGGGGACGCTACTCCTGGTTGCCCTGGCAACGATGATCGTCGGACCTCGTTTTGGAGAATGGATCGCAGTTCATCTGGGACTCTCTTCGTTTCTTGCCATCCTCTGGCCCTTTCTGCGCTGGTCCATCGCCATCGGATTCACGGTGATCGCGGTAGAGGTTATTTATTTCTTTGCTCCGAACGTAAAGCAGAGATTCTGGGCGACCCTGCCGGGAGCGATCTTCGCCGTCGCAATCTGGAATACCTTATCCTTCCTCCTGGGAATCTACTTTCGCCATTTTGCCAATTTCAATCGGACATATGGAACGCTGGCAGGACTGATTGCTTTGATGACCTGGCTTTACTGGACTTCATTCGTCTTGCTGGTTGGAGCGGAACTCAACTCGGAACTTGCGAAAAACAGCAAGCAAGGGTCGATCGAGTCACGAGCTTCGCAAGGTGTGGACTCGGCCGTTGAAGCACCTCTCGATCGAGCAGCGTAGAACCGGACCTCGCGGATCTCAGAACCGGGAGTGGTACCGTCCATCGACCGAGACTCCGCCCAATTGGTCACGCTCTACGCTTACCGACCAGCGCTTATTCAGTTGGTATTCTCCCTGCACGATCTCGCTGCCTGGTTGCGATACATCGGTCGAGAACGTGAAAAGCAGACTCTTGGTGACTCTTTGCTGGATGGCTACCCGGGCCGAAGGATTCTGACCGTTTCCGCCGATTGTGGGATCGATTTCCAAGCTCGAGATGCCAGCGAGTTTCTGCACGCTGCTGCTTAACTCGCTGGCGGCCTGAGACGCGATCATTGAGTCGGTACTCTGGCTGCTGGCGGCCGACTCCTGGGTAGTCTTTCCGCGCGCCACTAAGTTGATGATGTCGGCCGTCGCCAGTGGCGGGTCCGACACATAGGAGGTCGTTAGCTTGTCCAGCGGTCCTCGTAGAGTGAGCGTCAGGTTGTATTGCTCGATCGTGGTAGCTACAGAAATGTTCAACACCGGATGGGTTTCGTTCGGATCATCGAAGGTAATCACGCCCCTTTGTAATTGGTAGCGCACATTCCGGTAGAAGAGTTCCCCTGAGGTCAATGTCGTCCGTCCAGTGATTACAGGGTTAGCTGCCGTGCCGCCGACCTGGAGGGCCGCTTGTCCGGCGAGACTGACCTGAGAACTTGTCGCGTTGAGGTTCTCCTGTGACTGCACTGAGACTGCAAGTTTGACTGTATCGGCAAAGCCGGGTTGGGAAACCGTTCCACCCGTGCTGAACTGGTCCGCGAAATGCGAAAGATCAAAATCCGGAGTAAACGATAGGCTGTCAATCAGCACTCGGCCGTTCAGCGTGGAGGCCGATCGAGTACCGCTGAAGGCAAGATTGGCATCTAACAATGTGCGCAGCCCATCGGGATAGAGGAGTCGGACCGATTGCGATTGCATCGCCAAGGCGAACTGCAAACTTGGTCGATAAGTAATCGCTCCTCCCAAAGACACTTTTCCGCCACCCATTACTGCATTCACTTGTGACAATTGGACGCGATCGTTAGAAATGTCCAGCGTGCCGTTCAGTTTCTCAATCCCGATGGGGGCATCTGGTGTCGAGAACCCTACATTCTGGAGTCGAACCTGCCCGTTAATTTGAGGAGCCTTAGACGTTCCTGAACCTTTCACATTCAGGGCCAGCGATCCAGAGCTCTGTATAGTAGGCGCGAAGACCTTGAGTATTCGTAAGTCAACCGATCCATCGGCGGAGACCGTTGGACTGCTCGTGCCGCCGAGCGGTATTCGTCCCTGAGCATGCAGCGATGTTCCGGTGCCCTCGATATCGATTGGTTGTAAAGTCACGACTGAGTCAGAGTAGTCCGCGCGAATTGGCTCCTTGATTCCCACTTGCAACGACTGATAGCTGGCCTGCAATACAGGAATCGATAAATGAGCTTCAACCCGGGCTTTGTCTTTCAATGGCCCATGCAAGGTTGCATGGACTTCAGTTTGTCCCTGAAATCCGGTCGGCACGCTCGAGGAGTACGCATCCATCAGGGCATCGAGAGGAATCGTGCCAGTATCGAACTGCGCCTGGGCATCGTAGTCGCCCGTCAACGCCACTTGGCCTTGTGCGTGTAGAGCAACCTGTGACACCTTGGAATCGATGTTGAGGTCAAGGCGATGCTGCCCCACTCGAGCTTGGGCCTTTAACTCAGAGATCGTCTTGCCCTTCGCCTGCAATTCGGGCAGGGTCACAGTCGCAAGGAGTTGAGGATCATCCACCGTCCCCTCGCCCTGGACCGACGCCGTTATCGTGCCCGTCAGCGGAAGGTTTTTGGCCTGCAAGGTTTGCAGACGCTGCAAGACGATGCCAGGCACATCGACCCGCACTTTGTATGCCTTTGTTTTCGGCGTGTAGGAAAGATCTCCGTTGATGGTGCCTGCTTTCGCCGCGATGTTCAATTTCGAAGCAATCACACCATTGTCGGCACGAAAATTCACGGTCAAGCTTTCAATCGGTTCGCCATATGCCGTGGCATTTGCAATTTCAACCTGCCCGTTTCCGGATGGATTCGCCTCCGATCCATCCATCGATAGCTTTGCCGTAATGAAACCCGACAGTGGGTAGTGCTGATTCGCAAGTTGCTGCAAGTCCGAAATTCTGAATTGCTGCGCATCGAGCTTCGCCTTGATCCGGCCCGATGGCTCGTAGGCCCAATTGTGCAATTGAACGTCCGCCGTGAAAGTTGCTTGCCCTTGTCGTGCGTTCTTGAGCAGGCCATTCTCTACGCTCAATTGGGACGGATTTGCTCGCATCGATAGCGTTGCGCTCGTCCACTCACTTCCTTGCACTTGCAAATTGCTGGCGCTCAGTTGCGCCGCAACAGTTGGTTTCTTGAGCGATCCTTGTACGAGGACGTTAACCGTAGCCTTCCCTGAAACTGCAGGCAAGGTCTGACTCGTACTGAACGATTCTGCAAGTGAAGCGAGTTGATGCAGGTCAGTGGCGACGATTTGTAGGCGCAAATTCGAATGATCGCTGACCGTACCCTGCGCCGTGAGATTCGCTGCCGGGATGCTAAGAGATGTGTCATGCAATTCAAGACTTTGATGCCGACCATCGTACATGGCATGTACAGCTCCATTCACCGGAACTTCTTCTGCTCCCGGCTTTGCTGCGCTGCCAGCCTGTGCGCGTAATGTCAGGTCAGATCGAGCGCGCAGGTTTTCCATTCCGCCTTTCCATGTGGCTTCAACAATGCCGCCAAGCCTTCCGGAAATCGCGGCCCCGCGCAATTGCTGCGCGCCGAGAAGCTGCTGAAGGGCCCGAAGAGAAATGTCCTGCAAGGAGGCGTGTATATGAGACTCCGCAGCCGCGTCGAGGTGATTCATCTCTGCGCCGCCCACGATTCGTCCACCCAGCGTGTCGGTTCGCAGATTGCTGACGGCCAAGTTGCCGCCTGCCAATCGGTAGTCTCCTTCAAGGTTTCGTACTTCGACACGTTTTCCGGATGTGGCGGCTTCGAGAATCTCACTGGCGATATGTCCATCGATCGAAACATTCTGCAATGAAGGTTGATTCTCGGCTCCCTGATAGTGGAGTCTTCCCGCGAGAGAGACGTTTCCCTGCGCTTTCGCCGTGGGATACATCTGTGCGAAGTCTTGTGCGTGGAGCATCACCTCGTAAGTCCCATCGGCCGTTGGATTCGAGTAGTTCGATACCTGTCCTCGAAGAAGCACATCAGACGATGCCACATGAAGATTCGCCGATTTGATGATCAATTTGTCGGGAGTTGCACTGAACGTCAGATCAAAATTGTGCGGAACAGGTGCGTACTTTGCGTACTGCAAGCGTCCGTTCTTGTAAGAGAGTGTTCCGTCATACCGCTTCACAACTGGAGTAAAGCGAATATCCGTTCCAAGATCGTAAAGGTCGCCATTCAGTGGAGTCTTCTGGTCGTTGTAATCCACTTCGCCGTTCGTGATTTGAGCGTGCCCCACGGCCAGATCGAAAACACTGGTATGGCTGCTGTTCTGGCTCGGTGGCGCGGTCGGGAAATTGTTCTTCCCGTCACGACCCACCTGGACGTGAACCACAGGGTGAAGGATCAGCAGTTCGCTCAACGACACTTTCCGGTGTAAGACCGAGATAATCCTTACGCCGACGGTGAGCTTATCCGCATGCAACAGGGGAGGCTGATCTGAGCTCTCGGTGCCACGTAGAGTGATGTCATAAAGATTCGCCGTGAGTCCGCTCAGACTGAAGTCCATCCCGCCAATTTTTGCTTTCCCGCCGGTAGCCTGGTTCGCCTCGTCTGCAATCTTCCGTAGGGCGAGATGTCTGAAGGAGTTACTCTTTAAGTAAATGTATCCACCGACAACCGCAACAATGACCAACAGCCCAATGCTGATTGCTGTCCAGGTTATGGTTCGTTTCCAATTCATTTGAATCCTAAAATGCCTGTCCGATAGTGATGTAGTACTGCCATGGAGTGATGCCGGGCACCGGGTTTAAATTTCTTCCGATGTCAAACCGTACCGGGCCGATGGGGGTTGCATACCTCAGTCCGAATCCGACTGTGTTCGTGTAATTGTTCACGAAGTTATTGAGATTGATTGCGCTGTACACGTTCCCTCCGTCGTAGAAAACCACTCCTCCCAACGCCTTCATGATTCCCAACGGAAAACGCACTTCCGAATTGAAAATGAACAGCTGTTTTCCGCCAACAGGAACTGTGACGTTTACGCACCCCGATTGTCCCTGAAGTACGTTGCAGAATGGGACCAATCGTTGCGGCCCAGCTTCGTCAATGGGGAAGCCGCGCAGTGATGTGCCGCCGCCTGAGAAGAACAGCTGGCTGGTAGGGACAAAGCTGCCGGCGAACGGAGCAGCTAACCCGACTCGAATGCTATTCGCGAGCACGACCGAGTGAAGCGGTTGGTAGTATGCGTACTGGCCGAAAAGCTTGGTGAAATTCGCGCTTGAACCCAAAGCCGTCGGAGTGATCCCAAAATCGACGGTGCCTAACATTCCGTGGTGCGCGTCCAGAGGTTTATCACGAGTGTCATGAATGACGGTCGCGGAAAATGTTGAAAGCCGTACACTACGGTCTTGCGGAAGCACGAGATCGGGAACCAGGAGGTGCGACAGATCTGTTTTGTTGAAGTCATAGCGGATCTCCACGCGCGTATTTGTCTTGTGCGCGATTGGTCGCTCAAGCTGAAATGACAAGTCCCCGAGGGCGGCTGTGAACAGAGGGTTTTCGCTGTTGCGCTCAATCGAAAAGCTGCTTAGCGATTTCCATTCCGTCCCGATAAAATGCAGTTGCCCATAGGTAGTCAGGAGTCTTTGATCCAGGCGAGCTGCCAGTATCGAAGCGCTTGCAGTCTCGCCCAGGCCTCGCATGTTACGGCGAGTAAACTCAATCAGCCCACGCGGGCTGGCGAATGTCGATTGGCTGGGCGCGATCTGATACCCATTCAATCCGATCGTGCCCCCGCCACCGGGAACTGCGACGGTCCCGGTCGGGATGTTTCCTCCTCGATGCGAAACCTCAAAGCCAAATCCATAAGTGATCTCGTTGCGCTTGGCTTCGTGGACTTTTATCAGAGCTATTTCGTCGCCCTGGTCCGTGATGGGCTTCCTCGGTCCCACGCTTGCCCAATCGAAGATGCTCAGATCGTAGAGCCGGCTTTCGGCCTCCAGGAGATCACCGCGCCGCATCGGTTTCTCGGGTGCAATTTCGGCCGTCCTTTTAAGTAAAGAGAGTTTCGTCCGGTCCTGACCGAGATAGAGGACCTCATCCGTTCGTACCATTTGATGTTCGTCGATCGCGTACTCCACATTCACGCGATGAGGATCGCCGTTTGCGAGCCGTGCGGTGGCTTTGACCTCCGCATTCAGATAGCCGCGGTTCAAATAGTTCGCCGAGATCCGGTTTCTGTCGTCGGCCATTTTCCTTGGCGAAAAAGGTACACCGGAACCCAACTGAAAGCCCTTTGGCGCAGTGAGTTGCGTATACGGGACATTGTGATTTCCAGAAACCTGTACATCCTGCACCACCGTCTGTGGGCCTTCCTCAACATCAAAATCAACGTCGATCTTCGGTTCCCGATCCACTACCCGGGCTGTGACTTTCACATCTTCGTAACCGCGATCGTGATAAAGCGCCTCGATATTCGACGTACTCAGTTTCAACAACTTCTGACTGAGACTGCCGTGCGTCCAGATGTGCGACTTTTTGACAACTACCTGCGCGAGAAGTTCGTTCGAAGAGAGAGCATAACTACCATGAAACATAATGCGATCAATTTTGTGTTTCCGCCCGCGGTCGATCTTGTACACAACCGCTACTTCATCCGGCTTCCTTTGGAAGTTCGTCGTGACATTGACGTCGTAATACCCTTTCTTCTGGAAGTAATCCGACAGATTCGTTCGTCCTTCTTCCACC
>Ga0209060_10001691_pt1 | contig 23054 bp, 16 predicted proteins | sample Coa_R1_8_FD_187155 | JGI IMG/M metagenome (GOLD analysis project Ga0209060, IMG submission 187155) | Surface soil microbial communities from Centralia Pennsylvania, which are recovering from an underground coalmine fire - Coalmine... | ecosystem: Environmental > Terrestrial > Soil >...
TTTGGATCGGGCAGCGGCGCCATCCACCAGAATGAAAAAGCTAAAACGATCGCCACCGCGCACCCGGCCATTACTCTTGCCATCCATCGAACGGGCCGTCGCGTAACTTGCGCCGCCACTTGTTCTGGTGCCGAAACAATCGTTTCGGTCGCCTTCGCAGCTCTGTTCGATACAATCTCCACAACCGCAATAAAACGGTAGCCCCTGCGCGGAATCGTCTCGATATAAGCAGGCTTCTCTCCTCGATCGCAAAGGGCATCCCTTACCTTGCTCACCGCCGTATTCAGGCCCGTTTCAAAATCAATAAACGTGTCCCCAGGCCACAATCGCTGCCGCAGTTCCTCTCGCGTCACCATCTCCCCTTGCCGCTCTGCCAAAGCCGCCAGAAGCCGCAGTGGCTTCTCTTGCAGGCGGATCCTTGTGCCGAATTTCCGGAGTTCTCCGGTTCTGGGGTCAAGCTGATAGGGGCCGAACTTGAGCGTTGCAGGTTGAGGCATCGAGGGCATCGGGCTTGGTTCCAACGTCCATGAGCTCAAGGATAGTCGTGGAAGTTCGCGGGAGTTTAACACTAGCGTCCGTCTAGCTCAACGCCTCGTCGCCGTCTTTCCCTAAAGCAAATCGTATCTTGCGCTTAGCGCTTAAGGTTAGCTACAGAGAGAAAAAAGACCGCGTACATTGACCGCCGGCGCTGGACCTCGGATAGTCCCCGGAAAAGAAATCAGTGAAGGTGCGCGGAAGTTCCCGCAAGCGCCTCTGTTCTATCCACGGCGCGAGGAGTTCCAAATGGGTTCCGAGCTAACGATCCGATCGAAATCAACGAAATCGACAGCGCGTTTTACGACTCTTGCCGCATGGCTGCTTTGCGCTGTCGGTGCTTTCGTGGCCACCGGATGTACTCCCACTCCGATCGTGCTCACCACAACCGGCGGCGATTCCCAGTCAACCGTCATCAATACGCCTTTTTCTAAACCTCTCTCCGTCAATGCCACCGGTGACACCACGCCTAGCGGCAGCGGATATCAAATCACCTTCACCGCGCCGGCCTTGAATGGCGCCAGCGGCACTTTTGCAAGCACCAACACGAATACGGAAACCGTCGCTGCGGACTCATCCGGTAACGCCACTTCGAGTACATTCACCGCCAACGGCATCGTCGGAAGTTACAGCGTTACGGTCACAGGACCCAAGGGAACGGATGTTGGTCCCCCTACTCCCATAAATTTTTCCCTGAAGAATACGCCAGACTTGACCGTGACCGTCTCCCCCAAACCAACCAGCCTTGCCACTGGCCAATCGCTTTCCTTTACCGCCACCGTCCAAAACGATTCGGGCAACGGCGGCGTCACGTGGTCTGTTTCGGGCACGGGTTGCTCCGGAGCTGCTTGCGGCACGATTTCGCCGTCAAGCAGCGCTTCAGGAGTGGCTGTCGTCTACAAAGCGCCCGCAACCATTCCGAGTCCGCCGTCAGTAACCGTAACGGCCATTTCCGTCGATAAAAACGCCCAGGGGAAACTTGTCCTCGACTCGGCGACGTTCAACATTACCGCAACAGCGCCCGTGCCCTCTGTTTCTGTCCTTCCCACCACGCTCTCGGCTCAGGCCGGCGCCACGCAAAGCAAGAATGTCACCGCAACCGTCACCAACGATCCTTCGAACGCAGGAGTTACTTGGGCCCTCTCTGGCACAGGTTGCAGCGGCGCAACTTGTGGCGTCATTTCCGCCACCTCAAGCCTTTCGGGAGTGCCGATCTCCTACACGCCGCCTGCCGCGGTGCCAAGTCCCGCCACTGTGACCCTTACCGCCACCACCGTCGCAACTCCTACGGCAACGGCGACGACGACGATTACCGTGACACCCACCGTTACCGTTTCGATTTCTTCTTCCTCCAATACAGTCGCTGCCGGCTCAACCCTCTCCAACATCACCGCCACCGTACAAAACGACGCCGCAAATGCCGGCGTGACCTGGTCCGTATCCGGCGCCTCGTGCGGAACCGCGTGCGGCTCGATTTCACCGACGGCCAGCGCCTCGGGAAGCGCGGTCGTCTTCACCGCACCTTTGTCAGTTTCCTCTCCCGAAGTTGTCACGCTTACTGCCACGTCGGTCACCAATACCTCAGTCAGCGCCACATTCAACGTCACGGTCACACCTGCCGTCGCCAGCTCCCAGCTTCCTCGGTACCTTTTTGAATTAAATGGCGACAACACGATTTCAACTTACGGCGTCGTCGCTTCTACAGGACAACTTCGCGCTCTCTCTTACTTCGCCACAGGGCAGACTGGTCCCTCCGTCGCTTCGGTTGCGCTGCATCCATCCGGAAAAGTCATTTACACGGTCCAGCCGGTCAGTATTTCGCAAGACCTCATCACTTATTCCGTCAGCTCGGGCGGTCTCGTCAGCCAGCTCTCTTCTGCTGCCATCACTGGCGCTACCTACGGTCAATTGCTCGTGGATCCACTCGCTCGATTCTTGTGGATCGTCAATGGCAGCGGCGGCCAGATTATTGTCGCGCCGCTTGATCCCTCCACCGGCGCCGTCGGAACCCTGACTGTCGCGGCTTCGCTCGCAAACGTAATATCCCTCGCGACCGACCCATCCGGCTCCCACCTTTTCGCGCAAGACAACTCAGGCTCAATCACCTCGTTCTCCATCTCTTCTGCCGGCGCTCTCACGGTGATTGGCACTCCGCCTGCTTCTCATCCTTTCTCCACCGGTGTCATGCGCGTCGATCCATCTGGAAAATTCCTCTACGTCCTCGACGAATCTTCCTTCGACTCTATTTTTGCTTACACGATTTCCTCATCTGGATTGACCCCAATTACCGGTTCGCCCTTCCTGATTCCGAATAATTTCGGCGTCGATACGGACATCGTGATCGATCCTTCCAGTTCTTTCCTTTATGCCTTGGACTTTTCCAGCCCGACTCAGCCGGTGGACGCCTTTACGATTGCCTCCAACGGCGCTCTGACCACGCTCACCGAGACCGTGCAGTACCCGGGCAACGTCACTGCCTCGAAAATCAGCATGGATCCAACGGGAAAATTCCTCTTTCTGTCGTTTGCACCGAACTTGAACGAAATCTGGACGTACGCCATTGCTCAATCCGGAACGGGCAAAGGCACGCTTTCTCCTGTCCATCGAATTCGTAAGCGTGCAATTTCCAGCGCTGCTCAGTTGCTTAGCACCGGAACCAATGCGCTCACGTTCACTCCGCAATCTCTCTACGTTTCGAATAGCGGCAACGACACCGTCGCCCAGTTCAGCATCAATGCATCTTCAGGTTCGCTTACGAGTCTTGGCACTCCCTTGGCGGCGGGCAATCAGCCGGCCGGAGTCGTCGCGGACTTCCTCAATCGCTACGTCTACGCGACGAACAACGGCAGCGCAAATATCTCTGCATATACCGTTGGCTCAACTGGAGCGCTGACAGCGATTTCCAGCAGCCCCTTCACAACAGGCAGCGGACCGGAAGCTCTCGCTGTCGAGCCTTCTGGACGATTCCTCTACAACGCAAATTTCACCGATAACACCGTTGCGGGATTCGCCATTGGCCAAGGCACCGGCGTTTTATCCTCGATCGGTGCCGTAAGCTCTACAGATTTAGGTCCCACCGGCGTCACCGTCGACCCAACGGGACAATTCCTCTATACCTCCAACGCCACCACCGGCTCGGTTGACGCGTTCCAGATTTCGGCTTTGACCGGCTTGCTCACGGCTCCTTCGGGTGGAAAACTTTCTGCCGGAACATTGACGAACGCCTCCGTCATCGACCCAAGCGGCCGGTTCCTCTTTGCCGCCGCTCCTCACAGCAACTCGATTTATGAAACGCTGATTTCATCCACCACCGGCGTGCTGACCGTGAACACAAATCCGTTCTTGCCTGTGGGAGTCTCCAGTACGGATCCGGGCGCAATCTCGGCCGTCGTCGAGCCAACTGGAAAATTCCTCTATGTCGCCAGCAAAGGCATGAACCAGATCTACGCCTTCACGATTGACCCTTCCACTGGCCTACTCACTTCGATTATCACCACCAAGACCAATGGGGAGGCTGCAGACACGGGCACGACGCCCGTCGCGCTGGCCATCGACATTTCTGGAAAATATTTGTACTGCGTCAATTCCGGTTCCAGCGACATCAACATTTTCAGCATCAGCTTGGCCGATGGCTCGTTGACGCCCGTTGGCAGCGCCACCGTCCCAGCCGGCGGCAGCGCACCAACTGGAATCGTCGCGACAGGCACCGTTCAATAGCGCTCGATTCCGTTCGAATAGTCCTTCCTATTGACACTCTATAGGTCTCTCCGTATTATTCCTATAGATTCTCGATAGGAGTTCTGCCTTGTCCTCCGAACCCACCAATCTCTTGCAGGGAACGCTCGACCTTCTCATTCTCAAATCGCTCGTTGCTGGCGAAATGCACGGCCTCGCCATTTCGCGCCGCATTCATCAAATCACCGGCGAAACATTCGACGTCAAGCCCGGCTCGCTTTTTCCCGCGCTCCATCGCATGGAAGAAGAGGGCTGGATCTCCTCGCTCTGGGGCGATTCGGAAAACAATCGTCGCGCAAAATATTACCGCCTGACCAAAGCGGGGCAGAAACAGCTACACGTGGAAACCACTCGCTGGGGCCGCATTTCCGGCGCAATCTCGCAAGCTCTGCAAGCTTCGTAAAGGAAGTTCCTTATGCCTGGCCTTGCAAAACTTCGCAGCTTCTTCCGCAATCTTTTCTCCGTTCGCCGCGTCGAAAAAGATCTCGACGACGAAGTCCAGTCCCACCTCGCAATGCTGGTTGAAGAAAATCTTCGCGCCGGCATGTCGCCGGAAGAAGCCCAGCGTGCCGCCCGTCTCGAGCTCGGCGGCGTCGAACAGGTCAAAGAACAGGTGCGCATCGAGCGCGCCGGAACTTGGCTGCAATCTGTTTTCTCCGATTGCCGGTACGCCGCCCGTCAATTCCGCAAAAATCCCGCCTTCACTGCGGTCGTAGTCTTCACTCTCGCGCTTGGAATCGGCGCAACCACCGCCATGTTCAGCGTCGTCTACGGCGTTTTGCTTCGTCCGTTGCCCTATCCTCGTCCAGATCGCATCGTCTCTGTTTTCGAACTCACGACCAAAGGCAAACCCTCCCACGTTGCGGATCCCAACTTCGATGACTTCCGCGACCAGAGCCGCAGCTTTCTGTCCATCGCAAAATACGTAAGCGATACGGCCTCCATCTCCGGAACTTCGCAACCCGCCCGCGCCACCGTCGCTCGCGTCTCGCCTCAGTTTCTGAGCGTCTTCGCCGTTCACCCAATCGTTGGCCGCGACTTCATCGCCGACGACGCAAAGAAAGGCGCCGAACAAACCGCACTCGTCAGCGATGACTTCTGGAAGCAATATCTCAATTCACCGCAGGACCTTTCGCAAATTCACCTGAAAATGAATGGTGCGCCCTTCGCGGTCATCGGCGTACTTCCTCCCGGGTTTCACTTTCCAGCCGACGCGGATCTCTGGCTTGCCGCCGACACAGACGGCGAAAACACGAGCAGGACTTCCCATAATTATTCCGCGGTCGCGCGCCTTCGCGATGGCGTAACACTCGAGCAAGCCAATCTCGACATCAGCGCGATCGCTCGCCGCATTCACGATGCGGCCGTCGACCAGAACGACTATTTGCTCAAAGACGGAATGGTCGTGCCGTTGCAAAGTTCTCTCACAGGTAGTGCTCGCCCTGCTCTTCTCGTTCTGCTCGGCGCCGTGGCATTTCTGCTTTTGGTTGCGTGCGCCAACGTCGCGAATCTGCTCCTCGCGCAAGCCTCCGTCCGCGTTCGCGAACTTGCCATTCGTACTTCGCTCGGCGCCGCTCGCGGACGCCTCGTACGACAATTCCTCACGGAAGCGTTCCTGCTCTCGCTGCTCGGCGGTAGCCTTGGAGTGCTCGGAGCTTGCCTCGGCGTCAAAGGATTGCTCGCGCTCGCTCCCGCAAATCTTCCGCGCCTCGAAAGCATTTCCATCAATCTTCCGGTACTCGTCTTCGCGTTCCTCCTCGCCACTGCGGTCGCCGTCGGCCTCGGAGTTTTTGTCGCAGTTCGCGCCACCTCCGGCGATCCCCGCGAAGGTCTCGCCGAAGGTGGCCGTGGCCAAGCCGGCTCGCAAGGAAGCCAACGCGTCGGTCGCGCCATCGTTGCCGCGCAAATGGCTATCACGCTGGTGCTTGTTGTCGGAGCTGGATTGTTCGGCCGCAGCCTTCTCAAAGTTCTTGAAGTGAATCCCGGCTTTCGCGTCGAAAAAGTCGTGGCGATGGACGTCTCGCTTCCCTGGATCGATGATCCCAAACAGCGCGCAAGCCAGGGAATTTTCTTTTCGCAATTGATCGATCGCCTGAAACAGCAGCCGTGGATAAAAAATGTTGGAGCCGTCAGCACCTTGCCCATGGACGGCGGTCTTCCAGACGGAATGTTCGCTCTGCTGAACGAGCGCGAAGTCCCCAAGACTCTTGACGGATTTGAAGCGGTCTTCCAGCAAAAAGAGCGGCTTGGCATCGCCGATTTTTGCGTCGCCTCCGAAGGATATTTTCAGATTCTTGGCATCCCTTTGATTCGCGGACGAATCTTCGATTCGCGCGACACGGCCGAGAGTCAGCACGTCGCCGTCATCAGCGAGTCTCTCGCCCGCGAACGCTGGCCCGGCGAAGATCCCATTGGCCACACCATCGAATTCGGAAACATGGACGGCGACATCCGCTTGCTCACAATCGTCGGAATCGTCGGCGACGTTCATCAGGACACCCTCGATTCGCCGGCTCCTCCCATTGTCTACGTCGATTTGTTCCAGCGGCCGCGCCCCGCCATCACCGTCGCGATGCGCAGCGACGCGGACACGCGCCTTGTCGCCACATCGGCTCGAGATATTCTGCGCGACCTCAATCCGGAAATTCCCGCCCGATTCCGCACCTTCTCGCAAATCTATGCGGCCTCGCTTGGTTCGCGCAAATTCAACGTGATTCTCATCGCGTTTTTCGCGAGCACCGCGTTGTTGCTCGCCACCGCGGGAGTTTTCGGCGTCATGGCCTATTCCGTCAGCCGTCGCACTCCCGAAATCGGCATTCGCACCGCACTCGGCGCCGGCGCCAGCGACGTTTTGCGAATGATTTTGGGCCAGGGCCTTCGCACAGTTCTCATCGGCGTTGCGGCCGGAATCGCCGGTGCACTCGTCCTCACTCGCACTGTCGAATCGTTTCTGTTCGGCGTTGCGCCGACGGACCCATTCACTTTCGCCGCCGTAACTCTGCTGCTCATCTTCGCCGCTCTGCTGGCGTGTTACATTCCCGCGCGTCGCGCGGCTCGCGTCGATCCGCTCATCGCGCTCCGCCACGAATAGGCCCGGCACTCGCCCCGTCGAAGGTGGCCCCGATTGCCGCACAGCATAGAAAGAAGTTTTCCTCAGGGTGTTGAATTTCGGCGTGTTTTTTCGCGGCGCAGGCAAGTACAATTTCGCCGAAGAGCGATGGCCGGCGATTCCACAAAACTTATTGTTGCCGTGGGGACCACGCGAAAGCCGAAGATGGGCGCGGTACGGGATGCACTTGCCTCCATCGGAGAGTTGCTCGCTCCCGAGCATCAAATTGAAGTTATCGGAGTGGAAGTGGAAAGTGGCGTGAGCCACACGCCAGTGAGCCGCGAAGAATTGATGCAGGGTGCGAGGCAGCGCGCGGAAGCGGTTGCAAAACTTGGCGGGCAGAATCGCGAGCCGTGGAATTATTTTGTCGGGCTGGAAGGCGGCTTCGACGTGATTCCGGAAAACGGAATTCGCCGCGTCTTTTTGGAAAGCTGGGCCTACGTCAGCGATGGCGGCAACGGATTTTTCGGACGCTCGGGTAGCATCGAAGTTCCGGAAGCAGTTGCGGAAGAAGTGGTCGATCGGGGCGTGGAACTTTCCGTTGCGATCGACCGGTTTGCGGGAGAAGTTGGGATTCGCGACGCGCAAGGCGCTTGGGGCGTGCTGAGCGGAAACCAGATTACGCGGCAGGATTCTTTTCGCGTTGCCGTGATTACGGCGTTTGCGCCGTTTTACAATTCCAGGATGTACCGCCGCAGCGGCGTGAAGATAAGTTCGGCGGCGCAATAATTCAACGAGTTTGTTTACGGAGGGTCGAGCGTGGACATCGTCAAGGGAAATATGGGCTGGATCGAAGTGGTGGTCGGGCCGATGTTTTCGGGCAAGAGCGAGGAGTTGATTCGGCGCTTGCGCCGCGCGGAGTTCGCGCGGCAGCGCGTGCAAATCTTCAAGCCCGCGATTGACGAGCGCTATGCGGTGAACGAAATCGTTTCGCACTCCGGATTGGGCATCCAGTCGGAATGCGTGAACAAGGCTTCGGAAGTGATGGCGCTGGTGCAGCCGCGCACGGAAGTGGTGGGAATCGACGAAGCGCAATTTCTGGGTGAAGAGATCGTGGACGTGTGCACGCAGCTGGCGAATTTGGGAAAGCGCGTGATTGTGGCGGGCCTCGACACGGATTATCTGGGACGGCCGTTCGAGCCGATGCCGCGATTGCTGGCGATGGCCGAAGAAATCACGAAGCTGCTGGCAATTTGCGTGCGCTGCGGAAATCCGGCGGTGCACACGCAGCGATTGATTGAGAGCGATGAGCTGATTGTCGTCGGCGCGCAAGGCGCGTATGAGGCGCGCTGCCGGCGCTGCTTTGAAACGAACCCCGCGCTGGCGAATGCGAAGAAAGACGGGCCGCGATTGATTGCCCGCGCGCAGGCGGCAGGTTCGGCAGGGAAGTAGCCTTCGCTCTTTAGCAGCGGGACACCGCGGACACAAATTCCCCGACTCCGGACCTCCCAAAAAGCTATTCTCATTTGCGAACGTATTGCCTCGACGAAAAGCGACTGCCCACAGGAAATTTGGCAAAAAGGAACTGAATTGCGAATCGAATCGAAAGCACCGACGCGCGTGGATCTGGCCGGCGGAACGCTGGATATCTGGCCGTTGTATCTGTTTCATCCGGGCGCGTTGACGATCAATGCGGCGATCACACGGTACGCAAGTTGCGTGATCGAAACGCGCGCCGTGGGCGACAAGAAAGTGCGGCTCGTTTCGCTCGACACGAAGCGCGAAGAAAATTTCGCGTCGTTCGACGCGATGGTGAAGGCAAAAACGTACAAGCTGCCGTTGCTTGCGGAGATTGCAAAGTTTTTCCGGCCGGAAACCGGATTCACGCTGACGACAGATTCCGAAGCGCCGGCCGGTGCAGGTATCGGCGGATCGAGCGCAATGGCAGTGGCGATCTGCGCGGCGCTGGACCGATTTACTTCGGCCGGAAAAAGCAAAGTGGACTGGATCCACATCAGCCGCGACGCGGAAGGAATTGTGATCAAGGTGCCGACGGGAACGCAGGATCATTATCCGCCGGCGTTCGGCGGCGCCGCGGCGATTGAATTGCCGCCCGGCGGCGAGCGGCGCGTGGAGTTGCGCGTGGATTTGGCGGAACTCGAAAAGCGACTGTTGCTTTGTTACACGGGAAAGCCGCGGCAATCGGGAATCAACAACTGGGAAGTGTTTAAGGCGCACATCGACGGGAAAAAGAAAGTTGTCGGGAACCTGGAGAAGATTTCGCAAGTGGCGCAGGCGATGCGCGGCGCGCTGGAAAAAGGAGACTGGAAAGAGACGGGCCGCCTGATGCGCGAAGAGTGGATGTTCCGGAAAAAGAATTTGCCGACAATTTCGACGAAGACGATTGACCGGATCATTGAAAGTTCGCGGAAGCAGGGGGCGCTGTCCGGGAAAGTGTGCGGAGCGGGCGGCGGAGGATGCGTGGTGCTGTTGATTGAGCCGGACGCGCGGGAAAGCGTGGAGAAGGCGGTGGCGGCGGCTGGCGGACAATTGCTGCCGATGCGGATTGACCGGTCGGGCGTGCAGGTGAATGTGACGTGAGACGACGAAGCCAAGAGGCAGCGAAGTAAGGAAGCAAGGAACGGAAGTGGGTTCCGAAATGGGAAAGAGGGAGGGGGATACCCCCTCCCTCTTTTTTGTAAGTGCAGATTCTAAGGGAGTTACGTGAAGGTGCTCTGTAAGTGCAGAATCCAAAGGAGTTGAAGTGCCTTTAGAATGTGCAGATACGAGAGGATCGCGTAACTGCAGAAAATAAAGAGGTTGCGGGAGGCGGTTTTTGTAACTGCAGATTGCAAAGGAGTTAAGGGATTTTTGCGGAAGGGCGAGAAGGTGGTGGGACGCCGTGAGGCACAAGGACTGCGTCGCAGCAAACACAAAACATTCTAGCACGAGTATGTTGATGAAGTCAACAAGATAATTACTAGCTAATTCGAATGGCTGTGGAAAAGTTCAAGCGGAAAGAAAAGTCAAAAGCCGCACCCTGAAAACCGCAGGGTGCGGCGCATGGCGTGGAGACGAACTGACGGGGTTGTCGGTGTGAGCGAGTTTGGCAGTCGGGAGAGCACAGACTGAAGTCTATGCCACTGGAGAGCCGGCCCTACACGGTGGAGCACAGACGCATCGAGGCTCAGCGTAAAACGGAGTCCCGGCGAGTGAATAGAGCTAGTTGCGGCGCATGGCGTGGAGACGAACTGACAGGGTTGCCGGCGTGAGCGAGTTTGGCAGTCGGCAGAGCACAGACTGAAGTCGGAAGGGCACAGACTGAAGTCTATGCCACGCCCTACACGGCGGAGCACAGACGCATCGAGGCTCAGCGTAAAACGGAGTCCGGGCGAGTGAATAGAGCTAGTTGCGGCGCATGGCGGAGCACTGGAGTTGGCTTGATTGTGCGGGGGTGAAGTCGAGGGCGAGTCCCAAGGAGATGCGCTGGAGGTCGGCGGCGGTCCATGCGGCGCGCATGATTCCTTCGTCGGAGTGGGCGCGTCCGATGAGGACGTGAGCGATTTCGTGGGCGAAGGCGTAACCCATGATGCGGTCGGCGCGATAGCCGTGGGTGGCGAGCTCCTCGATGGGGTGATCGAAGATGTTTAGTTCGCAGGCGGGTTCGGATTCGGAGCAGGTCTGGGCGAAGCCAAGTGGATCGTTGGATCGATGCAGCTTGGCAGCCATGCGCAGGGGCAGGATTTTGACGACGAGGTCGGAAGTTCCCATAAGCGACAGGCAGGCAGGGTAGAGAGTGACCTGTTGCTCCGACAGGGGGCAGTTGACCCAAAGGGCCTCGATTCCGATTTTGTGGAAGATAGCGTCAGCTACTTTTTCCGAGCTAGAGAGGGACGCGGAGTCGATTTTGGCGTAGTTGTAGACGCGAAGTGTGAGCTTCAGGTTCATCGCGTCGTTGGTGCGGTCCACGGCGGATGTCAGGGTTGCCATTGCAGGTAGCCCGCGACCCGCGGCGTTTTGAGGGAGGGCGGTTCCAGCGGACAAAAAAGGGCAGAGTAACAAGGCGTTCATCAGGCAAACTGACCAGCGATGTAAGGATCGAAGCTGCATGACGCCCTCGGGCGCGCCGGTTGGCGCGTGGGGCGACTGTGGTGCAGTCGGGCGAGAGCTTCCATGCAACGGGGTTCATAACGGCCTCATTTGCGAGTCACGGAAGGATGTTGAGCAATTTCAGCAAGTTAGGGTGGATGTGAAGAGCGTGAGAGGCGAATTTGGAATGAGTCCAGACGATTTAACGTTTAGCCAGTCTAAGTTACTGAACGCTGGAACCTTACCCTAGTTAAGAACGTAGAAGAGAAAGAGGTTCAGGCCAAGTATGCGAGTGTCCCCGGGATCGCCAGTTGCAGCGAAGTTCACCGGCTTTCGATTGGACCTTCGGGCGGGCGAGTTGCAGGCCGACGGGGGAAAGACGGTCCGGCTCTCCGATCAGCCGTTTCGAATCCTAAAGACGTTGCTCGAGCGACCAGGAAATGTGGTGACGCGCGAAGAGCTGCGGAAGTGCCTGTGGCCGAACGACACGATAGTGGAGTTCGAGCACAGTATCAGCGCGGCGATGAACCGGCTGCGGCAGGCGCTGGGAGATTCCGCGGAGCAACCGAGATACATTGAGACTCTTGCAAGGCGAGGATACCGGTTCATGGTGCCGGTGCAATTCGAGGAGGCGCCAGTAGGCGAGGCCGTTGCCACAAGGCCGAGTTCCCCGAGTGAAGGCAAGGTGGGCGAGAACGGCTCCCACTACCAGATCCTTGAGCGACTGGGCGGCGGGGGAATGGGCGTTGTCTATAAGGCGAAAGACACGCGGTTGAACCGGGCCGTGGCGCTGAAATTTTTGCCGCCGGAACTGGCGAACGATGCGGCGGCCCTGGAACGATTTCGTCGAGAGGCGCAAGCGGCGTCTGCGCTGAACCACCCGAACATTTGCACGATTTATGACGTGGGTGAGCTGCCGCTTGCTACTGGTGAAGGAAGCGAAGCTCAGAAATTCATTGCGATGGAGTTTCTGGATGGGCGGACGCTGGAACATCACATTGCGGGCAAGCCGCTGCCGCTGCAGGAAACGCTGGAACTGGGGATTGAGATTGCAGACGCGCTGAGCGCGGCGCATGCGCAGGGAATCATTCACCGGGACATCAAGCCGGCGAACGTGTTTGTGACAAAGCGGGGAAGCGCGAAGATTCTGGATTTTGGTTTGGCGAAGCTGACTGCCGAAGGAACGCCGGAGCAGCACGCGGATGCTTCGTCAATGGCGATACAAAGCGGAGCGGCAGGGATTACGGTGCTTGGCAAGGCGATGGGGACGCTGACGTATATGTCGCCGGAGCAGGTGCGCGGGGAGACGCTCGATGCGCGAGCGGACCTGTTTTCGTTTGGCGTGGCGCTTTATCAGATGGCGACGGGAGTTTTGCCGTTTCGTGGCGACGACCCAGAGCTGGTGCGAGAGGCGATTCTGAATCGAGCGCCGGAGAATCCGAGGCGGATGAATGCAAACGTTCCGGTGCGATTGGAAGAAGTAATTCTGAAGGCGTTGGAGAAGGACCGGAAATTCCGATATCAGTCGGCGGTGGAGATACGCACGGATTTGCAGCGGTTGAAGAGAGAGAGTGGTTCGGAACCACTCCGCAAGACCGCTGCCGCAGTCGGAGCGGGCACCGGCACGAGAAAACTGGTGCTTGCCGGCGGCGTGGCCGCGGCGTTTGGACTCGCGGTGTTCTTGTTCCTGATGGCGAGGGGACCATCAGGGGTTGAAGCGCGAAGGCCATCGATGCGGGTTTTACCTCCGCGAGCTGAGGATGTCGTGTCCAGAGAGACTGAGGCCAAAGAGCGGGCAGAGGCATTGGTGGTTCGAGATATGCGGTCAAAGCCGAATTCGGCGAAGGCCGATCCGCGCGGGCGCGTCGTGCCGGTCGATTTATCGCGCGTCTTCAACGCGAATGGAATCTATTCCTCGGGAGCCGAGTTTGATTCGAGAGAGAGTCTCGACGGTGTGGGCTACGCGTTTCCAGCGGAAGTACTGGGCGAAACGAGGGCTTGGGATGGAGTGCCCTTCAAACTTGGGCCGGCGAACGCTCCGGACGCAGTGACGAGCCGGACGATTGCGCTCGTGCCAGGCAAATACGATGAACTGAAAATGCTGGCGATCGGCGTTAACGGCGATCAGGAATCGCAGACATTCACGGTCGTCTACTCCGATGGAAGCTCGGCTGATTACTCGCAGAGTGTGAGCGATTGGTATACGGAGGAGCACTTCGACGGCGAGTCAGAAGTTGCGAGCACGCCGTATCGGATCGGGAGCGGTGGCGGACGCGATGATCGGACGTTTCATGTTTATGGATACTCGTTCAAGTTAGACCGGAAGAAGACGGCGCTGAGTTTTTCATTGCCGGCGAATCGGCATGTTTTGGTGTTTGGATTGACGCTGGTGCGAGGACTGGGGCGGGAAGCAGCGTCGCTGCGAGAGAACTCGGGTGCAAGTGCCCTCGTGGGAGAGAACCGAAGTCCATCAAATCCCAGCCGGAATGTGCAGCAACAAAACGCAAACAAGAACCTTGAACCCAGCGGGGGAAACGTGACGCTTGCGGTGCGGCTGGATTACGACGTCGAAGTTAAGTAGAGAGAAACTCGGCCCTATCTTCCGCGGCCCGGCCCGGACTCCAAAACGCAACCGAACATCTACACAAGAGGGAGGCGGCATCGTAGAATATGGGCGGCCACGGTGCTGTGCCGCGGGCGAAGGTTGTCGGGGAGATTTATCGGATGGGCTTGGGCTATCGGGAGAGTTGGCTCAGGCAAGAGTGCCTGAGCTACTGACATGTCGAACTGGATGGCGATTGCGGTGGCGGTGGTGCTGTTCGCGGATGCGGACGTGCCGCGGGTGTATCAGCTGAAGCAGCCGGCACAACCTGCTGCGCCGGTGACATTCGGAGAAGAAATCCCGCTGTTCCCGACGAATCCGCCAAGCGATTCCGACCAGACAACTCCACAAAACAAAGCGCACAAAGCGGCGACTCTACAAGAAGAGTCGAAGCTGGCGCTGATTCGATTTGTTTCGGGTGAATTTGCGAAGGCGTCGAAATCTTTGCCCGCGGGAAAAGAAGGGTTTCAGATGTTTGCGGACAAACCGCTGAATGGCGAGATTCTGGACCGGACAGTGGCGACGCACGGCGCGGCGATTCACGCGGGCGACAACGTGCAGATTACCAAGCTGGATTTTCGGGACCACACGATCGTGGTGGACGTGAACGGCGGCGGGCGGGGGAAGAAACGCTTCCTGGATCATTTGCAGATTGGCATGGGCGGGGCGACGACGCCGACGAGCACGGTAACGAGCGAGAATCAAGGTCCGCCAGGACTGCAACCGGGAATGGGAAGCACGATTTTTCTGGAGTTCAATAAGGCGATTCCGGACCTGGCGCCGGAGGATTTGAAGCAACTGCTTTCGCCGTTGCTGGATTTTTCCAAGCAACGGTCGGCGTCGGTGCAATGGTTTGATACGCTGCCGGTGGAGATGAAGAAAGCGATTCAGGACCGGCGGCCGCTGGTGGGGATGGACCGCGAAATGGTTGTGGCGGCGATCGGGAAGCCCGGGCATAAAGTGCGCGAACGCGACAACGATGGGAATGACATTGAAGATTGGATTTATGGGACACCGCCGGCGAAGACGGTTTTTGTGCGGTTTACGGGAGAGAGGGTGAGCAGTATACGGCAGTTTCCGAATTGAGCCTTGCCCGAGACGATGTTCGTGCGTCACATCATTTCGCGTTTGTTGTGCCTGCCATAAAAATTATTTAACCCTGCATTGAATTGACAATTGGAGTGACAGCCCCTAGCATTTTCTGTTCACCCCGTGCCGCTTGTTCTCATAGAGAGCGCACAGAACATGGCCAGTTCAGGAGCGGTAAGTTCAAATCCTGAACGCCTAACCCGTACCGGAGGCAGCATGCCCATCAAAGTAGCAATCAACGGCTTCGGCCGCATCGGCCGAAATATCGTTCGAACCGCGATTGACGACAAGGATATTCAGTTTGTCGCGGTGAATGACGTGACAGACGCGAAGACGTTGGCGCATTTATTGAAGTACGACTCGGTTTTGGGGAATTTGCCGCACACCATCACGCATACGGAAGATTCGATTTCGATCGAAGGCAGAGCAATCAAGGTGTTCAAGCAGAAAGATCCCGCGGCGATTGACTGGTCGAGTGTTGGAGCGGACATTGTTGTGGAGTCGACGGGACTCTTTACGAAGGGCGAGCAGGCGAAGGTGCACCTGAAGGGCTCGGTGAAGAAGGTGATTATTTCGGCGCCTTCGGACGGGCCGGATGCGACGTTTGTGCTGGGCGTGAATGACAAAGAATACGACCCGGCAAAGCACAACGTGGTTTCGAATGCTTCGTGCACGACGAATTGTCTGGCGCCGGTGGCAAAGGTGCTGCACGAGACGTTTGGCATCAACAGCGGCACGATGACGACGATTCACTCGTATACGAATGACCAGAAGCTGCTGGATTTGCCGCACAAGGATTTGCGGCGGGCGCGTGCTGCGGCGATCAACATGATTCCGAGCTCGACGGGCGCGGCGAAGGCACTGCATCTGGTGATCCCGGCGTTGAAGGGCAAGCTGGACGGGTATGCAATGCGTGTGCCGACGCCGAACGTGAGCGTTGTGGACTTGACCGTGTTTGTGGACAAGCCGGCGACGAAGGAAACGGTGAATGCAGCGTTGAAGGCGGCAGCGAACGGGCCGATGAAGGGAATCCTCGGCTACACGGAAGAGGAATTGGTGAGCGCAGACTTCAAGGGCAATTCGAATTCGTCGATCGTGGATTCGGAGTATACGAAAGTGGTCGGCGACAAGTGCGTGAAGGTTCTGGCCTGGTACGACAACGAGTGGGGATATTCCTGCCGGTGCCGGGATTTGATCAAGATGATGGCGGCAAAGTTCTAAAAGGAAGTCATCAGAAATCAGTCGTCAGTCTTCAGTTTCGGAAAAGGCCGCTAAGATTGCCATGTGCGCGTTTGCGGAAGTGAAACTGACGACTGATGACTGTGAACTGAAAACTCAAAAATGAACAAACTGACGATCAAAGATCTGGAATTGCGCGGGAAGCGTGTGTTTATTCGCGTGGACTTCAATGTGCCGCTGAAGGAAGGCGTGGTCACGGACGACACGCGGATTCGAGAGACGCTACCGACGTTGAAGCTGGCGATCGAGAAGGGCGCACGGCTGGTGCTGGCATCCCATCTTGGCAGGCCGAAGGGCGGACCCGATCCGAAGTATTCGGTGCAGCCTGCGGCGAAAAAATTGGAAGAATTGCTTGGAAAGCCGGTGGCCTTCGGGAAAGACTGCGTAGGGCCGGGAGTGGAAGGGCAGAGCAAAGCGCTGCGTGATGGGGAAGTGCTGGTGCTGGAGAATGTGCGCTTCCATCCGGAAGAAGAGAAGAATGACGAGGGGTTTTCCAAACAGCTGGCGGCACTTTGCGACGGATTGTTTGTGTGCGACGCGTTCGGATCGGCGCACCGTGCGCATGCGTCAGTCGTTGGCATCACGAAGTTTGTGGAGAAGGCGGCGGCCGGCTTGCTGATGGAGAAGGAGCTGGCGTATCTGGGAAAAGCGGTGACGAATCCGGCGCGGCCGTTTGTGGCGATTATTGGCGGCGCAAAGGTGAGCGACAAGATTGAGGTCGTCGAGAATTTGATGAAGATTGCCGATGCGATGCTGATTGGCGGGGGAATGGCGTACACGTTTTTGAAGGCGCAAGGACTGCAGATTGGGAAGTCACTGGTGGAAGACGACAAGCTGGATCTGGCGCGGAAGATTCTGGCGGATGCCAAAGCGAAGAATTTCAAATTGTTGCTGCCGACGGATCATGTGACGGCGCCGGAATTCAAGGCGGATGCTCCGTCGACCGTCGGCGATGTGACGGCGACTCCTGCGAATCAGATGGGTCTGGACATCGGGCCGAAATCGATTGCGGCGTATGCGGCGGAGATTGCGAAGGCGAAAACCATTGTGTGGAACGGGCCGATGGGCGTGTTCGAAATGCCTGCGTTCGCGAAGGGAACGCTGGAAGTGGCGAAGGCCGTGGCTGCGGCGACGGGAGCCGGCGCGATTTCGATCGTGGGCGGCGGCGATTCCGTGGCGGCGGTGCATCAATCGGGCGTGGCGGACAAGATTTCGCATATTTCGACAGGCGGCGGCGCTTCACTGGAATTTCTGGGAGGACGGAAGTTGCCGGGCGTTGAGGCGCTGACAAACCGATGAGCGCGACAAAACGACGCAAAGTAATGGCGGGGAATTGGAAGATGTACAAGACGCAGGCGGAGACGCACGCGTTTTTTGAGGCGTTTGTGCCGCTGGTGGCGGGTGCGAGTCATTGCGATGTGGTGATTGCGCCGCCGTACACGTCGCTCGATGTGGCGGTGCAGGCGACTAAGGGAACAAAGATTGGGATAAGCGCGCAGAATCTGGATTGGCGGAAAGAAGGCGCGTTTACGGGGGAAGTGTCGGCGCAGATGCTGGCCGATGCGGGCTGCAAATACGTGATTATCGGCCATTCGGAGCGGCGGCAGTTTTTTGGCGAGACCGATGGAGGCGTGGCGCAAAAGGCGAAGGCGGCGGTGGACGCAGGACTGACGCCGATTGTTTGCGTGGGCGAATTGCTGGCGGACCGGGAAGCAGGAAAGACGGAAGGCGTGCTTTGTCAGCAATTTATCGGCGGGCCGGGTTCATTGACCCCCGACGAATTCTCCCGTATTCTGTTGGCATACGAGCCTGTCTGGGCCATTGGCACGGGCAAGGTGGCGACGCCGGAAATTGCAGCGGCGGCTCACCGGTTCCTGCGCCAGTGCGTATCCGATCAGTTTTCTGCGGAACACGCTTCGGCCGTGCGGATCCTCTACGGTGGCAGCGTCAAGCCTGAAAATATTCAGGGGTTGCTAGCGCAGGAAGAGTTGGATGGTGCGCTCGTGGGCGGAGCGAGCCTGGATGCGAAGACCTTCGCGCAGATCGTGAATTGCCCGTAGTGAGGGTTAGCCGGCGCGGCCGGAATTTTGAGAGAGATTAGGAGTAAGCAATGCCTGGTTGGGTGAAATGGACGATTTCGCTGCTGGTTGGCGCCGCGCTGATCGCGGTCGGATTTCGGTACGCGGGATGGCTGCTGAAGACTTTCTTTGTGATGAACTGCCTGGTGCTGATCATCGTGGTGCTGCTGCAGAGCGGCAAGGCGGCTGATTTGGCGGGCGCGTTCGGCGGAGCGGGAAGCCAGACGGCGTTTGGTCCGCGGGGAGCCGCAACGATACTTTCGCAAGCGACGACGTGGTGCGCGATCATGTTCATGGTTTGCGCGATGGCGTTGGTACTGCGAGTGGATCGCGCGGTGAGCACGGGCGGGTCCGTGATTTACAACACGACGAAGCCGGCCACGACGAAACCAGTGACGCCGGCTCCGGCAACTTCAACACCGGCAACGCAGCCTGCGCCGCAGCAGCAGGCACCTGCGCAGTCTCCAGCTCCACCGAAGAAGTAACTGCGAGCGCGCTTTGAGAGTGGGTCAAGACTGAGTTCCAAATTTTTTTGTGTCGCGATTCGGAAAATTCAGACTTATCCACTGCAATGGCTTCGAACTGGTTGCGGGCTGCCAAGCTCGCGGCTAGAATGAATAAGCAAGACCTGTGCGGCAGTGGCGGAATTGGCAGACGCACCAGCTTGAGGGGCTGGCGGTAGCAATACCGTGGAGGTTCGAGTCCTCTCTGCCGCACCAAATTCTTCTTTCCTGAATTTTTCCTTTGAACAACCAAGCGCACGAATGCGTGTGAAGTCGCGACTCGCGTGTCGCGCTTCCGCGGATGTATCCTAGTGCACCGCCGCGAAGGACGCGGCGAACGCGATGGCGTCTTTCCAACCCAATTCGAACGGTGAGCCAGTGGCGGCGGAGCCGTGGCTGCCGACGATTTTTTCAAGGGATCATAAGTCGGTGGGGCTTTTGTATTTGTGGCTGGCGCTCATCAGCGTAGTGCTGGGAATGGCGTTGTCGTTGGTGATGCGCGTACAACTGGGCCATCAGGGCGCAAGTGTGGCGGGCTCGACAGGGAGTTCCGAGCGATATGCGGCGATTACGCTGCTGCATGGCTCGCTGATGGTGTTTTTCGTGCTGACGGCGGCGCCGCAATGCGGGTTCGGCTATTTTTTTGTGCCGTTGCAGATTGGCGCGCGGGAGATGGCGTTTCCGCGTTTGAGCGCGCTTTCGTTCTGGATGACGGCGGCTTCGCTGGTGGGGATTACGGCTTCGGTGTTGGTGTTCGCGGGAAGCGGGCCGACAGTTTGGCTTGGCAGCGCGATGTGTTTTTGTGCGGCGATGCTGGCGGCATCGCTGAATCTGTGCGTAACGGTGATTGATTCGCGGGCGAGGGGAATGACGTTGCCGCGATTGCCGATTACGGTGTGGGCGTGGTTTGTGACGGCGATTTTAAGTTTGTTGATTTTCAGTATTTTGCTTGCAGCAGGCGTGCTGTTGTTTTCCGATCGGATGTTTAATACGCATTTTTTTGCAACCGCGGCCCTGGCGCAGGCGTCCATCGCGAGTGTTTGGCAGCGCTGGTTCTGGTTTTTTGCGCAGGCGCAAGTGTACGTGGCGATGCTGCCTTGTTTCGGCGTGGTGACGCATTTGCTTTCGACATATTCGCGGAAGCCGGTGTGGAGCGAGCGGATGGCGGTGCTGGCCCTGTGCGCCGTAGGATTGTTTGGATTCTGCATCTGGGGCGAGCACATGTTCGCCAGCGGACTGAATCCGTTCCTGCCGCTGGTCTTTTCCATGCTGGCTTCGTCGTTGGGCGCGCCCGCATTGCTGCTGATCGCGTGTTGGTTCGGGACCTTGCTTGGAGCAAAAGCGAGGCTGACGACGGCCATGCTGTTTGCGCTGGGATTTGTTTCGCTGTTTTTGAGCGGAGGGCTTTCCGGAATTTTTCTGGCGCGCAGGGAATTTGCCGGTGGGAGCACCGGAGATGCGTTCGTAACCGGGCATTTTCATCTGGTGATGGGAGTGGCGGCGACGTTCGCGATTCTTGCAGGGCTGTTTTTCTGGTTTCCGAAGATGTTCGGGCGGCGGCTCAATGAGGCGCTGGGAAAAATACATTTCTGGATTACGTTTTGCGGTGTGTATGTGCTGTTCATGACGATGCACTGGCTGGGGTTGCTGGAGCGGACGATTGCAGCCCCCGATGCCGCGCAGTTTCGAGGGCTGCGAATGGTGATTGCCGCGGCGACCGTCGCGACGGTTTCGGCGCAGATTTTATTTTTTGTGAATTTTTTCTGGAGCTTGCTGCGCGGAGACAGAGCGGGCGCGAAGAATCCGTGGCGGGCGACGACGCTGGAGTGGTCGGTGGCTTCGCCACCGCCGAAAGAAAATTTTCGCGGGGGAGTGCCGGTGGTTTTTCGCGGAGCTTATGAACTGGGCGTGCCAGTCGCAGGCGAAGATTTTGTACCGCAGCACCTTGCGCCGGAGCTGCTGGCAAAACTGCGTTAAGGGTTAGAGTAGAGAACGGGAAGAGGCTATGGCGGGAACATCGGTACTGGACGACATTGAGCTGGTGATTGAAGACATTGGCGGAGGAGGAAAGCCGCCCGCGGGACGCGACGGCGGCGATTCCGGAGACGACGGTGCGAGTGGCGGAGATTCCGGGCGCGCGCGAGGGAGTTCTTCGGCGAGGAAATATGCGATAGCCATTGCGCTGGGGATGGTGGCGATCCTGATGTTCTTCATGGCGCTCGCAGCGGCGTTTTTGGTGTTGCGGACGACCAGCGGACGATGGCTGGCGTTTCATGTGCCCGCGCTATTGTGGCTAAACACCGCAGTTTTGCTGGCGAGCAGCGCGACGCTGGAGCTGGCCCGGAAGCGCCTGGCGATTGCGGACGACGAAGGCTTTCGAAAGATGTGGGCGACGACGACCGCGCTGGGAGTTGCGTTTGTGTTGGGGCAGGTGATTGCCTGGCGGGAGCTGGTCGCGGCCGGCGTTTATGGAGCTTCGAGTGTGGCGGTGGCGTTCTTTTACGTTTTTACTGCGTCGCATGCGGTGCATTTGTTTGGCGGGATTTGTGCGCTGTTGTATGTCGGCTACCGGAAGTTCAAGAAGGCACAACTCACACGCGTGGCGGCTGTGGAAGTTGCGTCGTACTACTGGCACTTCATGGACGCGCTCTGGGTGTTTTTGCTCGCGCTGCTGTATTTAGGGAAGTGAGGCGCTTCAAGAGCGCGAAAATTCTTCGATCGCAGCGGCGACGCGCTGGATTTTTTCTTCGGGCAATTCCGGATACATCGGCAAAGACAATATTTCGCCGGCAACGTGCTCGGCGTTGGGAAAATCACCGGCTTTGTGGCCGAGGTTCGCGTACAGCGGCTGCAAATGGAGCGGTACGGGATAGTAGATCGTGCTTCCAATTTTGCGATCGGCGAGGAATTTCTGGAGCGTGTCGCGGCGAGCCGATCGAATCGTGTATTGGTGGAAAACATGCTCGTAACCGGACGGAATTTGCGGCGTGCGGATTCCGGGAGTGTTCGCCAATAGGCTCGAATATTTTGCGGCATTGGACTGGCGAGCCCTTTGCCAGTCGGGAAGATGGCGGAGTTTTACACGCAAAATTGCGGCTTGAATTTCGTCGAGGCGGCTGTTCCAGCCGGGCTCGGTGCTGATGTAGCGCGAGGCCTGGCCGTGATTGCGGAGGGTGCGCAGGCGCGTGTCGAGAGCAGGGGAATTCGTGACAATCATGCCGCCATCGCCGGCGGCGCCGAGATTTTTTGTGGGATAAAAACTGATGCAAGCGACGTCTCCAAGCGAGCCGGTGCGACGACCCTTGTAGGAGGCGCCGATGGCTTGGGCGTTGTCTTCAATGAGGGGAACGTTGTGTTCCTTAGCGATTTCGCGAAGGGGATCCATGTCTGCGGCGAGACCGTGAAGATGGACGGCGATGATGGCTTTGGTGCGCGGCGTGATACGTCGGCGGACATCGGCGATGTCGAGATTGAGTGTGGTGCGGTCGACGTCGGCGAAAACTGGTTTTGCGCCGAGCGCGCTGACGGCGCTGCCGGTGGCGACGAATGTGAGCGTGGGGAGAAGGACTTCGTCTCCCGCGTACACGTTGCAGGCGCGGAGCGCGAGGATGAGCGCGTCGGTGCCACTGGCGACTCCGACGCCGTGTGCGACTCCGCAAAAAGCCGCGAGTTCTTTTTCAAGCGCGAGACCTTCCTGGCCCAGGACGAGCTGTTGCGATGCGAGAACGCGGTCCACGGCGGCGCGAATTTCGGCGCCGATGGCGGCGTATTGGCCGGAGAGGTCGAATTGGTTGATGGGATCGGACGACGCGATGGAAGATGCGGGTGCGTTCATAGTCAGCTCCTGTTCAGTATAAAGGGAGTTGACGAATTGCGGAGCGAGATTCGCGGTGCTGGGCAGAGGGTTCTGAAATCCGAGTCGGCCATGGTTCCGGCTTGGATGAACCGATTTGAGTCGAACGCCATTTTGAGCGCGACCATACCCGCGCCGAAACATTCTAAATTTAATAGAAAGTCCGCAAACTTAAATCTAAATTCGATTCCTGGGAATCTGTGAGCGATTGATACCCGCTAACTACTTTAGTTTCAAGCACATTCTCCAAAGATATTCGATTGTGCTGATGAGATATTTGGTT
>Ga0209060_10001692_pt1 | contig 23040 bp, 21 predicted proteins | sample Coa_R1_8_FD_187155 | JGI IMG/M metagenome (GOLD analysis project Ga0209060, IMG submission 187155) | Surface soil microbial communities from Centralia Pennsylvania, which are recovering from an underground coalmine fire - Coalmine... | ecosystem: Environmental > Terrestrial > Soil >...
CCACGTAGATGTTCTTCACGACGGTGTAGTCGTTGAGGGAATCGACGCCGAGGTCCTTGCCGAAGCCGGACTGCTTGAGCCCGCCGTGGGGGGTCTCCGAGCCCAGGGGCAGATGGTCGTTCACCCATACGTCGCCGAACCGAAGGGCGTGGGCGGCCTTGAGGGCCGTCCGGACGTCCTGGGTCCAGACGCTGCCCGCGAGGCCGTACTCTACGCCGTTCGCGATCTCCACGGCCTCGTCGAAGGTGGAGAACTCGAGGACGTCGAGGACCGGACCGAAGACCTCCTTCTGGGCGATCCCCATGTCGGGGGTCACCTCGCCGAGGACCGTGGGGGCCACGAATGCTCCCGTGGGAGGGACCGGGGCATGGACGCCGCCGATGAGCAGCTTCGCCCCCTCCCGCTCGCCTTCCTCGATCATGGAGCGGACCTTGGCCCGGTGGGTGTCGTGGACCAGCGGGCCGAGGTCGGTGGTGCGGGCGAGGGGGTCGCCCATCCGGACGGTCCGGATCCGGTCGAGGAGGCCCCGGACGAACCGCTCCCGGATGCTGCGGTGCACGATGAGCCGGGTGGCGGCCGTGCAGTCCTGGCCGCCGTTGACGAAGCCGCCCACCATGGCCCCCTCAACGGCGGCGGCCACGTCGGCGTCTTCAAAGACCACGAACGGCGCCTTGCCGCCCAGCTCGAGCTGGACGCGCTTCACCGTGCCGCTGGCGGCCTCCATGATCTTCCGGCCCGTGGCCGTGTCGCCCGTGAGGGAGACCAGGTCGACGTGAGGATGCCGGGAGAGCTCGTCGCCCACCTCGCCGCCGGGCCCGGTGATGACGTTGAGGGCCCCGGCCGGAAGACCGGCGTCGTGGAACGCGCGCCCCAGCTCGAGGGTCGTGAGCGGGGTCCAGCTCGCCGGCTTCAGGACCACGGTGTTGCCCGTGATGAGCGCCGGCCCGATCTTCCAGACCGCCATCATGATCGGGTAGTTCCACGGGGTGATCGAGGCCACCACGCCCACCGGTTCCCTCCGGAAGATCGTGGTCCCGTCGCCGGTGAACTCCCCCGGGCTCCGGGCGTCGAGGGTGCGGCCCGCCCCGGCGTAGAAGATCAGGTTGTCGATGGCGAACGGCAGGTCCGCGTCGGCGGCCTGTTTGATCGTCTTGCCCTGGTTGCGAGATTCCATCTCCGCCAGCGCGGGGAGTCGCTGCTGGAGAAGCTGGGCCGCCTTCAGGAAGACCTCGCCCCGGGCCCTCGGGGGCATCTTCGGCCACGGGCCGCGGTCGAAGGCGCGCCGCGCCGCGTCGATGGCCCGCTTCGCGTCCTCGCGGCTCCCCCGGGGGACCTCGCCCAGCGCCGAGCGGTCGTAGGGGCTCGTGACGGGCATCGTCGCCCCGGTCGCCGCGGCCACCCACTCGCCTTCGATCAGCATCTTCGCGGCCATGGAACCTCCGTGATGCCGTCGAGCCCCCGGGGTTAAAAGAGCGTACCGAAGGGCCTCCGGCCCCCGATGTTCCACCCCCCCATGGGATAGTTTATCAGGGGGGAAACGGTCCGACGGACGGCCCGCTCAAGGGGGGCTTTTCGATGCGACCTCGAACACGGAACATCGTGGCGGTTGTCGTCGTCGTCGTGCTCGTCGTGGCCGGTATCGGGGTGTACTTCGCCCTGCGGCACTCCACCACCTCCACGTGCGGACCGAACCAGACCGAGTACATCTGCGTCGACCAGGCGGAGATCCCCGATTCCCTCGACCCCGCCGTCACGTTCTCCACGCCCGGGTGGGCCGCGGTCCAGCAGGTCTACCAGGGGCTCGTCAACTACAACGGTTCCAGCGTCACCACCTTCTCGCCGGTCCTGGCCTCGGGATGGACCGACACGTACAACGCGAACACCGGCTTCGAGACCTACACCTTCGACCTGCGTCCGGGCGTGGTCTTCTCCAACGGCGACCCGTACAACGCCTACGTGCAGTGGTACAGCCTCTACCGGAGCCTCCTCCTGATGCAGGGCCCGCAGTTCATCCTGGAGCAGAACTTCTACTCCACGAACTTCGACCCGTCGAACCCCCTGACCTACTACTCCACGGTGGACAACGAGACCGCGGCCAACGCCACCCTGGTGAGCGACCTCAACAGCTGGAACTTCGACACCCCCACCTCGGCGGAGATCGCCGCCATGGAGCTCCCGAACCAGTCGTTCCAGGTCATCAACGCCGAGACGATCGCGCTCAACCTGGGGTACGGGTACCTGGCCAGCAACTACACCTACCTGCTGGCGTCGATCTCGGCGCCGAACTCGTACGCCGTGGACCCGAACTGGGTGGACCAGAACGGCGGCATCCAGGTGGGCCAGGTCAACAGCTACCTCTCCACCAACACCCTCGGGACCGGCCCGTACCTCCTCCAGGGGTACAGCGACATCGGCGGGGGCGGCTACACCCTGGTGCCGAACCCGAACTACTGGGGCGCCACCGCGGCGGCCGCCGAGCCGTGGAACATCAACCTCCACCCGGCGAACACCTCGGTGCAGGTGATCTTCCAGGACACCATCGACGTCACCACCGCCGACCTCCTCTCCGGCCAGGTGGCGGAGGCCTCCTTCGCGTACATCGGCCCCTCCACCATCGCCCAGCTCCAGGGGCACTCGAACGTCGTCGTCCAGCCCCTCGACACGACCTTCGGGGCCACCAGCGGCTCCTGGTGGATCTTCCTCAACCAGAGCGTCGCCCCGTTCGACAACCTCTCGGTCCGGGAGGCCGTGGCCCACGCGATCAACTACCAGCAGATCATCTCCGAGGCGTTCGGCGGCTACGCGACCCAGTGGGTCGGCCCCGTCCCGCCGTCCTACCCGTACAACAACAACGTCACCGCGAAGGAGCCGTACTACGCGTACAACCTCGCCCTCGCGTACCAGGAGATGGCCAACTCGCCGTGCGCCAACGGCGCGTGCAAGGGCGACTCGATCAACTACATGTACCTCAACACGGGCGGCGACTGGTCCGAGACCGCGGACCTTCTGCAAGCGGACCTCGCGGCGATCAACATCACCATCAATCCGGTGCCGGTGAGCCTCGCGACCCTGTACGCCGAGCAGGGGACGGACTCCAACGGCCAGTGCGTCTCGGCCACCACCGCCAACAACGGGCCGTTCTACATGGGCCAGGAGTTCTACACCTCCGACTACATCTCGCCGGACGACTGGACCCAGAACAACGCCTACAGCCTGGGCAGCGCCAACAATTGCATGTCCGGCTACAGCAACGCCACCGTCGACGCCGACGTCTACCTCGCGGCCAGCGACTCGAACCCGTCGGACCTCACGGCCTACTACTCGAACATGACGTCGCTGATGTACAACAACTACACCGACATCTGGCTCGTGGTCCCGACGTCGTTCGCGGTCTACTCGTCGAACCTCCACGGGTTCGTGCAGAACGCCATGGCGAGCGCCGAGCCGTTCGCCATCGGCTTCAACACCCAGTGGCTCAGCTAGGCGGACCCGGCGGCCCCCGGGGCCGGGGCAGCCCCCGACGGCGGGGGGGCCTCGGGCCCGGTCGATAGGAGGGTCTCGGGCGGGATGTCCTTGACCTCCTCGGCCCGGTGGCAGGCGACCATCCGGTCGCCGAGCCCCGGGACCCGCGCGAGGGGGGGGTACTGGGTCCGGCACAGGTCGATCACGAACGGGCACCGGGGGGCGAACCGGCATCCCGGCTTCGGGTCGATGAGCGAGGGGATGTCGCCCCCGATGCGGTACCGGGTCCGCCGGCGGCGGGCGTCCGGGACCGGCACGGCGGCGAGGAGCGCCTTGGTGTAGGGGTGGACCGGTTTCTCGAGGACGTCCCGGACCGCGCCCTGTTCGACGATCCGCCCGAGGTACATCACCGCGACCCGGTCGGCCACGTACCGGACCGCCGCCACGTTGTGGGTGATCAATAGGTAGGCGACGTGGCGGGCCCGCTGGAGCTCCACGAGCCGGTTGAGGATCTGCGCCTGGACCGCCACGTCGAGGGCGCTGGTGGGCTCGTCGAGGACGATGAGCCGCGGCCGGACCGAGAGGGCCCGGGCCACCGAGAGCCTCTGCCGGCCCCCACCGGAGAACTCGTGGGGGTACTGGTCGAGGCAATCGGGGGGGAGACCGACCTCCGGGAGGAGGTCGTGGACCCGCTGTCGGACCGCCGAGCGGCCGAGCCCCTCCTGGGCCCGGAGCGCCTCGCCGACGATCTGCCAGACCCGCAGCCGGGGGTCGAGGGACCCGACCGGGTCCTGGAAGACGATCTGGACGTTCCGCCGCCACGCGCGCAGCTTCGCGCCCCTCAGGTGTGTGACGTCCTCGCCCGCGAACCGGAGGGTCCCACCGCTGGGCTCGTGGAGGCGCGCGATGAGCCACCCGAGGGTCGTCTTGCCGGAGCCCGACTCCCCGATGAGGCCGACGGTCTCCCCGGTCCCCACCGACAGCGACACGCCGTCGACCGCATGGACGGCCCGGGGCGGACGGCCCCGGAGGGTATCGGAAAGGCTCGGGGTGACCGGGAACCGCTTCTGGATGTCGAACGTCTCCAAGAGGCGATCGGGGGCGATCACGGGAGCGTCGGCACCTCCGCGGCGAAGTAGCAGGCGCTCCGGTGGACCCCCTCGGCCCCCTTCGGGACCTTCGGGTCGACCGGGTCCAGCGGGGGCGGCGCGCCCCGGCAGACCTCCTGGACCAGCGGGCACCGGGGATGGAACCGGCACCCGGCGGGGGGCCGGGACAGGTTGGGGACGGACCCGGCGATGGAATGGAGCGGACCCTCGGACTTGTACGTGCTGGGGGCCGCCCGGAGCAGCGCCTTCGTGTACGGGTGCCGGGGCGACTGGAACACCTCGGCCACGGGGCCGTACTCGACGAGGCGCCCGGCGTACATCACGCCGACCTCGTCGGCGGTCTCGGCGATGACCCCCAGGTCGTGGCTGATGAACAGGATCGCCGCATCGACCTCGTCGATCAGCTCCTTCATCAGCGTCAGCACCTGGGCCTGGATCGTCACGTCGAGGGCGCTGGTGGGCTCGTCGGCGATGAGGAGCGATGGCTTCGCCGAGAGCGCCATGGCGATCATGATCCGCTGCCGCATCCCCCCGGAGAGCTCGTGCGGGTAGAGCCCGAGGATCGTCTCCGGGTCGTTGATCCGGACGAGGCGGAGGTACTCCAGCACCTCGCGCCGGTAGTCCGAGCGGCTCTGGAGGCGGTCCCGGACGAGCTCCTCCGCGGCCCCGGCCGGGACCACCGCCCGGGTCAGGGAGGTGGCCGCCGAGGCGGTGATCGGGGGCTTCGAGTAGTCGAACGGGTTCTCGCCGCCCTGGAACGACCTCGTCCAGCCCATCTCGCGGTAGTGCCGGACCTGGATCGATTCCACGATCTGGTCGTACACCCGGAACGCCGGGTTGAGCGAGTTGAGGGGTTCCTGGAAGATCATCCCGATCCCCGTCCCCCGGACCATCCGAAGCTGCCGCTTCGGGAGCGGGACCAGGTCCGTCCCCCGGAAGATGATCCGCCCGGAGCCGATGGAGGCGGGGGGCTCGGGCAGGAGCCGGGGGATCGCCTGGGCGAGGGTGCTCTTCCCGCACCCGGTCTCCCCCACGATCCCGACGACCCGGCGGGGGAAGATCTTCAGCGAGACCCCGGAGACGGCCTGGAAGACGCCCGCCCCGACCGTGTAGGTGATCGAGAGGTCCTGGACGTCCAGGACCGGCTCCGTCATCCGGACGCCCCCGGGTCCGACGCCCCGATGCCGGTCGGGGGGGCCGGCTCCGGTCCCGGCTCCGCGACCGGGACCTCCTTCGGGGGCTCGTGGGGAGCGACGCTGCGGACGAACGCCCGCCGGGTCCGGGGGTCCAGGATGTCCCGGAGGCCGTCACCCAGGAGGCTGAAGGCGAAGACGGTCACGAACACCGCGAGGCCGGGGGCGAGGATGAGCCACGGGTAGGCGCTGATCGGCTCGGTCTGCTGGTAGTAGCCCAGCATCGCGCCCCACTCCGGCTGGGGGCCGGGGTAGCGGCTCGCCACGCCGATGAACGCGATGGTGGAGTACGTCACGAGGACGGTGCCGACGTCGAGGGTGAAGAACACCACCACCGGCTCGAGGACGTTCCGGACCACGTGCCGGAGCAGGATCCGCCCCTCGGTGACGCCCGCCGCCCGGGCCGCGTTGATGTACGGGAGGTGCTTGACCGCCAGCACCTCGCCCCGGACGAGCCGAACATAGTACGGCCACCAGGTGAGGCTGATGGCGAGGACCGTGGGTCCGACCCCGAGCCCCAGCACCCGGGTGAGCGCGAGGGCGAGGATGAGGCTCGGGAACGAGAGGAAGATGTCGGTGACCCGCATGATCGACAGCGACAGCCACCCCGACCCGGTCCCGGGGGTGTCGAAGAACCCGGCGATGAGCCCCAGGGTGCCGCCCAGGAGGAGCGCGCTCCCGGCGACGGCGAACCCGATCCCGAGGTCCAGCGGGAGCGCCAGCATCACGTTCGAGTAGGCGTCGTACCCGAGGGCATCGGTGCCGAGGGGATGCTGCCAGGACGGCGACGCGAAGATCGCCCCGGTCTCCTGCTGGGGGGCGTAGGGGACGAGGAGGTGGGGGGCCACCAGGACCACCACCGCCGTGATGCCGATCACGGCGACCAGGAGGAAGCCGAAGAGCGAGAGCGGGTTCGCCTTCATCACCCGCCAGAACACGAGGACGGGATGGTCCGGGCGCGGGGCCACGGTCCGGGTCGGTGCCGCCATCCGACTACCTCCAGTCGACCCTCGGGTCGAGGACGCCGTACAAGATGTCCGCCACGAGGTTCGCCACCACGACGGCGATGGCGAACATGATCACCACCGCGATGGCCCCGTCGAAGTTCGGGACGGATCCCCCGCCCCCGATGGAGCTGTACGCGTAGAGGCCGATCCCCGGCCAGTTGAACACCTCCTCGACGACCACCGTGCCCGCCAGCAGGCCGCCGGCCGTGATGCCGAGGACCGTGGTGGTGGTGATGAGGGCGTTGCGGAGGGCGTGCTTGTACAGTACCCAGAACTCGCTCAGCCCCTTCATCCGAGCCGACCGGACGTAGTCGAGGGGGAGGACCTCCAGCATCGAGGCCCGGGTCATCCGGGTGGCGATGCCCATGTTGATGAACGCGAGGACCGCCGCCGGCAGGATCAGGTGCGCGATGGCGTCGAAGGTGTACGGCAGGTTGAGGGCGAGGAGCGCGTCCAGGACCGACATGTGGGTCCGTTGGGGGAACGGCGGGCTCACCGTCGAGAAGTCTCCCCGGGTGGGAAGCCCCAGGTACGGTCCGATGAAGACCGCGGCGACCACGGCCCCCAGGTACGTCGGGGTGGCCCACCCGCTCAGGTAGAAGATCCGGACCAGGTGGTCCCCCCACCGGCCGGCGTACTGCGCCGCGATGACCCCCAAAGGGATCCCGATGACGACCATGAGGAACAGCGACGCCAGGACCAGCTCGACGGTCTCGGGGAGCGCCGCCGAGATCGCGGGGAACACCTGGACCCCGGAGATGGAGGCCCCCCAGTTCCCGCCCAGCAGGGACTCGAAGTAGACGACGAGCTGGGTGGCGATCGGCTGGCTGTACTTCGCGTTGCACGCCGCGATGGTGGCGGACCCGGCCTTCGGGTACCACTCGTTGCAGATGCCGGTGAGCCGCAGGTGGCTCACGACGAACGTCAGGAGGATGACGCCGAGCAGGACCGGAAGGAGCTGAAGGAGGCGCTTCCCGATGAAGAGGAGAAGATCGCTCGGGCTGCGGCCCATTCCCACCGTCCCCTGGGCGACCGGCGGTTCCTCCGCCCCGGCCGTTCCCGACCCATCGACTTCCCCGTATTAACCCGCCGCTGCGGGGCCGGTTCCCCGACTACGGAAGGTAGTCGCGCGGAAGGGTCCGGAGCTCCTTGAACGTCCCGTTCAGGATGTCCAGGAACTCCTCCACGTCCTTGTCGGTGTGGGCGCTGGAGAACGTGAGCCGCTCGTAGTTGTCCGGGTGAATGTAGATCCCCTTGTCGAGCAGCAGCTGGTGATGCCGCAGGTAGAGGTTCCAGTCGATCTGGAGCGACTCCCGGTAGTTCTGGATCTTCTTGCGCCGGGTGAAGAAGAACTGGAGCATCCCGTTGACCGACTGGACCAGGACGTTGACCTTGGCGTCCCGGGCCGCCTCCTCGATCCCCTTCTCCATCCGGGCCGTCATCCGGCCGAACCGCTCGTAGAGCTCCTCGCCGCCCCGGCTGAGCAGCTTGAGGTTCGCGAGGGACGCGGAGAGGGAGAGGTTGTTCGCGAAGTACGTGCCACCGAACGAGATCCGGCCGGGGGCGATGAGGTCCATGAACTCCGCCTTCCCGGAGACCGCCGAGATCGGGACCCCCCCTCCGAGGGCCTTCGCCCAGCAGGAGATGTCCGGCTCGACCTTGTACATCTGCTGGGCGCCGCCGGGGGCCACCCGGAAGCCGGTGAACACCTCGTCGAAGATCAGCAGGAGGTCGTTCTCGCGGGTGATCTCCCGGACCCGCTTGAGGTAGTCCTGGGTCGGGGCGATGATCCCCGCGTTGGCCATGATCGGCTCCATGATCACCGCGGCGAGCCGGTCCCGGTAGCGCTTCACCATCCGCTCGAGCGCGGTGACCGAGTTGTACGGGGCGACCATCACGTAGTCGGTGACGCCCGGCGGGATGCCCGCCGAGTTGGGGAGGGGGCGGGGGTACTCATCCAGACCGGCCACGATCGGCGGCGCCTCGGCGCTGATCAGGGCGTAGTCGTGCTGGCCGTGGTAGTGGCCCTCGAACTTCAGGATCCCGTCCTTCCCGGTGACTGCCCGGGCGATCCGGATCGCGTTCATGGTGGCGTCCGAGCCGTTGGAGCAGAACGCCACCCGCTCCGCGGACGGCACCAGCTTCACGAACGCCTTGGCGACGTCGATCTCGAGCTCGGTGGGGGAGGCGAAGTGGAACCCCTTCTCGGCCTGGGCGCACAGCGCCTTGACCATCTCCGGGTGGGCGTGCCCGTTGATCAGGCACCCGTAGGCGAGATTGAAGTCGAGGTACTCGTTGCCATCCTCGTCCCAGATCCGGCTGCCCTTCCCCCGGGCGATGAACGGGGGGCACGGGTCGTAGCTGGCGACCCGGATGAGGGAGCTCGTGGAGTTGGGGATGTACTTCTTGCCCTCCTCGAACAGCTTCGCCGACTTCTTCAGCTTCGGGACGAGCCGGGCGATCGGCAGGGGCATGGGGGGCGGGCCCTCCGGTTCCACGGCCGGGCCGTCCACCTTCTCGACCTTCTCCGCCTTGGGCGGGGCGGCCGGGGCGGTGGGGCCCTCGACCCGCTCGGTGGCGGTGCCCTCGGCGGTCAGTCCAGGAGGAACCGGGGGGTCGCCGCGCCCCGCGGGGGCGGCTGGATGGGCGGGTTCCCGCTCGACCATGTACTACACATCCTAGGCATTCGTGCCAGCCGGAGCGGGCTATATATAATTGCCGAGGGCCGAGAACACGGCGATGTGGGGAATATAACGTACACCAAATTATTCGCTGAATTGTCCCATTGCAATGTTACTTTACAATATGGCGCGTATATGTCGTTGTTTAGTTTCTTGGACCCTCAAATCTTGCCATTTGGGCCGGTGTTCGACCGCGGGTCCAGCGGTGGCAGCGGCGATTCCGGGGGGGTGATGGAGGTGGCGATCCCCCGCTTCGCGAGGGCGGCCCGGAACGGGCCGGCCGGGACGCACCGCTCGGGCGGAAGGACCCCCCGGGCGCCGATGGCTCCTCCGACGATCAGCTCCGCCCCGATCGCCCCGCAGACCCCGACGGCGTACTCGGTCGCGGAAAGGTGCCAGTCGGGCCGGGGCGGGAAACGGCCCACCGCGTGGCGCACCTCTCGGCGCCCCCCCACGGTCCCCACGAGCTCGATGTCCATGACCTCCCAGTCGTTCATGGTGATCCCTTCGGGCACGCCCAGGAGCTTCTCCCGTCGCAGGAGGGCGAGGGTGAACTCCCGTGGTACGACCGGATGCCCCCGGACGTCCACGGCGGCGTCCCCCGCCAACCCCAGCAGGGCCATGGTCCGGAGGACGTCGATGCCAGGGCCCCCTTCCTTCCACTCCACGCGCTGGACCCCTTTCGCGGCGAGGCTGTCCGGGAGGGTCGCCGCCTCCGAGTGCAAGGTCCGGTAGACCCGGGTGCGGCCCACCGGAGCGGCGAACTCCCACTCCTCGGCGCCGCTCATGGGGGGATACTCCCGGTACCTTCCGGCCTCGAAGACCACCGCCGGGAGGACCATCTCATCGAGGAACGTGGACGGCGACCAGGTGAACATCACCTCGGGGCCTCCCTCGGTGAAGTCCCGCCATCCGTCCCGGATGACGACCGACTCGACGGAGTCCATCGACTGGGCCGCCTCCCACGCGAGGACATTGGAGACCCCGGGGACCTGGCCCAGCCCGGGGATCGCGAGGAGCCCGGCCGACCGGAACCGCTCGTCCCACTCGAGCTGTCGGCGGGTCATGTGGAAGAGCCCACCGAAGTCGAGGTACGGGACCCCCGCGGCGAGGCAGCCGGCCATCACCTGCAGGTTGAACCCGTACTGAACGGCGTTCACGCAGACGTCCGCCCCCCGGAGGACCCGCGCGAGGGAGCCGGCATCCCGGACATCCACCTTCTCCGCGGTCGCCCGCGGGCCAGCCGCCCGGGCCGCCGCCTCGGCCAGGGCGAGGTCCACATCGGCCACGTGGACGGCCTCGAACCGGCCCCCTTCGGCCAGGTCCCGGACCGTGCAGCGGCCCGTGAGACCCCCGCCTCCCAGTACGACGGCGCGCATGGCCGTGGGAGGCCAAGCCCCTATGGATAGTTTCCCCGGAGCCCCGGGAGGATATGGGGCCGGCCGCGCTGGGGCCGTCGTGCGGTTCGCGCGGTTCCGGGCCGACCTCTCCCTCCTCCGGGAGGGGGTGGACGTGGCGGTCGGGTTCGGGGTCCGGTCGCTGGAGGGCCTCGGCGGCGTCGCCGAGTTCCTCGAGCACGCCGTCTACGAGCCCCGCTCGTTCCGGGCGATCGATCAGGGCGTCACGTTCACCCTCCGGAACCCCCCGCTCCGCATGGGGGCGTTCGGGTCCATCCGGGTGGGCGTGGACGGGGTGTGGACCCCGCCCTCCCAGGTCTCGGTCCATCCCGGCGACGCGCCCGCGCCGATCCCGCTGGACCAGGTGGACCGGGACCGGCCGGTGACCCTCCCGATCGGGCTTCGGACGGCGTTCGTCCTCCGGGGGGTCGATCCGACCCCGCGCCGGGCGCGGGTCCGGTTGGAGCTCCTCAGCGTGGCGATCCCGCCCCTGGTCTGGTACGAGTTCGAGGACGAGCTTCGCGCCGCTTCCTCTGCGCCATGACGGGGGGACGGGACCCGCCGCCGCTCGTCCGGTTCGACCGGGCCCAGCCGGGGGTGCCCCTGCTGGTCACGGGCCTTTCGGCGGCGGCGATCCTTTCGGCGGACGGGAGCCTCCGATGCCCCCGGGAGACCCGGGGCGGGCTCATCGACTGGGGCGGGGTCTACAGCCAGGGGGTCCGTCTCACCGGTCCCTGGGACCTGGGGATCGAGGTCGAGGGGTCTCCGGCCGACCTCTCCGCCTCGCTCCGTTCCCTGCTGGCCTGGCGGTGGGCCGTTCGGACGCGCCACCTCCTGGCCTCCGGGCTCGAAGTGGAACAAACGATCGTCCCCCTCTCCGAGGCCCCGGGGGTCGGACGGCGCCTTCGGCTCCGCCACACGGGCACCTCGCCCGTCTCGGTGGTGGTCCGGTCCGAGGTGCCGCCGTTCCTGGCACCGGTCCTCGTGGAGGGCCTGAAACCCTACGAGTTCGAGGTCGACGCCGGGGCCTCCGGGGTCCATTGCAAGAGCGGGGCCCATGTGCTCGGGCTCGCATCCGCCCCGGGACCGAGCGCCCGGACCCTCGACGGGACCGAATGGTCCGGGGAGCGCCGCGTGGGCGAGATCGGCCGGATCGGGGCCCGGTACGAGCTCGCCCTCACGCCGGGGGCCGCGGCCCGGATCGACGAGGTGGCCTGGGGGGGCGTCGCGAGCGCGGTCCCCGGCGGGGCCGGGTACGGAGGGATCGCGGTGGCGGCCGCCGACGCGTGGGAGGCCGCCGGACGAAGGTCGTGGACCACGTGGCTCGCGGGCACCCCCTCGCTCTCCTTCCCTTCGGACCCCCTGCTCGAGCAGGCGTACGACCTCGCGCGAGGCGCGCTCCGAGCCCTCTACACGCACCCCGACCCGGAGATCACCGGTCTCGTCGCGGGGTACCCGTGGTACTGCGCCCTCTGGGGCCGCGACCTCGCGTGGATGCTCCCGGCAGTTCTCTGGATGGGGGATGCCGACTGGGCGCAGGAGTCCCTCCGGACCATCTTTCGGTACCAGGCGACCCGATCGATCCCGCTCCTGGCTGCCGAGTCGGGGGAGCTCCCGATGCAGCTGTCGCCGGGGCCGGTCTTCCTCTTCGGGACGTCGGACACGACCCTGTACTACCCGGAGGTCCTTCGCCGGTTCGTCGGCCACACCGGCCGGGGCGAGCTCGTCGGGGAGCTGTGGCCCCACCTGGGCGAGGTGGTCCGCTGGATCGACGGGAAGGTCGATCCCATCGATGGGCTGTTCACGAACGGCGGCGAGGTCCTGGCCCTCCGGGACGCGGCCGAGGGGGTCGGTTCGGTCCATTACGGGATCGACGCGCCGGACACGACGATCTGGGACTCGGCGGATCGGCGGGACCACGCCGTCGAGCTCCAGGTCCTGGTCCACGACGCTCGGCGCGCCCTGGCGGACCTCGCCGCGCTCGGCCCGGCCCGGGAGCCGTGGCCGGCGAGCCGGGTCGATCCGGCCCGGATCGCCGAGGCGGTGCGAACGAGGTACGCGTGGCCGGAGGAGCGGTACCTGTTCGATTCCCTCGCACGGAACGGCACTCCGGCCCGGAGGCTCCGTCCCAACGCGCTGCGGGCCGTCAGCGCCGGCCTCGTGGACCCCGACGTGGGGCGCGCCATGGTCGACCGCGCCCTCCAGCCGGACCTCGCCACGTCGTGGGGCCTTCGGACCCTGTCGGACCGGGACCCCTCGTACGACCCCCAGGCGTACCACGGGGGGCAGGTGTGGACCATCGCCACGGCGTGGGCCGCCGACGCGGCGTTCGCGATCGGGGACGCCGACCGAGGGGTCGCCCTCCTGCGGACCATCGCGGCCCGGCTCGTCGAGGAGAACGGCCTCGCCAACGAATGCTATCGGGGCGACCGGCCGGAGCCGTTCGACTCCTGCTTCCTGCTCGGCTTCTCGGTGGCGCCGTTCTTAGGGGTGCTGTTCGAGCGGCTCTGGGGCCTCACGCCGGACGCGTCGGACGGCCGCCTCCGGGTCGCGCCGAAGTTCCCGGCGGGATGGGCCACGGCGTCGGTGCGAGGGGTCCGGATCGGGGCCGGTCGCGTCGACCTCACCTGGACGCCCGGGTCCCTCCAGGTCCACTGGGACGGACCCGCACCGCTCGCCGTGGAGGCAGGGACCGCCCGGGTGCGCGTCGAGGCCGGCGGGTCGGCCATCGTCCCCCTCGGCCGATAAGGGTGATAAGCGCCGAACGGTCGGACCGGCGATGTCGAACGCCGTGGAGGTCACCGGCCTCCGGAAGACCTACGGCGACCTCGCCGCGGTCGACAGCATCGACTTCGTCGTCCCCGAGGGCGAGGTGTTCGCGTTCCTCGGCCCCAACGGCGCCGGCAAGACCACCACCGTCGAGATCCTCGAGGGCCTCCGGAAGCGGTCCGGCGGCGAGGTCCGGGTCCTGGGTCTCGATCCCTGGACCCAGGGGACCGAGCTCCACCACCAGATCGGGGTCATCCCGCAGGACTTCCGGTTCTTCGACAAGATCTACCCGCGCGAGGCCATCGAGTTCTACGGGACCCTCTTCGGGAAGACCCCCGACCCGGCGCAGCTCCTCCAGCGGGTCGGCCTGCTCGACAAGGCGGAGGCGAAGTTCGACACGCTCTCCGGTGGGCAGAAGCAGAAGCTCGGGCTCGCCCTGTCCCTGGTGAACGATCCGAGGGTCTGCTTCCTCGACGAGCCTACCACCGGCCTCGACCCCCAGGCACGCCGCTCGATCTGGGAGGTGATCCGACAGCTCCGGTCCGAGGGCCGGACCGTCTTCCTGACGACCCACTACCTCGAAGAGGCCGAGCTCCTGGCCGACCAGGTGGCGATCATCCACCACGGCAAGATCATCGCCGCCGGCTCCCCGTCCGACATCATCGCGAAGCACGGTCGGCCCGCCCGGCTCACCGTCGAAGGGCCGCCCGCGCTGGGATCGTACCTCCAGCAGAAGCTCGGGGTCACCAGCGTCGTCAGCGACGGCCGGGTGGTCATCCCCCTCACGGAGCGCGGCGACGCGCTGCGGGTCCTGACGGCGCTGGAGGCCTCGGGGCTCCCCTGGCAGCGGTTCGCCACCGAGTCGGACACCCTCGAGGACGTCTTCGTCGCCCTGGTGGGCCGGATGGACGACGGCGAGGTGAAGGCATGAACCCTCGGCGGATCGGCGCCGACTTCAAGGTGTTCGCCCGGGGGTACGTCCGCAACCCCGTGGCCCTGTTCTTCTCCCTGTTCTTCCCGATTATCCTCGTCCTCCTCTTCGGACTGATCTTCAACCAGCCCACCACGTCGGTCACTCTCTACGCCGAGAACCTGGACCCTGGCTCGAACATCTCGGCCCAGTTCCTCAACGCCCTCAACCAGACCGGGGCGGTCCAGGTCACCGTGGTGGGGCCGGCCCAGCTCCCGGGGAACGAGTCCCTCGCCAAGTACCTCGCCGACCATTCGGACCCGGTGGGGATCGTCATCCCGCCGGATTTCGGCCAGGACTACCTCTCCCACCAGCCGACGAACGTCACCGTCTACACGAACCCGGAGGACGCGGTCTCCGGCGGCATCGCCGAGGCCGCCGTCGGCGCGGTCAGCAACGAGTTCAACCTCCAGCTCAGCCACGGGTCGCCGGTCGTCGGGGTCGCCGTGCTGCCGATCGCCAGCACGATCTACAAGGAGATCGACTACCTGGTGCCGGGGCTCATCGGCTTCTCGATCCTGACGAGCCCGATGTTCGCCATGGTGGACATCAGCTCGACGTACAAGAAGGACCACCTGTTCCGGCAGCTGTCGCTCACCCCTCTCACCAAGGACGAGTGGCTCGCCTCGAAGATCATCTGGTACGTGATCCTCTCGTTCATCTCGGCCGCCATCATGGTGGGCGCCGGCGTCGCCCTCTTCCACGCCCACGTCACGCTCTCGATCTACCTGGTGCCGTTCCTCGTCCTCGGACCGTTCTTCTTCGTCAGCCTGGGGATGCTGGCCGGGAGCATCGCGAAGACCCCGGAGACCGCGGCGGTGATCGGGAACGTGATCACCTTCCCGATGATGTTCCTCTCGGGGACGTTCTTCCCGGTGGCCGCGTTCCCGCCGTACCTCCAGGTGTTCGCCCACATCCTCCCGCTGTACTACGTCATCGACGGGATGAACAAGGTCATGCTGTTCAACAACCCCGGCTCCGCCGTCGCCGACGTGGCCGTCCTGGCGGCGGCGTCGGTGGTGGTGTTCGTCCTCGCCATCCTGGCGTTCAAGTGGCGGGACGAGTGAGCCCCGATGGCCGCCCCCGCACCCATCGATCCGGAGCAGTTCCGACGCACCATCGCCCGATGGGTGAGCGGCGTCGCCATCGTCACCGGGCGCCACGGGAGCTTTGACGTGGGCCTGACGGTGAACTCCATCATCTCCGTGGCCCTGCGCCCCCCGACGCTCCTCATCTCGCTCTCGGAGACCGCCGATTCCACGCCGGTCATCGAGCGGTCGGGGGTCTTCGGCGTGAGCCTGCTCACGGCCGCCCAGCGGGCGGTGAGCGAACGGTTCGCCCGCTCGATCCCCTCCGCCGAGAAGTTCGAGGGGTTGGCGGTCCATCGGGGCACCACCGGGGTGGCCCTCCTGGACGGCGCCCTCGCGACGTTCGAGTGCCGGGTGGAACGGACGGTCCCGGTCGCCGACCACCACCTGGAGGTCGGCGTCGTGGTGGCCGCCGAGGGGACCGGGGACGAGCTCCCCCTGACGTTCTTCCGGAGCCACTACGGCGAACCGGCGGCCCCGGGGACGCTCCGGGTGCACCTCGGGCCGTAGCCGTTACCGTTATTCCCCCGGTTCGGGCGTACCGGCCGTGGGAGAACCATCCCCTCGGACGGTCCGGGTCGCGATCATCGGGAGCGGGCCGGCCGGCCTCACGGCCGCCATCTATACGGCGAGGGCCAACCTGGCGCCGCTGGTGATCTCCGGGGTCCCCTCCGGGGGCCAGCTGATGATCACCACCGACGTCGAGAACTACCCCGGCTTCCCCGAGGGGATCCAGGGGCCGGAGCTCGTCGAGAAGATGCGGGCCCAGGCGGCCCGGTTCGGCACCCAGTTCCTGGAGGAGAACGTCACCCGCGTGGACCTCTCCCGGCGCCCGTTCCGGATCGAGACCGGCGCGGGGTCCGTGGTCGTGGCGGAGACCCTCATCGTCGCGACGGGGGCCAATGCCCGGTGGCTGGGCCTGCCGAGCGAGCAGCGCCTCCGGGGCCATGGGGTCTCGGCGTGCGCCACGTGCGACGGGTTCTTCTTCAAGGGAAAGCAGGTGGCCGCCGTCGGGGGCGGGGATACCGCCATGGAGGAGGCCCTCTTCCTCACCCGGTTCGCCGAGCACGTCACCGTGATCCACCGGCGCGGGGAGCTCCGGGCCAGCCGGATCATGCAGGCCCGGGCGAGGGCCAACCCGAAGATCTCCTTTAGGCTCGACAGCGCGGTGGAGGAGGTCCTCGGCGACGGGGCCGTGACGGCCCTGAAGATCCGCCACCTCCCGACCGGAAAGATCGAGACGGTGCCGTTCCAGGGCCTGTTCCTCGCCATCGGCCACGACCCGGCCACCGAGGTGTTCAAGGGCCAAGTGGCGCTCTCGAAGGAAGGGTACCTCCTGACCACCTCCCACACCCGGACGAGCGTGGAGGGGGTGTTCGCCGCCGGGGACGTCCACGACCACCGGTACCGCCAGGCGATCACCGCGGCCGGCCTCGGCTGCATGGCGGCGATCGACGCCGAGAGGTTCCTCGAGGAGCAGGGCGGCCCGGGGGCCTAGCCGCCGACCGGGCGTCGGAGGCGGTCCGCGTAGCGGTGGCGGAACTTCGCCACCTTCGGGGCGATCACCGCCTGGCAGTACCCCTGGCCCGGGTTCCGCCGGAAGTAGTCCCGATGGTACTCCTCGGCCGGGTAGAACTCGGAAAGGGGCACGACCTCGGTGACCGGCCGGCGGGGCCACAGCCGTTCCTCCTCCACCTGGCGGAGGACCTCCTCGGCGACCTTCCGCTGCTCGGGGGAGTGGTAGAGGATCACCGAGCGGTACTGCGTTCCCACGTCCGCACCCTGCCGGTTCAGCGTCGTGGGGTCGTGGACCGTGAAGAAGATCTGGAGGATCTCCCGGTACGAGATCTGGGAGGGGTCGAACTCCACCTGGACCACCTCGGCGTGGCCGGTCCTCCCCGTGCAGACCTCCTCGTAGGTGGGGTCCGGGACGGTCCCGCCCGCGTATCCCGGCAGGACCTTCAGCACCCCCTTCAGCTCCGAATACACCGCCTCCGTGCACCAGAAGCAGCCCCCGCCGAGCGTGGCCTTCTCCCGTTCGGGTGAGGGGGCGGGCATGGACCGCGCATCCCCCCGGACCGATATGTCGTTACGGGGGGCGCCTCGGCCCCTCGTCGACGGCCTTTTGACGGGACCGACCGTGGGGGTCCCGGACCCGGAGGCCCGGTCGAACGATGCCTCTCGCCAGCCCGTGGGGCGCTCCGACCCGAGGTCCTTCCGGGACGCCGCCACTGGCTCGAGGGCTCGGGCCGCTTCGGTCCGGGACGAGGTCCGGACGAACCCTCGCACCGGGCCTGCCGGCGGTCCCCGGGACACGCCGGGCTCCGCGGGAAGGTCCCCGAACCCCGAGGGGCGGGTAGCGTGCTCGATCTGGACGACCCCTTCGTTCGGGTCGGCCTGCGCTTCGCCGGACTCTGCGCCGGGGTCGCGATCGGGGTCGGGGTCTACCTCGGGACCGGGTCCGGGCCCCTCGGGATCGAGGTCACGCTCCCGGGGATGTTCCTCGGCACCTACGCCGCCATCGCGGTCCTCGACCTCTTCCAGATCGACCAGGTGGGCCGGTTGCCAGACCTCCCGGTGGCGACCGCCCGACGGATCCGGCCTCCGGACCCCGCGACCGACGACCTCGAGGACCCCCCGGCGGGGTGAGCCCCGCGCGCCCCGCCGACGGTTGTCGCGCCCTCGGTCTAAGAAGCCTTTAATATGAAACGGCGAAGTGGAACCGCGGGGCCCGGATGCCGAGCAAGAAGACCCTCCACATCGAGTCGAGCGGCCAGCTGTGCGTCTACTGCGGTGCCTGCGTGGGCATCTGCCCCCTGAACTGCATCTACCTCGATGAGACCCGCATCACCTTCGATGAGAGGATCTGCACCCGGTGCGAGATCTGCGTGAAGGCCTGCCCGGTCGGTGCCATCGAGATCGGCTAGAGCGGGGGGACGATCCATGGTCGAGAACCTCAGAACCGACGTCCTCGTGGTCGGCGCGGGCCCGGCCGGCAGCATGACCGCGAAGTGGGCGGCCAAGCACGGCGCCAAGGTCCTGATGATCGAGAAGCGCCAGGAGATCGGAAGCCCCGTCCGATGCGGCGAGGGGATGAGCAAGGACTGGCTCAAGGACGTGGGCATCACCCCCAGCTCCCGGTGGATCAACCTCGAGGTCGAGGGGGCCCGGATCTACTCCCCTTCCGAGAAGGTCTTCGAGATCAACGAGAAGTCCGCCGGCAACGAGGTAGGCTACGTCGTCGAGCGGGACGCGTTCGACAAGCAGCTCGCCATCGACGCCGCCAACGCGGGCGTCGACGTCATCCTGAAGACCGCGGCCACCAACGTCCTCAAGGAGAACGGGAAGATCGTCGGGGTCCGGGCGAAGCGGTTCGGCGAGCCGTTCGAGATCCGCGCGAAGGTCACCATCGGCGCCGACGGGTTCGAGTCCCAGGTCGGCCGATGGGCGGGGATCCCCACCAACATCGCCACCCGGGACATGGATACCTGCATCCAGTACCGGATGACGAACGTCGACTGCGACACCCGCTACTGCGACTTCTACCTCGGCAAGGTCGCCCCGGGCGGCTACGTCTGGGTGTTCCCGAAGGGGGACGGCCTCGCCAACGTCGGCATCGGGGTCCAGCTGAGCAAGGTCGAGGGGATCGCGGCGCCCCGCAAGTTCCTCGACGACTGGATCGCGAAGCACCCCGGCTACGCGAAGGGGAAGACCATCGACGTCGTCGGCGGCGGGGTCTCCATCTCCCCGCCCCTCAAGCAGACCGTCGCGGACGGCATCATGCTGGTGGGGGACGCGGCCCGGATGATCGACCCGCTCACGGGCGGCGGGATCGCCAACGGGTGCATCGCCGGCAAGATCTGCGGCGAGGTGGCGGCCAACGCCGTGCACGCCGACATGGTCTCCAAGGAGTTCCTCCAGGCGTACGAGAAGGGCTGGCGGGCCAAGCTCGAGGAGAAGCTGTACCGCAACTGGCTCGCGAAGGAGAAGCTGTGCAGCATCTCCGACGAGACCTTCGACAAGGTCATCGATGCCCTCCAGGACGTGAAGCTCCAGAAGCTCAACGTCCACAACATCCTGAAGGCGGTCCGCGACAAGTACCCCGAGGTTACCCGCGACTTCGAGGCGTTCCTGTAGGCCGCCATGCCCGGCGCGCCCAACCGGCCCCCCGAGATCGAGGGCCCCGCCGCCCCGGCCCCTCCGACCACCACCTCCGAGGCCGGTCGGCGCGTCCTGCGGCGTCTCGCGCCGTTCCGGGTCGCCCTGCGGCTCGACCTGTGGAAGGGGGCCCCGTCCCGGGAGCTCGTCGATCCCCTGGTCCGGGCCGAGGCGGCGTACCTCGCCGGGGACTTCGTGAAGGCGTCGGGGGACCTCGACGCCCTTTCGGTCCGGTTCGCCGAGCCCCGGTGGCCGACGCTACCGGAGCCGTTCAAGAGCCTCCGGGTGGCGATCCCCGCCCCCATGCCCCCGCACTGGAACCCCGACAACGCCCTCCCGGCGCCGGAGAAGGAGGCGAAGCTCGTCCGGAAGGACGCGGAGTTCCAGGTGCAACTGGCCCAGGCCACGGCGGCGTGGGCCACCGCCCACCAGATCGACCTCTCCGACGCGGCCGGCCATGCCGAGCGCGCCCGGGGGGCCCTCGCCGCCGACGGACCCACCGAGGCGTTCTGGGCCGAGATCGAAGCCATCTGGGGTTGCGTGCGGGAGCGCGTGCCCATGCCGACGGCCTCGGGGCGGGCCCCCACCCCCCCGCCCGCCGAGACCCCGTGAGACGCCGGGCGCGACGCTCCGGCGCCCCCATCGATCCGGACGAGCTCGCGGGCTACCTCGAAGGCGTCCGGCATCGGGTCGCCGAGGCGTCCCCCGACCGACGGCCCTCCTGGCAGCGTCAGCTGAGGGCCGCCGAGGCGGCGTTCGCCCGGGGGGACCGGGCCGAGGCCGAGGAGCGCCTCGCGGCCCTCGACGACCAGATGGTGGGGGAGGAACCGGAGCTCTCCGAGTTCCCGCGGGGCCTGGTCGGGTACCTTCCGGTCGGGGAGATCGGCGGCCCGCGGCCGGAGGAGGAGGACCCGCTCCCGAACCGGCTCTCCCTGCTGGGGCGCCTCGCCATGGTCGAGCAGAGCCGGGGCCGGGACGTGGGCGCCGTGCTGGCCCGCCTGACGGAGGCCCACCGCGCTCTATCGGCCGGGGACCGGGGCGGCGCCCGCCGGATCGCGGACGAGGTCCTCACCGAGCTGGAGCGGACCGGGCCGCCGGCGGGGGCCGAGCCTTAAAGAGCCCCGGGCCGTCCGTCCGCCGATGACGGCCCCGCGGTTCGGGACGTTCTCCATCGTCGCCCACGACCGGGAGCGGGGGGAGTGGGGCGTGGCGGTCCAGTCGAAGTTCCTGGCCGTCGGCTCGGTGGTGCCCTGGGCCCAGGCCAATGTCGGCGCCATCGCGACCCAGGCCTTCGCCAACGTCCGGTACGGGCCCGAGGGCCTCGAGATGCTCCGGAAGGGCGTGCCGGCCCGGGAGGTCGTCGAGAAGCTCACGGCCGCCGACCCCGGCCGGGACCAGCGGCAGATCGGCGTCGTCGACGCCCAGGGCGGTTCGGCCGCGTTCACCGGCTCGAAGTGCATGCACTGGGCCGGCCACCGGACCGGCCCCGGCTACGCCTGCCAGGGGAACATCCTCTTCGCCGAGGAGGTCGTCACCGCCATGGCGCGGACGTACGAGTCGACGCCCGGGGACCTGCCGGAGCGGCTCCTGGCGGCCCTCTCGGCCGCCCAGCGCGAGGGCGGGGACCGGCGGGGGATGCAGTCGGCCGCGATGCTGATCGTCAAGGAAAAGGGAGGGTACGACGAGGGGAGCGACCGGTGGGTCGACATCCGGGTCGACGACCATCCGTCGCCCATCGAGGAGCTGAGGCGGATCTTCCGCCTCTACGACCTCACGATGCTGACCCGGGAGGACCCGGCGACCCTGGTCCGGATCGATCCGGAGATCGCCCGGGTCGTGCAGCACCATCTCAGCATCCTGGGGTTCTACAACGGGCACCTCACCGGCGAGTGGTCGGAGGCGACGTCCGGCGCCTTCGCCAAGTTCCTGAGCGAGAACAACTTCGAGAACAAGGCCCGCAAGGACCTCACCATCTGGCCCTCGGTCCTCGATTATCTCCAATCGAAGGCCCAGGAAGAGGCCGCCCGTCGGACCAAGACCGCGCCGATCGTCCCGAACGCGCTGGAGCGGGGACCGGGCGGCGGGAGCAGCCCATCGAAGCCGGCGAAGGGATCGGACAAGCACTCCGGGTGACCGTCGAGGTCGAGCGGCGGTACCCGTCCGCCGCCGTGGCGGAGCGGATCGTCCGGGCCCTGGCCGCGGACCAGCCGGAGTTCGTGACCTCGGAGCGGAAGGGGAGCACGGTGCGCTTCTCCGTCGCCGAGGGATCGCCCCAGAGCCTCCGGATGACGCTGGAGGACCTGCTGACGTGCGTGCAGGCGGCCGAACGGAGCCACTGACCGGCCCGGCGGCCGGCGGCGGCCGGGGCCCCGAGCCAGCCGATATGTACCGCACCGGGGCTGTCAAAGCGTGACCTCCCCTCCGGTCCCCGCCCCGTCCCTCCGTACGGGGATCGCCCCGCTCTCCCACTACGCGGCGGCGGTCCTGATCACGGTCCTCGCGATCCTGAGCCAGTACTTCGTCCCGTACCTCCTCCCCCCGGCCGCGGCCGCCTACTCCTTCGCCGTGACCGGCTACCTCATCGTCTACGGGATCCCGATCCTCGCGTTCGTGCTTCTGGTCGGCGTCGGACCCCTCCGACGCTGGCGGTCGGACATGGCCCGGTCCGCGCTCCCCGCCCTCGGGTGGTTCGGGGCCCTCTCGGCGATCTCCCTGGTCGTCACCTTCGCGCTCCTGATCGTCTACGTGGCCCTCGACCCGAGCGCTCTCAAGCTCCTGTCGAAGCAGAACCCGGTGATCACGGCGGCCCGGTCCGACCCGTGGCTCTGGATCGGCCTCTCGTTCCTGATCGGCGCCATCGAGGAGACGATCTTCCGGGGCTGGATCTTCGGCTACTGGGTCGAGCGCGGGCCGGGCTCTCTCGGGGTCCACGCCGTCTGGACCAGCGCCCTGTTCGCCGGTCTCCACCTCTATTACGGGGCCACGTACCTCGGGGCGGCCCCCCTGATCTATCCGGAACTGTTCTTCCTCGGGCTCGCGTTCTCCCTCGCGGTCCGGAGCTCCCGGGGCAACCTCGTCTGGGTGGCCCTCCTCCACGGGGCCACCGACGCCACCTCGTTCTACTCGATCGTGAACCCGTCGGTGGCCCTCGGCCTCCACTACGGGCTGATCGCGGTCGGGGCCCTCGTCGCGATCTACCTCTACGT
>Ga0209060_10001698_pt1 | contig 22964 bp, 22 predicted proteins | sample Coa_R1_8_FD_187155 | JGI IMG/M metagenome (GOLD analysis project Ga0209060, IMG submission 187155) | Surface soil microbial communities from Centralia Pennsylvania, which are recovering from an underground coalmine fire - Coalmine... | ecosystem: Environmental > Terrestrial > Soil >...
TTCACTTCCCGACGCGAAGCAGTGCCGCCAATATCGGATCGAGTGTGGCTGCAAACGGGTTGGCAACCGTCACGCCGCGCCACGTTAACCCGGCTTGCAGGTCTTGCGACAGGAGCAAGCGGCATTGGGCATCCGCCGCCGCGGCCAGTACCACCGAATCCCAGATCGTCAAACCGTGATCGGACGCCAGATCCGTTGCGCTAATCATGACGGCGGCCGATGTCTCCATCACGGCAAACGCATCCCGCCACCCCAGCACGGCGGCCCGCGCGCGGCTCGGACGTCGGCCGGCTTTGCGAACAAGAAGGTGGAACAACTCACCCAACGTCTGAACCGGTAACGAGCAGACCTCGTGCCCTGGACCCGGTATTTCCAACTCATCCCTCTGCTTCTTACTGGGCCCGGTGCCAGAGTTTGTGTCGGCAGATCCGGCCTGTTGCGACATTTACGAAATGTCTTCTAATCCACTAACCCGTTGCGCACGGCGAAGCGGACGAGCTCGTTGATGCTGTGCAGGTTCAGCTTCTCCATAATGCGCCCTCGGTGCGCGTCCACGGTATACACGCTCAGGTTGAGCACGCCGGCGATCTCTTTATTCGTCTTTCCCTCCGCCAGCATCTGGAGCACTTCCCGCTCGCGGCTCGAGAGCAGGTCGATGGGATTGGTGACGTGCTTGCGGTAATCATCCAGCACCGCGTCGGCCACCGCCGGGCTGAGATATCCTTCGCCGCGCGCCACCGCGCGCACCGCCGACACCAGGTCGTTCGGCCCGGAATCCTTGAGCAGGTAGCCGCGAGCCCCCGCCCGCAGGACCTCCCGCACGTACACGGCGTCTTTGTGCATACTGAGCGCGAGCACGCGCGCATGAGGCGTCGCGCCCGTCAAACGCCGCGTCGCTTCAATGCCGTTCAATTCCGGCATGGCGACGTCCATCACCACTACATCCGGCTTTAATTGCTCCGCCAGTTCCACCGCTTCACGCCCGTTGGCGGCTTCCCCCACGATCTCCAGATCCGGCTGCGCGCTCAAGATCATCTTGAAGCCCTGGCGAACCACCCCGTGATCGTCAGCCAGAAGTATGCGAATACGTGCCATGCTGAAGCGGAACCCGCACTTCAATTACAACACCTTGCCCGGGCCGCGAACGAACGCTCACGTCGCCCCCGGCGCTGCGCGCGCGCGCCCGCATGCCGATCATTCCCATGCCGCGCCCGTCCTGCGGCGCCGCCGGCAAGCCCCGCCCATCGTCTTCGATGGAGAGCTGAATCGCGTCTCCCTGCGACTCCAGTTTCATCTCCACGCGCTTCGCTCCGGAATGCCGGGCGACGTTGGTGAGCGCTTCCTGCGCGATGCGGTACAGATGGGTCTCGGTCTCCTCCGGCAAGCGCCCGGAATAGCTCGAATGCAGGTTCACCGTGATCCCGGTCCGGCTCGCAAAGCCGTCGCATAGCCAGCGCAGCCCCGCTTCCAGGCCGAAATCATCTAAAATCGTCGGACGCAGCAACTGCGACATCTGCCGTACGTTGCCAATTGCGTCGTCTACCAGCCGCAGGCACTCCTCCAGGCGCGAGCTACCCTGTCCGCCCGTCTCCAGCGCCGACAGATTCGTCTTCACCGCCGTGAGCGACTGTCCCAGTTCATCGTGCAGCTCATGGGAAAAGCGCCGCGCCGTCGCCTCCTGGTCTTCCAGCATGTGCCACGAGACCCGCGCCAGTTCCGCCGTCTGCCACTCCATCCGCCGGATCAGGTTCGACACCAGGCGAACCGTCGCAATCGCAAACACCAGGGCCAGCATCATGCTGGCGATTGCAAACAGAAAGGAAGCGGAAAGCAGCCGCGAGGAACGCCGGTCGATCTGCGCCTGCGCCGCGCTCACCTTCCGGTATTCCGCCGCGATCAGCCGGGCCACCACCGAGACAAACGCCTCGTGATCCCGAAACAGCTCCACCGTGGCATACGATTCGACGTTCTCGTCGTTCAGCAGACGTCGCGCTTCGCCGGAAAACGCCAGGGCGGCCTGCTGCAGCCGGCCCCACAACGCGCGCTCGGCCGTGGCGCCGCCTTCGGCCGAAATGTGCCCGATGTCCCGATCCGCTTCGGCCAGTTGCGCCGTGATGTGGTCGTAGTCCACCGAGTCCGGATCCCGCGCCAGAATCGAAAACACTTCGGTCAGTGTTTTTTGCTGCTGCTGTAACTCATCGATCAGCCGGTTCGTCACTGCCTGCTCGCGCACCAGGCTGCTCGCGTTTTCCTGGATGGACTGGATATTCCGAATCCCGACCAATGCCGCCGTCAGCAGCATCAGGATCACCAGCGCGAACCCGCCGATGAGGATCCGGTAAATGTTCTGGTGCGTGATCTGCCCTGGGAGCATAGCCGATAACAAGTATCGCGCCCTGAAGCCCGGCCGGGCATCCCCCGGATTCGCTAATCCGGAAGGCTAAAAAACGTTAATCGGTATAGCCCCCAATTCGGCCCGATTCATAGCCTCGACAGGCTATCGTGTTTCCGGCCGTCCTGCCGCAGTATGGGATTGTAGGCGGGACATAGAGCCCCCTCGGAGGAACCAACCATGACGAAGAGTCTATTGACCATCGCGCTTGCGGCCGCCACCCTGCCGCTAAGCTTTGCCGCTCCGCAGGCGTCGACCCCGGCGCCCGCCACCACCAACCAGGCGACCACCCAGAAGCCCAAAAAGCACGTCAAGAAAAACCACAAGGCGAAGAAAGACGCCACGGCCAACAATGCCGCTCCGGCCAAGCCGGCTTCGAAGTAGCTCGTCGCCCGCTTACGCGCGCGGCTCCGTGCCGGCCTGAGCCTGCCACGGAGCCGCGATCGTAACCGGCCGTCTTTCCTGCCCCTCCGCCCGCTTCCTCATGATCGCGGCCCACTGAAGATACCGCCGCAGTTCCCGCCGTTGCCGCCACGCGAATTGCCAGAACTGGAAAAAGGTAATCTCCGCTGCGTGCATACCCCAGTAGGTCTCCATCCGCCACCGCAGGTAAGGGCTTCGCCACGGCCGCAGCCTGTAGCCGCGCGTTACGCGCCAGAGCATCCGGAGCATGAGTGATTTGCGTTTACTTTTCGGACGACTTCGTGAGCGAGGTGCGTGCCGGCGGGATGGCGGAATCGGGAGTAGCGTAATAACCGCTCCGCGTCCGCACCGTCGGGTTGCCCGGCGCCTTTACCGTCACCTTGATCTGGCGGAAGGTCCCATCCATCGATTGATTGGCCGGCGCGTAGACGATCGAATACTGGTTGCGGATATCCCGCGCCACCTGGTGCGCGATTCTTTCCACCTCCGAGACTTCTTTCGGGAAGAAAGTCTCGCCGCCGGTCGCTTCCGCCAGCGCTTCCAGCGCGCGTTCGGCGCGCTTGGCTTCACGGCGCTCTTCTTCACTGAGCAGGCCGACCGAGTAGATCAAAATCCCGCTTTGCTGGGAAGCCTTCACCAGATTTTCCAGGCTGACCAGGCTGCTGTTGTCGTTGCCGTCGGTCACCACCACCAGCACCTTCTTGTCCTTGTGCGCTTTCTCTTTCAGATGGTCGATCGACATCCGGATGGCGTCCCGCATGGCCGTGCCGCCGCGCGAATCGATGCGCGTCAGCGCTTCCTCCATCTCTTTAATGTCGTTGGTGAAGTCTTTCCCGTGCGGCAGATCGTTAAACGCCTCATCATTGAAATTGACGACAAACACTTCGTCTTCCGGATTCGAATCCTTCACCAGCGTCAGCGCCGCGGCCTCCACTTTGGCGCGTTTATCACGCATGCTTCCGCTGTTGTCGACAATCAGCCCCATCGATACCGGCACATCTTCCCGTTTGAACGAAGTGATCTGCTGCTGCACGCCGTTCTCATACACCGTGAAAGCTTCGCGCGGAAGATTGGTCAGCAGGTGCCCGTTTTTGTCCACTACGGTAGCGTGCAAGTCCACGCGCCGCGTATCGGCGCGGAATATCGCGCCGCTATCCTCGGTCTGTGCCGCGGGCGCGGGCGGCTGTCCGGCAGGCTTGCCTTGCTGGCCCCATACGCACACACCGGCCACCACGATCGCGGCGGAACAAACTGTAATTATGGATTTATTCAGGGGGTGCATAATACCCGTGTCTCCAGAAGGCTCGCAGCGGACCCAGCCCTCTCGGCTGGATCAGCTTTACTTCCACCCTCCGGTACTTCCCATCGTGCTGCACGTTCTGCGGCGCGTACCCCAGAATGTACTGATGTCGCAGCTCCACTCCGATCTTCGCGGCAATATCCGGCAGCTCGTTCACGTTCCCGACCGGATACTGGCGGCCGCCGGTCTGTTCGGCGATCTCGGTCAGCAATCCCGGCCCGGCCATCTCTTCCGGCGTCCGGGAACGCGATCCGATCGGTTCGTAAATTCCGATCGCATAGATTTGGACGTCTGCTTCCTTCACCAGGTTCTTAATTTCGCCTTCCGTATACCGGCTGCTGTTGTCGCCCCCGTCGGAAATGATCAGCAGCGCCTTACGGGGATTTTTTGCCTTTTTCATCTCATGCAGCGCCAGGTAAACCCCGTCCAGCAGGGCCGTCCGACCCTTGGATTGTGTAAAAGTGAGCCGGTTCTGAATTTCTTCCAGGCTCGTGGTGAAATGTTGCACCAGGTCCGCCGTGTCGTTGAACTGCACCAGGAAAAACTCGTCCTCGGGATTGGCCGTCTTAAAGAATTCGGCGACTGCTTCCCGCGATTTTTCCAGTTTGCCGCCCATGCTGCCGCTGCAATCGAACACCAGCCCGATCGAAAGCGGCGCATCCTCGCTGGTGAAAGAGACGATGTCCTGCTCTTTCTTTTCCTCGAAAAGCTTGAAGTTTTCCTTTTCCAGGCCCGTCACGAACCGGTTCAGGGGATCCGTCACGGTCACCGGAATCAGCACCAGGGTTGTGTCGACCCGGATATTGGCGCGCGGAGTCACAACCCGGTTGGCTTCGGGCTTGGCGCGCGGCTCTATCGACACCTTGGGGTCGGCCGGCGGCCCGTCCGCGCACCACCCCACAATCGCGATGGGCGCTAGAATGGCGCTGATCAGGAACAACTTACGATGTAACAGCGGCATCGTGGTTCCCAGCTTTCTTCCTAGAGTTTATCACAGCGATTTTTATGGTATGATTTTTTGTGCCACGTAAAATCCTGGGTGTAATTCCCGCGCGGTACGCCTCGACCCGTTTCCCAGGAAAAGTTCTCGCCCCAATTTCCGGCAAAAGCATGCTCCAGCACGTGTACGAGCGGACCTCGTTTGCGCGCTATCTGACGAGCACAATCATTGCCACCGATGACTCCCGCGTGTACGAGGCGGCACGCGAATTCGGCGCTCGCGTGCGGATGACCCGCGCCGATCATCCCTCCGGCACCGACCGCGTCGCCGAAATCGCCTCCGCCGAAAACGCCGACCTCGTCGTGAATATTCAGGGCGATGAGCCGCTCATCGACCCCGCTGCGATCGACGCGGCCATCCTTCCCCTCGCGCATGATCCCGAAATCCCGATGGGAACCCTGAAAAAGCAGATCGAGGATCCGCTCGAGATCACCGATCCCAACGTGGTCAAGGTCGTGACCAACCACGCCGGCGACGCCCTCTACTTCTCGCGCTGCCCGATTCCGTATGTCCGCAACCGCAACACCCGTGACGGTGACGGCAAGGCCGCTCCCCCTGTGCACTTCAAGCATATTGGCCTGTACGTCTACCGCCGCGACTTCCTGCTGGCCTACCCTTCTCTGAAGGTGGGTTCGCTGGAACAATTCGAGCGCCTGGAGCAGCTCCGCGCGCTTGAAAACGGTTATGCCATCCGTGTGGTGGAAACCGAGTACGATTCCATCGGCGTGGATACGCCCGAAGACCTCGCAAGGGTCTCTCAATTCTTTGAAGCTTCGCTCATGCAGGGGGTGCAAACGGATGGCTAAATTTATATTTGTGACGGGCGGCGTAGTCTCGTCGCTGGGGAAAGGCATCGCGGCGGCATCGATCGGCTGCCTGCTCGAAAGCCGGGGATTGACGGTGACTTGCCAGAAATTCGATCCGTACCTCAATGTCGATCCCGGGACCATGAGCCCGTTTCAGCACGGCGAGGTTTTCGTGACCGACGACGGCGCCGAGACCGATCTCGATCTCGGCCACTACGAGCGTTTTACGCACGCCAAGCTCACCCAGAGCAACAATCTCACCTCCGGCCGCATTTACGAGCAGATCATCCAGCGCGAACGCCGCGGCGATTACCTCGGCAAGACCGTCCAGGTGATCCCTCATGTCACCAACGAGATCAAGGCGGCGATGAAGCGCGTCGCGCAGGATGTCGATGTCGTCATCGTGGAAATTGGCGGCACCGTCGGTGATATCGAGTCGCTGCCGTTTTTGGAGGCCATCCGCCAGATGCGTCATGAGCAGGGGCGCGACAACTGCATTTTCGTGCACGTCACGCTGGTCCCCTGGATCGCCGCGGCTCAGGAGCTGAAGACCAAGCCCACGCAGCACAGCGTCAAGGAGCTGCGCGCCATCGGTATTCAGCCCGATATCCTGCTCTGCCGCTCCGAGCGCTTCATCCCGCAGGAAATGAAGGAAAAGATCGCGCTGTTCTGCGACGTCGACGTTCAGGCGGTCGTCACGGCGCGCGATGTCAAATCGGTGTACCAGGTGCCCGCCACATTCGCCGCCGAGGGTGTAGACGAAATCGCGTTGCGGCTGCTGCATATGGAAGCGCGGCCGCGCGACTTGACGCGCTGGAACGCCATGCTTGCCCGCATGGAGCATCCCCGCGACGAAGTCAGCATCGGCTTGGTTGGCAAATACGTCGAGTATGAAGATTCCTATAAGAGCCTCAAGGAAGCCTTGCTGCATGGCGGCTTGGCGCACGAGCTCAAAGTGAATATCCACTGGATCGAAGCGGAAGGCGTTACCGGCGATGGTTGGGAACGGCAACTGGAAGGCTATGACGGTATCCTGGTTCCCGGCGGTTTCGGAAAACGCGGCATCACCGGCATGCTGAACGCGATTCGCTACGCACGCGAGCGCAAGGTGCCCTACTTCGGTATCTGCCTCGGCATGCAAACCCTGGTTATCGAATACGCGCGCAACGTCTGCGGTCTGGAGGATGCCGATTCCACCGAGTTCAATCCCGGCACGCCGCACCGCGTCATTTTCAAGCTCCGCGAGTTAAAGGGCGTCGACGAATTGGGCGGCACAATGCGGCTCGGAGGCTGGCCGTGCCGTCTGACCGAAAACAGCTTCGCGCAGCGCGCCTATGGTACGCGCGAGATTAACGAGCGCCACCGCCACCGCTACGAATTTAATCGCGAGTACGAAGACAAGCTGAAGGCTGCCGGTTTGCGCATCACGGGCGAAACCCCGGACGGCACCTACGTCGAGATCTGCGAAATTGCCGATCACCCCTGGTATCTCGGCTGCCAGTTCCACCCCGAGTTCAAATCAAAGCCGATGGAGCCGCACCCGCTCTTCAAAGCGTTCATTGGCGCGGCCCACGAACACCGCAGGCGGCGGAACACCGGCGATTTGATCGCCCGGGAGCCGGAGCCCCAATACTCGCGTGCCGATTGAGTACAGCGCCTTCTCCGCCGGCCCGCTGGTGTGGATCGCCGGACCGTGCGTCATCGAAAACGAAGAGCACATCCACCGCATGGCCCGGGGCATTCGCGACGCCCTGGGTAATTTCGTCTTCAAGGCCTCGTTCGACAAGGCCAATCGCACCAGCGGCAACTCATATCGGGGCCCGGGGTTGAAGGAAGGCCTGCGCATTCTGGCCGGCGTCAAGGCGGAAGGATTTTCCATCCTCACCGACATCCACGAACCCTCCCAGGCCGAATCCGCCGCGGAAGTGGCCGACATTCTGCAGATCCCGGCGCTGCTGTGCCGGCAGACCGATCTGCTGGTGGCCGCGGCCCGCACCGGCCGCATCGTCAACATCAAGAAAGGGCAGTTCGTAGCACCGCATGACATTCACCGGGCCGCCGACAAAGTCGCCGGGGCCGGGAATCCTCAGGTGGTTCTCACGGAGCGGGGCACCTCGTTCGGGTACAACAACCTGGTGGTGGACATGCGCGGGATCAAAATCATGCGCGATGCCGGTTGGCCGGTGGTTTTCGATGCCACGCATAGCGTCCAACTTCCCGGCGGCGCGGGGGTTGCCTCCGGAGGCCAGCCGGAATTTATCGCGCCGCTCGCGCGAGCCGCCGTGGCGGTGGGCGTCGCCGGCGTTTTTGTGGAAGTGCACGATCAACCCGAACAGGCCCTTTCCGACGGCCCGAACGCCTTGCGCCTCAGCTTGTTACACGGCTTTCGAAAGCAGCTGGAGGCAGTCCACAGCGCCGTGCAGACGCTCGATTCCATGCACGTTTCGCGGGCCTGAACCGTCATAAAATGTTAGGTGTCGATATGAGGAATTTCAAAAAGCGCCGCGGGTTTTCGTTGATCGAGCTGCTGATTGTGGTGGCGATCATTCTGATCATTATTACAATCGCTCTGCCGAAGCTGAGTCGCGCCCGCATGCAGTCGCAGGAGGTAGCCGCCATTGCCGCCATCCGTACGCTGCACACGGCGCAGGTGCAATACTATTCCACCTATGGCCGCTTTGCGACCTCGCTGGCCGAATTGGGACCGCCGGCCAGCGGCTCGGCCAACGCTTCGGCCGCCGATCTGATCGGCAACGACTTGTCCGGCGGCGACAAGAGCGGCTACAAGTTCACACTCACCGGCAATCAAGCCGGTTATGCGATCAATGCCAGCCCGGTGGCATTCAATAGCAGCGGCAGCCGCACCTTCTACTCGGATCAGACCATGGTCATTCATCAGAACTACGGGCAGGAGCCGGCCACCACCAACAGCCCGGAGCTGAAGTAGGTTCACCGCGAGCCGGTGTAACCTTCGCCGATTTTCCAAACCCTTTACAATATACGCACGCTTGGCAGGGAAAATTTTTGTACCATGGACCATGTGGGCACCACAGAACAGCCGCGTCCGGCCGCGGGCGAAACGCGGAGAACTTTTTACGTTGCAGCCATTTACGGCATTTGGGGCCTGATCAGCGCCGCCTTGGCCGTTCCGGCTCTGATATATCTGCTTGTTCCTCCCAAGCTGCGCAAGCAGAGTGACTGGATCGACGCGGGGGATCTCTCCCAAGTACCCACGGGCACGCCGGTAGAAATGACGTTTCGCCGCATGCGGGTCGACGGCTGGAAGGTTTACGCCGAACAGGATACCGCGTGGGTGCTGAAGACGGCCAGCAACCAGGTGATCGCTTACGGCCCGCAGTGCACGCATTTAGGATGCGCGTATCACTGGGATACGGCCAAAAACGAATTCGTCTGTCCCTGCCACAACTCGCTGTTCGCGATTGACGGCAAAGTGCTCGGCGGACCCGCGCCACGGCCGCTTGACCGATATGAGACCCGGATCCAGGGCAATAAGCTCCTGTTGGGAAAACTCCAAGTGTCGGCGGAGAAGAGCGCATGAGTTTTCTGAACGGAATTCTCGAATGGCTCGATCACCGGACGGGGATTCAGACGGCGGCGCGGAAATTTCTTTACGAAGAGATACCCGCGTCGAGCGGCTGGCACCAGGTGCTGGGGAGCGTGGCGCTGTTTTCGTTCCTGGTGCAGGCATTCACCGGCGCGATGCTGGCGTTCAATTACGCGCCGACTCCGGGCGATGCGTATAACAGCCTCCGCTACATCCTCACCGAGCTCACGGGCGGCCGGTTGATGCGCGGGCTTCACCACTGGGGCGCCAGCGTAATGATCGTGGTGGTGGTGCTCCACATGATTCAGGTATTCGTGTACGGCGCCTATAAAAAGCCGCGCGAAGCCACGTGGATGGTCGGCGTGGTCCTGTTGCTGCTGACGCTGGCGTACGGCTTGACCGGGTATCTGCTGCCCTGGGACAACCGGGCGTATTTCGGCACTGTCGTCGCGACCAATATCGCGGCCACGGCGCCGGTGCTCGGGCCGTACCTGGTGAGACTGCTGGGCAGCCAGAACGGCATCGGCGTCGTGACGTTTGCGCGCTTCTTCGGTTTGCATGTTCTGCTGCTACCCCCGTTGACCGCGTTGTTGATCGGCGTCCACGTTTACCTGGTGCGCAAGCACGGCGTGGCCCCGGTTCCGGGCGACGAACTGCTTCCGAAGAAGAAGTTTTATCCCCAGCAGGTCTTCAAAGACACGATTGCGATCTTCGCGGCCTTCATCATTCTGTTTGTGATGGCGGTGGCTGTGCGCGTGCCGCTGGAGCAGCTTGCCGACCCCACGGACACGGCGTACATACCGCGGCCGGAGTGGTATTTCCTGTTCCTGTTCCAATTCCTGAAGCTCTTCAGCGGGCCGATGGAAGTGATCGGGAGCGTGGTGCTGCCCGGCGTGGCCGTTTTGCTTCTCATCCTGGTACCGTTTATCGATCGCAGCCAGATGGTGAAAGTCACGCGGCGCGGTTTTGCTTTCGGATTTGTGGCGCTGGCGGCCCTGGGCTGGACCGGTTTGACTACCGCGGCGGTCGTCACCACCGAGATGCCGCCCGAAGCCGCAGTGGACTACTCCGCGCCCACCGATTGGATGCAGCTGTCTCCGGAAGAACTGGCCGGGATCGCGTATTTCCGGCGCGAGAACTGCACCAGCTGTCACGCTATCAACGGGAACGGCGCGCAGATCGGGCCAGACCTCACTCACACCGCGATCCACCGCAATGCCGCATGGATGATCCAGCATTTCAAGAGCCCGCAAGGGGTGCGTCCGGGGAGCTCGATGCCGCCCATCCAGCTCAGCGATGCCCAGTTGAATTCGCTGGCCGCGTACCTGCTGAAGCTGAATCCGGATAACGCCTCGGCCCTGGACAACGCGCCGGAGTTTGCGGTTCAGGGAGCGCTGGTGTATCAATCGAATGGATGCAGCGACTGCCACAAAGTCAACGGCGTAGGCCAGGACATCGGGCCGGCGCTGAATGGACTTGCCAAGCGCCGCAGCCGCAGCTGGGTGGAGCAGCATTTCGCCGCGCCCGACAAGCTGTCTCCCGGGACGTCGATGCCGCCGTTCAAGTTCTCGGCCCGCGACCTGGAGAACATCACCACCTACCTATTCTCGCTGCCGGAATCCTGAGCGCGCGCGATTTTCGCCCATTCGGGAAACGTACGTTTCGGAATGCCCTGAGCATTCGGTGCATCGAAAGGCGTTAGCACGCAGTTTCCGCTTGGTACAAAGCGAACGCTTTCGCTCCGATTCGAACCAGCTACGAGGAGACATCGCTCCGCGTCCGCGAGCTTACGCACCTTTTCGTATCCCCACGACCACATTATCCCGCGCCCGAGCAAAAAAGCGGCATTCCGAAGCGGAGCGTACCGGCAATAAACTACGGACTTTGAAACGGATGAAGAAGATTTTCCGAAGTTGTGATTGCATGGGAGCGCTGACGCAAATCCCCAACGCTTGACCCGGATTCCCCACCATGGAAGGCTCTCTTGCTCGCAAGCAGCCGTCCTTGTCTTTTTATCGGGTCCGATTCATCAAGACATTGCGAATCGGCATAATCTCGGCATTGGTCACAGCATGCCTAATCATGATGGCCCGTCCGCCGATAAACAAAGGGGAAGTGCACATGATTCAAATTGCGACGTTCTTATTGCTCGCACTGGCCGGCAGCCAGGTTGCAAACCCTGAGTCACCGGCGAGATCGGGGATTATGCCGCACGGCGCCGCCGCCACAGTGTTGAGCCATACCCCGCCGGTCGTATTTGTCTCATTTACAGATCCGAAGGAGCGGGCTTTTACCGCTGAGGTGCCGAAAGGTTGGTCCGCGCAGGGTGGCCTATTCCGTGTAGCCGCTGTGGATACGCGGCCAGCCCTAGAACTGACGTCCCCGGACGGCGGAATCCGAATCACCTTCGGCGATGCAGAGGTCCCCACATTTACACTGCCCAGCCAAACTCTGGCATTTGCCGGGTTCCCTGAAGGATCGTGGTACTCACCGGGCTACGGCGTCTCTATGAAGGTGCGTCGATACCGATCGGGTGCGCAATTCGCGGAGGAGTACGTGCGCGGCCGGGTACTGGCAGCCACCCACTGCGAAATGGGGCGAATCGCCGATCGGCAGGACCGAAAGGATCTTTCTCAAGCAATCAACGAATGGTACAAGTCTCAGCGGTCGGCGGCAGGCATGGTGCAACTCGATCTCGGGGAAGTCCGGTTTGAATGTAACCGAAATGGGGAGCGCTGGCGGGGCTATTATCTGGCGGGCACTCTATTCATGGGATCGCAACTTGGCGGAGTCTGGCACGTCGATCATTTGGCGGGTTATGTTGCCAGGCAGGCTCAAGCTCCCCTAGCAGAAGCGATAGCGCTCCACACGATTCTCAGCGTCCGTATAAACCCGGAATGGGCTCGCATGCAGCAGGGTCTCACCGCCAACGTCTCACAAATTGTGGCCGAGACGAATTCGGCAATCTCGGACGGCATTAGGAAGACGTTCGAGAGCCGATGGAGTGCAGAAGCTGAAGTCATGCGCAAGGATGCGAACATGCGACGCGAGACCACAGATCTCATTGACCCCGATACCTGTGAGATCTGGAATGTCCGTTCTCAGAGTCGCTACTTCTGGCGGAAACCAGGTAGTGATGCCGTCGTTGGCACCGAGAGCTCGGATCCTCCGGACGTGGGATTCCAGCGGCTTTTACCGTATTGACCCAATGCCTGCAGAGGCCCATTCACACGGTTGTCTGGACTCTCAGCGCTCTTCGTGAACCTCCGCCAAAAGGGCGGAAGACTCGAAAAACTACTCAAACCCGCTCGTGAGTGGCTCCATATCCTCGCGAATCGCCAGCAACCGCGCTCAACCGCAATCACACGTCGCTAGAGCGCGCTCCGGCCCTGAATCAACCGGATCAACAGCACCACGACTGCGATCACCAGAAGCAGGTGGATATATCCGTACAAGGTGTAAGAGGTGACCATCCCCAACAACCACAGCACCAGCAGAATTACGAAAATCGTCCACAACATAACGGTCTCTCCGATCTGACTTCGATTCCTTGCTGAAAGCGGCAGGCAGCCGCCCGGCGAAGGAACGTGCTGCCTATGCGTAGCAATCGCGGTGCCAAGGCTTACAGAGCGCGGAGGACGGCACGACCAGCTCCCCCGGAGTGTGAGCAGGATTACTGGCGGCCCATCGCGCCGGGCGGCCGGGACGGCATGGCTCGTGTGGAGACTCTTCAGTATAATCTAGAGCTTAGTCCGCGAATTCACCCGGGACCTCAAGCTTCACCATTAAATTAACTGGCAAACGGATCCCTTGATGAACCAACTGTGGAATGGCCGAACCTTAATCACGCTGAGCTTGTTGGCGGCGCCCGCCGCGCTTTGGGCGCAGACCGACGAGATCCAAGTCTACGATGCCGAGATCGCCGAAAAGGGGGTCTGGAATCTGATGATCCATACGAATTTCATCGGGATTGGGCAGAAGACTCCGGCCTTCCCCGGCGGCCTGATTCCCAACCATTCGGTCAACGGCGCCGCCGAATGGGCGTACGGGGTCACCGATTGGTTTGAACAAGGCTTGTATCTTCCCGTCTGGAGCCCTTACTCGGAAGGGCGCGGCGGCTCGCTGAACGGATTCAAGCTCCGCGAACTGTTTGTCCGGCCCCATGCCGCCGACCATACGCTGTTGTACGGCGTGAATTTCGAGTTCAGCGTCAACTATCATTATTGGGAAGACCGGCGGATCACGTCCGAGGTCCGGCCGATAGTCGGCGTGCACCTTAAGCCGGTCGACCTCGTCTTCAACCCGATCCTGGACACGAATTACCGCGGCGGTTTCGGCAACCTGGAATTCGTCCCCGCCACGCGCATCGCGTACAACTTGAAAAAGGATTGGGCGGTGGCTGTGGAAGAGTACGCCGACAACGGGCCGCTGCGGCACTTCCTGCCGCTCCACGACACGTTCCAGGAGATCTGGGCCGTCGCCGATCACGGCGGCAAAGGGATCAGCGTGGAATTCGGCGTCGGGGTCGGGGTGACCGGGGGTTCGGACCGCTTAACATTCAAGCTGATGATTTCGCGGGACCTCAACTCGTCGAAAGCGGAAAATCAGCCGCCGCTCAATCATTAGCCCGCCTGGGTATACATCGCACCCAACAGCAATTGCACCTTTTCCGGCGAGCCGGTAAACAGGTTGGCCGGCGGCTTTCGGAAGCGGATGATCTGGCGGTAGAGATAGTCGGCGATCTGCGAGTTGATGCCCCAGCCGCCGAGATATTGCAAGCGCAGGTCGCGATCGCGGTTGATCTCGGCGCCGCGAATCCACGGCGCCAGATCGCGCGCCTGGCCGGCATAGGTGGCCAGCAGATCGACGGCCGATCCGATCCCCACGTCCCGCAGCGATTGGGCGACCGGGGCGTAATCCGGACGGGCCAGACGCTGCTCGACTTCGTCGACATTGATTTTGAGCGGCTCGGCCTGCCCCAGGAACACCATGTCGTAGCCTTCACCGTCACGCAGGTTCGCCCAGATCGTACCGAAGGGAAAGGCTTCGAAGAACGTCGCCAGTTCGCTTTTGATCGTGCGCTCGTCGGTTTCGTAGAGCGGCACATAGAGGCTGAACAGCCCGCCCGGGTTGAGGTGCTGCTTGACCGCCTGGAAGTATTCTTTCGAATAAATAGCGGCCGTTCCCTTGACGAACACGTCGAGCGGATCGGATGCGATGATGTCGTACTTCTCGGGGGTCGTCAGGATGTAGTGGCGCGCGTCATCGTAGACGATCCGCGTCTTCGGGTTGTTCAGGACATCGTAATCCTGCTCGGAAAAGTAACGCGTCGAGGTCGGCGGAATCGCCGGCTCGATCTCGCAGACCGTGATGTGCGCGATACCGGGGTATCTTGTGAACGTGCCCGCGGAAACGCCCGCGCCGAAACCGATGCCGAGCACCGAGCGCGGATGCGGGTGCAGCAGCGCCGGCAGATGCCCCACCATGCGCTGGAGCTTCATATCGTAGGGCTCGGTGGTGGCTTCCACATGGCCATTGACATCGACTTCCACAGCGCCATCGCTCCACATGGTGATCGCGACCGAAGAATTTCGCCCCTCCTTGGTATAGATGACGGTTCCGTCGGCAATCGAGGCGCGCCGGCCGTAGGCGATGACTTTGCCGGGAAAGGGCGTCACGGTGCGGACCAGCACGCCGGCTGCGATGAGGGCGACCACCAAACCCGCCGCGAGCCCGCGCGAATGCCGCGCGCGCGGCGCCAGCATGAAGAGCGCGCTCGCGGCAGAAACGATCAGCAGCACGCGCTGCGATTGCTGGGTCCCGATCCAGGGCACCAGAATCAGGCTGACGCCGAGAGCTCCGACGATCGCGCCCAGCGTGTTGGCGGCGTAGACCGCGGCGACGAGCCGCCCGGAATCCGCGCGATACCCGGCGGCCGCAGCGCAGGCCAAGGGAAAGCTCGCGCCCCACAGCAGGGTCGGCGGAAGAATCGCCAGCGCGCAGCGCGCCAGGTCGACGCGGAATGTCTGCCAAGGCGTGCCGTTGAGCAGAACGGCGTTGCTCATGGACGGCATCCAGACAGCAACCATGTACGCCGTCCACGCGATGCCGCCGGCTAACAAGATCTGGCACCAGCCCAGCGCCTGGCGGGCGCTCTCGGGACCAGAGCGCGCCCGGAGCCACCACGATGCGGCGCCGCTTCCCAGGGCCAAACCAATCAAAAATACGGCAAGGATGATCGAGAACACATACACGGTCGAGCCGAGCATCATGCCCAGCAGGCGGGTCCAGATCACTTCGGCGCCGAGCGCGCAGGCGCCCGACAGCGCGATGGTCAGGTAGACGTAGATGGACCACGAGACGGGAACCCGAGACTCAGCCCAAACATCGACGACGCCGGTCCAGGCCGACATGGCAAAACTGAACAGCGCGACGGTCAGATTGATCGCCGCCGCCACGTAGGTGGCGACATACGTATCGTGGATGCGCAGCAGGTAGAAACCCGCCAGCAGGCACCCGAAGACCGCGCCCGCCGTGTTGCCGCCATACAGCAAACCCCACCACGAAATGCCGCGGGGCGTCGCTTCGATCCAACGCACGATGGCCGGCAGCGAAGCTCCCATCAATATGGTGGGCGGCAGCAGGCAGACGGCGGCGATGGCGCCGCGCAGCAGCATGCTCGGCAGGCCGTGCTCGGCGCTGGCGAAATAGACGCGCTGGATAGCGGGAATCTCAATGAGCGCCAGCAAGCCGAACAAAGCCGTTCCGGCTTCCAGGGCTGCGTAGACGAGGAGCGGATTTTTTGCCGACGGGATCAGCCTGGGCAGCGCGAGGCTCCCCAGGCAGAGGCCACCCATGTAAGTTGCCAGCAGGATGCCAGTGGAAACGGAGGTGGAGCCAATGGCCAATTGCAGCAATTGGAACCATACGATTTCATAAATCAGAGCGGCGCAGCCGCTGCCCGCAAACAGGAGCAGCACGGGCCATCGCGCCATCCCCGCGGTTCTGGAATCGGTCTCCCACTGGGTGGTCATGAGGGTTGATCTTCCACTATACCCTCGGGCCGGAGCCATGCGATATACTTGCCGTCGAATGGCCAGCAGAAATACAGTTCTAACCGGATTCCTCCTGGCGCTCGGAGTGGCGGTGCCGGTAGTGCTTGCCGTAGAAGCCGCGCATCAGCCGACGTGCGACCGCGAATGCCTGATTGCCGCCACCGGCAGTTATCTTGATGCCATGCTGACGCACAACGCGGCGGCGCTGAAGGTAACCGCCGATGTCAGAGTCAGCGAGAACGGCAAGCCGATCGGTTTAGGTGAAGGCCTCTGGAAAACAGCCAAAGCGATTCCGTCGCGCCAGATTTTCGCGGACGCATCAGCCGGCGAAGCCGGCTTTTTCGGGATGGTGGCGGAAGAGAACGGGGAACGCGCGGAGCTGGCGGTACGCCTGAAACTTCGGGGACAGCGGATCGAGCAGATTGAAACGCTGGTATCGCCGGAGGCCCGCTAGCTACCAAACGCGGCAGGCGTTGGCGCTCACCATGGGCTGGCCGACCTTGCACGAGAACGCTTTCTGAAACTCGGGCATATTCTGCACGGTGCCGTTGACGCGGAAGCGGCCCGGCGAATGGGGATCGGTGAGCGCGCGCATCCGCAACTGCTCCGGCGCGATGTTTTCGCAAAACACCTGAGCGAAGCCCAGAAAGAAGCGCTGCGGCGGGGTGAAGCCGTCGACTGTGTCTTCCCTGCCCTCGAGCGTGTCCATCAGGGCCATCAGCGCGATGCGCACGCCGCCGTTGTCAGCGGTATTCTCGCCCAGAGTGAGGCGGCCGTTCAGCCGGACATCCGCCACCGGCGTAAATGATGAGTATTCATTGGCCACGCAGGCAGCGCGTTTTTCGAATTCGGCGGCGTCCGCGGGAGTCCACCAGTCGCGCAGGTTGCCGGCGCCGTCGTATTTGCGGCCGCTGTCGTCGAACCCGTGCGTCATTTCATGCCCGATGACGGAGCCGATTCCCCCGAAGTTCACGGCTCCATCGCGCCGCGGATCGAAGAAAGGCTCCTGCAATATGCCGGCTGGAAAATTGATGCTGTTGGTGGAGGGGATGTAGAAAGCGTTCACCGTCGGCGCGGTCATATTAGTCCACTCGTCTTTCTCGGTGGGCCGGCCGATACGCTCCATGCGCAGATCGTGCAGGACGGCGGCGGTTCGCGTAAAATTCCCGAAATAATCGTCGCGCGCGATCCGCGTCCTGGAATAATCGCGCCACTTGTTGGGATACCCGATATTGCGCGTGACGGCATGCAGCTTCGCGACGGCAGCCTGGCGCGTCTCCCCGCTCATCCACGGCAGAGAATGGATATCTTTTTCCAGGGCCGCCACCAAGGCGTCCACCAACCGGCTGATGCGCTCCCTGGCTTCGGGGCCGAATTCGCTGTCCACGTACTTGCGGCCGAGCAGGTCGCCGAGCTCGCGATCGACATCCTGGAGACACCGGCTGGCGCGCGGGCGGGGCTCTTTGGCGCCGCCCAGGTAGCGGTCCCAGAAATCGAAATCCTCACGTTCGAACGGCTCGGAAAGGCGGGAAGCCGATTCGCGGATGAGATGATAGGCGAGATATATTTTCCAGCTCTCGACCGGCTCGGTCCTGAGCAGAGTTTCGAGCTGCCTGAAATAATCCGGCTGGCCGACGTTGAGAGTAGCGAAGCGCGGGGCGCCGGACCCGGTGAAATAGGCATCCCAGGCGAAGTCCGGCGCCACGGCGGCGAGCTCACTGGTCGAGAGAATGTGATAGTTTTTTTCGGGAACGCGGAGCGAAACGCGATCGGCGGAAGCGCGGGCGAGCCTGATCTCAAGGGCGAGGACCGCCTGGGCATGCACGGCAGCGGCGTCGGCGGATTCGCCCGCCAGTTGCAGCATTTTCTTGACGTGCTCCTGGAACCGGCGGCGGGTCTCTTCAGACTTGGCGCCGGCGTCGAGGTAATACTCGCGATCGGGCAGCGAGAGGCCGCCCTGCGTGAGAGAGGCGATGGTGCGGCTGGAATCGCGGGCATCGGGTCGAGGCCCGAAGGCAAAGAGCACGCGCACTCCAAGCAGGTGCAGACGCGCCACTTCGGCGGCCATCCCGCGCATCTCTTGAATATCCCGGATCCGGTTCAATTCCGGCAGCAGGACCGAAATTCCTTTCTGATTGACGGCGGCGGTATCGAGGCAGCTCTGATAGTAATCGCCGATCTTCTGATCGAGCGCGCTCCGGCCGGGTTGATCGACGGCGGCGCTCTGCAGCAGATCGAGCAGCACTCTTTCAGTACGGCCAGCCAGCTCGGCGAAGCGGCTCCAGCGCGAGCGATCGGCGGGCAGCGGGTTATGCGCGATCCAGCCGCCGCAGGCATATTGATAGAAATCGACACACGGCTCGGCGCCGCGATCGATCGCGCTCGCGTCCACGCCGGTATCGGCGGCGGCCAGCAGGCCGGCGGAGGCGGACAGCAAGACGAAAAGGCGGAAATTCATAACAAACCAGTCCGATTTTAGCGTAAGAGAGCTACCCGCGCCGCCGCGACCGGCGGCCAAACAGGTAAAATGAGGGACATCGCTATGAAAGCCGCTGCCGCCATTCTTTTGTGCTGCGCGCCGCTGGTTCCATTCGCGGCCGGCCAATCCAAGCCGAAAACGGCGCTGGATAAAGCCACGCTGGAAGCGTACCTGCGCCACGTCGAGCTGTATCGCAGTGAAGTGACATACAAGATCGACGATCCAAAGCCGTCGAAAGAGCTGCCCCATTTTTACGACGTGCTGGTGCATATTTTGTACGACGGCGGAACGCGCGATGAGCTCTACTACGTATCCGACGATGGCCAGCACATTGTCAGCGGCGACGTGTACAACATCAACCAGAACCCGTTTCAATCGAATATCGAGAAGCTGAACACGAAGGACCAGCCGTCGTTCGGCGGGGCGAGCGCTCCGATCACCATCGTCGAGTTCGGCGACCTGGAGTGCCCGGATTGCCGCATGGAAGCTCCGCTGCTGCATCACAATGTGCCGGAGACGTTCGGGGATAAGGTGCGGGTCTACTTCAAGGACTATCCGCTGGAATCGATTCACCCGTGGGCGCGCGCGGCAGCCATCGCGGGGCGCTGCGTCTATCATCAAAACGCGGAGACGTTCTGGAAATTCTACGACTGGATCTATGATCACCAGCAGGAGATCGAACCCGACAATCTCAAGTCGAAGATTCTGGAATGGGCGGGGCAGAGCGGGCTGGACGGAGCCAAGCTCGGCAGCTGCATCGACACGAAAGCGACCGAACCGGAAGTAAACCGCAGCATCGCCGAAGGCCAGGCGCTGGGGATTCGCGGCACACCGACGCTGTTTATCAATGGCCGCAAGATCGGCGGGCTGCAATGGCCCGACCTGGAGCTGGTACTCAACAACGAGCTGAAATACCAGCCGGCAAAGTAAGCCCAGCCACGCCCGACCCCATCCCGGCAGGCGAAAGGGGTGGTGCGCCCCATTTTCGGCTTGACATTCAACGAAATTAGTACTAATTCATTAGTATGCGAAGACGAAGCCGGACGCTCACCGAGCAGGAGCTGGAAATCATGAAGGTGATCTGGGAGCGCGAACGCGTCACGGTGCGGGACGTGTATGAAGCGCTGCTGGAGCGGCGGAAGGTGGCCTACACCACCGTGATGACCATGATGAAGATCCTGGAGCAGAAAGGCTTTCTCAAGAAGTCTCAGGAGGACCGGGCGCATGTGTACCGGCCAGCGCAGGCCAAGCGGCAGGTAATCGGCGCGATGGTCAAGGAGTTCGTCAACCGCGTGTTTAACGGGTCGGCCGAACCCCTGCTGGTGCACCTGGTGGAGGAACATCACCTCTCCCAGAAGGATCTGGAAGAAATCGCACGGCTGCGGAGGAAGTCATGATCGAGAGCAACCTCCTGGCGTGGAGCCTGCAAGCCGCGGCGCTGGCCGGCATAGCCGGACTCACGGCCGCGCTGCTACGGCCGCAGATTCCGAGCGCGCGCTTGTTCTACTGGCAGATGGCGCTGCTCGCCTGCCTCGCTCTGCCCCTGCTGCGACCGTGGAAGCACGAAGTGATCACGGATAGTGTCAGCGTCGAGATGGTGAGCGTGGCCCGGCCGTTGACCGGTTCCGGTGGATTCCATATTTCGCTGGATCAGGCAATCTTGTGGCTGCTGGGGGCAGGGATTGTGGCGCGGGCCGCGTGGCTGGCGGCCGGGTTCCGGCAATTGCGGCGGTACCGGCGAAGTTCGCGGCGTCTGGAACGGCGCGACGGCGCGGAACTGCTGCTCTCGGCCGATGTAAGCAGCCCCGTGACCTTCGGCGCGCGGCGGCCGGTCGTGCTGCTGCCCGTGCGGTTTCCGGAATTCGATGCGCGCGTGCGGGAAGCCATTCTGTGCCACGAACTGCTGCACGTGCGCCGGCGGGACTGGATCTTTACGCTCGCCGAGGAATTTGTGAGGACCCTGCTGTGGTTTCATCCGGCGATCTGGTGGCTGCTCTCCCAAATCCAACTGGCGCGTGAGCAGGCGGTGGATCGGGAAGTAGTGGCGCGGACGAGCGCGCGCGAGGAATATGTCGATGCGCTGCTGGCGATCGCGGGCGCGCGGGCGCAGCCGGACCTGGCGCCCGCTCCGCTGTTCCTGCGGCAACGGCATCTGAAACAACGAGTAGTTTCGATTTTGCAGGAGGTTGGTATGTCAAGAACGCGTCTGATCTCTTCCCTGGCTGCCTCGCTCAGCGTGCTGGCGGCGGCGTGCTGGATGGTAACGGCTACATTTCCACTGGCGGCGGCTCCCGAACTGGTGGCCGATTCGGCCGGAGTGAGCATCGACTTGAACGGCGCGACGTTGATGCACCGCACACCCGTGAAGTATCCGGACGGGGCGCGAGCGCGCGGAGTGCAAGGCGCGGTGCTCGTGCAATTGAAGATCGACGCGAGTGGCAATGTCGCCGACGCCCAAGTACTGAGCGGGCCGGAAGAGCTGAGGCGCGCCGCATTGCAATCGGTGCTGAACTGGCACTTTACTTCGGATTCGGCGGGCAGCACGAGGCTGATGACGATCGCGTTCCAATTGCCGGCGGCGGGAACCCGGCCCGCGGCGCCGCCCGTCTCCGGGCCGGCCGAACCAGGGGCGGGACGCGCGCCGGACCGGACAATCGAATGGATCCGCATTACGGGACTGTCGGACCAAGCGCGGACCGATCTGAGTTCGCGACTGCCTGCGGCGGGACAGAGGCTCTCGGACGAAGGCTTACAACAATTGAGGCAGACAGTGCGAAGTTATGACGAGCACCTGGCGGTGACGGCGATGCCCGCGGGAACCAATGTGAGGATTCTGATCAGCCTACCGCCGGTGGCGGGAGAACCGGGAGGCGCGCCCATTCGCGTCGGCGGCAACGTACAATCCACCAAGCTGATCGCGCAGCCGAAGCCCCGGTACCCGGCGGAAGCGAAACAGGCGCACGTCCAGGGACTGGTGCAACTGGAAGCCGTGGTCGCGAAGGACGGCACCGTGGCGAACCTGACCGTGATCAGCGGGCATCCGCTGCTGGTTCCGGCCGCGGTCGACTCGGTGCGGCAGTGGGTTTATCAACCCACGTTGTTAAACGGCGAGCCGACCGAAGTGGTGACGCAGGTCGACGTCAATTTCACGCTGGCGCCGTAGATCGACGGGAACGAAAACGCCGCGTCGTCCCCGGTCTGGTTATTCGTAGCGGAGGACTTCGGCGGGGAGAATGCGGGTTGCGTTGCGGGCCGGATAAATCGTCGCGAGAAAACTTACCAGGATGGCAGCGGCGGCGATCCATAGTCCGTCGACCCAGCGGGCTTCGAAGGGGACGAAGCTCATCGAGTAGACGGTTTCGTCCAACGGGACCCAACGGTATTTGTCGGCAAAGTAGCTGAGGGTATAGCCGAGCACCAGGCCCACGCCGCTTCCCACGATGCCGATCAGCACGCCTTGCAGCATGAAGATGCGGCGGATCTGGCGGCGGCGTGCGCCCATCGACATGAGGACCGCGATGTCGCGGTACTTTTCCATCACCATCATTACCAGCACGATCAGAATGTTGAGGGCGGCGACCAGCACGATCAAGCCGATGGTGATGGCGGTAACGATACGCTCGGTACGCAGAGCGGTGAAGAGCTGCTTGTTGCGTTCCATCCAGGTAGTGGTGGTGTAGCGCGGACCAATCACCTTTTCGATTTGCTTGGCGAACTCTTCGGCACGGTTGAGGTCGTCAACCTTAATCTCCAGCTGATTGACCACGTCGCCCAGGGAATACGCGCGCTGCACGGCAATCAGGGACGCATAGGCCCAATTGTCGTCGATTTCGAAGAAGCCGGTTTCGAAAGCGCCGGCTACGCGAAACTGGCGCGTAACCGGGCGGGGGCCGAATGGCGTCAACTCGTTCACAACCAGGCCGACGTTGGAGTTGACGGTCATA
>Ga0209060_10001702_pt1 | contig 22946 bp, 20 predicted proteins | sample Coa_R1_8_FD_187155 | JGI IMG/M metagenome (GOLD analysis project Ga0209060, IMG submission 187155) | Surface soil microbial communities from Centralia Pennsylvania, which are recovering from an underground coalmine fire - Coalmine... | ecosystem: Environmental > Terrestrial > Soil >...
ATGGTCGCGCTCGAGCAGCAGTCGCCCGACATCGCCCAGGGCGTCGACGGCAAAGGCGTCTACACCCGCGACGAGCAGGGCGCCGGCGACCAGGGGATGATGTTCGGCTTCGCCTGCGACGACACGCCCGAGCTGATGCCGATGCCGATCCAGACGGCGCACAAGCTCTCCAAGCGCCTGGCCGACGTGCGCAAGAAGGGGACGCTCGACTTCCTGCGTCCCGACGGCAAGAGCCAGGTCTCGGTGCGCTACGGCGCGGATGACCGCCCGCTCGGCATCGACGCCGTCGTCATCTCGACCCAGCACAGCGAGGACGTGAAGTACAAGACGCTGAAGGAAGCGGTGATGGACGAGGTCATCAAGCCGGTGCTGCCGGCGGCGCTGGTCTCGAACAAGACCAAGTTCTTCATCAACCCGACCGGCCGCTTCGTGGTCGGTGGCCCGATGGGCGACTCGGGCCTCACCGGCCGCAAGATCATCGTCGACACCTACGGCGGCATGGGCCGCCACGGCGGCGGCGCCTTCTCGGGCAAGGACCCGTCGAAGGTCGATCGCTCGGCCTGCTACTACGCGCGCTACATCGCCAAGAACGTGGTGGCCGCGGGCCTGGCCCGTCGCTGCGAGGTGCAGGTCGCCTACGCGATCGGCGTCGCCGAGCCGGTCTCGCTGCTGGTCCACACCTTCGGCACCGGTAAGATCTCGGAGGACCGCCTGGCCGAGATCGTGCGCGCCAACTTCGACTGCCGGCCGGGCGCGCTCATCCGCGAGCTGAACCTGCTGCGCCCGATCTACCAGAAGACGGCCGCCTACGGTCACTTCGGCCGCCAGGACGGCGACTTCCCGTGGGAGAAGACGAACAAGGCCGACGCCCTCAAGGCGGCCGCGCGCAAGTTCGTCGGCCTCAACGGCCAGTCCAACGGCAGCAGCAACGGCAAGGCGACGGGCAAGCGCCGCGCCGAGCGCTCCTCGCTCGAGGCTTAGGCGACGACCGTTCGACCCGCGGCGCTCAGTGGGGCGCCGCGGGAAAGTACCGCAGCTGTGACGCCGGGGGCGCCGTCGGCGCAGGCGTTGGCGGCGTCGTCGGAGCCGCGGGCGGAGGCAGTTCTTCCTGGCCCTCGCTGACCTCCTCGCCGACCTCGAGATCGGGCGTCGGGCTCGAGGGGCGGGTCTCGGGCGCGCGGCCCGCCGGCTCGGACTGCGCGTCGCGCACGTAGCGCATCATCGCGTTCACGCAGGTGACCTGTGCGCCGCGAACGGCGGCCAGGCTCCGCCCGCGCAGCCCCTCGACCAGGATCGAGAACGCCAGCACGTCGGGGCCGTCGCCGACCAGGCCCGAGAGGCACGATTTGCCGCGCAGCGTGCCGGTCTTGGCGCGCACGCGTTCGGCGGCCAGGGTCCCTTTGAAGCGGTTGCGGGTGGTCCCGTCGACGCCACCGACCGACAGCGACTGCAAGAGCTCGGGGCCGACGCGCGGGTCGAGGTACAGCGAGCGCAGCAGCGCCGCCATCGCGTCGGCGGTGATCCGGTTCGCGTGACCAAGCCCCGAGCCGTTGCGCGGGACGTAGCTCGAGGGGGGCAGCCCCAGCTCACCGATGACCTCGCGCAGGAGGTGCACGCCCTTCTCGCCGGTCGGCCCGCCGCCGTAAACCTCGGCGCCGGCGGCCTCGAGCACCCGTTCGGCGTAGTCGTTCTCCGAGTCCTTGTTGATCTTGCGCAGCAGGATCGCCAGCGGCGCCGACTCGTGCAGCGCCAGCAGCGGCCGCGCCCGCCCGGGCCGCGCCGGGGGCGCCGGCGCCACGCGCGCGTCGTCGCGCACCGTGATCCCCGCCGAGGTGAGCGACGCCCGCATGAGCGCTGCCGCGTACAGCGCCTGGTGGGGGACGCGGCGGCGGAACACCAGCGCCCCCCGTCCGAGCCCGATGCGTCCGTCGACGTCGATCTGGATCCGCGCCCCCGCGACCGATAGCCTCACCGTCACGCGCGAGCGGCCGCGCGCCTTGGTCTTCACGGTGTCGTGAACGACGAACGACGGATCGGCAGGGGTGGTGGTCACCTCGGCCGGCAGCCCTCCCTCGGCAGCCGGGCGGATGCGCACCGTCATGAGGCCGTGGTTCACCACCAGCGGCACGCGCGGCGACAGCTTGCCGAGCGCCTCCAGCTTGGCGTCGTCCGTGGCGCTGGCGGCGCCCCCGTCCTCGTCGGCGGGCGCCTCCTCGTCCGAACCCGGCTCGTCGTCGCCGAGGCGCCGCGGATCGGCCACCACGGCGCCCGCGATGCTGCGCACGCCGCGCCGGGCCAGCTCGGCCGCCAGCGCGTCGAGGTCGCCGCTCCCGACCGTCGGATCGCCGCTGCCGCGCAGATAGATGTCGCCGACCACGACGCCGTCGGCCGTCGGCTCGGCGCCCGTGACCTCGGTGCGGAACCGCCAGTCGGCCCCCAGGCGCATGAGCGCGGTGGTCGTCGCCAGCACCTTCTGGTTCGACGCCGGGTCCATCAGGACGGTGCCGCGCGTCTCGAAGAACAGGCGGCCCGTGCGCGCCTCCATCACCTGCATCCCGACCCGCGTCCGGCGGAGGGCGCTGTCGTGCAAGATCTCCCGCAGCGCGGTCTGCATGCGGACGATGCGGTCGTGGTCGCGGTCGCTGGGCGGCGGCTCGGGCGCAATCTCGGTCACGCGCACCTGCTTCACCGGCGCCGGGGTGGCGTGCCGGGTGGCCACCGCGCCGCGCGCCGGGGCAAGCCCCACGACGAGGGAACCAACGCAGAGGAGAACGAACGCCGCGCGCTTCTTCATCGCCGTCACCTCGCCCCCGCGCAGCGGAAGCCGAGGTCGCCGTCCCGGTGATCGGGGGCCCAGGCATTGCGGTTCGCCGACCGGGGCCCGACGAAGAAGCTGCAGCACGAGCCGCCGCGAACGACGCGCCGGCCGGGGTCCTGGTCGTACTTGTCCGCCACCCACTCCCAGACGTTCCCCCCCATGTCGAGCAGGCCGTAGGGGCTGGCCCCCGTCGGGTACTGGCCGACCGCCACCGGGTGCCCGGGGTTCTTGCCGGCGCAGGGACCTTCGCCCTCGAAGTTGCCCCAGTTGGCGCGCGCGCAGTCGATGTCGTTGCCCCAGGGGTATTCGCGCCCGTCGGTGCCGCGCGCCGCCTTCTCCCACTCGGCCTCCGTCGGCAGCCGTCCGCCGGCGAACTTGCAGTAGGCCTGCGCCTCGGCCCAGTCGACCCCGGTGACCGGCAGCTTGGCATCGGCGCCGTCGGTGGCCGCGTTCTCCGGCGTCGCCTTGCAGCGACCGGCCGCGACGCAGGCGGCGTAGTCGCCCCGCGTGACCTCGGTGCGATCGATGGCGAACGGCTTGAGCGTCACCTTGCGGACCGGCCGCTCGTCCTCCTCGCCCTTGGTGCTTCCCTGCGTGAACGCACCGCCGGGAATGGCCACGCGATCGTGCGCGGGCCGCGCGGGGGTCGCGGCCACCATCGCGGCCAGAAAGAGCCACCGCGCCATGGCGGAAGTTTAGTCCAGCCGTTCGATCAGCGCGCGCGCCTGTTCGGCCCAGGGGGTCGCTTCCGGCTCCAGCGACAAGTAGTGCTCGAGGTGCGCGCGGGCCGCCGCCCGGCCGCCGAGCCGCTCCAGCGCGACCGCCAGGTTGTAGTGCGCGTCGGCGAAGTCGGGGGCGGTCTGCAGCACGCGGCGCAGCTCAGCCACGGCCAGCTCGAGATCGCCATTCTCGAGCACGAGGTTGGCCAGGTTGAAGCGGGCCTCGGGCTGATCGGGGTCGAGCGCCAGCGCTGCCTCGTACGCCTCGCGCGCCGCGCCGACGTCGCCGCGGCGGTAGGCGAGGCTCCCGAGGTTGGTGCGGGCCGCGGCCAGCCCGACGTCGAGCGCCAGCGCCTCCTGGTAGCACTTCTCGGCGCGCGCCTCCCCCTCCTCGGTGCCGCTGAGCTCGGCGCGCGTCCCCTCGACGAACCAGTCGTAGGCCTGCCGCTTGGCCGTCCGCGGGTCGAGGTCGGGCGTCGCGACCGGGGTGACGACGGCGGGCGACGCGCTCGCGGCCGAGCCCCGCGCCAGCTCGCCCAGGCCGAAGTCGAACAGCTTCTGGCCCGAGGACTCGAACGCGCTCCCCTCGTCGACGACGACCAGCTTGGCGCCGTCGAAGGCGACCCGCATCCGGTCGAGCGGCCGGTCGACGTGCGGCAGCGTGGCGCGGACCTCCTCGATCGCCTTGCGGATCTCGGCCGGCTTGAACCCGCGCTCGGTCAGCTCCTTGGCCGCCTTGACGCTGACCAGGTCCTGGAACGAGTAGTGCGGCTTGCCGGCGCGCCGCACCGACGGCCCCACGAACCCCACCTGCGCCCAATAGCGCAGCTTGCTCTCCGGCACCCCCAGGATCTTGGCGGCGCCGGCGAAGCTGTAGACCGTCTCGTCCATCGTCAGAAGGTTGCTTCGACGTCGATGTCGATGAAGACCTTGGCCGCCTGGGCCCGGATCGTGACGTGCGTGCGCACGGCGGTCGGCGTGGCGCCCGAGACGCGCGCCGCCTCACGGGCGGCCAGCGCCTCGACGTGCGCCGCCGCCTGGGCATCGCTCTCGAGCAGCGCCGCCAGCCGGCGCGCCGTCCCCGCGTCGCAGGCGTCGCGCAGGAGCAGCTCCAGCGACGGCAGATCGATCGTCAGCATGGTGGAGCCGAAGTAGGCGTCGCGCCCGTTGCGGGTGCTGCGCTGTCCCTCGGAGATCACCTCGGCCCGCGACAGCACCAGCTCCAGCGCGGTGCGCGACAGCCGCTCGCGGACCTCTCGCTCGAACAACGCTATCTGGGTGGCCCGCGCCATCGGCCGGCGCGGGGCCAGCGCCGGCTGCCCGGCCGCCTCGGGCGTCGCCTCGGGGGTGCGTGATCGCTTGCGTTCGGTCATGAGGGTCAAGTTCGCGAAGGCGCGATCGTAGCAACATTCGAGGCCAGAGCGCAAAAACGACGCGGGGGGAGTATGCTGGCCGGGACATGGCGCAGGGGCTGGATCTGGCCAAATACCCGGTGTTGGTCGTCGACGACGAGTCGGACAACCTGGACGCGTTCCGCTTCAACTTCGGCCGCACGTTCAAGCTGCTGCTGGCCGGCAGCGGCGAGGAGGCGCTGGCGCTGGCGCGCGACAACGACGTGGCGGTCATCGTCACCGACCAGCGCATGCCGAAGATGACCGGCCTCGACCTGCTCAAGACGGCGCGCGAGCTGCGCCCGGACGCGGTGGGCATCATCGTGACCGCTTTCACCGACGTCGACGTGCTGATCGAGTCGATCAACCTGGGGCGCATCTACCGGTACGTCACCAAACCCTGGGACTCGAAGGAGCTGCGCGGCGTGCTGACCCACGCGGTCGAGCGGTTCGCGCTGGTGCGGGAGAACCGCCGCCTGGAAGAGCAGCTCTCCGCCTACGTCGGCATGCTGTCGAAGGAGGCGCACAGCGCGTTCAGCTTCGGCGCCATCGTGGGCGAGTCACCGTCGCTGCGCGACGTGCTGGCCCGGGTCGAGCAGGTGGCCCAGACCTCGTCGACGGTCCTCCTGCGCGGCGAGACGGGGACCGGCAAGGAGATGGTGGCGCGCGCCATCCACATCAACAGCGCGCGCGAGTCGAAGCCGTTCGTGCGGGTCAACTGCGCGGCGCTGGCGCCCGGCGTGCTCGAGTCCGAGCTGTTCGGCCACGAGAAGGGGGCCTTCACCGGCGCGGTGGCGCGCAGGCTGGGCCGCTTCGAGCTGGCCGACGGCGGCACGCTGTTCCTCGACGAGGTGGGCGACCTGCCGCTCGACGTCCAGGTCAAGCTGCTGCGCGTGCTGCAGGAGCGCGAGCTCGAGCGCGTGGGCGGCGCCGAGACGATCAAGGTCGACGTTCGGATCGTCTCGGCCACGCACCGCGACCTCGAGAAGCAGATCGCCGACGGGACCTTCCGCGAGGACCTCTACTACCGGCTGAACGTGTTCCCGATCTTGCTGCCGCCGCTGCGCGACCGCCCGAGCGACATCCCGCTCTTGGCCGAGCACTTCCTGCACAAGTACGCCCCCGGCGCCGGCAAGCCGGTGCGGGGGATCGACGCCTCGGCCGTAGCCGCGCTGTGCGCCTACCCCTGGCCAGGCAACGTTCGCGAGCTGGAGAACGTGGTCGAGCGCGCGCTGATCCTGGCGCGCGGCTCGGAGATCACGGGCGCCGACCTGGAGTTCACCCGGCGCCCGTCGCCCGCGGCGGCGGCTGCCCCGGCCCGTGTGACCGACGGCGCGCGGCCGCTGGGCGAGCGCCTGCACGAGCAGGAGCGGGCGGCGATCGTGGCGGCCATCGACGCCGCGCAAGGGAACATCGCCCACGCCGCGCGCGCGCTGGGGATCAACCGCTCGACCCTCTACTACCGCCTACGCAAGCACGGCCTCGAGCACCTCCTGCCCATGAAGGAGACCCTCCCCGGCGGCGGCTCGGGCGGCGGCGATCCCAGCGGCGCGCCGGGCGGTTCACCGCCACAATAGACCCATGAAGTTCCTCTTCGTCATGGACCCGATGGCCCGGCTGCAGATCGCCGGCGACACGACGTTCGCCATCATGCTGGCGGCCCAGGCGCGCGGGCACGAGATCTGGTTCTGCGAGCCGCGCCACCTCTCGCTCGAGCACGCCGACGCGGTGGCGCGCGCCTGGCCGGTCACGGTGCGCCGGGTGGCGGGCGATCACTACCTCTTGGGCCCGCAGGCGACGGTCCCGCTCGCCAGCTGCAACGCGGTCTTCATGCGCAAGGACCCGCCGTTCGACCTCGACTACTACTTCGCCACGCTGCTGCTCGAGCGGGCGCGCGGGCGGACGCTGATCATCAACGACCCGCGCGGCCTGCGCGAGCAGAACGAGAAGCTGGCGGTGCTGGAGTTCCCCGACCTCTGCCCGCCGACGGTGGTGACCCGCGAGGCGAACCGCTTGCGTTCCTTTCTCGCCGAGCAGGGGGGCGAGATGGTGGTCAAGCCGCTGGACGCCTCGGGCGGGTTCGGCGTGTTTCACGTGCGCCGCGGCGATCCCAACACCGGCGCCATCCTCGAACAGTCGACCAACCTCGGGCGCCGCTGGATCATGGCGCAGAAGTACCTGCCGGAGGTGCGGCGGGGCGACAAGCGGATCCTCCTCGTCGACGGCGAGCCGCTGTGCGCGGTGCTGCGCGTGCCGGCGCCGGACGACGCGCGCGGCAACCTGCACGTCGGCGCCAAGCCGATGGCCACCAAGCTGGACGACCGCGACCAGGCCATCGTCAGCGCGCTGGGCCCCAAGCTGCGCGAGCGCGGCCACTTCTTCGTCGGCCTCGACGTGATCGGCGGCTGGCTGACCGAGGTGAACGTCACCAGCCCGACCGGCATCCTGGAGGCCAACGTCCTCTATGACGACGCCTACGAGGTGAAGGTCCTCGAGCGCCTCGAACAGAAGCTCGCGGCCGCGGCTTCTTGATGAACCAGGCCCGGGGTGTGGGCCGGGCGGTCGTGGCGCTCGCCGCCGCTGCCGCCGGGCTGGCCCCGCGCGTGGCGCTCGCCGACGACGCGCAGGTGGACGCGCGTCTCCTGCTGCTCGTGCAGGGGGATGCGATGCTCGCCTCGAAGCCGGACCTGGCGGCCGATCCGCAGGATGCCCCGGCCGGACCGGCCCTCCGCCTGCGGACCGTGCAGGTGGGGGACGACGTCACCCTCGGCGACTTCAGGCTGCGCGTGCTGTTCGAGGGGCAGGCCTCGACGGCGGCCGGCGTCCCGTTCACGCCGCTGTCGGGCGGGCGGTTGCCGTCGGTCGAGTCCGTGCGGACGACCGAGACCTTCGCGGCCTGGGTCCCGACCCGCGCGTTTCGGCTGGACGTCGGCTCGCTGCGGGTCCCGTTCTCGCTCTCGCGCCAGGTCCCCGCGGGCGATCTGCGGTTTCCCGAGGGGCCGCCGTTCGTCGCGGCGTTCCTGCCCGACTTCCGGCTGGGCGCCGCGGCGGGCGGCGACCTGGGCGAGCTCGGCTACCGCGTCGCCGTCATGAGCGCCTCGACGGTGCTCGACCGCGACGTCTTCGATCGCGGCGTGCTGGTGGCCGGCCGGCTGTGGGCCGAGCCGCTCGGCCCGGTGGGCCTCACCCCCTGGCGGCGCGCCGAGACGGACCCCTGGTACGACTGGTTCCGGTTCGCCGCCGGGCTGTCAGTCCTCTACGGCACCGTCGCTGCCCCCGACACGCTCGCCGTCGACCCCGACTTCACCGCCCAGTGGCGCGTCTTCGTCGTCACGGCCGAGTACATCTACGCCGCCCGGTACCACGGAACCGCCGTGGTCGCCGGCAGCACGCAGCAGGGGGCCGTGGTCGAGCCGGGCCTGACGCTGCTCGGGCGCCGCCTCGACGTGACCGCGCGCGCCGACTGGGAGCGGGCAGGGGGCGCCGACGTGTGGGGCGCGGGCGCCGCGCTGACCGCCTACGCGCCCGATCCGCGGCTGCGCCTGCACGCCGGGTTCGAGCGCCGCTGGGCCCAGGCGACGCCCACCAGCACCGGCGCCTCGTACTGGGCTCTGGTCCGCCTGTCGGTCGTCATCGACTGAGCGGCCGGGCGCGACCGATCGCGGCGCGCCCGAGGGTGGCTAGGGTGGCTGCGGCGTCAGTTGATCCGCTCGCCGCCCTCGCCCTTCTTGTTCGACGGCTTCGGCGCGGCCTTGTGGTGCTTCTTCTGCTTGGGCGCCGGCGTCTCGTTCTCCGGCGCCGGCTCGGCCGAGGCGGGCGGCTTGTGCTTGCCGTCGGGGCAGCCGTTCTTGGCCGGGTCCTCCGACGGCGAGCCCCAGCGGGTCGGGCAGGCGTCGTCGGCGTCCGAGATCCCGTCGCCGTCGCTGTCGATGAGCGGGCAGCCCGGGCGCTTCGGGTCGGGCTTGTCGCCGGGCGGGGTGACCGGGCACTGGTCGTCCACGTCCGGTACGCCGTCGCCGTCCTGGTCCCCCTGCGGGCACCCGGGGCGGAACGGGTCGGGATGGGGACCGGCCGGGACGGTCTTGCACTGATCCTCGTCGTCGCCGACGCCGTCGCGATCGGTGTCGGGGATGGTGACGTGCCAGGCGCCGCGCTTGACGTGCGGCTCGTTCTCGCTCTTGGGCGCCATCGCGGCGCGCCCGAAGTGATAGGTGAACGAGGCGCCGAGGCTCCAGGCCAGGCCGTCCTGGCTGTCGGCGCGATCGGGGTTGATGATCTGCGTGAACCGGAAGTAGGGCCCCAGGCTGAAGCCGGGCACGTCGGGCAGGTCGAACTCGACCCCGCCGCCGACGTCGTAGCCGTACGTCCAGGCGTTGCTGGTCGAGGCGGGCCCCAGCGCCAGGTCGACGAACACGCGCCCCCAGGTCGCCTGGTAGGGCTCCCAGCGGGTGCCGATACCGAACAGGGTCGCGTGATTCGGGCCGGGGAGCCACCACTCGCGCAGGGTCAGGAGCGCGGCGAACCCGTGCTTGATGTCCAGCGTTGCGCGGGCGGAGGTGAAGAAGAGCGTCGAGCTGTTGGGGGGGTTGACGTTGAAGTTGGTGATCGTGGCGCCGGCGCCGATGTCGACCCCCAGGGCGAACCGGTTCGACCAGTCGTCCCCCGAGTCGTCGCTGTCCGCCGCGCGCGAGGCCGGCGCGCGCGAGGGGGCCGTGCCGGCAGCGGCAGCCGGGCGCGCGGCGACCAAGGCCAGGCCCATCGCGATTCCGATGGCGAAGGCCGTTCGCAGTTGGCGGGGGGTGACGCCCGCTTGTCGTGGTGAACGCGACTCGCTCGACATTGTCCGCATATTGCCAGAACCGCCTTTCGACGAGGAATGGTTCCCGCTGCGCGCCGGCAATACTGCCCGTCGTGATCCCTTCGGATCGAGCCCTCTTGGACTAAAGGAGATATCGCGAATCGCGTCCGCCGTCTAACGGAGAGCGAGCGCCGGGGCCCGCGCCACCAGCGCCTCCAGGTGCCGCCGCCCTTCGGGCCAGTCCCCGAGGCCCGAATCGGCGTTCAGGTGGCCGCGAGGCCCGGCGTCGACGAGCGCGGCCCCCCAGGCCCGGGCCAGCGACCGTGCCCGCGCCAGAGTCACGTAGGGGTCGTCCTGACTGGCGACGACGGTGGCGGGGAAGGGGAGCGGCGCCAGCGGCAAGGGGGCGAAGTCCCGGGTCTCGGGGGGCGTATGCGCGGGCGAGTCGACGTCCGCCGGCGCCACCAGCAGCGCCGCCGCGACCGCCGCCGACCAGGGCTCGGCTGCGGCGTGCGCCACCAGCGCGCAGCCGAGGCTGTGCGCCACCAGCACCACCGGCCCACCGGCGACCGCGGAGGCCAGGGCCGCCAGCCACTCGGCGCGCCGGGGGTGGTCCCAGTCCCGCTGCTCGACGCGTACGTGGGCGGGGTAGAGGGCCTCCCAGCGCGTCTGCCAGTGCGCGGGGCCGGAGCCGCCCAGCCCCGGAACGATCAATACACGTGGCGCGCTCAGGCCGGCGTCCTCACAGCTGCTTGGTGCTGCCCACGCACTGTTGGTTCACGCAGCCGCAGGTCACGATGGGGGTCAGGCAGGCGATGAGACACGAGACGGGCGGAGGCTCGGGATCGCTCTTCGGCTGGCAGACGCCGCAGCAGCTCCCGCCCAGCTTAGCGTAGAGGACGCAGTCGCCGTTCGACTGGCACTCCCCGGCCGTGCCGCCGCCCGCGCCGCCGCCGCTCATGCCGCCCCCGCCGCTCATGCCCCCGCCCCCGGCTCCGCCGTGCGCCGAGGCGTCGCCCGGGTGGGCATCGGCCGGCCGCGCGTCGGCGATCGACATGTCCTTCGGGCTCGCGTCGTGGGTGGCCGGAACGTCGCGATGGGCGTCCTCGGCCTGGTGGTCGGCGGCGACGTCGGTCCTGGTCGACGAATCGGCGTGCGTCCCGCCGGTGCCCCCGCCGTCGGTGTGGAGGGCGGTCACCGAGCCGCAGTCGGCGGCCAACACCATCGCTGCCGCGACGATGAGCGCCGAGAGCGGCCGGCTCACCGGCCCCTGGCCTCGGGCTGGCGGAGGCGCGAGAAGAACGACCGCAGGAGCGACGCCCCCTCGGCCGCCAGCACGCCCGGGACCACCTCGACCCGATGATTGAGGCGCGGATCGTCGACCAACGTATAGAGGGTCCGCACCGCGCCCGCCTTGGGATCGTCGCAGCCGAAGTAGAGGCGCCGCAGGCGCGCGTTGACCAGCGCGCCGGCGCACATGGGGCAGGGCTCCATCGTGACGTAGAGGTCGGCGCCGGTCAGCCGCCAGCTGCCCAGCGCGGCGGCCGCCCGCCGGAGCGCCAGGATCTCGGCGTGCGCCGTGGGGTCGCTGCCGGTCTCCCGCTCGTTGTGGGCGACGGCCACCACCTCGCCGCCCACGACGACCACGGCGCCCACCGGCACCTCTCCCCGTCCGGCCGCTTCCTCGGCTGCCGCCAGCGCCCGGCGCATGAAGGCGAGCTCGCGCTCACCGACGGCGACGGATTCGGGAAGTGATACGGAGGCGGCGGTGGTCATCGGAAGGGCTTATTCTATTATCTCATTCCCGTGACGAAACCCGAGATCGATCTGTCGTTCGCGCGCTACGTCGCGGCGCGGAAGGGGGACGCGGCCGCCCGCTCGCGCGAGGGGGCGGCCTATGCCTATGGTGGGGACGTCAAGGTCCGCGCGGCCCTCGACCGCGTCCGGCCGGTGACGCTGGCGGTCGAGGCGACAGTACGCCTCTGGCAGTCGGTCGAGAAGAGCCGGATGCTGGGGACGGCGGTCAAGGTGACCGGCAAGCAGTTCCCCCGCATCGCCAAGCTGGCCGAGCGCTGCGCCGACACGCTGCGGATCCCGATGCCGACCCTCTACGTGTCGCCGAACATCGGGTCGCTCAACGCCCACACCTTCGGGACGGCCGACGACCCGTACATCGTGGTCAACGCCGCGCTGATCGACCACCTCAGCGAGCCGGAGCTGCTTGACGTGATCGGCCACGAGTGCGGCCACATCCAGAACAACCACGTGGTCTACATGACCACGCTGCACTTCCTGACCCACGCGGCGAACATGTTCCTGCGCTGGAGCGTGAAGCCGGCCGTGCTGGCCCTCAACGCCTGGGCCCGCCGGGCCGAGGTCACCTGCGATCGGGCGGGGCTCATCTGCACGGGCGACCTCGAGGCGTCGATCGGGTGCCTGGTCAAGCTGGCGATCGGGTCGCAGAAGCTCTACAGCGAGGTGAAGCTGGACGAGTACCTGGCCCAGCTCGACGAGGCGCAGAAGGGCATCGGCCGCTTCGACGAGCTCGGCCGCCGCCACCCGTACCTGCCGAAGCGGGTCGCGGCGCTGCGGCTGTTCGCCGAGACCGCCTACTTCAAGGGGCTCAAGGGGGCGGGGGACGCGGCGGGAGGAACCTCGAAACAGGAATGCGACGCCAAGGTGGCCGATCTGCTGGCGGTGCTCCGATGAGCGAGACGGCGCGACCCGAAGGGCAGAAGCCCGACCAGAAGCCCGACACCGGCCTCGGGCTGGACGCCCGCAAGGCGGCCATCCGCGGGGTGCTCGCCGACCTGGCGGCGCTGTCCGGGCGGGCCGGCCTGGCGCTGCTCGAGCGCGATCTGCGCGAGACGCGGCTGCCCAAGCTCGACGACGAGCGCTTCACGGTGGTCGTGCTCGGCGAGTTCAACCACGGCAAGTCGACGTTCATCAACGCGCTCCTCGGGGCGCCCGTGCTGCCGACCGGCATCACGCCGACGACGGCGGTGCTGGCGCACGTCACCCACGGCGCGCGCGCGGGCGTCACGCTGGTCGGCGAGGACGGCGCGCGCAAGACGATCGCCGGCAGCGCGCTGGCGGACTGGGTGACCGTCGACGGGCAGGCGAGCCACCAGGGCAACAAGGGCGATCAGGGCGGAAAGCCATTGGCCCTCCACCACGTCGAGTTGACGCAGCCCGTGGCGCTGCTCGAGAACCAGCTGACGATCGTCGACACGCCGGGCGTCAACGACATCAACGAGCAGCGCGCCGAGATCACCTACGGCTACCTGCCGCGCGCCGACGCCGCGGTCTTCCTGCTCGACGCGACGCAGATCCTGACCGCCTCCGAGCGGCAGTTCCTGGAAGAGCGGATCCTGCGCTCGACCCGCGACCGCCTGCTGTTCGTGGTGGCCAAGGCCGATCTCCTGACCGAGGCCGAGCTGGCCGAGACCCTGGCCTTCGCCCGCAAGCACCTGGCGGCGATCGTTCCCGAGCCGCAGCTCTTCCCCGTGTCGGCCAAGCGCGCGCTGGCCGGCGACGCGCCGGGTCGGGGATGGACGCCTTCGTCGCCGCGCTGGGCGCCACCGTCGAGAACCAGCGCCGCCGGCTGTTGCTCGATCACGCCCTGGCCGACGCCGCGCGCGTGTCGGCGTTCGCGCGGCAGAGCCTGGCGATTCACCGCAAGTCGCTGGAGCTCCCGCTGCCAGAGCTCGAGCAGCGGATCGGTCGGGCCCGCGAGCGGCTGCAGACCGGGAAGAAGGTGCTGGAGACGGCCGCCGCCACCGTGCGCGCCGAGACGGCGGCCCTCAAGGCGCGCGTGCGACAGGACCTGGCCGACTTCACCGTCAAGCTGCGGGACGCGGTCACCGCCGACATCGACGCCGTCGAGGCGGCCGACATCCGGCGCTACCTGTCGTTCTTCGTTCAGGACACCTGGAAAGCCTGGACCGAACAGGAGGGCGAGCTCATCTCCGCCGAGCTCGAGCGGCTGGCCGAGACCGTCATCCAGGTGGCGAACGAGAACGTGCGCGAGGTGCTGGACAGCGTGGCGACCGACCTCGGCCCCGCCGACACCAAGGTCGAGATCAAGGTCGACACCTTGAAGTACGACGCGTCGATCTTCGCGCTGGGCGCGCTCGGCACCACGGTCTTCCTGTTCGTCGACGGGCTGGTGGGTGGCGTCCTCACGCTGGCGGCGCCGATCCTGGCGTTCGTCCTGCGGGGCAAGCTGGCCGCCGAGGTGAAGACCGAGGCCAAGGCGCAGGCGCCGCTGGCGGTCGATAGGGTGGCCGCCCTGGTCGGCCCCAAGCTGGACGAGATCGTCGACGGGTTCGGCTCGCGGCTGCTGGAGTTCGTGGCCCAGGCGGGCGACACGCTGGCGCGCGGGATCGCCGAGGTGCTGGATCGCGCGCTCGAGGAGCGGCGGGCCGGGCAGGCCGCCACCACCGCCACCTCCGACGCGGCCGGGATCGACGCGGCCCTCGCCCAGCTGAAGGCGATCGACGAGCGCATCGCCGAGATCCGCCAGAAGGTCTGGACGCCCGAAGGCGATCCGCCCGCAGCCGCGCCGCCCGGTCGCTGATGGGGATCCTCGATCGCATCGCGGGGACGCTCGACGAGCTGACCGGCGACGGTCGCGCGGCCATCGCCGACGAGGTGGCGCGCGCGCGTGCCCTCGCCGCGGACGACGCGGCGGCCGCCGAAGCCAAGCTGTCCGAGATCGCGAAGCGGGCGCCGCAGGCGGCCGAGGCGTTCCTGGCGCTGGGTGAGCTCCTCGCGCTGCGGGGAGCGCTGGAGGAGGCGGTGGCGCCGCTCGGGCGGGCCGTCGACCTCGAGGGAGGCAACGCGGCCGCCTGGTGCGCGCTCGGCGAGGCGCTGGCGGGCCTGGGCCGGGCCGACCCGGCGCGCGACGCCCTCCGCCGGACGCTGGCGCTGGCGATCGACGCCGACCTGCGCCGCCGTGCCACCGCCGCGCTGGGACAGGTTCACGCCCGGACCGGCCAGCTGACGCACGCCGCGCGCGAGCTCCGCAAGGCGATCGAGATGGCGCCGCCGGGGGCGGCAGACGACCGACGGCTGGCGCTCGAGTACGGGCGCGTGCTGGCGCGCCTGGGCGAGCGCGAGGCGTCCGAGTGGCTCACCCGCGCGGCCCGCGCCGAGAACGCCGACCCCTCGGTCTTCGCCGAGGCCGCCGCGGTCGTTCCGGAGGCGCCGCGCGCCGAGTCGTTGCTGCGCGAGGGGCTCGGCCGCGCCCCGGGCGACGTGGCGCTGCGGGCGGCGCTGGTCCGCTTTCTCCTCGGCGCCGGCCGCGCCCCCGAGGCGGTGGCGCTCGCCGAGGCGACCTCGCTGGAGGCGCCCGACGATCGCCGCGCCTGGCGGGTGGTGCGCGAGGCGAGCGCGCGCACGGGCCGCTGGCGCTCGGCGCTCGAGGCGGCGGCCCGCGAGACGGCGCTCGGCGCGCCGCCACCGCCCGAGGCGCGGGCCGCCCTCGCGCTCGGCGCCGAAGATCGCGAGGCCCTGGCGGCGCTCTCGCGCGCCGAGCCGTCGCTGACCGCGCTGGCGGCCTTCGTCGACGGGCGCGCCGGCGAGGCCGAGCTGCTCGCGCTCGGGCGTCTCTGCCCCGACGAGGCGAGCCGCCGGTTCGTCGCGCGCGCGGGCGCGCCGGGCGCTCCCCCGGCCGGGCAGCTGGCCGGGCTCCTGGCCTGGGCCCACGACTTCGCGGGAACGACGCCGGCGCTGGTCGGCCTGGCGACCGGGGCCGGTCGCGCCACGGAAGCGTTCGACCGGCCGCTGCTGGTCGCCGTGATGGGCGAGTTCAACGCCGGCAAGTCGTCGTTCGTGAACGCGCTGGCCGGCGCCGAGGTCGCCCCCACCGGCGTCACCCCCACCACGGCGACGATCAACGTGCTCCGCTACGGCGCGACACCCGAGGCGCGCGTCGTCCACCACGACGGTACCACCCGCGCCGTCGCCGCCGCCGACGTGGCCAGCTTTCTCGCCTCGCTGCGCGACGCCGACGCGCGCGAGGTCAGGCTGGTCGAGATCTTCCTCCCCGTCGAGACGCTCCGTCGCGTCGAGATCGTCGATACGCCGGGGTTGAACTCGATCCGCCCCGAGCACGAGCGGGTGGCGCGCGACTTCCTGCGCGACGCGGACGCCATCGTCTGGGTCTTCGCGGCCGGGCAGGCCGCCAAGGCGACCGAGCGCGACGCCCTGGCGCTGGCGCGCGCCGCCGGCAAGCGGGTGGTCGGGGTGCTGAACAAGATCGACCGCGCCGACGCCGGGGAGATCGAGGCGCTGGTCCGACACGTGGAGAGCACGCTCGGGGACCTGGTCGATCCGGTGGTGCCGTTCTCCGCCACCCGCGCGCTGGCGGCGCTGCGCGACGGCCGCGCCGACGCCGGCCTCACCGCGCTCACCGAGGTGCTCGAGCGCCAGTTCTGGGCCGACGCCCGCGCGCTCAAGCGCGCCACGGCCTGCGCCGCACTGGCCCGTTTCGTCGAGGCGGCGCGCGTGGCCACCCCGCCCCCGGCGCCCCCGGCGGCCGACGGCGCGCGGCGGGCGCTGGCCGCGCTGGCCGCGCGGCTGCGCTCGGCCCTCGATCGGGAGCGGATCGCGCTCGGTACCCGGATCGAGGACGGATACCGCCGCGCTGCCCTCGAGGTGCGGGAGTTCGTGCAACCGCGCTCCTGGCTGTTCGGCGAGCATCGAGCCACCCCCGCCGACGAGGAGTTCCTCGCCGAGCTCCTGGAGGACGCCGTGGGGCGCGCCGCTGACGGCACCCGGACGGCCCTGCGCGAAGCACTCCAGCCCGCGGCCGACGGCGGCGAGGACCCGGCGCAGACCGCCAAGGTGCGGGCCCGCGCCGGACGGGCCATCGAGGCGGCGCTCGAGCGTTTCGCCGCCTACGCGCGCGGCGCGATCGAGGCCGGCGCCGTCCCCGACTTCTTCCGTCACCAGCTCCCCCGCCTGCGGCTGGAGGTCTCCGCGATTCGCGACGTTCTTCTGCGCCGCGCGCCAACCCCGGAGGAGCCGCTGTTCGTCGGCCTGCGCCGTGATCTCGACGCCGCCTTCCTGGACGCGGAGGCGGCGCTGGCCGCAGGCGCGGCCGACGACGAGATGCGCGTGCTCATTCACGACGAGCGGGTCGCCCGTCCCCTCGACGCCCTGGCGCGCGCGGTCGATGCGCTCGCCGGGCCGGCGCCGCAGATCGTCTAGCGCCGCTGACAGCGCGGGCAGAAGAACGTCGCGCGGCCCCCGTCGACGCGGCGGCGAATCGCGGTCCCGCAGCGCGGGCACGGCTCGCCCGCGCGGCCGTAGACCAGCAGCGCCGAGGCGTTGTCGCCCGCCAGACCGTCGGCGTCCACGTAGTCGCGCAGCGTGGTCCCGCGGCGGGCGATCCCGCTCTCCAGGGACTCCCGCACCGCCGCCAGCAGCGCCTCGGCGCGGGGGACCAGGCGCCGGGCCGGTGTCGCCGGATGCGCGCCGACCCGGAACAGCGCCTCCGAGACGTAGATGTTTCCCAGCCCTGCGATCCGCCGCTGGTCGAGGAGAAAGGCCTTGATCGGCGTGCGCGCCGCGCCGAGCGCCCGGGCCAGCGCCGGCGCGTCGAGCTCGGCGAGCGGGTCGGGGCCGAGGGCGGCCAGCGCGGCGTCGCGCCCCAGCGGCCGGCCTGGCGCCACCCAGCCGAACCGGCGCGCGTCGGCGAAGCGCAGCTCGTCGCCCCCGGCGAGGGAGAAGACGACGTGGGTGTGGGGCGCGCGCGCCGCCGACGCGGGCTGCACGCGAAGCCGTCCCGTCATCCCCAGGTGGACGATGACCCCCTCGTCGTCGCCCCCGGCGACCTCGACCAGGATGTACTTCCCGCGCCGCCTCACGCGGCCGACGGCGCGACCGACCGCCACCGCGCGCAGGCCGCGGACGTCGACCTTTCGCCCGAGGTGCAGCCCGTGCCCGCTCCACCAGACCGCCTCGATCCGGCGGCCGCGGAGCTGCGGGGCCAGCCCCCTCACGATGGTCTCGACTTCGGGGAGCTCAGGCATGGTCGTCGTCGGGCGCGTGGGGCACCGGGGCCACCCCGGCGTCGGCGAAAGCATCCGCCAGCCGCGCGAACTCCGCCACCGAGAGCTCCTCGGCGCGCCTGGTCCCGGCGATACCGCTGGCGGCCAGCGCAGCCGCGGCCGCCTCCTCGCCGAAGCCGGCCGCCAGCGCCCGCCGCAGCATCTTGCGTCGCATGGCGAAGGCGCGCTTGACCACCTCGTCGAACAGCGCCGGCGCGCGCACCGGCGCCAGCGGCGTCGCGCGTGGCACGAGGCTCAGGACCGACGACACCACCGACGGGGCAGGGTGGAACGATCCGGGTTTGACGTCGAACAGGAGGCGCGCCTCGGCGTGCTGGGCCACCGCGACGGTGAGCCGCCCGTAGACGCGGCTGCCCGGCGGCGCGGTGATTCGCTTGGCCATCTCGCGCTGGACCATCACCACCGCGCGGGCCACGGCACCGGCCCGACCGGCCTCGATGACCGCCAGCACCAGCGCGCTGGCGATCTGGTACGGCAGGTTGCCGACCACGACGATCGGTCGACCGGCAGCGCGCGCCGCCGCGCCCAGGTCGAAGCGCGCGGCGTCGGCGGCCACCACCTCGACGCGCGGCTCGTCCGCCAGCTCGGCGGCGAGGACGCGGAGCATGTCGGGATCTCGTTCGATCGCCACGACGCGCGCCGGGGGCGGCTCGGCGGCGCAGAGGGCGGTGGTCAGCGAGCCGAGCCCGGCCCCGATCTCCACGACCACGTCGTCGGCGGTGGCGCGCGCCGCGGCGGCGATCCGGGCCAGCACGGCGCGGTCGCGCAGGAAGTTCTGCCCCCACGACTTCTTGGCCGAAAGCCCGTGCCGCGCCAGCACGCGGCGGGGATCGTCGGTGAGCGCCGTCAAGACGACGCGCGCGGCAACCCGGGCGTGAGCGGCAACCCGGGATCCACCGCCAGGTCCAACCCCGACCTCGCGCCCCGCAGGTAGAGCGCGCTCCCCTCGGCTGCGATCATGGCGGCGTTGTCGGTGCAGCGCTTGGGCGGCGGGATGAAGAGGCCGAACCCGTCCGCGCGGGCCGCTTCGGCGAGCGCCGTCCGCAGACCGCGGTTGGCGGCCACGCCACCGCACACCACCAGCGCCCCCAACCCCTCGAGCGCCAGCGCGCGCCGCGACTTCCGCACCAGCACGTCGATCACCGCCGCCTGGAAGCTGGCACAGAAGTCGGCCAGCGCCGGCCCCTCGGGCACGCCCGTCCGCGCCAGACGCGAGGCCACCGCCGTCTTGAGCCCCGAGAAGCTGAAGTCGAGGTCGTCGCGCCCGGGCAGCGCGCGGGGCAGCTCGACGGCGCGCGCGTCGCCCGTGGCCGCCAGCTTGTCGATCTTCACGCCGCCCGGATAGCCGAGCCCCAGGAGCTTGCCGACCTTGTCGAAGGCCTCGCCGGCCGCGTCGTCGCGCGTGGAGCCCAGCAGCGAGGTCTTGCCCGGCTCGTCGACGCGGATGAGCGCCGTGTGTCCACCCGACACCAGCAGCGCCAGGTGTGGGAACGGCGGCGTCGGCTCGTCACCGAGGAAGATGGCGGCCAGGTGGCCGGCCAGGTGGTTGACGCCGATGAGGGGCTTGCCGAGAGCAAAGGCCAGCGACTTGGCGGTCTCGACCCCGACCAGCAGCGCGCCCACCAGCCCCGGTCCGCAGGTGACGGCCACGGCGTCCAGATCGCCGAAGCCGATCCCCGCGTCGGCGACGGTCCGCTGGATGACGGGAACGATGGTGGCCACGTGCTGGCGGGAGGCGACCTCGGGCACGACGCCGCCGTACTCGGCGTGCACCAGGATCTGCGAGGCGACGACGTCGGCCCGCACGCGGCGGCCGTCCTCGACGACCGCCGCCGCCGTCTCGTCGCACGAGGTCTCGATCCCGAGGACCAGCACCGCTCAGAGCTTCCCGAGCCGGTCGACGATCGCGCGCAGCTCGGGCGCGAACTGCCCGTGCGGCTCGAGCTCGAGGTAGCGCTGATAGGCGCGGCGCGCGTCGGCCATCTCGCCGGCGTCCTGGTGGATGCCGCCGATGACGACGTAGGCGTCGGCCCACTTGGGGTTCAGCTTCACGGCGCGCTCGGCGGCCGCCAGCGACTCGCGCCGCCGGTTCCGGTTGAGGAGGGCGTGCGCGAGGTAGCCGTTCGCCTCGGCCGACAGCGGATTGGCGTCGCGCGCGGCCATGCAGATCGCCTCGGCGTCCTTCATCCGCGCCTCCTGGTACGACGTCCGGCAGGCGATGAGCAGCGGGCCCGCCTCGGCGGCGCGCGCCCGCGCCAGCTTGGGATCGGCGGTCCGCTCCTCGGCCTCGTCGAGCGCCGGAGCCGCGGCAGCCGCGTGCGCGGCTGGCTTGGGCGGGGTCGCGGGAGTCGAGGTCGGCAAGGTCACGGGCGGTGGCGCGGTGGCTGCGGGGGGCTGAGGCGCGGACGGCCCAGCCGCCACCTCGCCATCACCCGACGGGTGGCGCGACGCCAGCCAGAGAACTCCTCCACCCGCGACGAGGATCGCGACCGCCGCGGTGATCAGCCACCCCCGGCGCCGCGCCGACCCGGCCTCCTGGACATCGATCGCGGCCGCCCCGTCGACCGCGGCCTCGACCGCCGTCGCGCGGACGAGCTGGGTCGTCGACCGCACCGGCGGTTCGGGCGCCGGCCCGTCGAGCAGCGGAGGCGGCTCGTCGAGCGCCCGCGCGCTCCCGGGCGGCGTGACCGTCTGCGACGGGCGGACGAACGAGCGGGAGGTCTCCTCGCGCAGGTGAGCGAGGCGCACCTCGGCGGCCGGCGAGTGCTGGCTCTTGCCCTTCAGCGGCCGGACGATGATCTCGCCCGAGGCCGAGCGGTTCTCGGGGCCGATCGGGAGGGCGGCCGCCAGGATGGTCGGCGGGTCGGAAGAAACGGGGAACAGCGGCTGCTCGAACGCGGTCGGATCGACGACGATCGGCGTCTCGTCCTCGGAGCTGACGATCGCATCCTCGGCGTTGGCCGAGGACACCTCCGGCCGAACGGGGAGGACGATCACGCCGCTGCCGCCGGCCGGGGTCTTGCCCGAAGCCGACGCCTCGACCGCCGGCATGGTCGCGGCGGTGCGACCCGACTCCGCCGCCGCCGCGCCAAAGCCCGGCAGCGTGGACGGAAAGCCCGGCATCCCGGGCGCTGTCACCGGGCCCTTCACGAGTGGAGGTTCGGGCAGCGGCCCGGGGGACGGCTCCGGCGACTGGGCGGCCGGCTGCCCTTCGGCGGCCAGCCGATCGGTGAACCGCGCGCGGAGATCATCGTCCAGGGGATCGGTCGCGCCGTCGAGCGGCTGCAGCGGCGCGGTCGGACGACCGTGCACGCCGATCCCCGCCTCCGGCGAAGCACCGAACAGATCGCGCTCTTGCCGCTGCGGCGAACGGAACGGCCCCGCCGCCTCGGACAGCCACCCCTCCATGTCGGCGCCGACGTTCTCCTCTTCGCCGACGGGGAGCCGGAGGTCGTGGATGATTCGCTCGTGACAGAGCTTGCCGATCGCCGCAGCCGCGTCGAGGTCGGGGAGCCCGCAGTCGTCGATCACCTGGAGGAAGGTCCGCACGCCGTCGAACAGGCGCAGGATCCGGTTCACCTCGTCGGGAATGTCGGCCAGCCGCTCGGCCAGCGTCCGATAGTCGACCTCGAAGATGGTGTCGAGCGGCGGCAGGCCGGCCAGCAGGCGCCGCCACTCGTCGACCCGCCGCAGGGCCTCCATGAGGAGGTCCTGCGGGCGCATCTCGATCGTGTCCTTGCGGCGGATGCTCTTCCACTCGACCTCGAGCCGGCCAGCGGTCCAGCAGAACAGGCGGTAGAGGGCGTCGCGCCCGGAGAGGCGCCCCACCTCGGCGTCGACGACGTTCCCCTGGCGGAAGAAGATCTCGCCGCGCGCACCGCCGTCGGCGGTGACGACGGCGACGCCGGACTTGCCGTGCGCTGCGATGGCCCGCATCAGATCGACGAGCGGAACATCGCCGATGTCGCTGACGAACCGCTCCGCGCGCGGCGGCGCGACCTCGCCGCCCTCGGCGGGTGCATGCGCCGAGAGCTCGAGTCGCTCGCGCTCGCGCCGCTGCAGGAGCGCGCGCGCCCGCGCCACCACCTCCTGCACGTAGATCGGCTTGACCACGAAGTCGTCGGCGCCCGCCTCGAGCCCGCGCGTCTTGCTCTCGAGCCCCGGCTCGGAGATCAGCACCACGGCCGGCGGCAGCCCCTCGCCGGATTGCTTGGCCCGTCGGCAGAGCGCCAGACCATCGGTGTCGGTCGCGCCCGCGATCACCAGATCGGGCCCGTCGGCGAGGCGCTTGAGCGCCTCGTCGTTGGTGCTGGCCAGACCGACCGCGAAGCCCGCGTGGCGCAAGCTGAGATCGAGGATGCGGCGGATGGACTCGTCCGCCTCGACGATCAGGATCGCTTGCGCCGCCCGCTCCACTGTCCGGTGAGACTCCATACGCTCTATCGCCTCGCAGTATATGCGCTACGACGCACGGCTATTTCCACTTATACAAAGTTATAATCGCTAATTGGTTAACTCGGGGAGGTGCTGCGCGAAGATCTCCCGCATGGCCCGGAGCTCGACCGGAGCCGCCGAGACCGCATCCCGGAGGTATCCGACGGTTGCCGGAATCCAACGCAGGAACGACGGGTTCTTCCGGACCCGATCGATGAACACGAAGCGGCCTACGTCCTTCAGCTTCCGTTGCAGGGTCTGAAGCAGGAACAGTCGCCGAAACGCCGTGGCGCCTCGGGTGCGAAAAGATGCCCGACGCCGATCTTCGGCTCGAGTCGATCGTCGACTGCACGGCGCCATCCGAATACTTCGACAACGTCGTCGACCGCGCCGCGCTCTCGTACCTCACACCGAAGGAACTCAAGCAAGGGTTGTTCCACGTGCGCCGCATCCTCAAGCCGGGCGGCGTCTTCATCTTCAATCCGTACGGCGCCGACCAGACGCGACCGTTTCCGGAAGTCATGCCGCCGGTGACGATCTGGGACGAGCGCGATGTGCGCCGTCTGTTTCCGGATACGAGATGGGAAACGCTCGACTTCCAGAGTTACAAGGTGCATTACGACGCGGACCCGCCCGAATACGTCGAACACACCTTGCGCGTCACCGTTCGCAAGATCAGCTGACGACGTGACGCGCGGGCGCGCGCGT
>Ga0209060_10001704_pt1 | contig 22920 bp, 18 predicted proteins | sample Coa_R1_8_FD_187155 | JGI IMG/M metagenome (GOLD analysis project Ga0209060, IMG submission 187155) | Surface soil microbial communities from Centralia Pennsylvania, which are recovering from an underground coalmine fire - Coalmine... | ecosystem: Environmental > Terrestrial > Soil >...
GAGCGCGCGGAATCCAAATGTTCCCGCCCTCGACCTACAGGCGGTGCTGGCGAACATCAATGGGGCCAAGGAACTGGTGGCGTCAGTGATGGAGCGGTTGCGGCTTGATCGTGAGGCTGCGGAATCTAAATAGCCACTACTGGGCGGTAACCGGGACAAACTGGTTGGTTGTGTCCCACTTGATGTGAAGCTCGGTGGTGTTGCCTACGGTGTTTTCAAACGAGATGGACATCGCCTCCTGGGGTGGGGAGAGAGTTTTGGACTCCATTGCGATGCGGGCGAGATCCATGGGTTCGTTGTAGACGGTACCCCACTGGCCGGTCTGCTTGTTGAGAATGAGGAGCCAGCGGGTGGCGTTGGGCAGGGTGTAGAGAGTGTAGCTGCCTGCAGGGACCATGGTGCCGCCGATCTTGAGGTCGGCTTGGGTGACGAAGGAGGTGGCTTCGTTGGCTCCAGTGCGCCAGACCTTGTCGTAGGGGACTAGTCCGCCGAAGATCTTGCGACCCCGCGTGGAAGGCGCTCCATAGCTAATAGTGACATCCTTGCCATTGAGGGAGACGGTCGCGGTAGCCCGTGGGCTTGCAACGGCCGCAGGTTCGGCCGAGGGCTTCTCGGCTGGAGGCGTGGGCATCTGAGCGAGGCCAGCAGTGGCGAGGATACAGTTACAAGTCAGCGTTGTGATGGTGCGGAGCTGCATGGATTGTGTCCCCTCCTCGAAGATTCGGCTACGATGGTGAACCCGTGGGACACGCGCTGTCAATGCTGCTTGCTAGGATGGGTCGTGCTAACCTAGAGGTATGCGCCCGTAGCTCAGCTGGATAGAGCGGCAGCCTCCGAAGCTGTAGGTCAGAAGTTCGAATCTTCTCGGGCGCACCATTCCTTCTCTTATCTTCGCTGTTCCCTCTTGAGATTTCTCCCCCGGTTGCGTTCTATCTCCTAAACTATTGGAAAATTAAGTAGTTGCAGGTAAACAACACATCTTAAATGAGGAAACCCGGCTGGGGGGCCGGGTTTTCCTGCCTTTAATAAAGAGCTGTATCCCATTATGGCGAGTCATACAAAATCGTTGTGCGAGGCTATCTTGATGATTACAAAATGGATAATTGGTTCGGGAGCTTGACAAGGCTTTCCCATCATATTGGGACAGTTTGCTATGCAAAATAGGTTAGCGGAGGCTACCGCGAGGGCAGGTTTCGCGTTCGATTGGGCCTCCGAGCGGCGTACCGAGACGAATGCGGAAGCTGCAATGGGTTCTGGAGTTGCCGGAAGTGATTCCCGGGTAGACGTAGATGGTGTTGTCGGCAGGATTGTAGAGAGAGAGGGAGGTGCCCGGGCCGATGTTGTTGAACTCGTAGTTAAGCATCGCGGGACCGGCGGCCTGGGCCTGTACCGAACGAGTGCTATGGGCCCACCAGCCAATCGTCAATGCGGCCACGGCTATCAGGACTTCGCGCAGATGTGGAAATTTGGTCATGCCGAGCTCCTTGGTTGATCTGTTGCTCTGAGGTTATACACTCTCCGGGCTGGATTGGGCTCAAGTCAGTTGGTCAGTTTTCCGTTAAAAACGAGACGGCTCCGGATAACCGGAGCCGTCTCGTTATGCGGCTAGGTTAGAAGAAGAGCTTTGCGCCCACCTGAAGCTGACGCGGGCCGTAGAGAGTGTTGTTGGTGCCGGTCGCAGCTCCGAAGACTGATGCAGCCGCTGTGGTTGGAGTGGTGAAGGGGGCGATGCAGCCTTGCAGCGGAGAGCCTGCAGGCGCCGAGGATCCGAGCTTGCAGGTGGTACTCGTCGCAGTAGCTGCAGTGTAGGCCGAGTAGGTGGAGTTCACGCCGGTGATGATCTTGTGGTTGAGCAGGTTGAAGGCCTCGCCGGTGAACTGGAGCTTGATGCTCTCGTGGATGGGAACATCGCGGGAGATACGGAAGTCAAGGTTATTGAATCCGGGTCCGATGATGCTGTTGCGGCCGATCTGCGGAGGCCGGCCGGTGGTGGCAGCGCCCGAACTGGAGCTCATTGCACCGCCGTAAATGTTACCGCCGGCACCGGTGATCCCGTTGCTGGCAGCACTGCCATTGAAGACGGTTCCCGACATGCTAGCCGCGATGGGCTGGCCGGCAGAGGCGATCTGGCTACCGGAGAAGGTAAAGCCGTTGACGATGGTGTTGACCCAGCGGTTGTCCTGGAATATCTGCGGCTTGTAGACAAAGCTCAGGACGAAGCGGTTACGGACGTCGATGTCGGAGAGGCCGTTCTCAGCCCGGACGTTGTTGGGGTCAAGTGCAACGTTCCCACCGTAGAAGGTGCCGAAGTTGCCCTGCACCTGGTCGGTATCCGTGGCACGAGACCATGTGTAGTTGGCAAGCAGCTCGAGTCCATTCTGGAACGGACGACGAAGCGTGACGGCCATGGAGTTGTACCAGGTGTTGGCTACGCTAAAGCCGGTGTTGTAGGCCGCGAGTCGGGAATCGCGGCGATCCGTGGAGAGGTAGACGGGGACAGTGAGTTGTTTGACTACATTCCCGTTTACATCGAGGACGTTATACGTGCGCGAGCCGTGCGGGGTCTGGCCGATGAGATTTGCATCGAGGAAGACTGGCAGACGAAGGGCGCGGGTGCCGACGTAGCCGACAGAGAGGGACATCTTACCGGGGAGAGCCTGTTCGACAGCTAGCTCAGCCTCGTGCGATAGAGGGGGAACAAAGTTGGGATCCAGACCATGGAAGCTCTGAGTGCCGAGGAGCGAGGGGCCTGCAACAGCAGGCGCGACACCACCGGTGGGAAACAGCGATCCCGAAATAGATGGGCCAGTGGGCTGGAAGGGAACGTTGGGGAAGGCCAGTCCGTTGGAAGGGACACTGGAGCAGGTCGGTCCGCAGCCGTTGTAGTTGTAGTTGACCTGGACGATGCCATTTTCCACGCGCATGGCATAGTAGGTGCTGCCCTGGTTGAGCGCAGAGAAGAGACCATAGCCGCCACGAACGACAGTGCCGGTATAGGGGCTCCAGCTGAAGCCGATACGCGGCTGAACACGGTTGGTGACATTCTTGATGGTGCTCGAGTAGAAGGTCGAGATCGGATCGTAGTTGGTGTTGTTTTTGGTGGGCGCGGGGGTGAGCTGGACGTCGTAGCGCACGCCAATGTTGACGGTGAGGTTTTGATTCACCTTCCAGGAATCTTCGGCGAAGCCATCGAACATCTTCATCCAGAAGTCGTCGGCACCAGCACGGTTGCCAGGATTCACCTGGTCAACGGTCTGGACGAAGCTGGTGTAGTGATAGCCAGCGTAGGGATCGGTGTCGCCAGGCTGGCCGCGGAATGAGTCCTGTACCCAGCTCTGGAAGTTCTGCAGGGGACTGGAGCCACTGTAGCTGTAGACGCCCCCGCCCTGGAAGAGGTTGATCATGACCTCGTGGACGAAGTTGAGATCGCCACCGACCTTTATGGAGTGACGGCCACGGACAGTAGAGAAGACGTTGGTGAACTGGATGCGATGCTCGTCGGGCTCGGCCACGCGAGGCAGAGCGTTCGGCATGCCGTAGGTGATAACGCCCATTCCAACGCTGGGTCCAGGCGCATTGGCGCCTGCAGTCTCAAGATCGCGACCGAATTGGAAGTGGACCTGATTGACGGAGCGGCCAGAGATCTGGGTGGTGAGGCCGGCGATGAGGAAGCGCTCGTGGTAGCTGGTAGGGCCGTTGGTGCTGGGCGAGCTGTTGGTAAAGGTAGGAGCGCCGCTGTACCCGAAGGTCGAGTCGAAGTTCGCGTAGTTGTAGTTTACAAAGGCGTCGTTTCTGCTGTTGATGTGCCAGTCGAGACGAGGGAAGAAGATGTTCTGCTTGCTGAAGCGCGAGGGTGGGGCAGTGGTGGCGCCAGAGGTCTGGAGCAGGAAGTTGATGGCACTGTTGCACTGTGTCGCCGAGATCGTGGTCGGGCACTGCGTGGGGGTGATTGTGGTTGTGGAACTGGTAGAGCCGGAGGGGGTCAGCGAGATGGTATTGGTGTTGGCGAAGAGAACGCGACCGACACGGCGGAAGCCATCATAGGTGAAGAAGTAGAAGAGCCGATCCTTGACGATGGGACCGCCAACCGAGCCGCCAAACTGATGCTGCTGGTGGATGGGCTGGGTAAGGAGGAATGGGTTGCCGTTGTTGTGCAGGGCCTGCCACTTGTTATAAGGATCGAGGGCATTGAGACCAGGGTAACGGAGGAAGTAGAAGGCATCGCCGTGGATGGCGTTGGTGCCAGACTTGGTGATGGCGTTGACCTGACCGCCAGCGGCCTGACCGAACTCGACAGAATAGTTGCCGACTTGGGCCTGGAATTCCTTGATGGAGTCGAGGGAGTAGACGTAGGGTGCTCCTGATGCACGGCCACGAGCTTCCGAGAAGAGCATCTGGTTGTTGTTGGCACCGTCGACGTAGTTCTGGTTGTAGAGGCCGGAGATGCCGTGAAAGCTGACCAGGCCGCTGCCGCCGTCCTGGACGACGTTGGGGGTGAGCAGGACGAAGGCACTCCAGTTGCGGCTGTTGACAGGAATATTGGAGATAAGCTGCTGGTCGACGGTCTGGGAGACCTCGGTCTTCTCGGTATCGAGGATTGGGGTTTCGCTGGAGACGGTGACCTCAGAGGAGACGGTAGCGGCAGGAAGCGCGGCGTCTATGGTGAGGGTCTGGCCTACAGTGAGGACAAGGTTCTTGCGATCGATCTTACCGAAGGCGCCTCCGCCGAGTATGAGCTCGTAGTGACCGGGCTGGAGGAAGGTGGCGCTGTAACGGCCATCGGAGTCTGTGGTCAGGGTGCGGGAGATGCCGGTATCGGTGTCGAGCACGACAACGGTGGCGTTGGTGACGGTCGCACCAGAAGAGTCAGTGACGGTGCCGGTGATGTTGCCGACGCCTGAGGTCTGGCCGGAGGCAGGCAGGACAGCGGAGACGGCGAGAAGAGCCGCTGCTGCTAGGGCAAGTGCGAGCTTACAGCCTGAGGGACGAGTCATGGGTACTGGGCTCCTTTAAAACAAAAACAGTTCCTGATTCGGCTGTAGTGTCTGCCAGAATCATTCGGTTGTAGCCGAAGAGAGAATTTTTGTATTACTTCTACGGTCAGGCCTAGAAGAAGCTCTGTCAAGGCCAATTTGATCAACTTTTGGTAACAAAAGGTTTTGGCTTCGATTTTGGGTAGGTTTGTGATGCCGACGAATCGACTAGAATGGAGTTGGTCAGGGATTACGGCGTGGACACAAAGTGCGTGGCTGACTTTAGTGGAGCTGGTCAGGGATTACGGCGTATTGGATCAGCAGTTCGAAGGGGACGATGGCTAGGGTGGCCTCATGGGTGGCTTCGAGGACGATCGGGCAGGCTGCTCCGGCTTGCTGGACCTGGAGCCAACGCGCGGCGCAAACGCACCAGTGGTCGCCGGGCTTGAGGCCGGGGAAGCCGTGCTGGAGCATCGGGGTGCTAAGGTCGTTGCCGAGAGCCTTGGAGACGCGGAGGAACTCTTCGTCGACGATGCAGCAGATGGTGTGGACGCCGAAGTCGTCAGGGCCGGTTTCGCAGCATCCGGTGCGGTAGAAGCCGGTCATGGGCTCGCAGCCACAGACGTCGAGCGGTTGACCGAGTACGTTGCGGCCGCGGGCTTTGATGGGTTCGGTAATCGGCATGTCGGTTTGACTTTAAGTATCCCACCTTTGTGGGGGAGTTGCGAGGGGTCGACTGTGCGGCGTTTCCGCGCGCAACCCAAGAAGGCTAACAGGAGCAATAAGCCCTCCTATCTTGGAAGACTCGCGACGCGCTTTTCGAGCGCTTCTTCGATGAGAGTGGCACATGCAGGACAACTATACTGGTGGGCGTTCTTAAGCGCCGTGTCGCCGTTCTTCGCTACAGCTGCAGGATCCGCTCCGTCGGCGAGAAGCTCACGAACTACTTTTTCCATAAAAGCATTACGGATGAGCGGGGTGTTGCCATTTCTGTCGCGCGCCTCGATGTCTGCACCGGCAGCGAGGAGAGCTTTGATCGCTTCGGGGTGGTAGTTTGCAGCGAAGATGGGCGTCTCGTTCATGTTGCCACGGACATTTACGTCGGCTCCTGCCTCGGCAAGCATGGTAATAATCTCGGCTATCTGCTGACCCTCGTCTTTGGACTGGTTACGCTCGAGTGCCCAAAAGAGGAGGGGTTCATTTTCTTGCACATTGGCATGCACATCGACCTTGTAGTCGAGCAGCTTGCGAACGACATCGGCATTTCCGGAGATGAGGGCGTTGGGCAACGGACCTACATCTGATATCCAATCGCCCTTGATCTTTTCTGGCTTTGCCCTGGGATCGGCACCGTGATCGAGCCAAAGCTGCAGGAGGGTGAGGTTTCCGCTGCGCGCTGAAGATGAAAGGCATTCGTTGAGGACACGCGGCGGAAAGGTTTTCGTGTACTCCGTCATACGCTTGACGAGAGACACGTCGCCGATTGAGCTGGCGACGCAGACAGGGGATGCAGTGCCGGCAACCGGTGAGACGATAGGGGCCGCCGATGCCACATATTGATGGATGAGAGCGGTATTTCTGCTGGTAATGGCGCTGGAGTAGAGCGCGAGGTTCTGCTCGCTGGATGACTTGAATGGCCATTTTTCTTCCAACAGCGAGGGCAGAGTGTTGCTGTCGAACTTGACCCAACGTTTGGTATCGGCGACTTCGTCGATCTGCTCTTCCAGGTTGCGGATTGCGAGGGGAAGACCGGCATCGGTGCCAACGTAGTCGATGACGGTCTTATGGCGTGGGCCGATCACGAGGGTAATGGTCTGGGTAGGATTGTCAGTCCAGTTGCCGCGATATTCATCTTTTGCCGAGAAAAAGTCCGCTTTGCGGAAGCTCTGCAGAAGTTCTCGGACTGCATCGGGATTAATGTGAGCGATGTGGTCTCCGGGGATGAGGACCATGTGACCGCCGGTGTAGTGAATGACGCCGTCGCCCGAGATAGTGACTGCGTAACCCGGACAAGCGCCGTAGCAAGGGGTTCGGGTGAGGCCGATTTTGACGGAGGAGAGATCGGTGACCTCTGGAAAGGGGACGCTGGGCTCGACCCACTGCTCGGGCGGATAGAGGCTTACGTAATCGTGGATGCTGACCTTGATGGGCCGGCCATCCTGAAGCCAGGGTTTGAAGATACGGGAGAGTTCGATGCCCTGCCCTTCTTCCACGTGGAGTTTGAGCGAGTCAAGCTGGGCGTTGGGGACAAGCTTTGCAGACTCAACGCGACCGTTCTCAGAGACGACGATCTCGTACTCGAGGTATTCATGACCACCGAGGTGACGCTGGAGGTCCGCGGACTCTGCCGCTGTAAGGTGAATGGCCCTCTCGGGGCCGAGGCGATGATTCCAGAGATCAGTTTCGGACGGCGTGAGCGTCTTGGGCTGCTGTGCAAGAAGGAGAGAAGAAAAGAGAAGGAACGTTGCTGCCAGTGAGAGGGACTTTGGGTATCGCGTCATCGAAACGAAAGCCTCCAAACGACTTAAGCCCCTGTAAGACGGATGCAGGCTTGAGGTCGTAAGCCTGAGGGCCTCATGTCGAAAGGATTTATATCCTTCGCGACGATGAGGCCGTCTCGATGACGGATGGCTGGTTATTGGCTAGACGGCTTTGAGGACTTCCTCGATGCGGTCGGCTGCCCAGAGGAGTTCTTCCTTCTCGATGATGAGGGGAGGGGCGAAGCGGATGATGTTGTCGTGTGTTTCTTTGCAGAGGATGCCTTCGCGCATGAGGGCTTCGCAGATGGGGCGGGCGGGGGTGGTCAGTTCAATGGCGATCCAGAGACCTCGGCCACGGATTTCTATGATGTGCGGGCTGTTGATCTGGCGGAGGCGGTTAATGAAGAGAGTGCCTAGCTCGGCGGAGCGGTCGGCGAGGTGTTCGTCGACGATAACTTTGAGGGAAGCTCGGGCTACGGCGCAGGCCATGGGGTTGCCGCCGAAGGTGCTGCCGTGGTCGCCGGGAGTGATGACACCGAGGACCTCGCGTGAGGTGAGGACGCCGGAGACAGGGTAGAAGCCTCCTGCGAGGGCTTTGCCTACGATGAGGACGTCTGGGGTGATGCCTTCGTGCTCGTAGGCGAAGAGTTTGCCGGTGCGACCGAGGCCGGATTGGATCTCATCGGCCATGAAGAGGACGTTGTTCTGTTTACAGATGGCGAAGGCCTCGGCGAGGAAGCCGTCAGGGGGAAAGAGGACTCCGGCTTCGCCCTGAATGGGTTCGACGAGGAAGGCGGCGGTGTTGGGCGTGATGGCTGCGCGGAGGGCAGCGGCGTCCCCGAAGGAGATGATCTTGAAGCCGGAGAGGAAGGGGCCGAAGCCGTCGCGGTACTGCTCGTCGGTGGAGAAGCTGATGATGGAGATGGTGCGACCGTGGAAGTTATTGGTGCAGACAATGATTTCGGCCTGGTTGGCGGGGATGCCTTTGACCTTGTAGCCCCATTTGCGAGCGACTTTGAGGGCGGACTCGACGGCTTCGGTGCCGGAGTTCATGAGGAGAGCCATCTCGTAGCCGGTGAGGTTATGGAGGTCTTCGAGGAAGCGCGGGAGCTGGTCGTTGCGGAAGGCGCGCGAGGTGAGGGTGACCTTGTGGGCCTGCTCTATCATGGCGGCCATGATGCGTGGGTGACAGTGGCCCTGGTTTACGGCGGAGTAGGCGGCGAGGCAATCGAGGTAGCGGCGGCCTTCGACGTCGTAGACCCAGACGCCCGAAGCTCGCTCGACGACTACGTCGAGGGGCTTGTAGTTGTGCGTGCCGTATTGATCCTCAAGCGCGATGAGGTGCGACGACAGTCCATGTGTTTCCTGAACGTGATCGTTTGTAGTGTCTTGCTGTAAAACGGTGGCTGCCATGTTGATCGCCTGACCTTTTTCAAAGACATCTGAATTTGCTTCGTATTTGGCTATTATTCCATGGCGGCAACGAGCGAGCGAGGTGGCAGTGTTGCGTGAACAAAGAAAACCGCGCGATTTATGATGAATCGCGCGGTTTGGGATTGCTAACCGAGATTACTTTGCGGTCAATGCAAGTTGTTGTTGGTATTCCTCGTAAGGGCCCTTGTGGTCGGTGATGTGGAAGTCGGTGGGGCCGCCTTCGAAGTGCCAGATGCGGGTTCCGGCTTCTTCGATCAGGTCCTGGTCGTGGGTGACGAGGAAGACGGTTCCTTCGTACTTCTGGATGGCCTGGTTGAGGGCGTTGATGCTCTCAAGGTCCAAGTGGTTGGTGGGCTCGTCGAGGACGAGGACATTGGGCTTCTGCAGCATGATCTTGCAGAAGAGCAGACGGGCGGCTTCGCCTCCTGAGAGTGCGTCGGTCTTCTTGAGGCCTTCTTCGCCGCGGAAGAGCATCTGCCCGAGGATGCCGCGGATGTCTTCTTTGGTCGCCTGCGGGTCGAACTGGTGGAGCCAGTCGCTGGCCGTCATGCCAAGTTGAATGGAGCCCTTGTGGTCCTGAGCGAAGTACCCGATCTGGACCTCGTGGCCCCACTTGACGGCGCCTGAGTCGATGGAGACGTCCTTCTCTTCGATGCCAGGGCCGTTGGCCAGCAGGGCTTTGAGAAGGGTGGTCTTACCCTGGCCGTTGCGGCCGATGAGGACGACTTTGTCTCCGCGCTGAACCGCGGCCGAGAAGTTGTTGATGACGTGCTCGGTTTTGCCATCAGGCTGAGTGTAGGACTTATTGACGTTCTCGAACTCGAGCACGTTCTTGCCCGAGGGGCGGACCATGTCGAAGCGGATGTAGGGACGCGCGATGTTGGAACGGGCGAGTTCGCTGGTGGCGAGTCGCTCGACTTCCTTCTTGCGGGAGTTTACCTGCGAGCTACGCGTGCCGGCGGAGAAGCGGGCGATAAAGTCGTTGAGTTGAGCGATCTTCTTTTCGCGCTGCTCGTTCTGGCTTTCAATGCGGGTGCGGATACTGGTCTTCTGGAGGACCATGTCGTCGTAGCCGCCGTTGTAGATGATGATGGTCTCGTAGTCGATGTCGGCGGTGTGGGTGCAGACATTGTTGAGGAAGTGGCGATCGTGCGAGATGGTGATGACGGTGCCGTTGTAGCGATTGAGGAAGTCCTGGAGCCAGTGGATGGACTCGAGGTCGAGGTAGTTGGTGGGCTCGTCGAGGAGCAGGGCCTGGGGATTGCCGAAGAGGGCCTGTGCGAGGAGGACGCGGACTTTCTGGCCGCCCTGCAGCTCGGACATTTTGCGCTCGTGGAGTTCGTCGGGGATGTCGAGACCTTGCAGGAGGACGGCAGCGTTGGACTCGGCCTCGTAGCCGTCTTCATCGCCGACGATGCCTTCGAGTTCGCCGAGACGGGAGCCGTCTTCGTCGGTGAGTTCTGGCTTCTCGTAGATGTGCTCACGCTCTTCGAGGGCGGCCCAGAGGGCCTTGTTGCCCATGATGACGGTGTCGATGACGCGGTAGGCGTCGAAGGCGTACTGATCCTGCGAGAGGACGCCGATTTTTTTGGGGCGGACGACGGTGCCCTTCTGGGCGTCGATCTCGCCGGTTAGAACCTTCATGAAGGTCGATTTGCCGGCTCCGTTGGGGCCGGTGAGGCCGTAGCGGCGGCCTGTGGTGAAGGTGACGGAGACATCCTCGAAGAGCAGCTTCGAGCCGTAGCGCATGGTGACGTTAGAGACTGAGATCATATGTTTTCCCTTATTTTATAAGGCTTCGCGTTATGGCGCGGTAAATGGTTCGGAATTCGAAAAGCTGTAATAACCAGAGGCTACAAATGACCGCTCCGCGCTGCTGCTGGTTGGCTGGCAGGCGGAGCGAGTCTGATCTGAATGCGGTTCTGGAGTTAGCGACCGCGGTTGCCGCGGGTGGGGCGTGAGCCGGAGTTGCCACGGGAGCCGTTGGAGCGACCGAAGCTGCTGCGGTTGCCGGAGAAATTTCCTCCGCCATTGCCGCTTCCATTGCGGCGGCCGCGGAAGCCGTTGCTGCCCCGGTTCGGGGTGGGGGCTCCGGTTGCCTGAGGGGCGGATTCGCCGCGCCAGGAACGGCTCTCGAGGGCCATCAGGTCGTTGAGGCCAGCGGCTTTGAGATCGACGGGCTTGTTGCGCTCCTCTTTCTCAAGGTTCTTATCGGCTTCGCGCCACTCGAACTTGATTTTGAGTTCGCGCTCGAGCTTGCGGGCATCGTACTTTTCCTGCGGCATGACAAAGGTGGTGGCAACTCCCTTGGCGCCGGCGCGGCCAGTGCGGCCGATGCGGTGGACGAAGTCCTCGCTGGCATTGGGGAGATCGTAGTTGACGACGTGGGCAATGTCAGAGACGTCGATGCCGCGCGCGGCTACGTCAGTGGCGACGAGAACGCGATGCTTGCCGTTCGCAAAACCCTTGAGAGCGGCTGTGCGCTGCGACTGGCTACGGTCGCCGTGGATGACGTCGGCGTCGTGGCCTAGCTTTTCGAGCTTCTTCGAGATGCGGTCGGCTCCGTGCTTGGTACGGGAGAAGACCAGGAAGGTTCCCTGCTCTTCGCGCAGCATCTGATCGAGCAGGCCGAGCTTCTGGTCCTGCATGACGGTGTAGACGCGAAGTTCTACACGGTCGCTGGGCTTAGAGGTGGTGCCGATCTCGATGCGGACGGGATCCTTGACATAGTCGCGGACGATCTCGCGGATGTTGGCGTCGAGGGTGGCCGAATAGCACATCGTCTGCCGCGTCTTGGGGATCGCTCCGACGATGCGGCGAATGGCGGGAAGGAAGCCCATGTCGAGCATGCGATCGACCTCGTCGAGGACGAACATGTCGACGGCGCCGATGTTGACCTCGCGACGGCGGAGGAAGTCTTCGAGACGGCCAGGAGTGGCGACGACGAGGCGCGGGCCACGGTCGAGATTGTCGAGTTGAGCACGCTCAGAGAGGCCTCCGCAGACCAGAACAGCGTCGTGACGGGCGTTGGGGACGAGCTTGGCGTGAGCCTCGAGTACCTGCATGGCGAGTTCGCGCGTGGGCAGGAGAATGAGGGCACGGATGGGATTGCGTTTGCCGCGGGTGCTGGGTACCGATGTCGCTTCGAGGCGCTCAATGATGGGGATGAGGAAGCTGAGGGTCTTGCCGGTGCCGGTAGAGGCGGTGGCGAGAATATCTTTGCCGTCGAGCGCGGGCGGGATTGCTCCGGCCTGGACTGGGGTCGGCTTGATGAAGCCGGCATTGGTCAGGCGATTCTTCAGCGAGTCGGAGATGTCGAAGTTGGTGAAAACGGCTTCGTTGTTGGAGGGGAGGTTATTTGAGGCGATAGGGGCAGCCTGGAGTGTTTCCTGCTGCTCGAGAGTTGCTGTAGTCAAGAGGTTTCCTTTGGTTAGTAAAGCGGCGTAGTGACGCAGGGGCGCCAGTTACGGCACCATGGATTTCTTTATGATCAGCATTGCTGTCGAGGGTAACTCGGAGCGCTGCTGCTGCACGGCGAGACTCGTCCGATGACGTGTCTTCCAGCCAGAGCAACCAGCGCGGCTTCCTTCGGTTTGGGAAGAGGAGCGGTGGGGAGAGGTGAATCGCAGTCTCTGGCCAGATCTCCGAATTCCATATGGAGTCTTTGCCTGCGATGCCTTGCGCGATGCTTAACCTTTGCGCAGATATAGGATAACACAGTTTGATCGGGATCAGAAAGACGAAACCCACCTGTCGCCATCGTGCGGCTTTCGGTGGGTTCGTCGGGATTGAATTTGTGTGGGTTAGATGTGGCAGTGAACCATGCCACGCTTTTCAAGATAACGCTGGTGGTACTCCTCTGCCTTCCAGAAGGTTTTGGACGGCTCTATTTTGGTGGCGATGGGCAGGCGGTAGGTACCGGAGGCGTTTAGCTCGGCGACCTTGGCGCGGGCCTGGAAGAATTGCTGATCGTTTTGGGTGAAGATGACGCTGCGGTACTGGGTGCCAAAGTCCGGTCCCTGTCGATTCACCTGGGTGGGGTCATGCATGGCGAAGAACGCGTCGAGAAGCGCTTCGTATGAGATTCGAGAGTTGTCGAAGGTGACTTGAACAACTTCCGCGTGGCCAGTGCGGTCGGTACAGACTTCCTTGTAGGTTGGGTGTTCGAGATCGCCGCCTTCGTATCCTACGGCTGTGTCGATGACTCCGGTGATTTCGTCGAATCGTGCTTCAATTCCCCAAAAACATCCTGCTCCAAACGTTGCTTTTTCGATCGCCACTCTTGTTGCTCCTTTGCTGCCAACTGCACCAGATTGCTGGTTGACTACAGGTACTGCACCGAGGTCTTCGGCACATGCTATTTGATGCTCTCGAAGGTAGGTTTGTCATCCCCCGAAAGATGAATAGCGGGAGTATTTTGAGCGTGCGAATCGAGATATGTCAATGGTGTTGTGGAGAACTTTTAGGGGAGTGTAAAAGAGTCGTAACAGTAGGGCGAAATTGGTCAGAAATGGGAGGTTTTGTGGGTATACAAGTTGGTTCCCAGGGCCTTCACAAAATACTGGCCACCGTCGCACGACTGCCTCGAATCTTAGCTGGGGCGACGGCGAGGGCTTGATTTGGCAGCGAAGGTACGACGTGGCAGGCTGGGCTTTTTCTTTGCGGGAGACTTGAGCTGGGCGAATTCGGGGGTCTTCTTTTTGGGAACGACTTTTTGGCCCTTGGCGGCGCGACCCAGTGCCGTGACCTCGCCGGAGGTGAGTTCGCGGTACTCGCCAGGAGGAACGTCGAGGCGGAGAGCTCCGTAGCCTATGCGGCGGATTTTCTCGACGTGATGGCCGATCTCTTCAAACATCTTGCGGAGCTGGCGGTTGCGACCTTCGGTGAGGGTTAGCTCGTACCAAGGGTTATCGCCGCCGCGGACCAGCTCGATCTTTGCGGGGGCGGTGATGACGCGGTCGCGACGTCCGCTGCGGACCTCGTTGAGGCGACCACGGTCGATCATGATGCCGCGACGGAGTTGATCGATTTTTTCTGGCTCAGGGACGCCGCTGACTTTGACCAGATAGGTCTTTTCGACTCCGGCTGCAGCCTTAGAGAGCTTGTTGGCCAGGTCACCGTCGTTGGTCATCAGGAGGAGCCCTTCGCTGAGGTAGTCAAGGCGGCCTACGGGGTAGAGACGGACGTGGTCGCCGTGCGGACCCTTCTGCTTGGTCATGAGCTGCATGACGGTGGGGCGCTTTTCCGGGTCGTCGAGGGTGGTGACATAGCCTCGGGGCTTGTTGAGCATGTAGTAGCGCTGCTGCTCGGGCCCGTGGAGAAGTTTTCCGTCGACGCGGATGTGATCTTTGGTGAAGTCGTGGCGGGTGCCGAGCTCTTTGATGACGACGCCGTTGACCTGCACGCGGCCGGCAAGGATGATCTCTTCGGCTTTACGGCGGCTGGCGATGCCGGCTTGGGCGAGAATCTTTTGGAGGCGGTCGCCCTTAGGTTCTTCGTTGGCTTCGGGCTTAGGGGATGAGAGAGGCTTCGTCATTTTGGTTCTGGCTTTCTGACTGCGGAGATGCTCGTCGCGGTCTGGGTGAATCTAAGGTCTGGCCTATGTGGCCAAAGAGGCCCGCTGTTTCTGCGCGGGCTCTGATTCTATTATCGCCTGTTTTGAGCGGATTGCGTGGGCGAGTTACTGGTGGCGGTAGTGCCTCAGGATGAATGAAACGTTGTAGAAGAATGAGATGCCTAGCAGGGTAAGTTGAATGCGTCGATTCGGAGTAATGAAAGCGATGAGGCAAATGATCAGATTTACAGCAATACGGATGGGATATTCGACACCGAAAGAGTGAAGGTACGCCGAACCTTTGAGCTCCGTGTCGAAGATATCGGCGATAAAAGCGACAGCGAGGAGACCAAAGAACCATTTGCGGCGGGAGATGAAGTAGTCCTCGTAGCCGGCGTAATCGTTGAGGTCCGAGGGAAAGAGCAGGGTGCAGAGGAGATAGTAGAGAGTGGTGTAGAGGATGACGAAGAAGTAGATGTCGAAGGTCCACTCCTGAATCAACGAGAGACGGAACTCCCACCACCAGAAGTGGATGATCCAGAGCAGAAGCGAGAATGCCCAGCCGAGATGAAGAAGCGAGGCGCGCTGACGTCTCGGATGCTGAACAAAGCGGGCGAATCCGCTCAGAAGCGTCGTGATGCAGAGGCCAACGATGATGGAAATGACGACCCGAACGTGAGGGTACAGGTCAGGGCTGGAAGTTTGAGGAGTCATGGACGCGGTTTGCTGCCAGGAGGTATTTGAAGTCCCTCGAGGCTGTCCTCAACGATGGATGGGGTGAGAGGAACATCGCCGGGGTATTCGTTATCGCCCTCGGGGGTAGCTACGGTGTCGGGTCCGTCGTCTGCGGGATAGTCAGGGAAGTCGCGCGGATCGGGCTTGGGGTCCAGCTTCGAATCAAGCCTTGGATCGGTCATGGGGGGTTAACCCTCCTCGGATTCTCTGTGTACCTCGGCCGGGACTTCGGTTTCGTGTGCTGGGGATTCGACATCGCCTGTGTTGGACTCGTCGTAAGCGGGTGGAGGTCCAGAGATACGGCCGTCCACGGGGAGTGTGCCGGGAACAATATCGTCTGAGCTGTCTCCGTCGGCTTGCGGCTCCACAGCGTCTCTTTCTTCTTCGAGGCTGGACTCGGTGACGCTGTCCGGTGAGGGATTGGGAGCTTCGTGTTCCATCGGGATCTCCTCCTGCTCTGCGAGCTCGCCAGCCATCTTCTCAAACTCTTCGATGCTGGGAAGCTCGTTGATGTCTTTGAGGCCGAAGCGGAGGAGGAAGTCCTTGGTGGTTTTGTAGAGGATGGGGCGGCCGATGACTTGCTTGCGGCCAGCAGTGGTGACAAGCTTGCGGGTCATCAGGGAGCCGAGGACGCCGCCGGAGTCGACGCCACGGATCTCGGAGACCTCGGGGGCCGTGACGGGTTGCTTATAGGCGACGACGGCGAGGGTCTCGAGTGCCTGGAGGGAAAGCTTTAGCGGTGGCTTGAGGGATTTGACGAAGCCGCGAACGGCATCGTGGTATTCGGGCTTGGTTGCGAGACGGTAACCGCTGGCTACCTCACGGATCTCGAGGCCTCGGTCGCCGTTGGCGTAATCGGCGACGAGTTGGTCGAGGATGGAACGGAAGTATTCGCGGAGACGGCGGGCGCGCTCCTTGTCCTCTTTGGCCTCGCGGGCGGCTTTTTTGGCTATTGCTTCTTCGGGGGTGGCTTCGCTTCCCTGCTCGGGTTCGGCGGCAACGGCAGGGGTGACTGTTGGCTCGGCCATGGGTTCGTCGAGGGTGTCGCTGGTTCGCATCGCCGCGGCGTCGGCGATCGCGTGCTGGTGAGCAGCCCTCATCTGGGCGGCCTCTTCGGCGGCGGCGATGTGCAGTGCGCGGTCAAGTGCGGCGGCGTGCTCGGCTTCGGCGGCTGCGGCGTCTTCGGGCGTGGACTCGGCGTCGGCCTCGGCGAGCGAGAGAGACTGCTGGGAGGCGTCGATATGGTCCAGTTCGGCCTGAGCCTCGTGGCCGAGGAGCCCGATCAGCTGGGCGAGGGTTACTGGTTCTTCTGAGGCGTAGATGACGGCTTCGATCTTTGCTTTAAGGCTCACCTTCTAAGCATACCAACCACAGGTAAGATTTCATGCACAGGCTGGAGGCGTGAATGACGATTACGCGTAGGGACTATGTAAAGCAGGTTATGGGGGTTGCAGCCGGTGTTGCTCTGCCGGGGCTGACTGGGGGGCGTAGTGTTCTGGCGATGCGTGGCGCTGGCGCGGAGGATATTACGGGTAAAGGGTCGCTGAAGGCTCGCGCCGCTGCCCGGGGGATGTTGGCGGGGTGTGCCGTAAATGCGGAGCTGTTCCGGCAGGATGAGAAATTCAGGAATCTGCTGGCAGAGCAGTACAGCATCCTGGTGCCTGAGAACTGTCTGAAGTGGAATATTTTGCGACCGACGCCGGATACCTACTCGTTTACGGATGCGGACAGCCTGGTGGCATTCGCCGAAACGCATGGGATGAAGGTGCGGGGCCACAACTTTGTTTGGCATGAGGCGCTGCCGAAGTGGTTTGCGTCCACGGTGACCAAGGAGAATGCACGGAAGTTTCTGGTTGACCATATTACGACGGTGGGTGGTCGGTACAAGGGGAAGATCCATAGCTGGGATGTCGTGAATGAGGCGATATGGGTGAAAGATGGTCGGGCAGATGGAATGCGGTCATCGTCACCGTGGTTTGAAATGCTGGGGCCGGAGTACATCGACATTGCATTCAGGACTGCGAGAGAGGTCGATCCGAAGGCTCTGCTGACTTACAACGAGTATGGGATCGAATATGACACCGAGGAAGAGGGCCGTAAACGGGCGGCCACGTTAGCGCTACTGCGCCGGATGAAGGCTGCCAATGTTCCGCTGGACGCGCTGGGGATCCAGTCGCATCTTCATGCAGATGGGAAGGCTGATTTTGGCAAAGGGATTCACGAATTGATGGATGGTGCGCGAGCGCTGGGCTTGCAGGTGTTTGTGACGGAGATGGATGTCAATGATGACAAGGTGACTTCGGACGATATCGCGCAGCGTGACCAGATCGTGGCAGATGTGTATCACGACTACCTCACAACTGCACTGCAGGGGCCGGAGGTCAAGGCTGTGCTGACGTGGGGAGCTAGCGACCGCAACACATGGCTGAACCATGGAACGAAGTTTCGGCCGCTGCATCCGGATAGATTGCAGCGGCCGCTTCCCTTCGATGTAGACTATGCGCCGAAGAAGGCGTTCTTTGCTATGCGGGATAGCTTTGATGGAGCGAAGAAACGATAGCGTCAAACTCTCACTTGCGGCTATTTAGCAACAAACAAGTTGAATAGCCAGAAGAGGCTTCCGGAGAGGATAGCTGCGGCTGGCAGTGTGAAGACCCAGGCCAAGGCTATGTCTCGCAATGTAGACATCTGGAGGCCGCTCTTGTTTGCGGCCATGGTGCCGGCTACGCCTGAAGAGAGGACGTGGGTTGTGCTAACGGGAAGTCCGAGGTAGTCAGCGCCCCAGATGGTGCACATGGCGACGAGTTCGGCGGAAGCTCCCTGGGCATAGGTTAAGTGCGTTTTGCCGATCTTTTCGCCGACTGTGACGACGATGCGCTTCCAACCGACCATGGTTCCGAGGCCGAGCGCAAGGGCGACGGCGACTTTAACCCAGGTGGGGATGAACTTGGTGAATTTGTCTAGGAACGACCTATAGTTGGCAAGGATCTTGAGGTCTGCATCGGAGATCTTTGGGCCGTACTTGGGCAGTAACCGAATTGCTTCGCTGGCAAGGTACATCTGGTTACGGACGTTGGCCTGCATATTTGCGGGAACCCTGCCGAGCGAGCCGTAATGGAACACTTCGTTGCGAATATCGTTGACGATCATCTGCAGGGCCAGCATCGTGGTGGGGTGGAACTCACGAGTTGCAATGAAGTGTTGAAGCTCGGGGCCGCTGTCCGCGATGACGACGTTGGAATCGACGTAGCGACTAACAGCATCGGACGTCTGCTGAGACACTGCGACGAAGGTTTGAACCTGTGACGCTCCGACGGTGTGGTTGAGCGCGTAGGCCGTGGGAACGGTTCCGACGAGGATGAGCATGATGAGACCCATGCCCTTCTGTCCGTCGTTGGAGCCGTGGGCGAAGCTGACGCCTGTGCAGGTGAGCACAAGAAGTGCACGGATGTAGAACGGCGGCGGAGCGGCGCCCTTGGGGGCTTCGTAGAGACGTGGGTCGCGCATGACGAGTTTGAAGAGCAAGAAGAGAAGTGCGGCGCCGATGAAGCCGATCAGCGGGGAGAAGAGGAGTGCCTTGAAGACTTTGGTGGCTTGGCTCCAGTCGACACCGCTCGTCCCGGAGGTTCCGTGCATCAACTGATTGGCAAGGCCTACGCCAATGATGGAACCGATCATGGTGTGGGAGCTTGAGGCAGGAAGTCCGCGGTACCAGGTGGCGAGGTTCCAGAGAATGGCGGCCACGAGGAGGGCGAAGACCATTGCAAAGCCGGAGCCGGCGCTGACCTTGAGGATGAGTTCGACAGGCAGCAGCGTGATAACGGCGAAGGCTACGGCCCCCGAACTGGTGAGCACGCCGATGAAGTTCCAAAGGCCAGACCAGACGACAGCAACGTGGGGTTCGAGCGAGTGCGTGTAGATAACAGTAGCAACAGCGTTGGCGGTATCGTGAAAGCCGTTGACGAACTCAAAGCCAAGCGCAATCAGCAAGGCAATGCCGAGGAGAAAGTAGGGAAAGAGGGTGGTGGGATGGACGACCGAAAGGTCGTTGGCGAGACGGCTGATGATGTAGACGAGTCCGCCGCCGAGCAGAAGTACGAAGACCACAACGCCGGCTTTGCCAGGTGAGGAAGACTTCTTTAGTTTTTCGTCGAGGATAGAGCCAGTGGGTAATGTGGCTGGAGTTGCCATAAGTCCGTTCACCTGGTTGCGCGAAATGATTTCTCGGTGAGATGAACGATAGGCGCGGTTTGCAAACGGGGTGTTACAGGAATGTGAAAGATGATGCCTTTGTCTCGCCTTATGATGACGGATGTTCAGGATATAGAAAGAACTGTATCCCCTAACGCCAGTCGTCGCGGGCTTGTTGCTGGTCGGCGAAGACCTGGTCGAAGGCGTCGGTTTTTTTAATGAGGATGTCCCCTTGCTGAATGGGCTGGTGCAGCAGGACCGCCTGCAGACGGACTAATTCCAGCATCGCCAAGAACATACAGATGAGGGCGCGCTCGGTGTGGGTGTTGTGGAGTAAGCGGCGGAGGCTGACCGGCTTGTCTTCCATGACGAGGCGGCGTTTGACGTAGTCGATCATCTGGGCGACGGTGACGGACTCCTCGTCGACGTCAAGAACGGGGCGCTTCCGGACGCGCTGGAGGATGTCCTGGAAGACGCGGACGAGGTCTACGGTGTCGGCGGCGATCTCGCGCTCAGCAGCGGCAGAGTCTTTGAACTCGCGCATGCCGGGGTTGGTCCAGGTAGCCTCTTCGATCTGCTGCTTTTGTAGGAGCATCTGGGCGGCGGCTTTGAAACGCTCGTGCTCGAGGAGACGTTCGACGAGCTCGCGACGGGGGTCTTCGGCGTCGCCGCCGAGAACGTCGGAGGGATCGCGGGGGAGCAGCGTCTTCGACTTGATGTGGATCAGCAGCGAAGCCATGTAGATGAACTCGCCGGCAGAGTCGACGTCGGTCTGCTTGAGCTGGTGCGTGTAGTCGAGGAACTGCGCGGTGATGCGGGCGATGGGGATGTCGTAGATGTCGATGTTCTGCTTGCGGATAAGGTCGAGCAGAAGGTCGAGTGGGCCGTCGTAGACCTGGCCTACGGTGACGGAGAATGGCGATTGCGACGCCTCTTCCTTCTCTTTGTCTTTCGCGGATGCGCGTTTTGGTTCGGGTGCAGGCGCGGGGACGGGATGCTGCAGGGCGAAGGGTTCGTGCGGCTGCGGAGCGTCTACGTCCGATACAACGGATTGCTCTTCCGAAGGGGATGCGGCCTCATTCTCAGAAGCCAGACTCGTGACGCTCAGTTCTTCCGGGTCTGCTTCTTTTGCGCTCGGATCGGGATGGATGATTTCGTCGGACATGTTCTTTACTCGAGGCCCATGGCTTGGCGGACGTGCTGAAGGGTCTGGATGGCGCGGCGGCGGGCGCGGGCGGAGCCATCCCATAGGATTGCGTCAACTTCGCTGGGATTGGCTTCGAGGGCTCGGCGGCGCTCCTGGATGGGGGTTATCTCGCGGACGATGGAGTCGGCGAGCCAGCCTTTGCACTGGATGCAGCCGATGCCGGCAGTGGTGCAGCCCTGGCGGACCTCCGCTTGTGTCTCTTCGGTGGAGAAGACCCTGTGAAGGTCGAAGACGGGGCAGACATCTGGATTACCGACGTCGGTGCGACGGATGCGCGCGGGGTCGGTGACCATGGTCTTCAGCTTGGCGCGAAGGTCCGGCTCGGGCTCGGAGAGCATGAGGGTGTTTGCGTAGCTCTTGGACATCTTGCGACCGTCGAGGCCGGGGAGTTTAGGCGACGGGGTGAGGAGAACCTTGGGTTCGGGCAGGATGCCGTTTGTGACGTTGTTGGCGGAGACCTCTGCGGCGATGATCTCCTTGTCGGAGTGGTCTTCGCGGGCCTTCTCGATGGCCGGGGTGGGTTGGGAGCAGTAGAGGGCGTTGAAGCGGCGGGCTACCTCACGGGTGAGCTCGACGTGGGCGACCTGATCCTGCCCGACGGGGACGAAGTCCGGCTGATAGAGGAGGATGTCGGCGGACTGGAGGAGGGGGTAACCGAGAAAGCCGTAGGTGTTGAGGTCCTTCTCGCGGAGTTGCTCCTGCTGGTCCTTGTAGGTGGGGACGCGCTCTAGCCAAGGGAGCGGGGTGAACATGCTGAAGAGGGTGTGCAATTCGGCGTGCTGGGGAACGTGCGACTGGATGAAGATGGTCGAACGTTCCGGATCGAGGCCTGCGGCGAGGAAGTCGAGCGCTACGTCGCGGATGTTCTGGCGAAGGGACGTGGGATCGGCGTAGTCGGTGGTGAGGGCATGGAGATCGGCGATGAAGAAGTAGCACTCGTATTGGTCCTGTAGCCGAACCCAGTTGTAGAGGGCGCCCATATAGTTGCCGAGATGGAGACGGCCGGTGGGTCTCATGCCGCTGAGGACGCGGGGGCGCGAAGTGATAGGGGTCTGTTCAGTCATCTGTGTCAAAGAAAAGGTTACAGGAAATGCGCGCCTAGACGCTGAAGAGGATGTGTTGGAAGAAACCCAGCAGTGGATAAAAGAAGACGCGGAAGATTACCCCTCCCCCTAGGAGGAATATGAGGAAGAGGCCAATCGTCCCGATGCGATCGTAGACCTGCAGCGCTCCATAGGGCAGATAGTGGCGGAGGATGCGGCTGCCGTCGAGCGGTGGGATGGGGATGAGGTTGAAGATGAACAGCAGCAGGTTGATGAAGATGATGTAGTAAAGCAGCAGCGCGATGGGGAACAGCGATGGCAAATTTTCAGTCGAGACGCCGGGAATTTTTGAGGCAAGGGCGACGGCGGTGGCGATTGCCACGACCCCGCCGGGGATGACGTATTTCAGGACGATCAGCAGGATGAGTGCACCGGTCGCTAGAAGCAGGTTGCTGGCCGGACCGGCGAGAGTGACGAGGATGTCGTCGCGGCGGTAGTTCTTGAAGTTGCGGCCCGTTACCGGGGTCGGCTTGGCCCAGCCGATTAACATGCCGCCGTACACCAGCGAGATAAGCGGGAAGATGACCGAACCGAAGATGTCGAGGTGCTTGATCGGATTCAGGGTGACGCGGCCGAGCATCTTAGCCGTAGGGTCCCCCAGACGCCAGGCAGTCCAGGCGTGGGCGCACTCGTGCACGCTGAAGGCGAGGATGAGAACAACGACCTGAAAGATAACTAGTACGACTTCTTGATTCATACTTGCTCAAGTCTACCGGAGGGCAGGAGTCCCGGCTTGGAGTTATGTTGACAACGCTTTCAGGTGGCCGAGTAGATCGTTTGGAATAGCCTTACCCTTGGTGCTTTCTATGCAAAGTCTTATATACAAAAGAGTTATGGTTGGACTTGCATTTCCTGCAACGCGGAAAGTCTCTGGATTCAGGGTGTTGGCGAATTTGATTCCTGCAAAGTATTGATTTTATGCATTTTAGTGGACGACATTCCTTCTAAAATGTCGGGGGATTAAAAAGAAAAGCCCGGCTGTTAGCCTGGGCCTTTTCAATCACTATATCCATTGTAGCAGGTCAGGTGGAATTGATACGCCACGGCTATCTCCTTTATTCATATATAGATATGTGGCTTGGGGACTTGACATCTCCGAGAAGTAAGTAAACGCAAAGGAAAATGCCGGGAAAAGAACCAAAGGACGGCATCGGCGCATCCGCTAATCGGGGCCTTGTCTATTGTGATTGCTTCTGGCGTTTGACGTGGGCTGGGATGCCTACCGCTACAGTGGCGGGGGGTA
>Ga0209060_10001712_pt1 | contig 22819 bp, 25 predicted proteins | sample Coa_R1_8_FD_187155 | JGI IMG/M metagenome (GOLD analysis project Ga0209060, IMG submission 187155) | Surface soil microbial communities from Centralia Pennsylvania, which are recovering from an underground coalmine fire - Coalmine... | ecosystem: Environmental > Terrestrial > Soil >...
CGAGCATTTTGTCGACGAAGACGATCTGCTGCTCGACGCGTTCCTTGATGACCTTAAGGAGCGGTCCGCGCTTCTGTTCCTCCGGCAGGAGGAAATGGTCGATCATGATCGGGTTCAAGGAAGCGCCCAGCGTCGCCTCGCCGAAGATGGTCATCTGGAGCACGCGCGCAAATTCTTTGGAATTTTTGTGAGGGAGCAGCGGTGTCGGACCGTAGGTCTCGGCAAGGTAGAAAAGCATGGCGATCGATTCGTTGATGGCGACGCCGCCCTCGTCCTCGAGAAAGGGCACCTGGCCGAGCGGATTGATCGCGCGATATTCGGGCGCAGGCGGAAAAGCCACGGGTACGATCCGATAAGGAAGGCCCATTTCTTCGCAGAGCCAGATCGGGCGGATGCCGCGTCCGCGGGGAAAGTTGTAGATTGTGATCATGAGCGCCGGCCTCCGTTTCGATCGAGCCGAAGGTAGACGGCAGCGCCGCGGGAATCCATTGCCGCCAGTTGCAAGGCGGGATGCGCGCGTGTCATCCCGGGCGAGCCGCGAACGCGGCGAGACGCTGGTCCTTGGCGCGTTGACGCAAGCAAGTGCGCGACTATGATCCGCGCCCTTCCATTCGCTTTCCGTTGATCGTGCCCCTGTGGCGGAATGGTAGACGCGGCAGACTCAAAATCTGTTGCTGGCAACAGCGTGCTGGTTCAAGTCCGGCCAGGGGCACCAATCTTGCCGTTCAGTGCAAAAGCCAGAACCTCGCATATAGACGAGGAGTCGGAGTACCGCTGCTTTTGGCCAACGCCACTTTGGTGATTTTTGCAGCGTCCTGAAGGAGGCGAGGCCTGCTGCGCCAAGCCGGTCAGACGTGACCGTTGGTGCGCCGGGCAGCGGCACGCATCAAGCTGATGGTTTGACGATGCCACTGCCGAACGGGCACTGCCGGATAGCCAGCAACGGTCTCTCCTGCAGCGACATCACGCATAACGCCGCTCTTGCCTGCCACCCGCGCACCGGTACCGATTGTCAGATGGTCATTGATGGCCGCTTGCCCCCCGATCATGACGTAGTCGCCGAGGATCGTGCTGCCGGCAATGCCTGCCTGACCGGCAATGACGCAACAGCGCCCGAGACGAACATTGTGAGCGATCTGGATAAGGTTATCGAGCACGCTGCCGGCACCGAGGACCGTGTCTCCCTCGGCACCACGATCGATGGCGCAATTCGCGCCGATCTCAACGTCGTCTTGGATAATCACACGACCGAAGTGGGGCATCCGCACGGGTCCCTGCGGACCGGGTGTGAATCCGAAACCCGAACTGCCCAAGCTCACATTGCTCGCGATCCGAACCCGAGAGCCGATCAGGGCGTGCGTGATTGCCGAATTCGGACCGATGTCGCAGTCGTCGCCCAGAACCACGCCTGTGCCGATTACCACATTCGACGACAGGTGACATCGCGCGCCTATTCTTGCTTCGGGGCCGATGACCACCCCGGCGTCGATCTGGCATTCCTCGCCGAGTATGGCCGTTGTGTCGACCTGCGCAGTGCAATGCGTCCCCGTGTGAAGAGAGTCGGGTGGATAAAACAGGTTGCAAATCTGTGCATAGGCGACGCGCGGCATTCCCACGATCAGCAGCGCCGCGTGAATCTCCGCAAGCCCGGAGAGTTCACGGCTCGTGACCACGACGCTGGCCCGCGTCTCTGCGAATGCGTTCTTGTAGCTGGCATCGCTGAACAAGCTCAGCTCGCCGGACTTTGCGGTCTGCAAGGAAGCGACTCCGTGCACCATCATCTCACCGGCTTGCGCATTCGACAGCTCTCCGGCGACATGCGAGACGATCTCGTTCAGTCGCAATGGCCCGCAAGACCGGAAAAATCGCTCGTCGGCCATCAGGGATTTCCTGGGGCGAGCGATTGCCCGCGGATGGCAATACTGGACGCGCAGCGCGTGACGATGAGCGTTCGCGCTTTTGTTCGCGTGGGTTGGTCGCTGCTCGCGATGGCCTGGGAAGGCGAACGCGTCAGCACCCCGCGAGGTGCCGCGACGCTCTCTTCGTTTCTGCTGACGTATTTTTCGCCGTTGAGAAGAAGCAAGCGGGACGCACCTCCGACACTAAGGCGGGAGCGCGGACACCGTTCTGCTTTGTGTCTCTGAGGTCTCTCAAGCGCCAGAGGGGCTGGCGACAAGGAAGTGTAACACGCGCGACCGGCGAGGTAACCCCATAATCGGCCGGGTATTATTCCGCAGCACGATATTGCGAAACTACCAGTTGCCTACAACGCAACGGCGCGCAGTGGTTGCGGGCTTCAGGTTTAGGCTGGGCGGTCCCGATGCAGGATCAACGAGCCCTCCGGCGTCGCACAAACCTGGCATTCGTGCGCGGCCGCCGTACGTCTGACAAGCGTGCCTCGAGAGCGTTCGCTGTTTCACCCGGGCCGTTATCACGCGTCAGTGCCTTGCGCAGGTCCTCGGGATCAATGCGTACATATTCCGTGGCTGCGCCATGTGTGATGTGGATGATGGTGGCCACGCGCTTCCAGACCGGAAATGACACATTGTCGATGCTTTCTTCTTCGGTCTCCACCTTGTACGTGCCCGCTGGCTCTATCTTGTCGAAGCCATAAAGAACGAATGGGCGCTGAAAGACGACGTTAGTACTCGTCATGCGTACGGCCACTAGCACACCCCATGAATGAGACCTGCAGCGGCGAAGCGGACTAAGTCGCACTTCACCGCCGCGGTCTCCGGCACAGCACAACACCACGCCGGATCGACGGCGGCCAAAGCCGCAGGATCCAGGGCATCAAAGTCTGGGCCGGAAAAAAAGAAGCTGCTCACTTTCAGATCTTTACTCCGGGACGAGCAAGAGGCGGTACCTCGCCCCAACCTCGCCCGGACGCAATCGATTCCACGCCGCTTTTCGGCTGTGAGTCGGGGACCGCTATCGGCTGACGCGCTTCCACTTCACCGTCGCGTGGTTTCGGCGCATCGCGCAATGACATCCGCAGATACGGAGAAACGCCGTCGCCCGGCGTTGTTCGACCAGTCACGAGCTTCTGCTTTCGTGAAGAAGGCAAAGATTTGCCGCTGCAATGACAGTGCGCGCAAACGATGCGCATAGCAAGCGGAGCGATAAGTCGGAATGCAAAAGCGATGTCGTGCAATCTCGCTTAATGGTTGGTGTGAAGCCGCTTCACGGATCGCGCTTTCCGGCACTATTCTGAAGTTTGCCGCGCGTTTCGACGGCCGATCCGTAGAGTCTTTCGCACAAGTCCACGACACGTCTTGGTCGACGCAGTTCCCGCAACCAGGGGCACCAGCCTTCGCGACTTCGGCGCTACGGCTCGGAAAGCCATACTCAGTCGCGCAAAGTCGCTTTGATCTTTAATGACGCCGTTTTCGGCTCCGCCCGGGAGCGCGCCGGCTGGCATTCCGCGGTCTCTCGTTGGTGACCTTCATGTCACGTTCCGATGTTGCAGATCCTGGCCGCTTCGTTGGCGCGGTTTGCGGGTTGTTGGTTACAATCGACGCCGCGGCTTTTCCGGCGGCGAGAGCATAAGCGGGATCGCGGTGGATCAGCACCTGCGCCGCGGCGCCATCGAGCAGAATCATCACCTGTCGGGCGCGGAGCGCAGCTTCGCCAAGACCGCTTGCGAGGATACGGTCCCCAAGCCACGCTTCGAATTTCTTCTTGTGTTGCGATCCGGCCTTGAGCGCCGGGTGTCCCGGCGTCGCCACCAGCTCAGCCGCTGCCCGGATAAATCCGCAGCCCTTCCAGCGCGGTGTGTTCATGGCCTGAGCCAGGTTTTCGAACAGTCCGAGGACTTGCTCGGGTAAGTCGCCCCGGGTTTCGTCCAGCCACGCCGCCTGGCGCGCGAATGTCGGCTGGTCGCGCGCAGCGACATAGGCGGCAATGAGATCGTCCTTGCTGGCGAAGTGATAGTACAGCGTACGCTTGGTCACGCCGGCCTTCGCAGCGATCGCGTCGAGGCTCGTGCTCCGAATCCCTTCTCCATAGAAGAGGGCGTTGGCCGCCTCGATGATCTGTTCTCGGGTCGCTTGCGCGTTTCTAGCCATGTCTATGTATACCGACTAGTGAATATACATGAAAGCCGGGTCGGCCGATATTCGGGCGCCGCCGCGTGGATGACGCAGTCGGACGCCGTGCAAGGAGAACCCGATGGCCGAGAAGGTCATCGGCAGCCTCGAGCTTCAGAACAAGAGAAGAGTGGAACGCACCCAATACAGGACAGTTCTGGGTTCCGAACTGGTCCGTGAACTCGTCTTGAGCTGAGTCTGACGATGCGATGCGAGGCGTGCCCGTGAAGGCGCGTCGTTTGGAGGCAAGCGTGGAACACAGGGGCGGTTGTCATTGCGGCAAGGTGAAGGTGCACGTTCACCTTTCGAAGGCTCCGGAGGATATCGGGGTTCGGGAATGCAGCTGTTCATTTTGCCGGCGACACAGGCCGCGCATGATCTCTGACCCGGCAGGACTACTGACGGTGACAGCGGATGATTGGAGCTTCGTCCGTTTCTACCGGTTTGGCACCCGGACCTGTGATTTCCTGCTCTGCAGCCAATGCGGCGTTTTTATTGCTGCCGCATCCGATGCAGACGAACGTTCGCCTCGGGCCGTTCTCAATGTGAACTGCCTGGACGACCGGGCGCGGTTCTCGCAGATACCTGCCATGCACGATTTCGATCGCGAAACCGTCGAGTCCAGGCTCGCTCGCCGGCGTGCTGGCTGGATGCCTGCCGTCCTTGATCGCTGAGCGTCATGTGCGAGCCACTATGGATCCGGATTGCAGAAAATATCGTCAGACGTCACCGAGGAAGAAAATCATGATCAAACTCTATTCCGCTGATTTCAGTCCCTATTCCGCGCGTGTCCGCATGCAGATCTACGCCAAGAGCATGAAGGACATCGTCGTCGAACTTCCGGAACATTGGGGCATGCCCAAATTCCTCGAGAGATTCCCGGTCGGACGTGTTCCGGTCCTCGACGTTGACGGGGACACGATTCCCGAATCCGAAGTGATCGCGGAATATCTCGAGGAGATTCATCCGAGACCCTCGCTTTTGGGAGCGACGCCGCGCGAGAGCGCGCATATCCGCTTGCTCGCGCGCATTGGCGACATCTACATCATCAACAACACCTTCGCGCTGGCCCGTCAGACAGGGGCGCTGGGTCGTCGAACCCCCGCGGCCGCGCGCGACGATGCTGCGAGTGCGCAGCTCGTGATCGAAATCCGGCGAGCCCTCAAGGCACTCGAGCGGTTGGTCGGCCAGGATGGATTTGCGTGCTGCGGCCGCATCACGCTTGCAGACTGTGCGCTCGTGCCGGGCCTCTTCTTCGTCGAAACGGTTCTGCCGGCCGTCGGCGTCGACTCGCCCATTCCGCTTCTTGCCAATGTGAGCGCTTATTGGGCGGCCATCCAGAAGAACGAGCATGCGGCACGGGTGCTCGTGGAACTGCGCCGCGGCCTTGAAGAACGCCGCGACTTGATCCGCAGTGGCGAGATCGACCGGATCAGAGCAGCCCGAAACGCTGCATGGGCGGCCGCAGACGCGCAAAATTGATGAATTGGAGACTGCGCGAATCAATCGTTCTCACCCAGATCATCGTCGGCACCGGACTTCACGGGTGAGCTCTTTCGTGCATCACTGACAGTCAAACGGGGATGCAACATGGAAGTCTCACTTTTCCATCTGTATGTGCTTCGAGTTTTTTATGCGGTGCTTGCGTTCGCCCAAGGCGCGATCCAGCTGCCGCTGTTCCTTCACCACGGCCATTGGACGCTGAACACCGGCGTGGCGCACAGTTTCCTTCTGGCGCTGGCGATGCTTTCGCTCGTCGGCATTCGCTATCCGCTCAAGATGCTCCCGCTTCTCATCTACGAGCTCTTGTGGAAATCCGTCTGGCTCCTCGGCATCGCGCTGCCGCTCTGGCTCGCCAACCAGTTCGACGCAGACACGCGCCAATCCTTTTTCGAGATCGCGCCGGTCGTCGTGCTGATCCCTTTCATCCCCTGGCGATATGTTTTCCGGAAATACATCGCAGAACCCGGGGATCGCTGGAGCACCGGCGCACCGCTCACCTCGGGACGCGCGGCGGCTACGCCGGAATAACGGAAGGCTGCCGGTTTCAACTATGTAGCTGGTGCGCGGTGCGCCGAGCCCGGAATTCCTTCGATGACGCTGTCGACGAAGGCAGAATATTTGGTCCCCGACACGCGCAGGTTGTTTTCCCATATGGCGCGTGCCTCGGGCCGGCTGAAGATGTTCACGAGCGTGCGCTGGAAGATCCGGTAAACGTCGTCGTCGAGCAATCCGCGTTCATGTTGCGCGAAGGAATCCATCCAGCCGAAATTCGCGGCGGTGATCCAGAACCGGAATTGCGCCTGCCGGATGCTTTCTTCGGTTGCTTCCGTACCCGTGAGCGGCAGCAAGGCGCGGGCGACGTCAGCGTCCGTTGCCTTCAGATTGAGTTGCGCGATCAGGGCAAGCCGTCCCTGGTTGACCAGCGCGCGTGAGTGTTTCGCATTCTGATGCGTCTGCAGAGCCAGATAGATCAGCGATGCAGTGACCGCGAAACCCGAGATGAAACTGCCAAGCGATGCGAGATCGGAAAGTGACATACGAGCCCCCGAATGAATTGTGGCGCATGCTAGTCGCTGCCTGCGGGTGCGGACAGCCTCGCCTGGGCACGGCCGAAACCGGAATGCGCCGAGCCGATCGCCTTGATGATGTCGCTTGCAGAGCGGCTCCATACACACATCTGGATTGGATCGCTCTGCCGAAACGCGGAACTTTCCTGCCGGGGAACTCCGGGCGCACCTCCGAGTTAGCATCCATTGCGCTTTCGCGGAGGATGGTTTGAGAGCCCTCGAGATTGTTGTTGCGCTCATTGTTGCGGCCGTCGCGTTCGTGGTGCTCAAGCTGATCGGCATTGTGATCCACATCGCGGTCGTGGGCGCTGTCATCGGACTGGTGCTCGGCTTTCTTCTGGCGCGGGCGTTCCGAAGGAATTGAGTTCGCCCCCCGGACGTAGCGCATCACGGGCGAATGCTTATCGCAGGCTCAGCCCGCGCAGCGCCTCTTCGTGCGACTCGCGTGTGATGTCATAGAAGAAGATCGTCGTGACCGCGACGATGTACATCCCCAGCACGGCCGGAAAATAGATCCAGGCGAAATGGGTAACGCCGGCATAGGCCGCGGGCCCGGGCTTCGCGTTGGCGGGAAAATGCGCGAGCGCGAGGAAGAAGCTTGCGATCAGTCCGCCCATGCCTGAAACCGCTTTGGCAACGAAGGCATTCACCGAAAAGAAAAGGCCTTCGGAGCGGCGGCCGGTTTTGATCTGGCTGTCCTCGACGACATCGGCGAGCATGGACGACAGCATGATGCTGGTGGTCACCGCGAGGATGTTTCCGAGCAGCCCCGTCCAGAGAAGCGTCGGTACCAGCAGTGGACTCCGGTTTTCTGGAAAAAAGCCGATCAGACGCAGCGCCAGCGGCCCCCAGTTCACCGTCAGCGACACGACATACAGCCAGAGCGCGGCCCGTCGCTTGCTGAATCGTCGTCCGAGGTAGGGCGCAAGGAACATGGCGACGATCGGACCGGGAATTGTGGAGAGCGTGAGCAGAAATATTTGGTGCGCCGTCAGCTCCCAGAAAAAGGTCGCAAAATAAAAGTTGGCCGCGTTGGCAACGCCGACCGCACAGGCGCCGAAGAAGGCCGCTATTCCCAGCACGACGAAGGAGCGGTTCTTTACCGAGGCGCCAACCTCTCTGAGGATCGTCCCGATTGTCGGCCGCCGTTGGGGCGGTTTCGAGAAATAGGGCACGAAACGCTGGGTGCCGGCGGCGGAAACGAAGATCGCAACGATCATGGTGAGCGAGGCGCACAGCGCGTAAGCTTTGTAGTTCGAAGGATCGAGCTGGCCTTGCGGAAACCGCGGGCTCGCCTTGAAGAAGACGCCGAATCCCAGAAGCGTCATCGCAAGTCCTCCCATCCAGCCGAAGAAGTAGCGATAGCCGAACATCGCCGTGCGCTCATCGTAATCGTGAGTGAGTTCGGCCAGCATCGCCGAGCTCGGCACCTCATAGACGCTGATCAGCGTCCGGATCAGGATCGCGGCTGCGATCAGGTAATAGAACTGCGAGCCCTGCGCCCAGTGCGGCGGGTTCCAGAGAAACCAGTAAGCAAGTCCGAGGGGCAGCGCCGCGCCATACATCAGCGGATGCCGCCGGCCCCATCCTGTGCGCAGATTGTCCGAGATTTGTCCGATCAAGGGATCGACGAAGGCGTCGGCGGCGAGGGCGATTGCGATCGCAGTGCCGACTGCGATGGCGGAAAGACCAATCACCTGGTTGTAGAAGAACAGCAGAAAATACGCGAAGCCCTGATCCTTGACGCCAAAGGCGACCGAGCCGACGCCGTAGACCAGCTTGGTGCGGACGCTCCGCATCTCTTTGCGTGCGGCAGCTTCTTCGGCGTTCGGTGCCGCTCTTTCGGCTGCAGCGCCCGCCTCGCCTGCGGACAGCGTGGTCATCAGCGGCCGATCGCGTTGCTTGCGGCGCTCAGCGGAAGTCCTCCCAGAGAATAAGGCCGACCTCTGCCATCAAGTCGTCGACGAGATGATCGCGCTTCGCGAGCAGGATGGAATTTCCTCCGGGAATGTCCGTGTCGTCGAAGGTGAAAAGGGCAAAGGCAATGCGGTCGTCCCGGCTTCGCTGAATCACGCCGGCATCGTTCCGGAGTCCACGCATCGAGCCGGTCTTGTGGGCAACCCGTCCCCACGGCAGATAGCGCGCCACACGGTTGTTGTGCATCTGGTCGCGAAGAATGTTGATCATGTCGCGCGAGGCGTCGTCCGAGATGATTTTTCGTTCGGCCAGCATCGCCATGAGCTCGCTCATCGCCCTAGCGCTTGCGGTCGTGCTTTCCGGCGTCCGCGCAAAAGTGAGACTCTCGTAATCCATCGGCAGTAGGTGGGAACGCCGCTGCACCTCGCCGAGCTCCGCCCCTGGCGACAGTCCCCAGACATGCAGGAACATCTGGTGCACGCCGAAGCTCACATGGATGTCGTCGAGGCCGAGCACGCGCATGAAGCGATTGACGTTCTCGATGCCGATGCGCTCGAGCAGGATCTCGGTCGCGGTGTTGTCGCTGATGATCGTCATCAGCACGCAGAGGTCGCGGATGGTCGGCGTGAGCCCGGGGGCCAAGGTCTGGATGACGCCGGAGGACAGCGTCTTGTGGCGGTCCTCGAGCGCAATGCGGTCGCCGAGGCTGAATTTGCCGAGCGAAGCCTGATGGTAAACCTCGGTCATCACCGGCACCTTGAACACGCTCGCCGTGGGGAAGAGCGCGTCAGGGTTACGCGTGATGGTTGCGCCGCTCGCGAGATGGCGCGCATGGAATCCGATCTCCAATTTCGATTGGTCGAAGAGCTTCTGAATTTTGGATTCCGCGGACTGGTTCATGACGACAGGCTCGCATTTGACGGCTGGAATATTCCGGTTGTGCCGGTCAAAGTACAGTGACCGCGGTGGTCGAAACGATCGCTTGGATCCGGAGCGCTCATGGGTGCCGTTGATTTTCTGAAGATATCGGGAAACCCTTATGAACGCGGAGCGAGTCACGGCCGCGCGCGCAGCGCCTGCATTCGCGCCCATTTGAATTCGTGGCGTGCGGCGCTTGGCGAAGCGGGAATTGGCGAGCCGGAGTCCTACGTTTCCGAATTTCTGCGCAAGACGGATTTTCTGCCTGCCATTCGCGAGCACGTTCCGCATCTTCTCCTGGAAGTGGAGGGGATCGCCGCAGGGGCCGAAGCCGACTTCGACCAGGTCCTCGCCCTTCAGTTCATGGATGAAGAATGGGCCTTCCGCGCGCGGCGCTTTGCAACCGATCGCGAGAAGTGCAGCAGTGCCGCCTTCGCAGGCGCAGACGGGAGCACGCTGATCGGCCAGAATATGGATCTGCCGGGTTATACCGAAGGACATCAGCTCCTGCTGCAGATCGATGGCTTCGAGGACACACCCGCAGCGCTCGTCTTTTCGACTGCCGGAATGATCGGGCTTATGGGTGTGAACGCGGCCGGTATCGGCGTCTGCGTCAATTCCCTGCCCCAGCTTCCGTGCGCCGATACGGGCGTCCCCGTTGCGTTTGTCCTGCGCAAGCTGCTCGAGACGCGTTCACTCGCGGAAGCGGCGGCGCTCGTGTGCGTGCTGCCCCACGCGACCAACCAGCACTACCTGATCGCCGAACCGGGCGCGGTTCGCTCCTTCGAGGCATCCGCGGCTGGCGTGACGGAATACATGCCCCCCAATCGCTCGCGCGTGCTCCACACGAACCATCCTCTCGCAACGTCTTGCCGGGAAGAAAATACCTACCGCGAGAACAGCGAAGCGCGTCTGGGGTCTTTGCTGAACCGGCTCACCCTTCGAGAAGTCGCGCTTGAAGACCTGAAAGCTGCGCTCAGCGCTTTCGATCATCCGCTCCATCCGGTTTGCCGGCTGCACGACGCGGCCTCCGGCCTCAAGAGCTTCACCACCGGCTCTATGGTCAGCAGGCTCTCGCCGCGCTCGGAAACGATCGAATCCTGGGTGAGCGCAGGTCCGCCGTCGCGCGGATATGAAAAGTTCCTCCTGAACAAAACGCCCGAGCGCTCGCGATGAATGAACTTTTTCTCTTTCCGGAAGCTGTGAGACGGGATCCGGCCGTGGAGGCCTGGTTTGCGCATCGCGAACTCGCAGGGTTCGTTCGCCCGTGGTTCGAGGAAATGCACAAATGCGGGAGTGACGTGCGCGAACTTCTCCATGACGGTCATCCGACCGCATGTGCGGGCGAAGCTGCCTTCGCCTATGTCGACGCCTTCAAGACCCATGGCGCGGTCGGTTTTTTCTTCGGCGCGAGCCTCAGCGACCCGGCCGGTCTTCTCGAGGGAAGCGGAAAGCGGATGCGGCACGTCAAGCTGAAATGGGGTGAGCCGGTGAACGCCCCTGCGCTCAACGCTCTCATCCGCGCAGCCTATCGGGACGTGCAGTCGCGACTCAAATGAGGCTCACCTCTCCCTTGTGGAGAGGTCGAAAAATCTCGGAGCCCAGCGAAGAAATTTTTCGGGTGAGGGGACACGCGGCCCTTCCCCTCACCCGAAATCGCACTTTCCTTTGCGCTAGCGCTTCGCTGCTTGAGCGCACGCTGCGATTTCGACCTCTCCACAAGGGAGAGGTCGATCTCACGATTTCAATCAGCGGCCGTGATGATGGTCGCCGTCGCCATGTTCGTGTCCGCCCCAACCACCATGGCCGCCGCGATCCCATCCGCCATTCCCTCCGCGATCGAAGGTGCGGTTTTCACCGCGGCCCCAGCCATTGTTGCCGCGATCCCATCCGCCGTGATCGTGATGGTCCCACCCGCCGCGATCCCAACCAGCCTCGCGGTGATCCCATCCGCGGTCATGATTCCAGTCATGGTGGAAGGCGAAATCGTGGTCGTGCCAGTGACGGTAGTCGTCGCGGTCGTGCCAGCGCCACCAATCGTCGCGATCGGCAAAGATGAAGTCGCCGTCGATGTAAACGGCGGGCCCCCAAAGGCCATAGTAATAGCGGTAGCACCGATAGGGCGCCGGCAGGTCGTATTGGCGGTACCACCAGCACGGACGGTAGTAGTCGTAATCTCCGGTCCAGACCGGACCGGGCACGCCAATGCCGATGCCGAGCGAAAAGTCGGCATTGGCCGGGACTGTCGTTGCAAGCGCGCTGCCACCGAGCATCGCAGCCGCAACGAGCAGTTTCGTAACAGTTCTCATTTTCAGTTTCCCTCAGAAATCGTCCCTCTCTGCCTTGGACTCTGAGGCGTTTGGGCTGAACCCGGTCTGAACAGGACATTCAGGAAGGTTTATGCAGAAGCAAAAACGGCGCCGTCAGTGACGGCGCCGTTCCTGGTCACTGATCTCGATCAGCTCAGTGATCGTGGTCGTGATCGTGATGATCGCCATCATGATCGTGATGGTCGTGATCGCCATCATGGTCATGGTGATCATGGTCGCCATCGTGGTCATGGTGGTCGCCATGATCGTGGTCCCAGCCGCCATGATCATGATCCCACCCTTCATGATCATGGTCATGATGATCATCCCAATCGTGGTGATCGCCATCCCAGCCGCGGTGATACCAATCGCGGTCGTGGTCGAAGTCGTGATGGTAGTGATAATCATGATCGCGCCAATGACGGAAATCGTCGCGATCGCGCCACCATCTCCAGTGATCTTCATCCTGGAACACGAAACCGCCATCTACGTAGATGTCGGGTCCCCAGATGTCTTCAAAATAGCGATAGCAGCGATAAGGCGCTGGAAGATTGTAATAGCGATACCAGGAGCATTGGCGATTGTAGTCGTAGTCGCCGTACCAGGCTGGCCCTCCAATCCCAATCCCGAAAGACACCTGGGCGTTCGCCGGCGTCACCGCCGCAAGGGCCGTGCCGCCAAGCATCAGGCCAGCCACGCAGATCTTCGTAAGCAGCTTCATGTCGTGGGATCTCCCTCAATGGATTTTCTTGAACCGCACACTGACTAGCAGTGTCTGAACCCGAAATGAACGGAGCGGGTCGGCATCCCCACCCGTGCGAACGGGTGGGAATGCCAAGTCTTTGTTCGGCAACGGCTCTGCGTTCCGTCTCTCTCGAGACGCCCGGGTCGGATTAGCGGCCGATCTGCCCGCTCACGCCGTTTTCTTCCCGATTGAGCTGGCGCTGTTCGCCTTTGCTGATGAAGCCGCCGTTCCGGCGGGCTTCCCGCTGCTCCTGTCTGAAGATCGCGCGATCTTCGCGATGAAGCACGTGCGCTTCGCGAGGGGAGATCTCGCCTTCCCTCCGCTCGTCGCGAATGCGGTGGTTCTGCCGCTCGAGCCGGTGGATGACTTCCGCGCGCCGCGGGTGATGCAGTTCGAAATGGGTGGGCACGGCGGCGCTGGCGCCGGCCGTGAAAGAAACACTCAGGGCGACGGCTGCCGCCATGAGCATCATGGTTCGCAATCTCATTTCTCGTCTCCTTCAAAGCGATCGCGAACGCCCGCGATCGTGGGCGCGATTTGTAGGGAAGGGGAACTGAAACGATACTGAGGTGCGCATTCAGGAAACGTTCATCGCTCCCGCACCCGCGCAGCGGGTTGCGTGCCTGTGTTAACCTCAGCCGCCCTTTTGGGACGGCGATGATGACTCCTTTCAATCCGCGCACCGCGCTCGAGACGCATGACGTCACCAACCAGCCGCCTCCTTTCGAAGACATCGATATCTTCAGAACGGACAAGGCCTTCGTGAATGCCGTTGCGCAGGCAGGAGCCGGCTGCCATGCGAGCCGGCTCTCCGCTTTCGGCATTCGCTGCGGCTCGGCCGAGGCTCTCGACTGGGCGATGCAGGCCAACCGCAATCCGCCGCAATTGAAAGTGTTCGACCGTTACGGCGAGCGGATCGACGAGGTCGAATTCCATCCGGCCTATCACGCGCTGATGGCGATGGGGTTGGGCGCCGGCGTCTCCTCCGTTGCCTGGTCAGGAATAGAAGCCGGGCACGTCCTTCACGCCGCACTCGAGTTCCTGATGGCGCAATGCGAACCGGGTGTCTGCTGTCCGATGACGATGACCTACGCCGCGCTCGCTGCGCTCGTTCATGCGCCTTCCGTCGCGGAGTCCTGGCGCCCGAAGATCCTTGCCGGCGGTTACGATCAGGCCTCGAAGCCGGCGCGATTCAAATCGGCGGTCACGATCGGCATGGCGATGACCGAGAAGCAGGGCGGCTCGGACGTGCGCGCCAACACCACGCGCGCCGAAAAGCAGGGCGACGGCTCCTATCGGCTGGTCGGGCACAAATGGTTCTGCTCGGCGCCGATGTCGGATGCATTCCTGACGCTGGCTTACACGGAGAAGGGCCTCGGCTGCTTTCTCGTGCCGCGCTGGCTGCCGGATGATTCGCGCAATCTCCTCTTCCTCATGCGGCTCAAGGACAAGCTTGGCGATCGCGCCAATGCCTCCGCCGAAATCGAATTCCATGGTGCGTATGGCGAATTGCTCGGAGAAGAGGGCCGCGGCGTCCGCACCATTATCGACATGGTGCAGCACACGCGCCTTGATTGCCTCGTGGCGCCTGCCGCCTATATGCGCCAGGCGCTTGCGAATGCACTCTGGCACACTGCCCACCGGACCGCGTTCCAGAAGAAGCTGATCGACCAGCCGCTGATGGGCCGCGTCCTTGCGGATCTTGCGGTTGAGTCCGAAGCCGCGACGGCGCTCGCCTTCCGCATCGCCCGGAGCTTTGACGAAGCGGCGTCCAGCGCCTCGGCCGCGCTGTTCCAGCGGATCGCGACCCCGATCGGAAAATACTGGGTCAACAAACGCGCGGTAAACTTTGTCTACGAAGCCATGGAATGCCATGGCGGCGGCGGTTACATCGAGGAGAGCGTGATGCCGCGCGTCTATCGCCAGTCGCCGCTCAATTCCATCTGGGAAGGCTCCGGCAATGTCATCTGTCTCGACGTGCTGCGGGCGCTGGCGCGCGAACCGGAAACGGCCGAAGCACTTATGACCGAGCTTGAACAGGCGCGCGGTGGGAATCAGGCCCTCGATGAGGCCATCGCATTTCTGAAATCGAGCCTTGCCAAACCGATCGCCGAAGAGAGCGCGCGTTATCTGGTCGAACGCGCAGCGCTCGCGCTGCAGGCCTCCTTGTTAGTGCAAACGGCGCCGAGTGCGGTCGCAGATGCCTTCTGCGTCCTTAGGCTCGCGTCCCAATCCCATTGCTATGGCGCGAGCGCCGCCGCGATCGATATCGACGCGATCATCGCCCGCGCAATGCCGGCTTAAGTTTAAACCAGCGTCGCCTCGGTCTTCGTTTGGATCTCGCCCTGCGTGACGCCTGGGGCGATTTCCACGACTTTCAATCCGCCGGGCACAACGTCGAAGACACCGAGATTGGTGATGATCCGGTTGACGCAGGCCTTTCCCGTGAGCGGAAGCGTGCATTGCTTCAGAAGCTTCGATTTCCCCGCCTTGTCGGTGTGATCCATGATCACGACCACCCGCTTGACCCCGGCGACGAGGTCCATCGCGCCGCCCATGCCCTTCACGAGCTTGCCAGGCACCATCCAGTTGGCGAGATCGCCGGTCTCGGAAACCTCCATCGCGCCCAGGATCGCGAGGTTGATGTGACCGCCGCGGATCATCGCAAAACTCTCCGCGCTCGAGAAATAGGACGTGCGCGGGAGTTCAGTAACCGTCTGCTTTCCGGCATTGATCAGATCGGGATCGACTTCGTCGGCGCGGGGAAATGGTCCCATCCCCAGCATGCCGTTTTCCGACTGGAGCGTCACATCCATGCCTTCGGGGATATAATTCGAGACCAGAGTCGGAATGCCGATGCCGAGATTGACATAGAAGCCATCGCGCAACTCGCTTGCGGCGCGTTTGGCCATGTCGTCGCGTGTCCAGGCCATCGGCTCAGCCCTCCCTCAGCGTGCGCTTCTCGATGCGCTTTTCGTAGTGGGGACCCTTGACCAATCGCTGAACGAAGATGCCCGGCGTATGGATCTGGTCCGCATCGAGCGCGCCGGTCTCCACGAGTTCTTCGACCTCGGCGACCGTGGTTTTCGCGGCCGTGGCCATGACCGGATTGAAATTGCGTGCTGTCTTTCTGTAGACCAGATTTCCTTCGTGATCGGCCTTCCACGCTTTCACGATCGCAAGGTCGGCGAAGAGCCCGCGTTCGAGGATGTAGGTCTCGCCGTCGAAAACCTTGTGCTCCTTGTTCTCGGCGATGATCGTGCCTACACCTGTGCGCGTGTAGAAGCCCGGTATGCCCGCACCGCCCGCACGAATCCTTTCGGCGAGTGTCCCTTGCGGATTGAATTCGAGTTCGAGCTCGCCGCTCAGATATTGGCGCTCGAAGGTCTCGTTCTCGCCGACATAAGACGAGATCATCTTTGTTATCTGCCGCGTCTTCAGAAGCAGGCCGAGGCCGAAATCGTCCACGCCGGCGTTGTTCGAGACGACGGTGAGATTTTTCACACCGGAATCGCGCAGCGCGAGAATGAGATTCTCCGGAATTCCGCAGAGCCCGAACCCGCCGGCCATGATCGTCATGCCGTCGAAAAGAAGACCTGCAAGCGCCGTTTCGGCGCTGTCGAAGAGTTTCCGCATCGGATCAATTCGCGTTTCGGGAGCGCCCGTTTACATCAATCGCGAAGGCGAGCGAAGAAGAATTCCTGGAAAACCCTTTTTCGAGGGCGGTCACGAGATGAAGTGGAGCGCCGCGCCTGCGATAACGACGAGGCCGAAGAGCGCGCGGTAGATGATCAGCGGCCAGGTCGACGACCGCTCGAGGAACCGCATCAGTCCCCAGATCGCAATGAAGGCCGAGATGCTCGCGACAATGAGGCCGACCGAAAGAACCTTCCAACCGTCCGGCGGCAGCCCTGCCTTGTGCAGGGCCCAGAGCTCCCGCAATCCCGCTCCGGCAATCGCCGGAATGCCGAGAAGGAAAGACACGCGCGCCGCATCCTCGCGCTTGAACCCGAGGAATAGCGCGCCGGAGAGCGACGATCCGGAGCGCGAGACGCCTGGGATCAGCGCGCCGACCTGCGCGATGCCGACCACCAGGGCATCCCAGTAGGTGATCGACTTCGCTTCACGCCGGTGGCGCGCCGCAAGTTCAGCGATCCCCATCACCACCGCCATCGCGACGCACGCGATTCCGATCACCATGGGCGTCCGCAACGGCGAGTTGCAGCGGTTGAGAATGTCCGAGAGAGCTTGACCGGCGATCACGATGGGAATCGTCGCGAGAATGATTCCAGCGCCGAGCCGGAACTCAGGCGTGTTGCGTGCGCCTCCGGCCAGCGCACCGAGGAAGCCGCGCGTGACGGCAATCACGTCCTGGCGGAAATAGGCGACCACGGCGACGAGTGCGGCAAGCTGCATCGCCGCCGAAAAGGCCGATCCCGGATCCGGCCAGCCGAGGAACGCAGGCACGGCGCGCATATGCGCCGTCGACGAGATCGGCAACAGTTCGCTGATCCCCTGCACCACGCCAAGAACGGCAACCTTTGCGTAGCCAAGCGACACGAAACTCGTATCGAGCGCCGCGTTGCAGTGATGGTGGGCATCGAGAGTGGCGGTTTGCATCGCTCTATCCTGTTTCGGCTCGTGCCGGCTGTTGCCGGCGCACTGCCATCCAGCGATTGACGCTCGCAAGCGCGGCGCGTCCGGCCTCCGGAACGCGCGGAGAGATCTCCGTGCCTGCACGGCCGTAATGATAGACCATCGCCGCCCGGCGCGAGTTCGAGACGTTGTCGGTCGACATGTGCATCAGGAAAGAATGAAAGAAGAGGACGTCGCCGGCGTCCATCGTCACCGGTACGCGCTTGCCGAAATCGTGGTCGACGATCTCGAGATAGCCCTTGTTCGCTTCCGGGCGCCGGTCGCGGACATGGCGATGGATCGGCTCTTTGTGCGAACCGGGCAAGACCCAGAGGCAGCCGTTTTCGAGGGTGGCCTCGCTCAACGCGACCCAGACTCCCACCTGGGGCTGCAGCGTAAAATCGAAATAGAGCGAATCCTGGTGCCAGGGCTGGCCGATCACGCCCGGATTCTTGAAGATGAACTGGCTCTGAAAACAGTCGAGGTCGGGCCCGAGAATCTCCTCAACTGCATCAACGATATCAGGCCGTCCGGCAACGCGTCTTGTTTCGCCGTGAAGGTGGCAATTGAAGACTTTCGCGACAAGGTCTTCCGCATTCTTCGCGCTTGGGCTTGGAGCGGTCTCGCAATGGATGAGATAATCCTCGCCCGCGTAGTAGATGGCCTGGCCGCCCGACGCGCGCGGCGGATGGGCGCGAATGGATTGAACGACTTCGTCTTCGATGCGCTGCGTCGCCTCGGATTCGACCATGCCGCGCTCGATATAGAAGCCGTCACGCTCCCATTGTGCGCGCCTTTGTTCGCGAGACGGCATGAACCCTCGGATTTGCGGCCGTCCGGACCCTAACCCATCCTTCGCGCCTTCCGGAAGCGCGGCCAAATGGAAGGTTGCAATTTCGCCTTCTCTTATCCACTCATGCCCCATGAGCAACAATCCGCTGCTCGATTCGCTCGCTCTCGAACGCATCGATCGCAACTTCTACCGGGGCCACGCGCCCTCCGAGTTCGGAGGCACGCGGATCTTCGGCGGCCACATCATCGGCCAGGCATTGAATGCGGCCTATGCCACGGTCGAGGGCCGCGTCTGTCATTCACTGCACGCCTATTTCGTGCGGCCGGGCGACGCCCGCGTGCCCATTCTCTATGATGTCGATCGCGCGCGCGACGGAACGAGTTTCACCACCAGGCGGGTCGCTGCGATCCAGGAAGGCCAGCAGATCCTCAATCTCGCCGCGTCTTTCCAGATCGTGGAGAACGGTCTCGAGCACCAGGCCGGAACGATGCCGGATGCGCCGCCGCCCGAGTCGCTTCCGGAAGACAATGGTGCGCCGCCGCGACGGATGGTGGATGAACACGGCGATTCGATCATTCGCCAGCGGCCGATCGAGATGCGCCACGTGCATCCGCAGGATTTCGAACGGCCGCAGAAGATGGCGCCCGCCAAGGCCGTCTGGATGCGCATGCGCGAACCGATCGGGTCCGACATACGCCTTCAGCACGCTGCCCTTGGTTTCGCTTCGGACATGAACCTGTTCGAAACCGCGATGCGCCCACATGGCATGTTCTGGAGCACGCCGGGGCTGCAGTCGGCCAGTCTCGACCATGCCGTCTGGTTTCATCAGCCGTTCGATTTCAACGAATGGCTCCTCTTCATCGAGGACAGTCCGATCGCCCATAGCGCGCGCGGTTTCGTGCGTGCGTCGGTCTGGAGTCGCGACGGAAGGCTTGTCGCCTCCGTCGCTCAGGAAGGCCTGCTGCGCTATCGCGGCTGAAGTGCCGGTTGAACCGTCAATCCGGAGACGGAATGATCCCGGACTTTCCGGATGATCACGTCGGCCGCATCGCGATCCTTGACGATGTGCTCGCGCAGGTTGGGAAGATTGATGCCCTCCCAGACGCGGCTCACGAAGGCGTGCGCGGCCTCGTCGTCCATCGCGCGGAACTGGTGATAGAAGGATTTCGGATCGTTTCGTCCCGCGACCATCAGCGGAAAAAGCCGGGTGCGAAACCAGTGCTCGAGGTCGGCCTCGTCGGCGTCGAGATAGAGAAGCCGATCGATGAGGCGGCCTCCCTCCGGGCCGTTTTTCGCGATCCTGAGGTGAAGTCCGTCGATGATCGCGATGTCGGCCCCGGCGATCGTTCGCCCGGCCTCGCGGTCCACGTCATAGGTGACATGCGAATAAACCGGGATCTGCGTCGGCCTCTTCGCGCGGAGGGCCGAGACCGCGCGCACGAGTCCTTCCGTGTCGTAGGATTCCGGAAAGCCTTTGCGATAGGAGAGATCGCGTTCGGCGAGGACCCTGTTGGCGAGCAGAAAGCCGTCGGTCGAGACGATCTCGGCCTTCGGCTGTTCGGGCCAGTCCCGCATCGAAGCGGCAAGAAATTCCGCAAACGTGGTCTTGCCGGCTGCGACGCCTCCAGCGACGCCGATGACGAAGGCCTCGCCCGTTGCTGCGCGCGCGCGAAATCCTTCCCGCAGGCGATCGAGAAGATCGTGTATGTAGGACGCCATCCTCGGCGATTCATAACATGGAAAATCCGGCAGGGGCCGAGACGATCGCAGGAAGGCTCGAGCGCCTTCCCCTCACGTCCCGGCACTGGCGCCGCATCGCGCTAATCTCGATCGGCGGCGCATTCGAGTTCTATGACATGTTTCTCTCGGCCTATGTGGCTCCGGGGCTCGTGCGTGCGCATATCCTGACCGCGACGACGACTGGCCTGTTCGGGACGAAGGGCATTGCCGGCTTCGTTGCGGCACTCTTCGCCGGGCTCTTCTTCGGCACGGCGCTCTTTGGCTTCGTCGCCGATCGCTTCGGTCGGCGGCGCATCTTCACTGCCTCCTTGCTCTGGTACAGCGCCGCCTCCGCGATCATGGCCTTTCAGACGACGGCATTCGGCCTCGATCTCTGGCGCTTTCTCGCAGGCCTTGGCATCGGCGTCGAACTCGTCACCATCGACACCTTCATCGCCGAGCTCGTGCCGTCGCGCATCCGCGGACGCGCCTTTGCCTTCAACCAGGTGATCCAGTTTTCGGCGATTCCTGTCGTTGCCTTTCTCGCGTGGATTCTGGTTCCGCGCACGCTGCTCGGTCTCGATGGCTGGCGCTGGGTTGTTTTGATCGGTTCGGCCGGCGCGCTCGTGGCCTGGGCCTTGAGATCGGGTCTGCCCGAAAGCCCGCGCTGGCTCGCAGCGCGCGGGCGGATCGAAGAGGCGAAAACCATACTGGCGCGCTTCGAGCGCGAGGCGGGCCTTTTACCCCGAGACGATATCGCCACGGGTTACGGAGAAAAGGAAAGCAGCAGCCTGTCGGAAGTCTTTCGTTCGCCCTACGCCGCGCGAACCGTCATGCTGGTCGTGTTCAACCTCCTGCAGACCGTCGGCTATTATGGATTCTCGAACTGGGTCCCGACGCTGCTGACGAGCGAAGGGATCACCGTCACCGCGAGTCTTTTCTATACGTTCATGATCGCACTCGCGGCGCCTTTTGGACCGCTGCTCGCCTTTGCGCTCAGCGACCGGATTGAACGCAAAGGGATGATCGCGGCCGCGGCGCTCGCGGTCGGAGCATTCGGGCTGATGTTCGCTTTCTCCCGCGCATCGGCGCCGCTCGTCCTTTTCGGTGCTCTGGTTACGCTTTCGAACAACGTGATGTCGTTCTCGTTTCACGCTTACCAGGCCGAACTCTATCCGACGCGCGTGCGCGCCAAGGCCGTCGGCTTCGTCTACTCCTTCAGCCGGCTCTCGACCGTATTCAGCGCCTTTTTGATCGCTTTCATCTTGAGGCGCTTCGGCAGCGAAGGCGTCTTTGTACTGATTGCGGCCGCTATGCTCGCTGTCGCGCTCGTGATCTCCGCGCTCGGACCGAAGGTGACAGGCCGTTCGCTCGAGGCGATTTCGGCCTAGGAATCCCACCGCGAGCGGAAAAAGCAGTCTCGCCAGCTGTTTAGCCATTATTCAAAAAATCAATTATCAGCAGTTGAAAAATCAAGTTTCTTGATTCATATATCTCGAAAGTTGATTTTCATGGGCCCAATGACCGAGACCAAGCAGTCCGAATGGCAGGAACTGACCCAGCTCACGCGCGGGCGGCCTGTTGTCGTCGAACGGGTGCGCATCGCCGAAAGCGGGGTCGCCATCGAAGGCCGGTTCGAGCTGCCGCAACTCGCGAAGCTCGAGGCCGACGACCAGGTCTTCGTCGCGGCGTTTGTGCGCAGCCACGGCTCGATCAAGGAGATGGAGCAGGTCTTTGGCGTCTCCTATCCGACCGTCAAGGCGCGGCTCAATCGCATCGCCGCACAACTGGAATTCGTCGAGACCAACCCGGCGCCGCCGCGCAGCGAGGTGCTCGACCGCCTCGCGCGCGGCGAGATCAGCGCGCAGGACGCCATTCGTGAACTGGAGAAACTCTGATGCTGCCACTCATCGCGCGCGTGCGTGTGGTGAACCGCTCGGGTCGCTGGGTTCGCCTCTGGATCCCGCTCTTCCTCGTCTGGCTCCTCTTGCTGCCGTTCGCCCTCATCTTGATGCCGGTGCTTCTTGTCGTCTGGGTGGTCGCCGACGTGGATCCCTGGCCGGCGCTCCGCTCGATCTGGAATTTCCTCTCGGGTTTCAGCGGCACCAATGTCGAGGTTGCTGCGCCCGACGCGTCCGTCTTTGTGCATGTCTATTGAGGAGCAAGCCATGAGCGAGAACCGCCGCCAGATTCTCGAAATGCTGTCCACCGGCAAGATCACCGCGGACGAAGCCGAGCGCTTGATCTCGGCGCTGGAAAAGGAACCTGGCAAGCCGGCGGGCCCGGCCGAACCGGACGCGCCGAAGCGCCGCTCGAAATATCTCCGCGTTCTCGTCGAGGCGCAGGATCATCACGCGGGAAATGGCCAGACCAAGGTCAATATCCGCGTTCCCATGCAGCTTCTCCGCGCCGGCGTGCGCTTGAGTGCGCTCATTCCGCCCCAGGCGCGCGAGCGGGCCAACGAGGCTCTGCGCGAGAAGGGGATCGGTCTCGATCTCAACCAGATCAAGCCCGAGAACCTCGATGAGCTTCTCGAGCAGCTCGATGAGCTCGAAGTCAATGTGGATGAGGATCGCGCGAAGGTGCGGGTCTTCTGCGAATAGGGAGCGGCTCCTTGTTTCACATCCTTCCCGAGCCTTCGGACGGCTATCCGTGGCGGCCGGAGAATGCGGCTGCCGATTCCGCCGGGCCATGGCAAGCGCACGCACGGTCGCAAACCGATGAACCCTTTGCCGCCAACGACAACGCGGTTGTGCTTATCGATCAGGGTCGCCCGAAAGCGGCTGCCCGTCCTTCGAGCGACGGCTGAAATTGCGGCGCGATCCGCGCGCGCGCCGCGACTTCGAAAGCATGGCCGAGCGAGAGAAGTCGCGCCTCGCTCCATGCCCGTCCGATAAAGGAAATTCCGACCGGCAGCCCGGAAACGGCGCCCATGGGAACGGTCAGATGGGGATAGCCGGCGACGGCCGGAAGCGAACTCGCGCTGCCCGAATTGTCGCCACCGCGAAGAAGATCGATGCGCCAGGCGGGTCCTCCCGTCGGCGCAATCAGGGCGTCGAGCCGATGGTCTTCGAGCGCGGCATCGAGGATCCGCCGCGCCATGCGTCGCGAGCCGGCGCGCGCCT
>Ga0209060_10001715_pt1 | contig 22785 bp, 25 predicted proteins | sample Coa_R1_8_FD_187155 | JGI IMG/M metagenome (GOLD analysis project Ga0209060, IMG submission 187155) | Surface soil microbial communities from Centralia Pennsylvania, which are recovering from an underground coalmine fire - Coalmine... | ecosystem: Environmental > Terrestrial > Soil >...
CGATGCCGCGCTCCATCGCATAGCGTTCGACCCCGGTCAGGCCCCACAGAAAATCGAGATGCCACCACGAGCGGCGAAATTCGCCATCGGTGATGGATTGAAGGCCGATCTCCTCCTGCTTACGGATGATGCGCTCGATTTCACGATCTTCGATCGCGGTCAGTTCGGCCGCCGAAATCTCGCCCTTGCTGCGGCGCGCGCGGGCTTCCTTCAGCGCCGCCGGGCGGAGCAGGCTGCCCACATGGTCGGCGCGGAAAGGCGGTCTCGTTCGCGGCATCTTATCCCCACACCTCTTCGGCCACCTCGACAATCATCCGCAGCTTCGCCCATTGTTCCTCTTCGGCCAGCACATTGCCGTCCTCAGTCGACGCAAAGCCACATTGCGGCGAGAGGCAAAGCTGATCGATGTCGACGAATTTCGCCGCCTCCTCAATGCGGCGCTTGATCTCGTCGCGGCCTTCGAGCGTTCCGCTTTTCGACGTCACCAGCCCGAGCACCACCTGCTTGCCCTTCGGCACGAAACGCAGCGGCTCAAACCCACCCGCCCGCGCAGTGTCGAACTCCATGAAATAGCCGTGCACGCCGATGCTGTTGAACAACATCTCGGCGATCGGCTCGTAGCCGCCTGAGGCCACGAAGCTCGAGCGGAAGTTGCCGCGACACAGATGCATCGTAACGGTCATACCGGGTGGAACGTCCGAGATCGCGGCGTTGATCATGCTCGCATAGACGAGCGGCAGAGCGTCGGGATCATCGCCCCTGGCGCGCACCTGATCGCACAGCGCCGGATCGCAAAGATAGGCGAGGTTAACCTCGTCGAGTTGCAGGTAACGGCATCCCGCGTCCGCAAACGCACGAACGACCGTTCGATAAGTTGCGCCGAGATCGCGATAGAAATCGTCCATCGATGCGTAGATCGCTTCCGGGACGGCCTCGCGGCCGTAGCGGAAATGCAGCGTCGACGGCGACGGAATCGTCATCTTGGGCGTCGCCTTGGTGTGCCGCGCGAGGAAACGAAAATGCTCGATCATCGGGTGATCGGAACGCCCGCGGAGCTTGCCGTTGACACGCAACAGGATCGGCCGCGGCTGCGCGCCCTGAAACTTGAACTTGCGCTCACCATGATAGGATTCGACGCCGCCGAGCCCGAGCAGGAAATCGGTTTGCCAGGAGGCGCGGCGATACTCTCCGTCCGTGACGGAATGCAGGCCGACCTCTTCCTGTCTGCGGATCAGTGCGATGATCTCTTGATCCTCGATCGCGCGCAATGCGTCGGCATCGATTTCACCGCGCTCGCGCCTGGCGCGCGCTTCCTTGAGGGCTGCGCTGCGCAGGAGGCTACCGACATGGTCGGCACGGAAGGGCGGCGCAGTGCGGAGCATGGTCACCCCCACACCTCCCGGGCGACGTCCACCACGAAGCGCAGCTTCGCCCATTGCTCTTCTTCGCTCAGCACATTGCCCTCTTCCGTCGAGGCAAACCCGCATTGCGGCGACAGCGCGAGCTGCTCGAGCGCGACGTATTTCGTGGCCTCGTCGATGCGGCGCTTGATGTCATCCTTGTTCTCCAGTGCGGCAAGCTTGGACGACACGAGGCCGAGCACCACGATTTTCTTGCCCTTCGGCACGTAACGGAGTGGTTCAAGACCGCCCGCGCGCTCGGTCTCCCATTCGAGGAAATATCCATCGACGTTGACGTCGTTGAACATGCGCTCGGCCACCGGCTCGTAGCCGCCTTCCGCAATCCACGTAGAGCGGAAGTTGCCGCGGCATGAATGCATAGTAACGGCAAGGTCGGCGGGTTTGTCGGCGAGCGCCATATTGATCATGCGGGCATAGTGCGCCGGCAGCGTGTCCGGATCATCACCCCGCTTCTTCGATTGTTCGCGCTCGAAGGCTGAACACATCATCGCCCAGGTCGTATCGTCGAGCTGCAAATAGCGGCAGCCCGCATCATAAAAAGCCCGCACCGCCTTCCTGTAAGCAGCCGCCAGATCGGCAAAGTAGGCGTCGAGATCTGGATAGACGGCCTTGGAGATCGATTGGCGGCCCTGGCGGAAATGCATCGCGGCGGGTGCCGGAATGCACATTTTTGCTGCGACCCGCGCCTTCGATTTGAGGAAGCGAAAGTGGTCGATCTGGGCGTGACCCGAGAAGCCAACTTTGCCCACCACCCGAATGCTTTGCGATTTCGTGGTGACACCTGCAAACTGGATGCCGTGGGATGTCTCGTAAAGCTCGACACCGTCGAGCCCCGCGTAAAAATCAAAATGCCACCACGAGCGGCGCAATTCGCCATCGGTCACGAGTTGCAGCCCGGTCTCCTCCTGCCGCCGCACCAGGCGCTCGATCTCGCGGTCTTCGATCTCCTTGAGTTCCGCAGCCGAGATTGCCCCTGCGACTCGTTTCGCGCGCGCCTCCTTGAGGGCCGCGGGACGCAGCAGGCTGCCGACATGATCGGCGCGGAAGGGCGGCGCGGTGCGGCGCATGGTCATCCCCACACCTCCTGCGCCAACTCGACCACCATCCGCAGCTTCGCCCATTGTTCGCTTTCCGCAAGGACGTTGCCTTCCTCGGTCGACGCAAACCCGCACTGGGGGGACAATGCGAGCTGTTCGAGCGCCACGTATTTGGTCGCTTCCTCGATACGGCGCTTGATATCGGCCTTGTTCTCCAGCGCTCCGACCTTGGTGGTGACGAGGCCGAGCACGACGATCTTGTCGCCCTTCGGCAGGAACCGCAGCGGCTCAAAGCCGCCCGCGCGCTCGCTGTCGTATTCGAGGAAATAGCCGTCGTAGTTGCAGTTCGCCAACAGATTCTTGGCCACCGGCTCATATCCACCGGATGAGATCCAGGTCGAGCGGAAATTGCCGCGGCACACATGAGTCGTGATGGTCATGTCAGCCGGCTTCGCCTCCAGCGCCTTGTTGACGACGCCGGTGTAGGAGTCCTGCAAGTGATCGACATCGAGGCCGCGGTCACGCGCTTTCTTGAGTTCGACGTCGGAGCATAGATACGCCCAGGCGGTGTCGTCGAATTGCAGATAACGGCAACCGGCATCGTAGAAGGCGCGCACCGCCTTCTGATAGGCGGCGCCGAGATCGTCAAAGATGGCATCGCGGCTCGGGTAGACATCCTTGCTGACGGCGCCGGGCTCCAGGCGGAAATGAAATACGCTCGGGCTCGGGATCGTCATCTTAGGCATCACCTTGGTGTGCGCCTTGAGGAAACGAAAGTGCTCGACCATCGGGTGGTTGGAGAACCCGATCTTGCCGTTGACGCGGATGCTCAGCGGCTTGGTCTGAATGCCCTGGAACTGGATGCCGTGGTCAATCTCGTAGATTTCGACGCCGTCCAGCATGCCGAAAAAGTCGAAATGCCACCACGCCCGGCGATACTCGCCGTCGGTCGCGAGCTTCAGACCGACCTCCTCCTGCCTGGCGATGATTTTCGGGATCTCCTGGTCCTCGACCGCCTTGAGCTGCGCCGCCGTAATCTCGCCCCTGGCAGCCTTCTCGCGCGCCTCCTTGAGCGGCGCCGAACGCAGGATCGAACCGACATGGTCGGCGCGGAAGGGTGGCTTTGTTCGCGCGGTCATGGACGCCTCCTTTTGGATTTTGTTGAGCGGTGTTTCTATTATTGCGCGCGATTTGTAAACCCGTACCGGTATTGGGAAGAGTTGGGAAGTCGCCCAACAGTATTGCACTTGTCGGTGCCGCCGATCAGTGGACGTTCCTTCCCCCGCGCCGCGGGCCCTGGTCGGTGACCCCGAGATAGGTTTCCAGGACGGCGCGGTCGGCGCGCAGGGTGGCACTCGCGGCTTCATGCACGATCGCGCCGCGCTCAAGGATCGCGGCACGGTCGGTCACGCCGAGGATTTTTTGTGGGTTCTGTTCGACCAGTATGGCCGACATGCCCTCGTCCCGGATGATGCGGTTGAGGGCCGACAACAGCTCTTCAACGATGATCGGCGCGAGCCCCTCCAGCGGCTCGTCGAGCAGCACGATCTTCGGGTTGAGCACGAGCGCGCGGCCGACCGCGAGCATCTGCTGTTCGCCGCCCGAGAGCTGGTTGCCGAGATTGCCCTTGCGCTCGCCCAGGCGCGGAAACATCGCGTAGACCTTTTGCGGCGTCCACGGTCCAGGTAATGCCACCGCGGTCAGGTTCTCGTGGACGGTCAGCGAGCGGAAGATGTTGCGTTCCTGCGGCACCCAGCCAACGCCCGCCCGGGCGCGCTGCTCGGGCGGCAGCTTCGTAATGTCGCGCCCAGACAGCCGGATGGCGCCGCTCCGGTATCGGGTGACGCCGACGATCGAGTTGATCAGCGTTGTCTTGCCCATGCCGTTGCGGCCGAGCAGAGCCAGCGATTGGCCCTCGTCGAGGCGGAGCGAGATCTCGGCAAGGACCACCGCTTCGCCGTAGCCGGCCCTCAGCCGATCGAGGCTCAGCAGCTCAGCCATCGAGCGCCTCGCCGAGATAGACGGCCTTGACGCGCGGATCGCGCGCCACCTCGTCGGGCGGCCCCTCGACGAACAGCTCGCCATTGACGAGCACCGAGATGCGGTCCGCGAAGCTGAATACGATGTCCATGTCGTGCTCGATCAGGAGCACCGTGACGTCCGCCGGCAGCGCCGCGATGGTGGCGAGGATCTCGTGACGTTCGGCCTCCGGGACGCCGGCGGCGGGTTCGTCCAGCAGCAGCACGCGCGGCCGGCATGCGAATGCAACCGCGATCTCCAGCAGGCGCTGCTTGCCGTAGGGCAAGATCGCGGTGCGCTCGGTCATCACGTCGACAAGTCCGAACCGCTCCAGCAATTCGCCGACCTCCTGCGTGACGCCGGCACGGCTGCCGACGATGCGCCACCAGTCACGGCCGGAGCCATGCCGCTCGGAAACCGCGAGGCCGAGCGTTTCGATCGGCGTCAAGTCGGCGAACAGCTGGTTGATCTGGAAGGTCCGGGCGACGCCGAGCCGCACGCGCCGATGCGGCTCGAGATGGGTGATCGGCGCGCCGTCGAGCAGGATTTCTCCGCCGGAGGGGCGCAGCATGCCGGTGAGCAGGTTCACGAATGTGGTCTTGCCGGCGCCGTTCGGGCCGATCAGGGCATGGCGCGCGCCTTTGCGGATCGCGATCGAGATCGCACTCGCCGCCACGATGCCGCCGAACCGCTTGTCGAGATTGCGGGTTTCCAACACCGGCGTTTCCGACACCGCCGCCATCGTCACACGCCCTCCTCTGCGCGCGAAGAGGGGGCCGGCCGGCGGAACAGATGCGCGACCTGCTTTTCGACAAAATAGACCCACCCGCCGATGCGCTCGCGCCCGACAAGCACGATGGCAATGAGCAGCAACCCGATCCAAAACTGCCAGTAGCGCGCCGTAAGATCGGAGAGATAGTCCTGCAGCAGCCGGTAGATCAGCGCGCCGATCAAGCCGCCATAGAGATAGCCGGTGCCGCCGATGATGAGGATCAGCAAAGCGTCGGCGGAGCGTTCGATCGACAGCATCGACAGGGACGCGAAGGCCTGAGTCTGCGCCAGCAGGCCGCCTGCGATTCCCGCATAGCCCGCCGACAGCGTGTAGATCGCGACGAGACGCCAGTTGACCGCGATCCCGATGGCGGAGCTGCGCAGGGCGTTGCCCTTGATGGCCTTGAGCGACAGGCCGAACGGCGAATTGACGATGCGCCGCGCCAGCATGAACAGCACAAAAAGCCACACCAGAGTATAGACGTAAGCCGTGTGGCCGAACAGGTCGAACCGATACACGCCCAAAATCGGCGCCATGGTGACGCCCTGGAGGCCATCGGCGCCGCCAGTAAGGTCGGCGAACTTGTTGGCGAGTTCGAAGCAGACCAGGGACACCCCAAGCGTCACCATCAGGCGGGTCAGATCGGAGCCGCGCAGCACCAGAAAACTGGTGGCGAAGCCGAGGGCGGCCGCGATAAGCCCGGCGCAGACCAGCGCGATCGAGGGCTCGACAATGATTTCGTATTTGGCGAGGAGGCCCGCCGCGTAGGCCCCGACCCCGAAGAAGGCCGCATGGCCCAGCGAGATGATGCCCGCGTAACCTAGAATGAGGTCGAGTGATAGCGCGAACAGGCCCCAGATCGCAGTCTCGGTCAGGATGAGGTGGCGGCCCGGCAGGACGTAGATGGTGGCGAAAGCTGCGATCCAGAACGCGATCTCGAACGGACCGAAGCGCGCGCGGCTCGCCAGGAAGCGGGTGACGGCGGTATCGGTCTTGCTGCTCATTTGTAGGCCATCCGGCCGTTATCTCGACGCGCCGCGGGCGAACAGGCCCTGCGGACGCCAGATCAGAACGATGATCATGATGGTGTAGATCACGAAGGCGCCGAGCGTCGGGAAATAGTATTTGCCGGCGACGTCGCCGATCCCGAGCAGGATCGAGGCAAGAAACGGCCCGGTGATGCTCGACGTGCCGCCCACCGTCACAACGATGAGGAAGTAGATCATGTACTTGAGCGGGAAGATCGGATCGAGGCCGAGAATCTCGGCTCCGAGTGCGCCACCGAGGCCGGCGAGGCCCGAGCCGACCGCGAACGTGACGGCAAACACTGCCCCCACATTGATGCCAAGGCCGCGGGCGACGCGCTGGTCGTCCACGGCCGCGCGCAGCCGGCTGCCGAAGCGGGTGGCCATCAGCACAAACTGCAGCGCCACGGTCAGCAGCCCGCAGATCACGATGATCAGCAGACGGTAGCGGCCCACACCGACGCCAAACACGTCGAACTGGCCCTGCAACGCCGCCGGGATTTGCACGAACTGCTGGGACGAGCCCATGACGTAATCGACCGCGGCCACTGACATGAAGACGAGGCCGATCGTGAACAGCACCTGGTCGAGGTGGCTCTTCGCGTAGACGTGAATGTAGAGCGTACGTTCCAGCACTATGCCAATCGCGGCGGTGGCGAAAAACGCCAGCACGAGCCCGGCAATGAATGGCAGGCCCGCGCGGTTGACGAGGACGACCGTGATGTAGCCGCCCGCCATCGCGAACGCGCCGTGGGCGAGGTTGACGAAATTCATCAGCCCGAGCGTGACCGAAAGACCGCAGGCGAGCACGAACAGCAGCATGCCGTAAGCGACGCCATCGAACAGGATGGTCAGCATGGTGGCGCCTGGTGATTCTCCGTCGCACCTGGCCACCCTCCCCTGAAGGGGGAGGGTCGGACTGCCGAAGGCAATCCGGGGCGGGGTGACAGCCGCACAGCAGAACCCGGCGCTTCCATTGTTGGGCCGCCGTCACCCCCTCCCGGCCCGCTGGCGCGGGCCGACCTCCCCCCTCCAGGGGGAGGTAATCGGCGCGATTGGGTGGCCCCCGCCCTGCCCTCCCCCGCAAGCGGAGGAGGGTAAAACAGCCGGTCGCTAACCCCCCACACCATTGTGCGCCTACTTCTTGGCCTTGCCGGGGTCCTTCACGTTCGGGAAGGTTTCGAACTCGACGTTGTAGAGCTCGCCGTCGACCTTTTCGACCTTGCGCATATACACGTTCTGGATGATGTCGCGGGTATCCGGATCGATCGAGATCGGGCCGCGCGGGCTCTCCCACGCCATGCCCTTCATGGCGGCGACCAGCGAATCGCCGTCGGTCTTGCCGCCGGTCTTCTTAAGCGCCTCGTAGATCAGGTGCATGCCATCATACCCGCCGACCGACATGAAGTTGGGCCGCAGGTTGGGATTGGCCTTTTTGAACGCGGCCACATAGGCCTTGTTCTGTGCGGAAGGGTGGGCGGCCGAATAGATGTGCGCCGTCACGGTGCCGATGACCTGGTCGCCCATGCCGTTGAGGAGGTCGTCATCGGTCACATCGCCGGGGCCGATGATCTTGATGCCGGCCTTGTCGAGCCCGCGCTCGATGAATTGCTTGACGAAGACTCCGCCCTGTCCGGACGGCACGAAGATGAACACCGCATCCGGCTTGGCGTCGCGGGCGCGCTGCAGGAACGGCGCGAAATCCGGATTGGCAAGCGGCACGCGGATCGATTCGACGATTTGCCCGCCGCCTTTGGTAAAGTTCTCCTTGAACGACCCCTCGGCATCGATACCGGGCGCGAAGTCCGACACCATGCTGACGACTTTCTTGATGTTATTCTTGAGCGCCCAATCCGCCATGATGACGGTCGATTGCGGCAGCGTGAAGCTGGTGCGCACGATGTAAGGCGAGCGCTCGGTAATGATCGAGGTGCCCGCCGCCATGACGACCTCCGGGACCTTCGCCTCGGTCGCGAGCGGCGCAACCGCCAGCGCTGTCGGCGTAACGCCGAAGCCCACCAGGAAGTTGACCTTGTCATTGACGACCAGTTCCTGTGCCAGCCGCTTCGAGTTGTCAGGCACGGCGCCGTCGTCCTTGAAGATGACCTGGATCTTCTTGCCCGCGACCGTCTCGCCGTTCTGCGCCATATAGAGGCGGATCGCGGCGGCGATCTGCACGCCGGTCGATTGCTGCGGACCGGTCATCGGCAGCAGCGCGCCGATCTTCACGGTGCTTTGCGCCTGCGCGGAGGCCGCGGCGAGACTCGCCACCGCAAGGGTCAAGCCGGTGATCATGGTGTTGCGAAACATGTTTCTCTCCCTATCAGAGGTCAGGTATCAGGTATCAGGTATCAGGTATCAGATGAGATCATGGATTACTGATTCCGGATTACTGATACCTGATTACTGATACCTGATACTGATACCTGATCCCCGCTACGCGTGCGCTTCGCGGCGCGGATCGATCATCTGCTCAATCCTGCCCAGCGCGTGCATGCAGGGCAGCACCTGCGCGAGGCTTGCATTCGGCTGCCGGTTTTCCCGAATCGCGGCGATGAATTCGCGGTCCTCCAGCTCGATGCCGTCCATCGATACGTCGACGCTGGAAAGGTCGATCTGGTTTTTCTTGCCGTCGAACAGGTCGTCGTAATAGGCATTGTAGGTGCCGTTGTCGCAGATATAGCGGAAGAACGAGCCGATCGGGCCGTCATTGTTGAATGACAACGACAGCGTGAGGATCGCGCCCGACGGCACCTTCATGACGATGCCCATGTCCATGGCGATCTTGAGCTGCGGGTGGCGCGGCCCCTGCACCGCGTAGCACTCCGAGACGGTCTCGCCGGTCTGGTACTGGAACAGATCGACCGTGTGGGCTGCATGGTGCCATAGCAGATGATCCGTCCAGCTGCGCGGCTTGCCGGCCGCGTTCATGTTGGAGCGGCGGAAGAAATAGGTCTGCACGTCCATCTGCTGGATTTTGAGCTCGCCTTTCTGGATGCGCTTGTGCACCCACTGATGGCTCGGATTGAAGCGGCGCACATGCCCGGCCATCGCGACAACGCCGGTCTCCTGCTGGATTTTCACCAGCGCTTCGGAGTCCGGCACGCTGTCGGCGACCGGGATTTCGATCAGCACATGCTTGCCGGCGCGCATCACCTGCTCGCCCTGTCGGCGGTGCATCTGGGTCGGCGTGGCAAGGATAACGGCGTCGGCGCGCCGGATGCCTTCACTGAGGTCGCCACCCCAGTGCGGGATGCCGTATTTCCTGGCGACCTCGGCGGTCGCATCCTGATTGCCGCCGATCAGCGACACTACCTCGGTGTCCGGGATGCGTTTCAACGCATCCAGATGCTTCTGACCGAACGCGCCCTGCCCGGCTACGCAGATTTTCATCGCTTGCTCCTGATCGTGGCGTGCTTGGCTTCATGCGCGGCGGCGCGCTTCCCCTTGGCGGCGCTGCCCCGAACCGACGTGGCGCGCCTGCCTTTGGTTTTGCTCTCAAGGTTCTCCAGGATGATATGGCCGACAGCGGTATTGGACGCCGGCACCGTGTAGAAGCGGTAGACCTCCTTGACCTTGTCGTCGAGCGCGCCGCGCATGATGAGCCACATCACCATTTCGATGCCCTCAGCCCCGGCCTCGCGCATGAATTCCACGTGGGAGATGCGCGTCAGCTTCTTGGGGTCCCGAGCGAGGCCGTCGAGAAACGCCTTGTCGAACTTGCTGTTGATCAGCCCGGCACGCGGCCCGGAGATCTGGTGCGACATGCCGCCGGTGCCCATGACGACGACGCGCAGATCCTCCGGGTAGGACTCCACCGCCTTGCGGATAGCACGCCCCAGCATGTAGCAGCGGTGTCCGGTGGGCGGCGGATACATCACCACGTTGACCGCCAGCGGAATCACCGGGCACGGCCATTGCGGCGGCGAGCCGAACATCAGGTTGAGCGGCACCGTGAGCCCGTGGTCGACCTCCATCTTGTTGACGATAGTGAGGTCGAATTCATCGAGGATGACCGACTGCGCGATATGGGAGGCGAGTTCCGGGTGGCCCTTGACGACGGGCACCGGGCGAGGTCCCCAGCCTTCATCGGCCGGCGGAAATTCCGCCGCGCAGCCGAGCGCAAAGGTCGGAATGAGTTCGACCGAGAATGCGGAGGCATGGTCGTTGTAAATGGCGATGACCACGTCCGGCCTCGCGTTCGCCATCCATTCCTTGGATTTCTCGAACCCCGAAAACACCCGCTTCCAATAGGGCTCCTCGGTCTTCTTGAGATCGATCGCGGCGCCGATGGCTGGTACGTGCGACGACGTTACACCTGCGATGATTCTAGCCACGTTTCGATCCTGCTTTCTTGCTGCGCTTCGCAGCCGTCCGGACGGAGGGTTTGGCGCTTGCCTTGGTGGCGGGCTTCGCTGCCGCCTTGCGGCGCACGGGTTTGGCCCGGGCGACGCGCCCCGTTTTGCTGCGGTTGCCTTCGACCGAACGGCCGCCCGCCAGCATCATCTTGGCATAGTCGTCCTGGGTCGAGCCCGTCATCACGGCCGCCATGTGCTGGAAGGAATGGCCGTCGGTCGCCCCGAGCTTGGCGGTGAAATAGATATTGCCGCCAAGCTCGAGCATACGGTTGTACTCGCGCTTGAGAATGGCTTCGCGCTGCTCGGGGGTCAGCGCAAAGCGGTCCAGGTAACCGGCTTCATTGTCCTTGAAGGCCTTGCGGTTCTCCGCCTTCATCAGCGACATGCAGAACATGTTGAGGTGATAGCCCTGGCGCGAGCGATCCGCGTCAAACACGAACGTCCCGGGAATATCATCGTATTCCTTCTCTACAGCTTTTCCCTTAGCCGCCGTCATCGGCGTCCCTCCGTGGCATCCAACATGGCGCCACTAAATATCGCCTTGAGGGCGTTTGCAACGTGTCGGCGCGCCGCCCACGGTGGGCAATTTGAAGCAAGGCGGGAAATTTACTAACATGAAAACATTTTCCACTTTCACGAGATCGAAGCCATGAGCACCAAACGTGCTGCTGCTGTCGCTACCATCCGGCGGGCGCTTGGGCCGAGCTGGATGCCGGCGCCCGGCGACCCCGATGCCGCATCGGCCGCCCTCGCGATAGCGGTAGCCCTCCTGCGTGCGCTGCGGGACCGCGGCCTGTTGACCGAAGGCGAAATCGACGACCTGTTCGGCGAGGCCGCCGAACGTTTCCGCGATCCCGGCGCTCTGAACCTCCTCAACCGCGTTCGCACGGAAGTCGAATACAAGGACGAGGAATAGGGAGCTCGGCCGTAGCCTGTACGGGCAAGGGCGAACCGTTGCGGAGTGCAACTTGCGCAGCCTCTCCTGCGCCTTTGCCCACGCTACGCCCAGTACAGCCGCATCGGGTTATCGATCAGCAACGCCTTCTGCTCGGCGGCGGTGGGTGCGATTTTGGGGATGTAGTCCACCAGTACGCCGTCGTCGGGCGCCTCCTTCTTCATGTTGGGATGGGGCCAGTCGGTGCCCCACAGGACCCGGTCAGCGAACAACTCGACCAGCCTGCGGCCGAACGGCACCACGTCATCATAGGGCGGGCCGGCGAGCGTCATGCGCTCCGGGCAGGTCACCTTGCTCCAAATGTTCTTGTGCTTGTCCAGCATGCGGATGAAGCGCTGGTTTTCCGGGTCATCGACGCCCTTCGCAACCGTGGGGGTGCCCATGTGGTCGACCACTACGGTGGTGGGAAGCGCGGTGAAGAAATCCTCGAAGTCCGGCAGGTCGGGCATCTCGAAATACACCACGACGTGCCAGCCAAGCGGCGCCACCCGGGCCGCAATGCGCTCCAGCACGTCGCGCGGCGTCACGTCCACCAGGCGCCGCACGAAATTGAAGCGCACGCCGCGCACGCCCGCGCGGTCCATGGCTTTCAGCTCCGCGTCGGTGACCTCTTCGCCCACGAAGGCAACCCCCTTCGCTCGGTTGCCGGAGCTTTCGAGCGCGTCGATCATGGCGCGGTTGTCTTTGCTGTGGCAGCTCGCCTGCACGATCACGTTCTTGTCGAGGCCGAGGAAATCCCGCAACGCGAACAGCTTCTCCTTGGGGGCGTCGCACGGCGTGTATTTGCGCTCGGGCGCATAGGGAAACTTTGCCTCCGGGCCGAACACATGGCAGTGCGCGTCGACTGTGCCGGGCGGCGCCTTGAATTTCGGCTTGGACGGGTTGGGGTGAAACGGGATGTAACCTGCGCTCATTGCCACGGGGGCGTCTCCTCCTTATTGGACAAACCGCGGCGGCGGTCCAAGATCTTCAGCCTTGTTTTCGTTGAGAAATTAGCGCGGAGTTCGTTTCCACAAAATGGCCGGAAAGGCAGTCGGGAGGTATGTTCATACTAGCTCGACCGCCAGCGATACGCCCTGCCCGACCCCGACGCACATGGTGGCCAAGCCGCGCCTGCCGCCCCGTTTTTCGAGACCGTGCACGGCCGTGAGGACGAGGCGCGCACCGGACATCCCCAGCGGGTGCCCCAGCGCGATGGCGCCGCCGTGCGGGTTCACGTGACCGGCATCATCGGGCAGGCCAAGCTGGCGCAGGCAGGCCAGCGCCTGGGACGCGAATGCCTCGTTGAGTTCGATGAGATCGAAGTCACCGATCTTGAGGCCGAGCCGCTCCATCAGCTTGCGGGTCGACGGCACCGGCCCGATCCCCATGATCCGGGGCGGCACCCCCGCCGATGCCATGCCAAGCACGCGCGCCCGAGGCGTGAGGCCGTGGCGCTTAACGGCATCCTCCGAGGCCAGGATCATGGCGCAAGCGCCGTCGTTCACGCCGGAGGCGTTGCCGGCCGTCACGGTGCCGGGCGTGCGGAATGCAGCCCGGAGCTTCCCAAGCTGCTCTATTGTGGTGTCGGATCGCGGATGCTCATCTTTGTCCGCAACGACCGGGCCGGCCTTGCCGCCCGGCACTTCGACCGGAACGATCTCCGTGGCGAAATAGCCGTCCGCCATCGCCTTGCCGGCGCGCTGCTGCGAGCGCAGCGCGAACGTGTCCTGATCCTGTCGGGCGACCTGGTAGTCCGTCGCCACGTTCTCGGCGGTCTCCCCCATGGCGTCGACGCCGTATTGCGCCCTCATCAACGGATTGATGAAGCGCCACCCGATGGTGGTGTCGAACATCTCGGCGCTGCGCTGGAACGCCTCTGTGGCCTTGCCCATCACGAGCGGCGCGCGCGTCATCGACTCGACCCCGCCCGCGATCGCAAAGTCGATCTCGCCGCAGCGGATCGCCCGCGCGGCTTCGCCGACTGCATTGAGGCCGGAGGCGCACAGGCGGTTGATCGTGACGCCCGGAACGCTGTCCGGCAATCCCGCGAGCAGCAGCGCCATGCGGGCGACGTTGCGGTTGTCCTCACCGGCCTGGTTGGCACAGCCGTAAAACACATCGTCCAGGGCCGACCAGTCCGCCTTGGGGTTGCGCCGCATAAGCTCCCGGATCGGCACCGCCGCGAGGTCGTCGGTGCGGACCTTCGCGAGCACGCCGCCATAGCGGCCGATTGGCGTTCGCACGGCATCGCAGATGAAGGCGTCACGCATCGGCTTTCCTTCCACTCCCTTCCGTTACGGAGGGATTGCATATGAAAAGTCGTGGAGTCAAAAGCCAAACGGGCGTGCCGCGACGCCCCTCACCCGACAGCGACAATCACGATCTCGCGCCGCTCAATTCGTTTCGCGAAGCCACTTGTACGGAATGAATCCGTATGGTACGAACGCTGACGAGACGAGAGGAAGGATACCTTGCCACGCACCCTGACTGACAGCGGGCGGATCGAACTGCGGCTCCGCCCCGAAGACAAAGCGACGCTCACGCGCGCCGCCAGCCTCAAGCGGCTCGACCTCACGGGCTACATCCTCGGCAACGTGCTCCCGCAAGCGCAGGCCGATATTTCCGAGGCGGAGCGGCTGACGCTCTCGGAGCGCGATTCCCTGCGCGTACTCGATCTGCTCGAAAACCCGCCGGCGGCCCCCAAACGCCTGGTGCGCGCAGCGAAGGCCGGCTTCACCCTCCCGTGACCGCGCTTGTCTGGGAGGAAGCGCCGCTCGCGAAGCATCACAACCGCGCCGCGTTCGACTGCGGTGACGCCGATCTTAATCTCTATCTGCAGCGATACGCTCGCCAAAACCACGAGAGCGGCGGCGCCAAATGCTTCGTCGCCGCACCAGCCGGCACGCCCGCGCGCGTTCTCGGTTTCTACACGCTCAGTCCGGCATCGATCGATTATAACCGCACGCCCGCGCTGGTGAAAAAGGGTCTCGCCCGCTACGACGTACCCATGTTCCGTCTCGGACGCTTGGCCGTCGACAAGACTGTTCAAGGTCGCGGCCTGGGCGGGGCACTGCTGTTGCGCGCGGCCGATCGCTGCATCCGCGTCGCCACAGAAGTGGGCGGCGTCGCCCTGCTCATCGACGCCAAGAACGGTCAGGCCGCGCAATGGTATGCGGGCTATGGCGCCCTGGCGCTGCTCGACGCGCCACTGTCCCTCGTGCTGCCGCTGGCCGTCGCGGCAGATGCGCTCAGGCGCGGCAGGTGAGCGAAAGACATTCTGCGCCTGATTCTCTGCACTAAAAATCGGCTACGAACTCGAAGCTACTCCCTCGCCGCCTCCGCGTCGTGTCTCAAGCCAGCTCCCCATGTGCTCGCTCGGTGCGTGCGTGAAGCTCGCGCAGTACTGCGAGCTCGTCCGCAGAAGGGGCGGGCGTTGTCGCGACCTCGGCCGCGTATTTCACCTTCCAGCCGGTGCTGGCGTCGATCTGCTCCCGGGTTACGCCCGGGTGCATCGACGCCACGGCCATCTCTTTGGTCAGCGGATCCGGCTCGAACACGCAAAGGTCCGTGATGAGCCGGGTTGGTCCCTTGGTGGTCACCCCAAGGCGGGCCCGATGGTCGCCGCCTTCGCCGTGGCCGAGCGAGGTGACGAAATCGAGCTTCTCGACGAACCCGCGCTTACTGTGCGTCATGATGATGAAGATCTCTCCGCACGAGATGGCGATCTCGGGGGCGCCGCCGCCGCCCGGCAGCCGCACCTTGGGCTTGTCGTAGGGACCCACCACCGTGGTGTTGAGATTGGCATAGCGGTCGATCTGGGCGCCGCCCAGGAAGCCGACCGTGATGCGGCCGCCCTGCAGCCAGTACCGGAACATTTCCGGCACCGACACCGTGGTGAGCGCGGTGTCGCATAGCTCGCCGTCGCCGATCGACAGCGGCAGGATGGCGGGCTTGGTGGCGATGGTGCCGGACTCGTAGATCAGGGTGATGCCCGGCGCATGGGTGAGGCGCGCGAGGTTGCAGGCGGCCGACGGCATGCCGATGCCGACGAAGCACACGTCGCTCGACTTGAGGGCGCGCGCAGCCGCGACCGTCATCATCTCGGTCGGGGTGAAACCCTGGCTCATGCGGCACCCGCCATGGCAAGGCTGAGCCGCTTGCGCTGCTCTGCGAAGACTTCAGGTCCCTTATCGAGCACGTTGGACTTCATCCAGGACAGAAAACTGTCGCGCTCGCGCGAAATCTCGTCCCATTTCTTGTAATAGGCGTTGTCGCGCTTGTAGTAGCCGTGCGCGTATGACGGATGGGCGCCGCCGGGCACCACCGCGATCGCGCTCACGGTCCAGGACGGCAGGATCACGGTATTGGGGCTGCGGGCGCCGAAATCCTCGACGACCTCCTCAACTGTCGCGATCGCGCGTTTGGCCGCCAGCACGGCTTGTTTCTGGACCCCGACAATGCCTTCCAGCAGCACGTTTCCGGCACGGTCGGCGCGCAGCGCATGGATGATCGCCACGTCAGGGCGGATCGCCGGCACCGTCGCGAGCTTCTCCCCGGTATACGGACAGATGACCGTGCGGATGCTGGGATTCACCCTGGGAAGATCGACCCCGATATAGCCGCGAAACACCGCAAATGGCAGGCCGGCCGCGCCCGCCTCATAGGCGTTCGCCATGGCGGCATGGGAGTGTTCTTCGTAAGCGAGCGGCTGCGGCCAGCCGTTCTCGATGGCATCGCGCATGCGGTGCAGCGACCCGACTCCAGGGTTGCCGCACCACGAGAACACGGCTTTGTCGGCACAACCCATGCCGATGAGTTGATCGTAGATCAGGTCGGGCGTCATGCGGATGAGCGTGAGATGCCGCCGGCGCTGACGGATCACCTCGTGTCCGGCCGCATGCGGAATGAGATGGGTGAACCCTTCCATCGCCACCGCGTCGCCGTCGCGAACGTTCGCCTCCACGGCGGCGGCAAGAGACATGAACTGGGACATCGACGCACTTCCAGACCCGAATGGTCGCGGTTATTTACGGGCCAGAATGGCGCGGGTCAAATGGCAGCGGCTTGACCCCACCGGGCGCAGGTGCGAATGGACGTCATCCTATCGGGATGCCATTTGCCGATGTCCAACAACGAGCACGGGACTCCAAACGAGCTTCCCACCTCCCTCCACTTCGACCAGCGCGGTGCCGTCGGCATGCTGCGCCTGTCGCGCCCGCACAAGCGCAACGCGCTCGATGACGTCACCATCCAGGGAATCGAGAACTTCTTTGCGGCCGTGCCGGCCGACATCAAAGCCGTCGTCATCCATGGCGAGGGTGAGCATTTCTGCGCCGGGCTCGATCTCTCCGAGTTGAGCGACCGCGGCATCGCGGCCGGGATCGCGCACTCGCGCGCATGGCATCGCGCCTTCGAACACATCGAGTTCGGCCGCGTGCCGGTTGTCGCGGCACTCCATGGCGCTGTGGTGGGGGGCGGCCTTGAGCTCGCTGCCGCGTGTCACATCCGGGTGGCGGAGCGCTCGGCCTACTACGCACTGCCGGAAGGCAGCCGCGGCATTTTCCTGGGCGGCGGCGGATCCGTGCGCCTGCCGCGGCTGATCGGCACCGCCCGCGTCATGGATATGATGCTGACCGGGCGCACCTACGGGGCGGATGAAGGCGCTGCGCTCGGATTTTCGCAGTACGTGGTCGAACCGGGCGCCGGGCTTGCAACCGCAATTGAGCTCGCAGAGCGCATCGCCGGCAATGCTCCGATGACCAACTTCGCCGCCATGCACGTCCTGCCCCACAACGCCGAGCAGGACCGCGTGAGCGGCCTGCTCATGGAATCGCTGATGTCGGCGATCGCCCAGGGCGATCCAGAGGCAAAGCGCCGGCTGCGCGATTTCCTGGAAAAGCGCGCGCCCAGGACGCTGAAGCGCTAGCGCGCTGAGCTTTGGCGCCGCCGCGGTTGATTGTCTGGCTGAATTCATAGAGCATGCCGCGGGATGTAGGGGCGACCTTGTGGTCGCCCCGTTTCCACCGGACACGGTGCAAACCGGGCGATCGCAAGAGGCGACCGCTAGGGTCGCCCCTACAACAAATTGGCCAGTCTACCGGGAACGAAGACTTAAGCATCGGAGGAAAGCATCATGTGGCATGGAAGAGCGGTGGCCGTCGCGCTGGGCGTCGCGGTTGCTGGGGCGTTCGCCCTGTCGGCCGAGAAGAGCTACACGCAGAGTGTTTACGGCCCTAACGAAGCGCCGAATCCTTACAAGTTCGATTACGGCTGGGCCAAGCTCCCCGACGGCCGAAAATGGGGCGCGGCGGTCGGCGTCGCCATCGATCGCGACGGCAAGAGCGTCTGGGTGTTCGACCGCTGCCAGACCGCGGACGATTGCTCGAAATCGACGGTTGATCCGATCATGAAGTTCGATGCAACAGGCAAGATGGTGAAAAGCTTCGGCGGCGGCATGTTCAATTACCCACACGGGCTGCACATCGACCCCGACAACAATGTCTGGGTGACGGACGGCCGCGCCCTGAATAACGGCAAGGGCCACACCGTCATGAAATTCAATCAGGACGGCAAGCTCCTGATGACCTTGGGCAAGCCCGGTGTTGCGGGCGCCACCACCGACACCTTCAACGCGCCCTCCGACGTCCTGGTCGCTCCCAACGGCGATATCTTCGTCGCCGACGGGCATGGCGGGAACACGAACAATCGCATCGTGAAGTTCACCAAGGACGGCAAGTACATCAAGGAGTGGGGCAAGAAGGGCACAGGTCCCGGCGAGTTTGACGTGCCGCATCGCCTGGCAATGGATTCAGCCGGCCGGCTCCTCGTTGCCGATCGCTCGAACAACCGCATCCAGATATTCGATCAGGACGGCAAGTATCTCCTGGAGTGGAAGCAGTTCGGCAGCCCGAGCGGCCTGTTCGTCGACAAGAACGACATTCTCTACGTGGCCGACAATTCTCCCGACGAGCGCAATCCGCCGTACAAGTCGGGCATCCGGATCGGCAGCGTCAAGGACGGCGTCGTCAAGGCCTTCATTCTGGAGTCCGTCGAAGTGAATGGCCTCGAAGCTGTCGCGGTCGACGATGCCGGCAACATCTACGGCGGCTACACCAACACGCTGAATTTCCGCCGCTGGGTGCCGAAGCGGGTGGCGCAGCGTTAGTCGAGTTACGCGCCCTGGAGGGCGGATCAGCGAAGCGTAATCCGCCGTTCTTGCGAACGCGGCGGGTTACGCCTTCAGCTAATCCGCCCTCCACTCGCGAATAGGTGTATCGCCCCGGCGCGTCACCTGAGGGATCCACGGCGGAATACGCTTCGCTATTCCGCCCTACACGCTGCACCCTCAGTTCGCCGTCAGCGCCTTGAGGCCCGAGTCATAGACGCCGTCCATCGTGCGCTTGGATTCGGCATCGCTCGCGCCTTTGGCATCATACTTGCCGACCCAGGTCACCGCCGAGCCGGCGCCGTCGGCAGCGACGCTGATCGTCGACGTGTAGTTGGCGACCGGCAGGGGTCCGCTGACGATTGAATACGTATAGGAGCGGGCAGCCGGGTCCATCTTGACCAGCGCTTCGACGACTGTTCCGCCCCCTTTCAGTGACAGGGTGCGTGTCTTGCCGTCCGCGGACAGCTCGCATTTTTCGATGGCCGGATGCCATTTGGCTATTCCACAAAAATCGCCGATCTTCGCCCAAAGGGCATCGGCCGAGAGTTTCGAAACGGCCTTGGCGCTCGACTCAAGCGCGTCGGCCGTGAGTCCCGACAGCATCAGCGCCGCGAACGACGCAGCGAAAGTTGCGATCTTCATCGAGAGTCTCCTCGTTCTGTCCCTGTTGATCGGGCCCAAGCACCGCAAGGTGGCCTGGACACGCCCACCTGACAAGGTTGGAAGCGCTGCTATGGCCCGAAGTGACTGCCTCGCCTTTCCGGACGCGCCATGGCTTGCGCACCCCCGCGATGCCCGCGTAGGAAGGCAACGTTGTTTCTACCATACCTGGACTGATCCCGAATGAATCCCAACGGACACGCGGCGCTGGTGACCGGCGGCGGCTCCGGCCTTGGCCGCGCCACGGCCGAACGGCTTGCCGCCCTCGGTGCCAAAGTTGCGATACTCGACGTCAACGCTGACGCTGCACGCGCCGTCGCGGCCAAAATTGGCGGCATGGGCATCACGTGCGACGTGACGAGCCCCGAGGCAACCGCGGCGGCCGTCACGGAGGCGCGTGCCCGGCATGGGGCGGCACGCATCCTGATCAACTGCGCCGGTATCGGCCCAGCACAGCGCATTGTCGGTCGTGACGGGCCGCAGCCGCTCGATGCCTTCGCCAAGGTCATCGGCATCAACCTGATCGGCACCTTCAACGCCATGCGGCTCGCCGCCGCCGACATGCAGACGCTTGCCCCGCTTGAAGACGGGGAACGCGGCGTCATCGTATCGACCGCATCGGTGGCCGCCTATGACGGACAGATCGGCCAAGCTGCCTATGCGGCCTCCAAAGGCGGCGTGGTATCGCTGACATTGCCGGCGGCCCGCGAGTTCGCGCAATTCGGTATCCGCGTGATGGCCATAGCACCGGGACTGTTCAGCACCCCGATGGTGGCGGCCTTGCCGCAGCCCGTGCAGGACTCGCTCGCAGTGTCGATTCCGTTTCCAAAGATGCTCGGCAAGCCCGAGCAATATGCCGACCTCGTTCACCACATCATCGAAAACCGCTATCTCAATGGCGAAGTGATCAGGCTCGACGGCGCCATCCGGATGGCGCCGCGGTAGGACTTCCGATGCTCGTCAACCGCCATCAGGTCACGATCGAATGGGGTCACTGCGATCCCGCCGGGATCGTGTATTTTCCCAACTACTTCAGCTATTTCGATGCAAGCACCAACGCTCTGTTTCTGCGCGCCCTGAGCCTCAACAAATATGAGATCCGGAAGAAATACGACATTGTCGGCATTCCGGCGGTGGACGTCGGGGCCCGCTTTATCGTTCCGTCCGTTTTCGGGGATGTGGTAACGATCGAGTCGACCATCGTGGAAATAAAGCGCTCAAGCTTTCGCATGCAGCATCGGCTGTTGAGGGGCGAAACTCTCGCGGTCGAAGGCCATGAGACCCGGGTGTGGGTTGGCCGCGATCCTGTTGACCCTGACAAACTCAAGAGCAAGCCGATACCTCAGGATGTGCTCGTCCAGCTCAAAGGCTGAAAGATTCCGCACGTCTGCGGGGATTTACAACAGCGGCCGATTCGGGCTCAAATCGAGCGCAAAATCGCGCCGAAAGCGGCACCAACCCGCACATGTTCAGCAAGGGGGAATCCGATGCGCCCGTGGCAACATGTCGTTCGCAGAACGCTTCTTGAGCCTGCGGTTGTCGGGACTGCGGCGCTCGCCACAGTCACGGGTTTGGCGTCGGTTGCCAGCCTGGTATCGCCGGCCGTGGCTCAGAACCGCGACAGGGTCTTCGAACTCAAGCTGTCGCACTGGGTGCCGCCCAACCATCCCCTGCAGAAGGCACTGGAGGACTGGGGCGCAGCGGTCGAGAAGGCGTCCGGCGGGACGCTCAAATACAAGGTGTTTTCGGCCCAGCAGCTCGGCAAGGCGTTCGACCACTACGACATGGCGCGCGACGGCATCGCGGACCTCACCTACGTCAATCCCGGCTACCAGCCCGGACGCTTCCCCATCATCGCGGCGGGCGAGCTTCCGTTCCTGATGTCGGACGCCAAAGGCGGCTCCGAGGCGCTCGATGCGTGGTACCGCAAATACGCGGCCCGCGAGATGAAAGACGTGAAGTTCTGCCTCGCCTTCATCCACGACCCGGGCTCGTTCCATTCCAACAAGAAGATCCTGGTTCCCGCCGACATCAAAGGCCTGAAGGTGCGGCCCGCGCACGCCACCATGGGCACCTTCGTGAGCCTGCTCGGCGGCACCAACGTGCAATCGAGCGCACCCGAGGTGCGCGACATCCTGGAAAAGGGCGTTGCCGACTCGGTGACATTCCCGTGGGGCTCGCTGGTGCTATTCGGCATCGACAAGGTGACCAAGTTCCATATGGACGTGCCGCTCTACGTCACCACGTTCGCGTTCGTGTTTAACAAGGACAAATACGCCCAGATGTCGCCGACCCAGAAGAAGGCGATCGACGACAATTGCACGACGGATTTTGCCGCCAAAGTCGGCGGACCGTGGGGCGAATTCGAGCATGAGGGCATCGCCAAGGTCAAAGCCGAGCCCGGGCACGACGTCTATGCGCTCTCCCCCGATCAGCTTGCGCAATGGAAGAAGGCTGCCGAGCCGCTGGAGAAGACGTGGGCCGACAACGTGCGCAAGGTCGGCGTCGATCCGGTCGTTGCCATGAAGGAGCTCAAGGACCAGCTCGCGAAGTATAATGCGAGCTATTGAGGCGAAGCTGACTCGCGGGTCCCGTCGGGTGGGCAAAATCGCTGCTCAGGCCTTCGAGCTGTCGCAATGGGCGAGCGCGATTTTGCCCACGCTGTCCAGCCGATGAGGTCGGACCGCGTGGGCAAAGTCGCGCGAGGCCGTATGCCATGTCGTCGGCTGCGGCAGGCGACTTTGCCCACCCTACCCTAAGGCCCGAAAGGTCGTAGTCATGCGCAACCGCATGGACCGCTTCATCGACGCGATCGAGTGGGTGGCGGCCATTTTCGTGGGGATCGTCGCAGCCGATATCTTTCTCTCGGTCCTGCTGCGCTATTTCTTCAGCACGTCCATTCCGGACAGCTACAATTTCGGCCAGCTGCTGCTCGGCATTTTGATCTTCTGGGGCATTGCGGCAACGAGCTATCGCGGCGGCCACATCACGGTCGATCTCGTCTGGGCGAATGTCGGGCCGCGCCCGCAGCGCGTCATCGACGTGTTCGCCACCCTGGTGCTGCTGTTCGTGGTGACGGTGCAGACCTACACGCTGCTCGACAAGGTGATCGCCACCCGCGAAGACAACATTCTCACTGTAGATCTCCACCTGCCGACCTGGCCGTTCTTCGCCGTCGCCTGGGCGGGCGACGTTTCGGCCGTGGTGCTGATCGCCATCCGCACCTGGCGGCTCATCTTCCACCCGGAAGATTTGCGAGCCGGCGAAGCGCCCGCGAAGGCGGTGGAATGATGAGTCCCGACGCGGTCGCCGTCACGGGCTTCATCGTGCTGTTCGCGCTGATGCTGCTGCGGGTGCCGGTCGGCATGGCGATGGGCCTCGTGGGCGT
>Ga0209060_10001720_pt1 | contig 22739 bp, 18 predicted proteins | sample Coa_R1_8_FD_187155 | JGI IMG/M metagenome (GOLD analysis project Ga0209060, IMG submission 187155) | Surface soil microbial communities from Centralia Pennsylvania, which are recovering from an underground coalmine fire - Coalmine... | ecosystem: Environmental > Terrestrial > Soil >...
AGCGCAGATTCCATCAGGGCCCGAGGGTGACGACCCTCAACTTCGAGGCCGGATATATGCTCGCAGTCTTTTCCAAGGACTGTCGTCAGGCTCAGTCTTGCAAACCGGGCAGGGTCCATATATGCCCCCTTTTTCCGCCCGCTAGGTGACCTCAGGATAAGCGGTCACCGGTTGGTTAGCAAGATACGCCTGAGCAAACTATTTCGGAACCAGCTCGTGTTCAGACATTCATCGCGCAGTCGCCCATTAAAGCTTTCGATGAATGCGTTCTGAACAGGCTTTCCTGGCTCGATGTGGTCAAGTTCGATGCGACGATCGATTCCCCACGAAAGAAAGTGGCGGCTGGTCAGTTCCGTGCCGTTGTCCATGCGCAGTCGTTGTGGTCCGCCGCGCTCGGCGATCACCGCGTCCAGCGCGCGAGTCACACGCCTACTCGGCAGACAGGTGTCTACTTCCAGGGCCAGACATTCGCGGGTGAAAGTGTCCATCACCGTCAGGACACGCATCATCCGTCCGTTGGCCAGGCGGTCGTGAACGAAATCCAGCGACCATTGTTGGTTCGGAGCCGTGGCGACGTAAGCGGGTTGGCCCACCCGCACCAGACGCTTGCGTTTTCTACGCTTCACGCTCAGGCCAGCGGCCCGATAAACGCGAAACAGGCGTTTATGGTTCACCGTTTCGCCTTGTCGATCGAGCAAGACGCCCAGGCGCCGGTATCCGTAGCGCGGCTGATCTTCGGCCAGTTTGCGCAGTTGTTCCTTCAGCTTGTGGTCCTTTTCTTTGTCTGGCCGGTATCGATAGCTCGACCGGGCAATATGCGCCAGCTCGCAGGCTTTGCGCTGGGTCGCGGCCAACGTCTCGATCAGATACGCCGCGTCCGCGCGTCTCTCTACGAGCTCAGTCCGTTTTTTATTAGAAGGGCTTTCAGCATTTCTTTGTCGAGCGCAAGCTCGGCCACCAGTTTCTTCAGCCGGCCGTTCTCGTCTTCCAGGTGGCGTAGCTTGCTCGCTTCGTTCGGCTCCAAACCGCCGAACTTCGCCTTCCAGGAATAGATCGTGTGGGTGCTCACGCCGACCTCCCGCGCCATTTCCGCCGCCGTCCGGCCCGCCTCAAGCTGCTTCACTACGCCCACGATCTGCTCATCCCTCAGCTTTCTCCTCTGCGCCATCACTTCTCCCTTTCTTCGTCCGAATTAGTATTTCATCTCGGGCGAATCCGGGGGATCAGGTCAAGGAGAACCGCAACGGGATTAGGTAGCATCGGGAAGCCTCGCGTACCACAAACTAAAGATGCGCCGAAACCCGACCCGTCAACCACTCTCGGCAACGCTGAAATTCTTGACTGTTTCCGGGCTCTGACTGGTGCTGCCACAACCAGAAGGAATTGGTGCGCCTAAGTCATGGACTGCCTTTCAATCAGAGGATCGGCGGCGTTTCACAGGATGCAGCGTCCAAGGCATGAACATCGCCAGCTTCCTCCGAGTGGCGCGTTACTGGCTTTGAGCTCCAGCGAATCCGCCGTTACATGTACGGATTGGCGACTGTTCGACCGAATGGATCACTTCCTGATAGCCCGACGATCCAGGAGGTATCCGCCAACCCCCTAGCGACACCTGATCAGAGCGTTGCGGCCGTTCGCGCCAATTCTGATGTTCCAAGCGCTACGCCTGAGGCAAGGCAGGCGTGAGACCATGGCGGCGCATGATCTCGACCATCTTTACTCGGTCCAGCGGACCACCAGCCGACGCGTTGATCACGTCAGCAGACTCGCGGAAAAACTGCGGACCGATTGCGGCTGGCGTGATCAAGCAGAGCGCCTTCACGTCCCGGCTGCCATGATTATCGAAGCGGTGAACGGCGCCGCGCGGAATGCAGAGCGCCTGGCCAGGCCCAAGGTCGATTTGCAGTCCGTCAACCGTCCAGGTCAACACTCCATCGATGCCGTAAATTGTCTCCTCATAATGGTCGTGGCTGTGGGCTGGACCTGGAAGGCGTTGCGTAGCCGGGACCGTGAGCTCAAATGCCGCGATGCTGCCGGCTGAGTTGTCACCAATAAGCAAAAAGCGCACCGCGAGTGGCCCGATCTGAATGGTTTCGTCGGAAGGATTAACGCGGAGACCAGGGGCTTGCTGTGTCATGTAGATTTCTCCTTTGGCAAGCGACGTTGACTATGCGATGATAGTAAACAGAGTTTACTTAGATGTCAAGCCCCGCTTCGAAAAAGAGCCCGCCCGTCAAAACCCGCGATTTACTTATCGGCGCACTGCTGCGTGTTCCGGCTCAGGCGATCCATCGCCGCATCATCAAAGATCTCAATGCGGCGGGCTTTGAAGAGCTAAGCATGCCGCATATCGCGGTCCTTCAGTTTCCTGGTCCGGACGGGTTTCGCCCGACGACTCTCGCCGACCGCGCTGGCACGAGCAAGCAGGCTATGAACCGGCTCCTCGGGAGCCTGGAAGAATCCGGGTATCTCGTCCGGTCCGACGCCGCGGATGAGGGTCGTGCGCGGGTTGTCCGCTTTACGAAGCGCGGGCACGCCGCATACTCCAAAATCCATGACATACTCCGCGACATCGAACACGAATGGAGCGCAGAGCTCGGATCTAAGGATTTCGCTCAGCTCAAAGAACTCTTGGCTCGGGTGTGGGACAGCCCTTTGATTCGCTAGCCGCCCCTTCCATTCACTGGCAGAACCGAGGAGTCCTGATGACACGCCAACCGTAAGTCGGATCTCTGCACGTCAACTTGGCCGGAAAACAGGCTCCTAAGGAACTATGTGTCGGACTGTTCGGATATCGGGCTTGGAACGAGCTGAAACCCGAGTGATGCAGCGTGCTTGCGGAGCCGAGTCTCGGCGCGTTGTTTTGCCTGCTCATCCAACCGGAAGAAGAGAGTTTCGCTATAAGGTTCTTTGGTACTCAGCACGTGGTACAGAACTCGGGCAATTTTGTGGGCGGTTGCGGTGATCGCTTGGGCGGTTCCCAGCCTGGCGCGGATACGGCGGAAAAATTCGCCGAAGAATCCTTTGGCACGGCACAGAGAGCATGGCTTGTTCTTCCGTCGCCGCTAGGAATGACTTGCATCAGACGGCGGATCTCGTGGTCCAGGTCGGCGATCAATTTCTGGTAATACCGATAGCTGTCCAGGGATTGCTTCAAGGTGAACAGATGCTCCGGTCGGTAATTACCTTCCAGCGCCTGCGCCACTTTCTCGCGTGGCATCTCTCAAACCAGGACCCGTCTTCACCTGTTTCCAGCCTGTTAATCCCCTGTTCTTACATCGGTCGGAAGCTCAGTAATACAGTGCTTACGATGAATTTGCTCTGATTTTGATCTGTTTGCCATGACTTCGGGCAGGGCGCACCTCTTTTCCTTTAGCCGGGCCTGCAAAGACGGGGACGGTCGAAAGCGCAATCAACACCACCGATGCGAAAATATGTCGTCTCATACTCCCTCGTGTTATCACTGGAACTGGTAATGATTCCCACCAGTCACTAAATTGTTGGAAACGATCACGGCACCAGCCGGCTCATGCTCAGAAACGTAACCGATTTCTGAGACTCGGTCCTTGCAAATGGTGAGTAGAAATATCGCAGCGTTGCCGTCACTTTAGTCTGGCTCCCGGCAGGTATGGCGAACGAAAAGGATTCCGTTCGCTTTTCGTCAGGGGCCAACCTGGTGTCCTCCAAAAGTTTTGCGGCACTGATGAATGCCAAATGTTCCTGCTCGATGGGCTTTCCCGTTCCGTCGGCCACTTGTCGCCTGTAAATGCGGTGCTCTTGGAAGTGCTTTCCTGCGTAGGAATCAGCCTCGACGTCCAGAATCAACTGGCGGAGTGGGGAGCCGGTGGGTACGTAGTGGCCTGCAGCACGGTTCGTGACCAGCACCTGGACGCGGACTTGGTCACCATCCCGGGAAGCTGAAAGCTGAGCGGAGATGGTTTTGGTCAGCTGTTCAAGCGAATGGCTGCCGGGCATCTGGTGCAGGTTGACTGCGACATTGGATTGCATAACTCGCGGGTCCACAACATCGCCGGCGGTCCGATACATATGGCAGGACTGGCACGCTCTTCCATCCTTCGCATATTGGCTTTTTTTCCATTCGGAATACGTCGTCAGCACAGCAAAGCCCAGGGTGTTGCGGTATTCATGACAGGGCGCGCAGATGGCTGCCGAGGTGTGAACTGCCGAATAGGCCGTGCCGTGGATCATAGCGGGGGCATCCTTGATCGGGCCATGCTTTACCTGCGAGAATTCGACCACGGCTCGGGGATTGCCTCCCCCCAGGGACACGTCTTTGACGGAATGGCAGTAATCACAGGTAATGCCCTCCCAACTCACCTTCTGGTGAAGCGAGAGATCGTCTTTATCTACGGCGACCGGGGCATGACATTTTAGGCAAGTGCGCCGGGCCGGAGCTCCAAAACCAGTTTCCGCCACCTCAAGGGCATCCTGAAAGAGCCGGCTCTCCATGGCGTGCGCATGGGCTGAGAGTTTCCACGCCTCTAAAATAGCTTGATGGCAACGGCCGCAAAACTCCGCGCTGGTTGGCGATTCCAGGGTTGCCGGCGGACTCATGACCAGAAGGAACAGTGGCGTTAGAAGCATTTCTCACCTCTCCGCAATTGACGAGGTCTTGGTGCTACCGCCCTCGATGGAGCGAATTGCCAGGCGGAGGCCAAGTAAAGTGAGGGCTATGACGATCAGAGACACCGACAGGCCGAGTCTCCGGAATCTCCGCTCCTCGAGAGCGCCCACTCCCGCCTGATACGTCTCAGCGGCAATGGCCAGACCTTCCTTGACTGGCTTCTGGACGGCGGCGGCTCGAAATGCATGGACCGCCACAGCCGCCTTCACCAGATTTTCCCGGCCTTCACGCTGCCGCAGCAGCGCCTCGGAAACTTCCATACCGGATTGCTGTGCCGTAGCCAGGATCTCGTCCGACCGGGCAAGCGCCTTTTCCAGGCTGGTAATCTGCCGTGACATTTCCGCTGCCGCCATCCCTCCGGCGGACGCAGCATCATGGCACTGGCTGCAAACCGCCGTAGGGCCGGCCAGCATGGCTACGCTTGGCGGCCGGATCTCATGGTTGCTGTGGCAGACAACGCATCCCGCTGCTCCCATCGCAGCGAACACGGGTTCGTGCGGGCTCTTCTTGTACAGGTCTTCCATCATCACGTGGCAGGTGCCGCACACCGCAGCCACCGAGCCCACACCCGGTGGTTGCGCGCCGTGGTTGCCATGGCAAGAAGCGCAACTCGGCGCCGAAAGGTCGCCGCGCTCTGCCAGAGCCTGCCAGTGAACACTCTTGCGGTAGCTCGCAAACTGGTCGGTGGTCAGTTTGTACCCAGCCATATGGGCCTTGTCGGCGTGGCAGCGCGCGCACGTTTCGGGCAAACGTAAAGGGTGCACGGGAGAGAGCGGATTCTTTACATCGCGAATATCATGTACGCTGTGGCAGTCAATGCAGGTGGCCACTTTCAGGTCGCCGGATGCAAGGCGTTTCCCGTGCACGCTCGTTTTGTATTGCGCCAATTGATCTACTCGCTGGCGCGGCTTGTACTTCTCCATGAACCTGGCGTCGCTATGGCAATGCGCGCACCGGTCCGGCACCGCCGTGCGTGGGATTTTCCCAACGAAGCCGTGCGCTTTGCTCATGGCCGCTTCGGGGTCGGTTTCGCTGCGATTTCCCCCATGACAATCCGCGCAGCTCAACCCAAAGCGCGCGTGAACATCGTTGGCGAACGACTTTGCCGGTGCCTGCAAGCTGCCTTCCAGCACGGAATGACAATCGATGCAGGAATCCGCAGCCGCAAGGGGGATTCCTATCGAAAACACCATCAGAGTGAGCTTCATCGCCAATACCCCAGTGCAGAAAACGATGCCAGGTAGGCAAGCAGTGCGACTCCTGCCCCCGTTACCCAGCGGGTTCGTTCGTGTCCTTGACGATCCGTAGCCCAGAACGGCAATGCAACCCACCATACTGCCAGAAGGCCGAAGCCGAGCAACCCGACCAGTTCGCCCTCGAACACCCATATGTGGCTGGGAATGAGCTTCAGCGTGAAGAAGGGCGCGAGAAAATACCATTCCGGCCGGATACCGGCGGGTGCGGGGGCAAAGGGGTCAGCCTTGACTCCCAATTCCCAAGGCAGTACGGCTGCCAGGAATCCCAAAGTTCCAAGAGCGGCATACCACGCCATCAGCTCACGGAGGAAAAAATTAGGGAAGAAGGGCATCTGTGGAACGGGCTGGCCTTTACGCCCGTAGTCATCCACCGCCCATTGGGGCGAACTCATCCCGTGCTTCTGCACGAGCGCCAGGTGCGCCAGCAGCAGGAGCGTGGTGGCACCCGGCAGGACGGCCACATGAAATCCGAAGAATCGCGTCAGCGTGGCGCCGCCCACGTCATTGCCGCCGCGAAGAAAGCGTGCCAGATTGCGCCCCACCACCGGAACCGCAGCCGCCATATCGGTTCCGACCTTGGTGGCGAAGTACGAAACGGTATTCCACGGCAGCAGATACCCGCTAAAGCCGAATGCCAGTGCCAGTCCGAGCAAGCCAATTCCGCTAAACCACGTCAGTTCTCTCGGCCGGCGAAAAGCGCGCAGGAAAACTACGCTGAACATGTGGATGAACGCAGAAAAAATCATCAGGTTCGCCGACCAACTGTGAATCGATCGAATCAGCCAACCGAACTGAACGCGCGTCATGATGAACTGCACGCTCTCGTAGGCTTCCGCGGCCGACGGCCGGTAATAGAGCAGCAGCAGGGTGCCGGTCAAAACCTGGATGACGAATAGAAAAAGGGTGACGCCGCCGAAGTAGTACCACAGCGTGCCGGCGTGTACCGGCACGGTCTTGTGCGCCAGGAACGCCCGAATGGATCTGAGCCCGATTCTCTCTTCGAACCATCCCGGCGTCGGCGATGGCTCAGGAGTGGATGCCATATTTCGCCTTTTAGGCTCTCCGGGAAATCACAATTTCGTCTCCGCGCACATGCACGGAGTAGGGCTCCAGCGGGTGCGGCGGGGGACCTGAGACCACCTGCCCGTTTAAGTTATAAAGCCCGTTATGACACGCGCACCAGATCTGACGGCTGGACTCCTGAAATTGCACGGTGCAGTTCAGATGCGTGCAGACCGCCGAAAAGGCCCGCCACTCGGTTTCAGCCGTGCGGACCAGTAATACCGGAAGACTTCCAAACTTCACAATCTTGCCGGTGTTCGGTTTCAAGTCCTGGACCCTACCCGCACTGACTTCATTCACGGAAGCCTCCGGAACCTCCGGCGGATTCATGAATTTAAATGCAGGATAGAGGAAGGAAGCCAGCGATGCCGAAAAGCCCCCACCGAGGAGCCAGCGAATCAGATTACGGCGTCGCGCCTCCATATTTGCGCGCACAGAATGCACGGCTGGTGCCAAACGATTGAACGCATTGGCCGTAGAGTCGTCTTGCGCATAGCACCCGATGCCAGTGTATTCTCACCCCCGCAAGGGGCAATTCACCCGAGTTTATTGCGTTTTTCGGCGCACCAGGGTGAGTTTATCTAAGCCCCGCTGGTCAGCTGGCGAATGGGATTACCGTAGCGTTCTTGGCGGCAAGCAGAAGATCCGATACCCCTTTGCCCGGCACTAACGCTGGAAAAAACAGGTCAAGATCAGGGCAATTCATGCCCAAGCGTCGCATTACTTAGCTTCCGAGCGATGTAGAAACAGGTGATTAACAGACGGAAACAGGTGAAGACGCGGAACTGAATCGTTTTGAGAGATTCCGACACGGTCGGATTCGCGGGCGGTACTCCTCTTGGTCGCCTCCTGCAACCAGGAGGGCGATCTCCGGGGCGTGTTTTAACAATTGCTGAATATTCTGCTGGGCAGACTTGATGCGTGATGCTACTTTAGGGTGCGAGCGAAAGATATCTGAAGCGGTGCCGGGTTTCCGGCGCTCCAGGGCCTCGAGCCTTTCAAAGAAGTTCACAAACGCCGTTGGATCATATCCTGTTCATGCGTTCCCTGGCAAATTACACCATCCTAGTCGAATTCACCCATGTACAAGCGCCTGCACAGAATCTGGTGAACAAGACTTGTTGTCAGCTTGCGACCCGGTAAGGTCACGCCTTCGGCCCGACATCCGACGACCAGTGACTCGAGAGAGTATTCGCCCGTTTCGAAACGTTTGTACAATTCCTGAATGGTGGGAGCGCTGTTGGGACCGCGGATGATAGTGCGCCTGTTGTTTGTGCCCTCGTAGTTTAGGTATCCCGGAGGAGCATAGCTGGGGTAGACGCCGGTACGCGCTTTCTCTAGCATCCCCTTCCGAGTCTCCTCGGCGAGGTTAAGCACGTAGTTGCGGGCCATTAGAACGGCGAATCCATGCATCAACCGGTCCGAAGAGCGGGAATCCGGCGCTATAACGCGGGCTTCCTTAACCAAGTGGATCGTGGTCCCGAGGTCATCCAGAGCAGGCCAATCGCGGAGGTTCCGATACAGCCGGTCAGTTTTTTCCGTAAGTACCGTTCGGCAGGAGGAACGGTTTTTCTTCAGATGTTCCAACCTGGTCGTGATTTGTCTTCGACCGGAGCGCTTAGCCGTCTCAACATCCACGAATTCTGCGGCAACCACCAAATTGCGCTGCTGAGCGTAGTTTGGATAGAGGCCGGCAACCTCAGGTGGCGCGGCGGCCGGCTGCGTTACGAAGAGGCGTCGAAGAGCATGCTTTCCGATTTCGTCCGCCTTATCGATGCCAAGTCGGTTTTGCGCTTTGCTGAGAGATGGGGTGTCCTTAGGCTTGCGGGGAAAAAGATAGCCGTGCCGGGTACTGCGTCGCTCGCCAGTGGTAGGGAGCCAATAAAGGCTCGCTTTATTACGCGAGTCGCGCACGCGCAGTACGGAATATCGCGGCCGCGCTGAAATAAGAAAAGTTGGGAGACCTGAACGATTGGAAACAGTTCGGCTTTTTTGTTCTCCCAGGCAAATACGGCGCAAAGCACGAAGAGCTGCTCAAAGAATCGATTGCACGCCATAAGTTCGGGCTCGGATTTACCATCGTCGGCGCGGAATTAAACGATGGATATATTGCGGAAGCTCGCAGCGCGATCGCGTGGGAACTCGACTGTTGGCTGGGTTCTTGGAAAAGAAGTGATCGCGCCGCCCCCTCGGACTTTTCATTGCAGTGGAATGAGAAGCAACAACGTTGGGAGCTTCAAATCGATTACCATGGGCTGCTGATTGCCGCGATTTCACTTCAGCTTGCCCTGGTTGTTGCTGATGCCGATAGCCTCTATTGCTGTTCGGGGTGTGCAATTCCGTATATTCGTTCTCGGGCAAAAAGGCGACCAAAGCGAGGATGCGCAAACTTTTGCGAAAAGTGCAACGCGGGGGGAACTGCGCAACGGATGGCAGTGCGGAGGTACCGCAACAGAATGTCCAAGTCAGGCCACATTACCTAGTTGCGGGACCCAGGCGCTGCGGACCTCTTGGTTCCAGCAGGATCTTCGGATTACAAATTGCGCCCAGTCCTCCTGGTGTCCTGCTGCAACCAGGAGGGCCCGGGGGTGCATTCGTGATTTTGTTGTTCTGCGTTTTACCACTCGAGCCGCAATCCGAACTGGATGATGCGCGGATCGTTGCTCTGCTGGCTCAGGTCCTGCAGGCCCGTTGTGGCGTTGGGAGCGAGGTCGATCGGATGATTGAAGAAATTGAAGAAGTCGGTCGTAAACCGCAGCTTCATCCGCTCGACGATGTCGAAGTACTTGACGACTGTGAAATCCTCGTTCCAGCGGCCCGGGCCGAGGAAGAAGTTACGGGCGTTCCAGTTGACGTTGTCGAAGATTGTGGTGGAGCGCACGGTGCCGTCGGCAAGCTTGAATGGGAGCTTGTTGTTGAAGTCGGGCCCGATCGGCCTGAGAACGCGCTGGGAGCGGTCGACGGCAACAAGCTGTTCCAGCTTGGCCAGGTCCACGCCGGTGGCGGACGCCGGGTTGAAATCCCCACGGAAGTACAGCCGCTGGTGGCGGCCGAAAATATCCATGGTAAGCCGCTGATCGCCGCTGAGAGTGGGATCGCCGAACAGGTAGTCATTGGCGGTCACGTACGACCAGTTGCCGCTCTGCCACGTGCCGATGAACGATACCTGCCATCCGCCTGCGAACAGATTGGCTGCGCGCGACAGGTTATTGCCAAACCTCTTTCCCTTGCCGAACGGCAGCTCATAGATGCCGTTCCATCGGATGCGATGGGGCGGTACTTCGCTGGAGTTGGCATAGCCGAGGCGGAGCCTTTGGCTATCGGTCAGGTTCGGATTCCCGAGGAGCTCACCATTAGGCGGGACCGCAAAGCCGGTGCTGCCGGTGGAATTCATGCTGCTGGGTCCGTAGGAGAACCCGCCGGTGTCGTTGGTGGTCATGGCATGGGTGTAGACGTAAAACGCCTGGAAGCCCAAGCCGCTGCCAAACCGGCGTTCGATCTGGATTTGTGCGGAGTGCGAGTTGGAATAACCGTTGTGCTCGATAGGAGCCTGGCAACAGCCACTGGTCCAGTTGGGATTGAGGCGGCGTGCATCCTGGCCCATGGCGCTGGAATCAGCGGCGCTGCCGGATTGCGCCTGATAATTCCACTCGGAGATCGGGTCATTCCAGCGCCATCGCTGCTCCAGATTGCTGCCGTGGTTGCCGACGTAGGTCAGCCGCATGGCGGTATTTTTCATGACCTCGCGCTCGACGCTGACAGTCCACTCCTGCATCCGGTCGTCGGACCAGTGATGGATGTCAAACGGCATCATGGCCTGGCTGGTGGGCGGAATCGTCGATGCCGTGACCGTGGCCACGCCGATATAGTCAGAGGGCGCCGGCGCGCGGGACAGCGCATAAAACGGAACGGTGCCGTTATTGTTAGTCAGGTCGTTGACGAAACTCAGATTGAGCGGCGGGTTGGTGCGCGAACTGGAGAGAATTTGAGCCAGCGGCATGGGCCAGTAGTACATTCCATACCCGGCACGAAGCACCCACTTGTCGGTGACCCGGTAGGCGGCGGAAAGGCGCGGGCTGAAATCGCGCCAATTGCCTGGCACGAGCGCACCGGGGAAGTGGGCTGAGTCGGCCGTGACCCAGGTGAGTCCCCGGGCTTTCCAGGCGTCCAGTACGGCCGCGGGGACTCCCGGCATGCTCTCCATGGTGGCGTTATGCGGCGTGATCACCTGCATCTTGCCAAGATAGTTATTGATGTCGAGGTTGACCAGGCGGTTGTACTTCTCCGAGTAGGGCGTCCAGGCATCCCAGCGCAGCCCCACGCCGATGGTCAGTTTGGGACTGAGCTTCCACGTGTCGTTCACGTACAGCCCGAATTCCTTCTGCCGGAAGTAAAAATAGCCGCGGTTGAACTGATCGGAAAGCGCGGTCGGGAGTCCGAGCAGGACGCTGCCAAAGCCGGAGCCGGTGAAGTTCACGGGGCCGCCAGCCGACGGATCGTAGAGCTGGGTCCAATCGGAATAGAACGAGTGAGAGCCCTGGGCCTGCTGCAACTCGCGCACATTGTTCAACTCCTGGCGGCCTTTGAAGCCAAATTGCAGGGTGTGCTTGTCCTTGATCCAGGTGACGTTGTCTTCCACCTGATAGGCCGTCAGGTTTTGATCCTGGCGGTTGTCGGCGTCCCAACAATACCCGAGCAGGTTGTCGCTCATACAGATGGTGGGCCAACCGGTCACTCCGAACGGGTTGGGGAGCCCCAGCTTATTGGCCCAGTTGGTCTGGTCGGCCAGCGTTCCAACGTGTGTGCGAGAGCGGTGTGCGGAGAGCTGCAACTCATTCAGGAAGGTCGGCGAGAAGACGTGGTTCCATCGCGCAAACATCGAATACACACCAGTGCTCTGCAAGCCGGTTCCGCCTTCGTTGGTGCTGCCCGGAACCGGATATCCGTAACGTCCGCCCAGGAGCTGATAATCGAACACCGAACGTGTGAAACGCCCGCTGAGTGTGTCTTTCTCGGAGAAATTCTGGTCGCCCTTGAGAGTGAGCGTGTTGGAGTCATTGTTCCTGGGATAGAAAGTCGAAAAGTTTGATCCGAGCCAGGGGTTAACCGAGGCGAATGCGCCCATGGGCGTGGGCGTGACGGTCTCCATGGTTTTGGCGAACTGGCTGATGCGAGTTGTTGGGATGATGTTCCCGGCAAACGGTGTTCGCGTTCCATCGGCCTTGGTGGTCAAAGGATCGTAGAGTGTGATCTTGTCCCCGTTGGCGTCGGTGATGTTGCTCAGATCGCCACCCCACATGGCCGCAGTAGGAACGCTGGTTTCGGCGTACACGCTTTGCCGTTGCTTGAGGGCTTCCCAGTCAACGAACCAGAAGGTCTTGTTCTTGCCGTTGTAGAGTTTGGGCACCCACACCGGCCCGCCAGCCCATCCGCCATACTCGTTGCGGATCAGTTTCGCCGGCACGAACTTATGCGTGACGGGGTCGACCTGCAAATCCTGCCGCTGCCGGGCGCGCAAGCCACCGGCGTTATTGCGCGCGGTCTCGAATATGGCGCCGTGAATTTCGTTGGTTCCACTGCGAGTGACGAGGGCGACCGTCGCCGGCCTCGAGTACTGCGCACCGGAACCGGCAGTCTCGATACGAAACTCCTGCACCGTGTCCAAGCCGGGTTGAGTGCGCGAAATGCCGCCGCCATAGCGGTCTACGTAGGAAATCCCGTCCAATAGCATTTCGGTCGCGCCGACCTTCATGCCATTCACGCGCGGGTTGGCGCCCGCTTGGCCAATGGGACCGGTAGATGTGTCTTCGACGCCCGGTGTCAACTGGAACAAGTTGGAAATGAAGCGTCCGTTTAACGGCAACTGGTGGATCCTCAGAGCATCCTTCACATCGCTCACCTGGGCGCCTTCGGTGGTGACGATCGGGGCCGCCCCGGTAACTTCCACAGCCGCCTGAAGGCTGCCAAGTTCCATGGTGGTGTCCACCACCACGGTCTGGCCGGCCTGCAACTCGAGGGTCCCTTCCCAGCGCTTGAAGCCCTCAGCTTCGACAGCCAGCCTGTATGGTCCGATGGAGACTGCGCCGAAATAGTAGATGCCGGCGTCATTGCTCTGACTGTCGCGCGCCACCCCGGTGTCGGTGTTGGTCAGGGTGACCTTTGCATTTGGAATAACAGCGCTCGTGGAATCCTGCACGGTACCCCGAACCACGCCGAGGCCGGTTTGCCCAGTCAGGGGGAGAGGCAGAAGGGAGAGCCAGATTGCGAGTACGCACACGAAGAGCGCATAGACACAGCGGGAACGCATATGTACCCCTCCTCGCGCGGCTTGGCACGACGAGCCGCGCGTATACTATATAGATTTTAAGACTAAAATATCCTTAACTATGCTGGATTGTCAATAATGTTTTTGACTAAATGGCGCGGGCTTCGCGTCTTCCTGGTTGTTTTCGTGGTCTGTCGTGGTCTGTCGCTGTTGTCAGCCGAAGTGAAGATTCTACCAACACTCTACCTCCCTAAGTCCAAATCTACCGAGATACCGAATCAATAGCCATACTCCCGTTCCTGAATAGTGAGACACCGAAACCGAGGACTTCCGCAACTGGATCGCACAGGAGATGGTAAACGTTTCCAACGGCACGAGTTCGTTGCACGGAGTCCCTGCTGATCACATTTCGACTGTGGACATCAACGCAGCCGACGTTCAAGCGCGATGTGGGTTGACGTCCTCCGGCATGCAGGAGGACTTGGCGTAATTTGAATCGATAATTCCTTCGTCGGGATCCCACCGGATAAATTCGAGAGACGCGGGATGTTCCCATCCGCCTCTCTACCATTCAACTAGTTCTACTCGCCTGTTCTTAGCCCGCCCGTCTTCGGTCTGGTTGGCTGTCACTGGCGCGGTGCTGGCGTACGTTTACATCGGAGGGCAACAGCGCTTCCCGCGCAGCCTCCGAGACCGGACAGACCGCGAGACGACCGCCAGGCGGACTCCCGCCGTGGTCCCAATCCACAGCGAGGTGAACCGTGTGCGACCGGTAGACTCCACCCTGGCCGGAGCTGTCGGACACGCTTCGGGCGGCGGGGATCCAGCCTCGATTCGGAACGGTTTGGCGGTTCGGTATCCGTTCGCAAGGTCAACCAGTGCTGCGGTCAGCCAGCTTGGCTAGCCGAAAGATCTCGTGGGTTCATTGCGCGTTAAGAACGTCGCCTCCCAGGGCTGGCGTAGACTAGGCTGAACAGCAGTTTCCAGTTCCGGGAACGGCTTGTGCAAACCGCACGCCCTATGTGGCAAAGAAGTAACGTGTCAGATGAAAAAAGATCGGTGCGGAGAAGGCCACTGAGTCCATCCGGTCTAATACTCCACCGTGTCCGGCGATGAGTTGACCCCAATCTTTCACTCCCCGATCGCGCTTGATCGCCGACATTACCAGCCCGCCCAGGAATCCCATCACCGTTATTACGAGCGCCATGCCCGCTGCCTGCCACGGACGGAAGGGCGTGATCCGCCAAAGCGCTGCGCCCACCGCTGTGGCGCATGCCATGCCTCCGACAAGCCCTTCGAGAGTCTTGGAAGGTGAAATGGCCGGGGCCACCGGATGACGCCCGAGGAGTTTCCCGAAGATGTACTGGAAGATGTCGCTCAACTGCACGATGATTAACAAGAAAGCAATCAACAGAGCATTGTGATTGCGATATCCAGGGATATCGAGCATGATGAGAGACGGAACGTACGAGAGGCAATAAACGCAGATCATCAAACCCCATTGGGTCTCCGAGGTTCGTGCAAGAAAGTTCTTTGGATCCGCAAACAGCACCGCGGCTACGGGAAGAATTAGAAAGCCATAAACGGGAATCAATACGACGAACAAGCCGTACCAGCCTAGCCAGATCAAACCGTACTGCATAGGTAGAGCGACAAAGAAGGTCAGCAAAAGCGCGCCGTAGTCTGCGCCGCGAGTGGCGGTGAGCGTGAGAAACTCTCTTAGAGCCGCAACCGACACGATTGCAAACAGCACAATCACAGCATGCTGCCCCGCGAGAACGGCACCACCGACCAGCAAAACCATGATCCACCAAGCTTTGATCCGTGTAGTCAGGTTGTCCAGAACTGGTTTGGCGGTTTCGCTCTGAAAGCACAGTCGAAGAACCGTGGCCACCAAACTGGCCAAGCACAGCGCACCTAGCAGACAGGCGAAAATGACGAGGCACTGACCTCTTACGCTCATTGGTTCGAAAGCTCCACTACCGCTTGCCGGATCCGCGCAAGGAACGACTCCCTGGTCTCGTCCGGCCGCAAAAAGGTTGGCGTCCCGAAAGTCACGGAACAAAGCAAGGGAACGGGAACCAGCGCCCCTTTCGGCATCACGCGGTAAGCATTCGCCATCCAAACGGGTACCAACTCCACGTGCGGGCGCGCTTTCGCCAAATGAAAGATGCCGCACTTGAACGATTGGATTTCCTCGCCGGAGCCGCGTGTTCCTTCAGGGAAAAGAATCAGCGACTCTCCATGATCGAGCGCTTCGATCATAGGCTCAATTGGATTCGCGGTTCTCGCGGCACCTCCACGATCGACGAGAACCCCGCGGAAGACCTGATGAATCATGTACTGTCGCACGGTCCCATGATTCCAGTAGTCGCTTGCCGCCACTGGCCGGGTCTTCATCCGAAGATGGGGCGGCAACGCCGAGCACAAGAGTACGAAATCCATGTGGCTCGTGTGATTAGCGAAGTAAATCCGTGGTTCGTCGGCCGGTTCGCATCCCATCCAGCGGGCGTGTGTGCCCGTCAGAAAACGAGCTCCGGCAACTGCCAATTGCGCTACTGCTGGTTCGATCATATGTCACCTCGTCTGCAGCACCAATCGTCCAGCCGTGCCCGATGTGCTGGGCCCAGCGCAATCTGCGGCCGCCGGGCGGCGATCTGTGAGATCGCTCCTTCCACGGAGCTGGAACGGCCGCTGGCCACCAACCAGGCGGCTACCGCTGCGGCACTGCGAGAATAGCCAAGGGCGCAACATACAAGAGTCGGCCGCTCTGACTCCTGGATCGCCTTTACTGCTGCTTCCAACTGTTCGACGGTGGGCGGCAACAGATCCAGCATCGGCACAGCACGGTAGCTCAATCCTGCTGTTGCCACGGGTAACTCAGCATTCAAGTCGACGAAGGATCGAAAGCGTCGCGCCAGCAGTTCTGTCTCGCCATGCACCCGTCCCAACCAGACACTGTCTGCAATCTCATTTGCCGCGCCGGCATTCCACGTCCACAATCGTGTGTTGAGCCATGCCACAACGAGGTAAGGAGCGAGCAGGCCCAAAACTGCGGGAGGCATCGCACCATTTGCTTTCTGAAAACGATCAGGCCGACCGATGAAATAGACTGCTCCCACAACCGCGAGTGATCCCGCCGGCCAGAGCAACCACCAAGCTGCACCACCCACCCATACTGCCGATCCAACCAGCGCGGCGCTAACGGCGAGATAAACCGCGCCGATCCTGAGTCTCTGCGAATCGCGAACGATTCCAAGTTGGCCGGTGGCCGGATTACTCGGAAATAATGCCAGGCAGAATAGGCCGACCCAGATTCCGGTAGGCAGATCAATGAAATGATGCTGATATGTGGTTAGCGTTGACATTCCTGTCAGGATCAACCAACCACGCATTACCCAGAGCAGTCCACCGCTAAGGTGTTGCGCATATTTTGCCCACAGAATCGTCGTCAAACATAGATGCAATGAGGGTGCCTGATTAAACGGCTGGTCAAAGCTTGCTAACGCGTCGAACATCCAGCCAAATACGCCGGCTGGATGGGGTCGCGCAAATGTAAAGCGCAACGGAAACAGTAGAAATGCTAAGACCGATATAATTTGTGCGGTCGCAAGCCGTTTTACGTGAGTATGCAACTCCTTCTGCGTCCGGCAAATGAGCAACGAAGCTGCATACAAGAGGTCGGTCGACCAATAGGGAATGATCGTCCAGGCCAGGAATGGAATACGGTGCTCCCAATCGAAAACGAGTGCTGGTACGTGTTCACGCTGGCTCGTGACCCAGTTCGCAAACCCGTAACTCAAGAAAAAGAAGACTGCCAGTACTGCGGTCCATAGCACTGCTTCCGCCCACGGCCGGGTTTCTTCGAAGCCCGCGATCTCCGCTCTAGCGTAGGCAGCCATCAAGCCTCCACGCGTTGCGCCAAGGAAACCGTGAAGATGCCCCATTCATCCGTCAACTGCTCCACTTTTTGGAACCCGGCCGCCTCGACTAATTGATCCAGCTCCGCTTGCGTCCGCCGCCTCATGATCCACGGCTGGCCGCCGCGGTGGCTCGATAGCGTTCGCGCGATCATTTCTAATTGCGGGTGCCATGGCTGGCCGGTGTAGAGCAGAAATCCGCCCGGCTCGATCGCCTCTGCCAGCCCCGCAAGCGAAGCGCACACAAGTGCGTTTTCCGGAAACAATTCGTAAAGACCGGAAACCAGGCCCAGTGTGGGCCTCGGCATTATCTGCGTGAGAGAATCGCGATCGAACGCATCGCCTCGCTCGAACCGAACGAAATCCTGTAGACGTCGCTGCTGGATTTCCAGGTGGCCTCGGCGCACATTCTCCTGACTGAAATCGCGTAGTAGAACGTAGTCCGCACCCACGCCATCTTCCAATGCTTCGAAAATGTATCGCCCGTGTCCAGCGGCAATGTCCACAATTCGAATCCGTTGCCCGTTCGCCTTCAGCATTGCAGTGGCCTGCAACAGGAGTTGTGCGAGATTCTGTTTGCGAACCCGGATACCGCGCCAGCCAATCGAATTGAGGTAGAACCAATCGATCAGCTTGCCAACGGGTGTTATCCCGGACGCGTGGTTCCGGTAGACGTAGTCTAGAGAGGCACCCGAATCAAAACCCGTTTCAAGGGCCAACCGGATACCGTCCGAGAGCCGCCCCCCGGTGTTCATTGACAGCTTCGCAAGAGCATACCGCCAGGCTCTTGGTGAGACCCGGGGCAGAGGCTGCGTCAGCGCGTCGAATTCTTCTTTCGTGTAGCCAGCTTTGTCGGATTGACACAATGATCCAGGATGTTGCGGTTGCGCGAACATTCTTACAATAAAGTCCCGCGCTTTCTCGATTGCCAGGTGCCTGTCCTTCTCCCCTAGCGTGTCGTGATAGAAGCCTTCAAATATGTGCTGTTCTTTGATCGTGGAGCCCAGCAGTTCGAAAAACTCCTGTTGGGGCTTGCGGCGCACCACAAAATCCGCACCTGAAATCAGAAGCTGCGTCGGCGTTTGAATGGCCTGAGCGTCCGCGATCACGCGATCGGCAGTGCTGTATAGGGCTAGCAGGATATTCACGGGGATCGGTCGTCGAATCAGCGGGTCCGCTTCATAGGAGGCGATCCGCTCCGCGTCATGCGTTAGAGCCTGCGGCTTCACGTAGGAATTCACATGAAAGTTACCGAGCGCTCGATGAACCAGATTGAGCACGATTCGAGCCATTGGCACATAGAGCTTCACTTTGAATGCCGGTGTGGCCAGGACCATGCAGCGAATCTTGGGAGCGTAGTCGTGCACCCAGGTCGCAACCAGCACTCCGCCGACGCTTTGCCCCACAACGGCAATGTTCTGCATAGGAATTCCGTATGTGCTCGAAACGTGATGAACGAAGCAATCCACATCCTTCACGAGAGTTCCCAGAGTGGCGCTCGACTCGCTGCCGTCGACGGATCTACCATGCCCTCGCGCATCCCACGCGAACATCGCCATCTGCGGCAGATCCAACTCGTCAACGATGTGTTGCAGCCGCCCCGAGTGCTCATGCCCCCTGTGAAAGAAAATCACAGCCTGTCTAGTGCGACCGTATGGAGCCGGCCAGTAACGATAAAACAATTGCTTCCCGTCCGAGGTCTTGAAGAAGTGCTCTTCCGCAAGGCGCGTTGTGATTACCTAAACCATTGATTCCTCCCGCATTTGCTTCAGCAATTCCATTTCGAACCCGATTCACCACCGTGACGCTCAACAGCAAAACTAATAGAGGCGCAAAGAGCAGCGCAGCCCAGGGCGCAATGCCCCATCCCACGCCGCGCCACGCTGCCAGAGTTCCAAAAACCAAGGCTCGGTCGCTCTTGCCCATCGGGCCGTCGTAGCGTCTGCTGGCGCCGGCCATGACCGCAACCACACCCGCCATCTCGGAGATCACGGCCAGGACGACGGCAGCGACCATCCATCGCAAGTCGAATTCAGGCCAGAAGGCAAACGGCGCATACAGACCGACATCTGAGATCACATCCCCCAGCTCGTTTAGATAAGCCCCCACCGCTGACTTCTGTCCGAACTCCCGAGCCAGCATTCCATCAAGAGCGTTCAACGCCATGCGAACAAACAGCAAAACCGGTAATAGCAGCAGCACGGCATGAGACCCCGTCTGCCAGACCAGTAAGATCCCGTATCCAACCGACACTACGCAGGCCAGCAAGGTCACCTCGTTGGCGGTGATCCCAAGGTTCGCTAGAGTCCGGGCCAGAGGCCGCAGCAACCCCTGAAATGCGGGTTTTAATGAGTAGACCGTCGGGGTTGTCATCATTGGTTTTCAGCCGAATAGTAGAATGAACCTGAGCAAAGGTGCGCTTCGAAAATTCTGACAAACCTCTGACAAAGTTCTCTGCTTGCGATGCCTAAGTCAGAAAAGCACTTATACGAATTCGGTCCATACCGGATTGATACTGTGGAACGCCTATTACAGCGGGGCGACGAGACCATTCCGCTCACGCCGAAGGCTGCCGATACCCTGCTGGCACTTGTAGCCACCCCCGGTCGAATCCTCGAAAAGGACGAACTCATAAAGATCGTCTGGCCGGATACCTTTGTCGAAGAGGGCGCCTTGGCCCGTAACATCTCGGCGCTCAGGAAGGCTCTTGGGGATGACGCCGAAAGTTCACAGTACGTAGAGACCATCCCCAAACGGGGGTACCGGTTCATCGCAACCGTGAAGGACGTCGCCTCCAGCTCCCCGCCCCAACCGGTCGATCCTGTGAAAACACGGCACAGACGTCTGCCTCGGGTAGCCTGGGTCCTCGCAGGCGTCCTACTGATTCTGGCTGCCGTTTTGGCCTATCCCACCCTCAGTCGCCGCTTTTATCGCCCGCCCAATATCTCGTCACTGGCGGTTTTGCCGCTTAACAATATGTCGAACGATCCCGCGCAGGAATACTTCGCCGATGGCATGACCGAAGAGCTGATCAACTCGCTGGCGAAGATCGAGGCCCTTCGCGTGATTTCGCGGACTTCGGCGATGACGTACAAAGGCGTAAAGAATAAATCCTTACCTCAGATCGCACGGGAATTGAAGGTAGACGGCATCGTGGAAGGCTCCGTAATCCAATCGAACAATCGTGTCCGGATTACCGTGCGCCTTTTTGAAGGCAAAACGGAACGGCAGCTTTGGGCCCAAAGCTACGAGCGCGATCTGCGGGATGTGCTCGCGTTACGAAGCGATGTGGCTAGCGCCATCGCGCGCGAGATCCAAGTGAAACTGACGCCGAGGGAACAGCAACGGCTGGCGCAGTCGCGCCCAGTCAACCCGCTCGCGTATCTCGCATACTCGTATGGCCGGTATTGCTGGAACAAACGTACGCCGGAGGATTTCCAGCGGGCACTCGACTATTTTCAGCGCGCCATCAATCTGGATTCCAGCTACGCACCAGCCTACGCGGGAATGGCCGATGCGTATGCTTTGCTTGGCTCGATCGGCGTCGACGCTTACCCACCAAACGACGTCATGCCCAAGGCAAAGGAAGCTGCTCTTAAAGCGGTCAGCCTCGACGACGGTCTCGCGGAGGGGCACACCTCTCTCGGCTATGTAAGACTTTCCTACGACTGGGACTTGGCCGCAGCCGAAAGTGAGTTCAAACGCGCCATCGACCTCAATCCGGGCTACGCGACCGCACATCACTGGCATGCCCATTATTTCCTCGCAAGGGCGCAAACCGAACAGGCCCTCGTCGAGATCAAACGGGCCCAGCGCCTGGACCCTCTGTCGTTTAGCATCAACGTTGGACTGGGCTGGTGCCTCTATCAGGCGCGGCGCTATGACGATGCCATCGCGCAATATCGTTCGACGCTGGAAATCGATCCCGACTTTTCATTGGCGCACTGCACGCTGGGAATGGCCCTCACACAGAAGCAACTCTACGATAACGCATTGACGGAATTCAACAAGGCCTTGACTCTTCATGGAAGCCGTTCGTTCGCTTTAGCAAACATTGCCCGAACCTACGCCCTTGCGGGCAAGCAAGGGGAAGCTAAGAAAGTGCTTCGAGACTTGGAGAACTCCGCCAAGCAAGAATACGTTCCAGCTATGTACATCGCTGCAATCTATGCCGCGCTGGGTCAGGGAGACCGCAGCCTCCGATGGATCCAGAAGGCTTACGAGGAACGATCCGACTACATGATCTACCTGAAGACGGAACCCTCAGTCGACGCGTTCCGGTCAAACCCAAGGTTTCAGGGTTTGTTGAAACTTATAGCAGGCGAGTCCGCCCGCCGCGCTGCACCGCAGCAATGAGCCTTCGGAGAGTCATCTGTCAATTTCATACGACGTCGTTCAAGGGTTCAGGCCTTGGACGGATTTTGCGACGCCCTACGTGCTGGCGTATGTTTACATCGGAGGGCAACAGCGCTTCCCGCGCAGCCTCCGAGACCGGACAGACCGCGAGACGACCGCCAGGCGGACTCCCGCCGTGGTCCCAATCCACAGCGAGGTGAACCGTGTGCGACCGGCAGATCTCCACCCTGGCCGCAGCTGTCGGACACGCTTCGGGCGGCGGGGATCCAGCCTCGATTCGGAACGGTTTGGCGGTTCGGTATCCGTTCACAAGGTCAGCCAGTGCTGGGGTCAGCCAGTTTGGCTAGCCGAAAGATCTCGTGGGTTCATTGCGCGTTAAGAACGTCGCCTCCCAGGGCTGGCGTAGACTAGGCTGAACAGCAGTGATGAGGATCAACCTGTTCGGCAACCTGCGCATCAGCAACTCGGGGCAGCCGGTCACTTCTGTAAACACAAACCGTATCCAATCATTGCTTGCCTATCTGATCCTCCATGGGGATATCCCACAACCGCGAGAACGGCTGGCTTTTGTGCTGTGGCCTGGATCCACTGAATCGCAGGCCCGTACGAATCTACGGCAGCTTCTGCACCATCTGAAACGCGCCCTGCCCGCCGAATGTAATTCGCTGGTGACCGACCATTACTCGGTTCGATGGCGGCAGGACGCCTCAAGTGAAATCGATGTTGTCGATTTCCAGGCAGCTATCGCGGACGCGGCTTCTGCGCGAATGCTGAACGATCGGCCCCGGGAGATCCGATCGCTCACCGCCGCTGCCCAACTTTATGAAGACGACCTCCTGCCCGCTCTTTATGATGACTGGCTGGCGCCTTTCCGTGGAGAGTACCGGCAGCGGGTTTGCGAGACGCTTCGACGGCTCGCCACGCTATTCGAGGAGCAAGCCGAATTCGCGAACGCGATTCGGTTTGCCGAACGCCTAGTCGCGCTCGATCCTCTCGGCGAGGCTGACCATCAGTTGCTGATGCGGCTGCACACGGCCAATCACGACAGGGCGAGTGCGCTCCGAGCTTACCACCGATGCATGCGCGTGTTGCGGCGAGAAATGGGTATTGATCCCGGGCCGGCAACGGTGGATCTGTTTGAGCGAATCCTAAAGGCTAAGCCGGAGCCCGAGGCTTCCCACGAGACGAATTCCGGATTTCCTGTGAAGGGCGTCTCAACACCGCAGAGAGTTCGC
>Ga0209060_10001725_pt1 | contig 22681 bp, 19 predicted proteins | sample Coa_R1_8_FD_187155 | JGI IMG/M metagenome (GOLD analysis project Ga0209060, IMG submission 187155) | Surface soil microbial communities from Centralia Pennsylvania, which are recovering from an underground coalmine fire - Coalmine... | ecosystem: Environmental > Terrestrial > Soil >...
GCATAGGAGCCGCTCGCGGAATTGGCATTCCCGTTTACATTGGCGTAGAGAGCATTGGCGCCACTCGCCGTGTTGCTGCCGCCGGAGAGGTTGTTGTAGAGGGCATTGACGCCGTTGGCTACGTTAGCGCCGCCGGTGGTGTTTTTGTTAAGCGCTTGATACCCGTTTGCGACATTGTTTGCCCCCACCGTATTGGAGAAAAGGGCATCTGCGCCATAAGCCGTATTGAAGTTGCCTGTGGTGTTGTGAGAGAGTGTGTCGGAACCCGTGGAGATGTTGTAGCCTCCCGTGGTGTTGGCGAAGAGCGCATTCACGCCGATGGCAATGTTGCCGTTGCCTGTGGTGTTGAAAAAAAGGGACTGGAAACCGATTGCCACGTTGTTGGACCCGGTAGTGTTCAAGTAGAGTGCTGCGCTGCCATTGGCTGTGTTGTAGTTACCAATGGTGTTGGAGGCGAGAGCCTGGGCTCCATTTGCCGTATTGTTGTTCCCTGTGGAGTTGTATAAGAGCGCGGTGTACCCGTTCGCTGTATTATTATAGCCATTGGTGTTGAAGAAGAGGGCCTCGGCTCCGTTTGCGGTGTTGAAAGATCCGGTGGTATTGGTATAGAGCGCGGTATACCCGTTTGCCGCATTGCCCTGCCCTATAGTATTGAAGTAGAGCGCCGCGTAACCGATCGCGGAATTGTAGTCTCCTGTGGTATCGGAGAAGAGGGTATCCATCCCGTCTGCAGTATTGTAGCTGCCTGTAGTGATGGAGTGGAGGGCATTCGTGCCCGTTGCTGTATTATTCGTCTGCGCCTGGGAAATCTGGGATAGAAGTGCCATGGCTGTTGCGAGTGAGGCAAAGACGAAGCGATGCGAAAGCGGTTTTCCTGAACAACAGGGCATGCGAATATCCTTCCTGGGGAAAGTCTCACAGAAGACTGACTGACCGTCAGATTTTGAGATAGGAGAACAAGACCGTTTCGGCTCTTGCGTTGGTAAAATGTAAACACTAACAAACATTTCCCCGCAGGAGAAGCATGAAATGGTCTTGTGCTTCCTATGATATCTTATCCCATTTGCGGGCATAGAATGAACTCGGTGCACAAAGCACTTCGTTAGGTGGACATCCAGGAGCCGCCTGTGACCGGGATCGTGACGCCGGTGAGATAGTTTGCGGCGGAAGAGGCGAGAAAAACGGCGACCCCGGCCACATCTTCTACGGTGGCGATCCGCCCGAGCGGGATCTGGGCGAGGATCTCCGCAGCCATTGTGTCCATTCCTGGGCGGGCCATCGCCGTCTCGACGAAGCCGGGCGCAATACAGTAGGAGAGGATACCCGACTGCGCCTCAGCGCGCGCCAGGCAGCGGGTAAGGTTCACCATGCCCGCCTTGCTGACGGCGTAGGCGGGCGCTGTGGTCTCGGCGCGGAAGGCGGAGCGAGAGGCGATGTTGATGATCTTGCCTCCTCCCTGCGCCTTCATGATCGGAAGCACGCAGTAGGTCGCGTTCACGGCGCTGAGCAGGTTGGTATCCAGCACATGCTTCCAACCCGCCTGCCAATCCGCATAGTCCGGGGTATCAAAGGGGGTGTACTCGAAAATGCCCGCGTTATTCACCAGGACATCCAGGCCGTCGAATGTTGCTGCGACGGAGTGGATCATCCTACGAACCGCCTCCGGATCGGAGAGGTCGGCCTGAACGAGCCGATGCCCCTCTCCCGGCATTCCGTTCAGCGTCTCCTGGGCAGCGTGGGTATGGGAGTGGTAGTGGATGGCAACCCGCATACCCTGTTGCGCATAGGCTCGGGCAATGGCGCCGCCGATCCCGCCGGAGGCGCCGGTTACCAGCGCCGTGCGTCCTCGCAGATCTTCCATAGCTCTCCTTCGTCTGATAAGATGGTCTGCTGAGATTCCCCATCCGGAGCGAAAATTCCTATGGAAGCGAAATGTCGGCGGAAACTACCTCTGAGCGCCTTGCAGTTTGCCTGCTTCATAGGGCAAGACGAGAACCCTGCCATCGGAAGCGTGCCGGATCGTTAAGGTCTTCAGGGGCGACATGCCTGCAGTGTCCTCCCCCAGGGCATGCAGGAACTCGGAGATGGTCAGATCCGTCGTGGGCATGCGGTTCACTGCAATCACCTCATCTCCCTTTTGTATTCCCACGCGCGCCGCTTCGGAATTGGGCTGGACTTCGAGGACACGGGCATTCTGGCCTTTATCCTGGGAGAGCAGCATGCCCAGTTCGCAGCGCACCACCGTGTGAAAGCGACTGCGAGGTTTCAGGCGGACGGTGTGATGTTGCCCCTCCGGGCTCTCCAATTCCAGGAGGGTTTCGGCGCCTTCATACCCGTTGAATTTCAGCTCGACCTCCATGGCGTTCATGCTCTTCGCAGGCTCGCCATCGATGGCGAGGATCCGGTCCCCGACCCGAACCCCACTCCGCTTCGCCGCCGTGTCCTCGACTCCCACGACGGTAAACACGCCGTTGTGCTCTTCCAGGGTGCCAACATGACCGGAGAGGCGGCTTCGGTAGCCGGGACGGGGTTCCAGGATCAGCGCGCCGTGGAAGGGGTCCAGGGTCACCAGGAACCGTGTCAAGACATTCAAGCCGAGCAATCCGTGGTTCTGGTCGGGGCGGAGGCCGAGTTCCACCAATTCGGTAGACAGGTTGCCAAGCGGCAACTCGCCGAGCAGCAGGGTCGAAACGGGCTGGCCCCCGTCCATATTTTGAAACCAGGTGCTTCCGGTCGCCAGAGCCGCGACATTGGCGCCGACCGTGGCAGGGAGGGAACTGGTATCGCTTCCTGTATCCAAAATAAACGTAGTGATCGGGGCGCCGGGCAGGGCGAGCACGACAGCAGAGCGATCCCGCGTGATCTCCTTGAAGAGGGGCAGGGTCGTGGACGGACCCGCCGGTGCGGGAAGCGGAGCGCCTTTGGAGAAGAGGGTGAGGGTTCTCTGGGCGAAATCGAAGCGAGAGGCCATCTTCTGGAAGAGGGAGCCCCCGATCACGCCTGCAACATGCGGGCCAGGATACGCCTCCAGCGGCGGGATGTCCGCCATAAGAAGCTGATCCGCATGAAAGGTGAGCGTTGGCCTATTGGGCGCCGCCACGAACTCCAGATCGCAGGGAGGAAGCACGGACGCCACGGATTTGCCGGAGCGGGAGGGGATCGTAGCTCCGGTAGGTTTGAGGTCGAGCTGCCGGGCGGCCCAGGGAAAGATCAGGATACTATCGGCGCCTGTATCCACGAGAAAGAGCAATGGGGCGGATTGATCGATGCGGACCTGCACCGTGAGGAGGGGACGTCCGGGCGGATCATACGCGAACGGGATCACCCAGCTCTGCGGCGCATCCGCCTGGGACCGCTTCGACACGGCCAGCGGTGCGCGCGAGGCGGCAGCGGAGGTCACAGACGCCGTGTCGGCCCGCAAGGGCGCAAGGATGCCCAACAGCAGCGCCAGCACGCTCCCGATCCCTCCGGCGCGCAAGAGCCTTACAAACCAATCGCATTCCATCGCAGGTTCCTTTTGTTCCTTTTCTTACTTCCACACGAATATCTATACTCTATGTGACTAGGCAACGTTGGGAATGCGTTCGGAGGAGCAAATCCTGCCCACTTCCATGCCATTTTCGCGATAAGATCCGGGAGCATTGAGGGGAGTATCCCATGGATCGAGGAGATATAAGCCGCTGTTTGCCGGGATTTACCGGGAGAGTGGGTACACATCGTAAAAAAACGGGAAATCGAAGGGAGGAGGAACCATTTGGCATAGATTTTGCTATATAGAAGTATTGAGGAGAGCGTGATTATCGCACCCCATCGAAGGACCGTGCTGCTGAGCCAGGCGTTCGGGGAGAGAGGTTCCGGACTTCCTCCTGCCAGGTTCCGCCTATCGGTGCTATTCGTAAAAGAGCGGTCTGAAACTCAAAGGAGATTCAGACCGCTCTGCTTTTGTTTTGGAGCCTGTTCCCAATAATCCGCAAAATCCCCGTAGGAGTGCGGGCGTAGAATTTCTCCCCGTACAGGAATAATACGGGTGAGGTCGCCGTTAGAAATACAGATAAGCGTGGCAATTGCGACCGCTTCATTCCCAACCTGACCATGAGGTGTGAGGGGCGGGCTGATATATTGGTTCTTACCGGGCCTTGTGGTTCGGGCGATGGCGTTGATCTGTGATTTACATAGCATTGGGTGATGGGGCCGGAGGGAACAGGAAGCGTTCTATCCGGCCCCATCGGCTTTTGCCGGGAAAGAGCACGAAATAAACGCGATTACGCGGGGGAGTGAGGATCGATTTCCCGCGTGTCTACGTATCGTAGGGGCGTCCAAATACGGTACAATGACGTACTCGCGTCGCATGCAACGTTCGGGACAGAGAGCCGGGTTCGTCTGCCGTTCACACCTTCCTCCGATTTTCGAGGAGCGCCGCCATGCGTGCCATTCGAAAACCCAATGCCGGCAAGAAACAGGAGCGAAAGCCCACGCTTAGCCCAACGCGCATCAACACGTTCCTGGACTGTGCGGTCAAATACAAATATATTTATCAGGATAAGATCGGGCGCTTCTATCTGCGCGCCCGCGCCGGCTATAGCTTCGGCAGCACGCTGCATCATGTCCTGCAGCAGTTCCATGAGGGCGGTGAGATCTCCAGCGCCGAGGAGATGGTCTCCCAGGTGACCGAAAACTGGATCGGCGCCGGGTATGAAACGGAGCAGCAGGAGCAGGAGCACCGGGAGGCCGGAGAGCGGATCGTGCAGGCTTACCATACGGCCCACCAGGAGCGCGCCGCCGCACAGGTGGAGACGCTCTTCACCGAGAAAACCATCACCTGCGATATGGGACGCTTTAAACTCTCCGGACGGGTGGATCGTATAGATAGACATGCCGATGGCCGACTGGAGATCCTGGACTACAAGAGCGGACGCTGGGAGACGACGCCGGACGAGGTCGCGAACAGCCTGGCGATGTCGTGTTACCAACTGATCCTGCGCAAACTCTATCCCGATACTCCGGTCTTCGCCACCATCTACTGTCTGCGCTCCGGCATTCAGGCCTCTTTCATGTTGGAGGGGGACCAACTGGAGGCTTTTGAACGCGACCTGTTGGTGCTGGGCCATGAGATCCTGGATACGGAGTACGCGGAGCTGCAGCCCGTTCCCCTTGCCATCTGCGAAGCGTGCGATTTTCTCGCGCGCTGCCAGCGCGTCTGGCGCGATCAGGAGCGTCACGAATACCCGCTGGAGCCGTTTTCGGAGGATGGGATCTGACGCTGTGGGGCGAGCGACGCAGTTGGTCCTATCCGAGGGCGCATCGGGGCTGAAGAAGGGAAACTGTTGCAAATATGAGTGAGCAGGGAGTGAAAGGGCGGAGGGAGGGGGACGGACGACCGCCCCGTGTCACGGTACCGGGGTTGCGCCAGCGGAAGCAGCGCGGGCAGAAGATCGTGATGGTTACGGCGTATGATACTCCCTCGGCGCTCCTCGCAGAGCGCGCGGGAGTGGATAGCATCCTCGTCGGCGACTCCGTGGGTACCACAATGCTGGGCTATGATACGACGGTCCCTGTGACTCTGGAGGAGATCCTGCACCATCTGCGCGCGGTGCGGCGGGGGGTTCAGCGCACGCTTCTTATTGCCGATCTGCCTTTTGGAACGTATCAAGACGGCCCCTCTCAGGCGCTTCACAGCGCCTTTCGGCTGATGAAAGAGGGCGGCGCCCATGCAGTCAAAGTGGAGGGGGGCGCGGCGCGCGTGGAGACGGTGAGCAAATTGACGGCGGCGGGGATCCCGGTCATGGGGCATCTGGGGCTGACGCCTCAGTCCGTGTACCTGTTCGGTGGGCACCGCACGCAGGGCAAGAGCGCCGAAGACGCCCAGCAGATGCTGGAGGACGCGCAGGCGCTGGAGGCGGCGGGTGCGTTCGGAGTCGTGCTGGAGACGATCCCGGCAGCCCTGGCGGCACAGATCAGCCAGGCGCTTGCCATACCCACCATCGGCATCGGGGCCGGGCTCGATTGCGACGGCCAGGTGCAGGTCTGGCACGACCTGCTGGGCCTCTACCCGGAGCAGATGTTCCACCATGCGAAACGTTACGCCGAAATCGGCGTACTCATAGAAAACGCCCTTCGCGAGTATTCGGAAGAGGTAAGGCAGAGTAGATTTCCAACGAAGGAGCACAGTCTTTAGTTATGCGCATGTTTCAACAGATCGGTCCTCTTCGCACCTATCTCCGAGGTATCCGCGAGGAGGGGAAGACGGTCGGCTTTATCCCCACGATGGGAGCATTGCACGAAGGCCATCTCACGCTGATCCGCCGTGCCAAAAGCGATTGCGACCTCATTGTCGTCTCCATTTTCGTCAATCCGACGCAGTTCGGGCCGAATGAGGATTTCGACGCCTATCCGCGCCGCTTGATGCAGGATCAACAGCTCACCTCCGGCGAGGGGGTGGACGCGCTCTTTACGCCGGGCGTAGAGGAGATGTACCCGGCGGGCTACCAGACCCTGGTGGAGGTGCCCGAACTCGGCAAAACCCTGGAGGGCGCTGTACGCCCCCACCACTTCCGCGGAGTGGCGACGGTGGTGACGAAACTGCTCAATATCGTGCAGCCCGACCGCGCTTACTTCGGCCAGAAGGATTATCAGCAGTTTCTCATCATCGAACGGCTGGCTCGCGACCTCAACCTGTCCACCGATATCGCCATGATCCCCACAGTGCGCGATCCCGATGGCCTCGCCCTCTCCTCCCGGAACGCCTATCTGTCTCCGGAGGAGCGCAGCGCAGCTCCCGTCCTGATTCGCGCCCTGAAGCAGGCGGAGGAGATGCTGGTACACGGAGAGACCAACCTTGCGACCGTGCGGAAGGCCGTGGAGGCGCTCCTGGCGACGGAACCGCTCGTCGTGCCGGAGTATGTTGCGTTTGTACACCCCGACACTCTGGAACCGGTGAACACATTGAAAAACGGGCTCACGCTGGTGGCGCTCGCCGCACGCCTGGGCAACACCCGCCTGATCGACAATGCGCTCATCGCCCCACCCGGTGTCTCTCCCATTCGGAACCGCCTGGGCAAACTCTAATTGCATTCCAGGTGAGCGTCCCTGAGGATTTCCATACTGGGGAAACGGGGGCGAAATACCGATAATCGGACAAATCCCACGCAGACGATCTTGACAAATCGGCGTCGCCATGCTATCATAAGTCCGCGTACCCCGCCGTTGGGAGGTACGCTTTCGTATGCGCAGCGTTCCCCGTTAGCTCAATGGCAGAGCGTTCGGCTGTTAACCGAAATGTTGATGGTTCGAGTCCATCACGGGGAGTTATTGACAGTTATTGGCGAAACACAATGCCAGAGCCGGAAACTGTCCCCTCTTAGGAAGCGGGTTAGAGCATAGACTCTGACCCGCTTTCTTGCCACATTATAGTACTCCACTGATCTATTTGAGCAAGATAGGGATCACTGATGAAGAAGTCGCATCTCTCTCGTATCATACCGCTTTTCCTCAGCGTCATCTTGGTAGGTGGCTACATATACATGATTAGTGTCAAGTTTGATATACCATTTCGAGTTAGCGGTAGTTTTGAAAATGGAACCACCCATGGCACTCTATCTGTCTCTCCGGATGGAAGAACAATAGTCTATGACTCGCCGAAGACCGGCCATGGCGATCTTTATTTAGTCAAAAGTGATGGTTCTAATATTCGTCGCCTAACATCTGATTTGGAATACGAAGGCACTCCAGCTTTCTCACCAGATGGCGCTCAGATTGCGTTCGCGCGAGAGGATCACTACTGCGGCCATATCTGGATCATGAACACGGATGGCAGCGGACAAAGGCAGATTACTCACGGCTCCGATTATGATTCCGATCCATGTTTTACCCCGGATGGCAAACAGATCTGGTTTGGCCGTATGCCTAGGGGGACAAGAATGATCTCTGTCTACTCCATATCCTTGAATGGGGAGGACCTCGTGCCAGTTCAGATCAATGGAAAACATATCATCCCAGAGGTGTCCTTTGTTCGAAAGGGAGATTGGGTCTATTATGAACATCATGATTCCGATTGGGAGATTTGGGCATCCCATTTGGATGGGACGAGCAACCATCGGATCGGCTCTGGTAGGAAGAACGCGGTTTCAAGTGATGGAAAGAAGATTGCCTTCGCTGGAGGTCCCTACTTAGCAGGGTTATGGGTGATGAATGTGGATGGTTCTCACCGTAAGAAATTGTACCAGTATCAGGATTATCAAATTTATTGTATACGCTTCTCTCCGGATGGGCGATACATCTACTTCAGGATAGGTGGGACTTGGGGGGACATCTTTCGTATAGAAGCGGATGGATCCAGTCCGGCAGAAATGATCGTTGCCGAATGACAAAACAACTATGAAGAAACGTCGCTCACTCCTCTTTACCCTCCTGGCTCTGCTGCTCGTTGTCGGTATCCCGGCGGGCTTGCTGATGCGTGAGTACCGCCAAGAGCAGGCCAACCTGGACTTGATTGCTGCGATCAAAGCCAACGATACGGATGAAGCCCTGGCTGCTCTCAATGCCGGAGCCGATCCGAATGCCCGTGACCACACCGACGATCAACCGCTCCCATTGGGCGAACACATGAAGCAACTCTTCGACCAACTCCTGCACCCCTGAAAAAACCCGATGAACACCCTACGGCGTTGCTCATGCTGATTGTTGGACAGCCTGGGGGAACATATTCAGCCGGAGGTGCAACCGGAACCTTCTATTTTGCTCCTGCGGATAAATCTTCTCTTGTCAAAGCCCTCTTAGATGCCGGAGCCGATCCCAACGCAACGGCGGCTCCTGAAATGCCGTCCGCGCTATCAGCAAGGAGGTCGGACACCTGTACGGCATTAGAGCAGGCTATCGCGTACGCAATTGAACCGCATTCTGCATAAGCGCCATCAACCGTGAAGGTTGCCTATTCTCTCCTGTTCCGTGCTCATAGAAACGAAAGCGAGCTTTCAACACTCCCGGATTGGTGGAACCCAGCATAACGAAGAGCGTCCTGTTCGCCCGCTTGTGGTAGACGACCGTAGAACGCTAACTCCGTTCTACGGACTTTTTGTTTAGAAGGCAGATGATCTCGAAATCGGAGACGATGAGGCCACGGCGGGAGTTGTAGTGGAGCTACAAGACAGGGCCGGCGCATCTAAATTGGACCCGCCCGTAAACGAGCGGTCTGTCTCGTTAGAAAGCCCGGTGAACCGGGCTGGGCTACCCAAAGCGCGTTCTGTCCCTCCTATTTAGCCCCAATTACGGCGGTGCAGCCGCGTTCACGCGGCTTCGTTTACGAAACAGACAGGCCGTTCACGGCCTGGGAAGAGGTGGCGATACCAAGAGAATTTAGATGCGCTGGCCCTGAGCTACAAGAGGGTATCCTGGTCGGAGCCGGATGGTTTCTGGTAAACTGGATCCATGTAGCAAGCAACATCAGGAGGTCGTGTTGATGAAAACGAAGAAGTCGCTTCCGGTCGTCGAGCCGCAGGCGGAACCGATGCAACCGCCGCAGACCGAGACAGAGGATGGTAAATGCCGATGGCCTACACGGGAGGAGAGAGGCCGGAAGGGGCAGGAGATGAGCAAGCGTCTGGAAGCAGGAGATCCACTCTACACCCGCGCGCCTTATTAGCACCCGATAGTTTCGAGTATTTTGATGGCGAACGCTGACAGGTGCCCAACGGCTACTTTCTGGAGCCTGTCGGTGGCTTATTCCAATCTGAAGTTGCCCAAGTCATTCAGTCTGCGATGGCTTTCACGCCGATGTTGCTTCACAATCAGGTCAAGACGGAACTTCTTGATGAAACTTTCGATAGGATCGTTTATAGGGACTTGAGTTCGATACCGGGCAGCCAGACCAGATCCACCAAGCCGAAATCAGTCCCAATCTGATGGAGCAGCGTGGTCAATTGCCCGCGATGGTGGGTCTGGTGATTAAAGAAATGGACGACTGCGACCCAGGTAGCAATGACGTGCTCTCGTCCGAATGTCAGGCTGGTGAAACGCAGCGGCAGAGAAAGCGCTTCTTCGGTCAAGCTCCCCATCCACTCCTCGATCTGTTGGTCGGTCTTCTCTCGCTCCCTGCGTAACTCCTCGAAGTCGTGGTACAGCTCCGCATCGAGAGAGGAGACCGCAAACGGCGTCCCGGTTAAACGCCCCATCCAGAGCCTGTCGCCAAGCAGCAGGTGGTTGAGCGTGCCGTGGATCGAACGGTAAGAGGCTCCCCGGTCTCCTTTGCGTTCCTCATCGGTGAGTTCCGCGCAGATGCGGTACTGGCTTTCGTTCATCCACTTATTGTATTGCGCCATGGTTGTGGCATAAGCAGGTGTGATCATGATTCTCTTTGCTTCCTTGCAGTAGTTTCTATCGGACGAGAGGTAGTTCCTCCTCCGCAGTGCGGGGTAGGGAGAAGGAATGTTGACGTCGATACCGTTAAACTGTCAGAGACAGAGTATAGAGAAAGGAAATGGTAGTGCCTAAGTAGCCCGGATTGGCTCCGATGTAGACATTGTCTGCAGCGTCAACCGTAACCGATATGAGCAGGGATCTGGCTAATGGAGGAGCGAATGGATCCAGCTTGATCGGTATGATCTCCACCTGTCCATTGCTGTCCAGGACATGGAGCGTATGGGCGGCATTATCCAATACATAGATCTTTCCATCAGAGCCGAGAGCGAGATCCGTTGCGGATGCCAGATTGACGCCGGATACATGAAAGGAATCTGGCTGCCAACTGCCTCCACTCTGGATCAAGCGCACCACCCGAGATTGGCTGCCGTTGTCGTCGGCCACATAGATGCGTCCTTCGGCATCCATGGCGATGGCCGTCGGATGGGTGAAGACGACCCCAGTGATCGGGGTTGGCTCGATGTTGGGGCTTAAATCGCTTGTAAGCTGCGTAATCCGATACGCTCCTGCGGGCTTTTGATCCAACGCATAGAGCGTCGTGCCGCTTGCCTGAGAGAGGGTAGTCAGCGCCACCGTTTTAGAGAAATCGAAGACCTGCAAGGCAGGGAAATTACTGTTGCTGTACGTTGACAGGGCAGGCGCGTTTTGGGCGAAGTTCGCACCGAACTTTTGAAGCAAGCTCGGTGGCCCGCCCCCTTCTGCGACATAGACAGCGCCGTTGGCATCTACGGTTAACGCATCTATATCCAGGATCGCATTCGTCGCGATGACGCTGGTCGTCGGAGAGAGGTTCTTGGGATCATAGCGGATTAAGAAACCGGACGCGGCATAAAGGGTGCTTCCATCCCTGGTGACCGCCAAATGGGTAAGAGGATAGTGGACGCTGCTTCCCCCTCCGCGCAGAGTGCCTCGGATCGGCACAACTCCAGCCGTTCCCCCTCCTCCCCCACCACACCCGAAGAGGAGCAGGGTAGCTCCGCAGAACGCAAGGCAGCGCGCCAGTCGTTGCATGAATCGGGATCTCCTTGTACGTGTTCTTATTCACCGGACGCGTGCCGACGGATTTTACTACAGCTTCGCCAGCGTATAAGTCAACGTTACCTGGCGTCCGGCGCGCTCCACTTCCAGAATATGCGGCAGCAGTTGATGGTCCTCGCCCTCTTGTATCAGGATCTCTTGCAATTGGGGCATCGTTATGTTGTCCACCGGCTTGCCGTCTATGCGCAGCAGAATGTCGCCATCACGAAGGTTGGCGGCGGATGCGGGAGAGTTCGCGTCGACGCCTACGATGCTGCTGCTCTTGAGGGTCGTTCCGGTCAGTTGCAGGCCGCAGCCGAAGTAGTAGTAGCTAAACGGCTCCTCATGCGCTTCGTTCGGCTCCAGGATCATACGCTTATGGGGATAATCCAGGATCACATTAAAGCGCCGCAGGAAGTCGCCGCCGATGGTACCATCGTAGCGAGTATTTGCCAACAGACCCCGTTGATCCTGCGCGAAAAAGGCGATGGGATTGTGGATCTGATGGGTTCCGACCTGGAAGGTTTTAAGACGCCCGACCCGCCGTAGGGAGAGGCCGCCGATTTCGTTGAGCGGTGCAGGGAAGGTGGTCGGACACGTCTCGATCAGTCGGTGGTCCGAGGTAAAGCGGGCATCGAAAATGAGCGCGTCGCTGTATCCGGTATCCACTTTGAACCGGCCCTTCAGCGTTGCGGAGCCGGTGGGCGAGCACTGCGCGGAAATCCAGGGAACATCATGGGCATCGAAGGAGAGGGGGATAATCTCGCCGGTACCATGATATTGGTATTTGTCCGGAGCGTAGAGGTTGAGCCTTCCCGACGCATAATGGATCTCGATCACGGCATTCCGGAACAGGCTGCTTCCCAGGGCGGCCTCCAGCGGTTGGTCGGGGAGGGAAGCGACGTTATTCAGAGGGACCGCAACGGTGGGTGCATTGTCCAGATGGAAGCCCGATACCGTATAGGTGCAGCCTTTCAGCAGGGGGACATGGATGGCCCCCCCAATGGTATCTAAGCGATGAATACCCTCCTGCGGGAGCCCCAGCGCCTCACTCTTACGCCGGTCCAGCATACAGACCGCAGCTCCGGTGTCCAGCGCCGCCCACAGGGGCGCCGAGTCGTTGATACGCACTTGGACGCAGATACGGTTATTCTGAAGAGTGAAGGGGATATTGAGGGCGCGGTCGTTTGCATCGAAACGGATGATGACGCTCTGGTCGGGGTCTGCACGCGTAGTGGACAGACATAAAGACAGGCTCAATAGGGTTAGGACGCACAGGCGAGAAATGAGAGGAATCATTGTATCGGTCTCTTCTCGGGTAATGTTCACTCCCTACCCGTTATCTCTCGAAGCGCTCACGATGGAAGGCGGATATCCATTTGTCACCGATAGGATACCTCCAAAGTAGGCATCCGATATAGAGGGCAGTGTGCACAAAGGATAAAATCCGGTTCAACCAAGGGTTACACGGGGCGACCATCTGGGAGATAATCCGACTATGCTATAATGAGACATCAAACAGGACGTTCTGAAGAAGAACTCTCCTCTCTTTGGGGCGTCTCCCGAAACACCATTCGCGCGGCGATAACGGAGTATAGCGGGCTGAGCCCCTCTTCGGGGCTGGTGGATATTACCCTCGGTCCGGATAACAATCTATGGGTGACGTGTAGTGGCAATCATATGGTAGCCCGCATTACGCCCGCTGGCGACATCAAGACGTTTCCCACTCCCGACGTTCAACCGTTCAGCATTACCAGTGGCAAAGATGGAAATCTCTGGTTTACCGACGTCGGGAACGCCAGGATCGTGCGTATGACTCCCAAGGGTGAGATCTCCTATTTTGTTCCTCCCGCTCCGAAATCTCATCCTGGTGCGATCGCTTCCGGCATGGATGGGAATATCTGGTTTTGCGAGCCTGAGAAGAAGAAAATCGGGAGGATAAACCTGAAGAAGCTGGAAGCGCAGCAATAAGAGGCCGGCGAAAAGAGCGGGTCTTCGCTCCCACAGGAATCGGAGGAGCGCGCGTCGAACTCTCCCACGTCTGAAGTGGTTCTGATAGTAAAGGGAGCGGAATGATTAGAAAGGTTTTCTGGATCTTGGGGGCGATGGCCCTGTGGATAGCGGCGATAGGGCTGGCGGGGGCAAAGCCGGTCTTGGAGATGGATCTGGCTTCCACCACGGCCTGGACGTTTCGCCCGGACGGCACAAAGGAGAAGAGGGTGCTGCCGGTTCCGGCGGGCGGCTGGAGGCTGAACGGCTTTCCCAGCGCGACGGCAGGGATCTATGAGCGCAAAATCACCGTTCCCCGGCTGCCGTCTGGCGGGGCGCAGGTCACGCTGCTGGCGTTTGAGGCCGTCAACTGGGAGGCGGTGGTCTCCGTGGGACCGGACAGCGACCATCTGCAGGAGGTCGGAAAGCATCTCTCGGCCTGGACCCCGTTCCGTATGGACATCAGCCGGTTTGTAAAGCCGGGGCAGACAGCGCTGCTGCGGGTTCATGTGCGTGACCGGAACTTCTTTAAGGACAGAGAGGGGCGCTTTACCGTGCCTGCGGCGACGGAGTGGAACGATCGCCAGGGGCGGGGAATCCTGCGGGGCGTCTCCCTCGCCGTCTACCCGCAGACCTATATCTCCGACGTGTTCGTCAAACCCTCCACCGGCGCCAACACCCTCACCTACGAAGTTACCCTGGTGAACGCCAGCACCTCCAGGCAGACCGTCACGCTGGGCGGGCGGCTGACGCCCGCCACGGCAGGAGCGCACTGGACCTATCCCAATCTCCCAATGCAGACCGTGACCCTGCTGCCGGGCGAAACCGGCAAAGGGATCTACGGCCCCTTCCCCTGGAAGGCGGGCAGCGACTCCTGGTGGTGGCCCAATGTCCCCTTCCGGGAAGACTACCGCGCCCAGCTCCACAACCTCACCCTGGAGCTGCGCAGCGGCCAGAAATCAACCGAGCCTCCGTTGCAGACGGAGCGGGTCCGGTTCGGCTTCTGCACCTACAAGCAGAAGGACAACCGCTATACCCTCAACGGCATCCCCTTTCCCCTCCGGGGCGACAGCTTGCCCGAGGGTACTATTGGCACGGACGCCTTCGCCCGCCTGCCCGGCTTTCTGCCCCCCTCCAAGAGCAATCCCGGCTGGCCCGGCGCGGTCCGCAACTACCAGCGGCTCAACTACAACGTCGTGCGTATGCACCAAGTCCCCTGCACCCGCTACATGATGGACGTCTGCGATGAGTTGGGCCTGCTGGTGATCCCGGAGACCGCCATACGCGGCGGCGGCATTCAGAAAGAGAATATCTCCGTCCTTCCGGAGGCGTTCTCTACGCACTTGCGGGAACTGGTGCTGCGGGATCGCAACCACCCCAGCGTCTTCAAATGGAGCCTGGAGAACGAACTGTTCGGCGCGCCGGAGCCGTTCCTGCGCAAGCTCTACGACACCTGCCTCCAGGCGGATGGCACGCGCCCCTGTTCCATTGACGACAATGCCGACGCGCCCTACTGGCCGGACTTCACCGTCATCGAGCACTACAGCCAGCCGCCCGGCACACCGGACGCCGCAGGCGGGCGCGTCCGCGATGATCGGCCCTACGGGCAGGGCGAGTATGTGTGGCCCTTCGGAGCGCAGGCGCAGGGCCCGCTCTGGTTCGGGCTCATCACCCGCTCCCTCCGCGCCCACGACAACGCCGATATACGCCCCTACACCCTCCTCGACGTCTGGCCCGCCGTGATCCCTGGTCTCACGGCGACCAACTTTCCCGACCCCCACCTTCCGCCCGACTCGCTGGAGCAGGGTGGTCGCTCCGCACTCGATTTCCCGGACCCCCACGATGCGTGGAGCGATCTGCGCATTCAGATCCTTCAGCACTCCTTTGCGCCAGTAGCCGTTTTTGACCTGGATTACGACAATGCCAACCTCCACTCCAACGGGCGGGGCGAGTGGCCCACCAGCGTGCCCCAGGCGCCTGCCGGAAAGACAATTACGCGCACGCTGGACGTTTTTAACAATGAGTTCGCCGATGAGAAGGTAACGGTGTTTCTGTTGCCCGCGCTCCGCTTGAAGCGACTGGAGGGCGATGCCGTCCGGGATGAGCAACAGCCGCTGCCGGAGATCGTTCGGGAGGTCGTGGTGCCGCTGGGAGGGCACGTGCGCGTGCCGGTCGAGATACCGCTGCCGCAGGTTGAGGTGAATACCGCGTTGGAACTGAACCTCACGGCCTGGAAGAGCGGCACGGAGCGCTACCATGAAATGCTCCCCTTTGTGATCATTCCGGAGGGAAAGAGCGGGAGCCAGGTGCACTATGAGGGGCGCGATGAGAAGACCCATGGGGATTGGCTTGGGGAGGCAGGCAAGCGCCTCTATGGCGATCAGGCTTTTATGATCCCGATCGTCGGCGGGCGTTCTGCCTTCCAGAGCGATGAGGCGGTTATCCGGCGCGTCATTGCCATTCCGACGATCGGACCCACAGCCGGGGCGGTCGAGGATAAGGAGCAACAGGATGGGTATCAGCTCCTGGACAAGGGGGTGACGGTTGCCGATACGCGGATTCTATGGAATGGGCCGGATCGCAGGGCGCGCTACCCGATGGCGTTTCGTGGGGTTCGGGGTGCGATAAGATTGCGTGTAGATACGACGGACGGACTGCCGCATCGTTTGGGCCTCTATATGCTCGATTACCTGAAGGCCGGTCGGGCGCTGGATGTGGATATATTCGACCTGCAGGGACATCGGCTGGATTCACGGCGGGTGGAGAATATCAACGCAGGGGTCTATGTCAACTATCGGATCCTCGGATCGGTATATGTCTCCATTCGCACACTTTCCAATGAAGAGCCTCTCCTCTCCGGGATCTTTGTGGATCCCGCGAGTTGAGACGAGGGGCCGGTGTCCGGTATGCCCTTTCTATCGTATCCCCACGGCCCTCTATTGCAGGAAGGGCCGTGGTGCTGCACCAGGATTAGCTCGTTTAAGTTCGTCGGAAGGTATGGTATACTATCGTCATTAGAGAACGGGAGCGATGGCGCCGCGCCCATCCCCTGTTCTCGATTTTTCCACGCCTTGGGATGCCTGTGTGTATCCCTGGCGCCTCTTCAAGGAGACAATCTCGATGTCTATTCGACCCTACCGGGTATCGAAAATCCGCTCCGCCGCCTTATGGTCCGTTTCGCTGGGTGCGACTGCGCTACTCTGGGCGTTCTCTCCCTATGTCGCTACGGCTGCGGGGGATGATCCCACCAGTGTGCTCAATAAGATGGCTGCTGTCTATTCCAATGCCAAAACTTTCCAGGCGTCTCTTACCTCGAAGGAGGTAGGGACGGGCAAGGATGGGAAACAATTTAGCTTAACAGGTACCCAGGAGATCCGTTATAAAGCTCCCAATATGTTCAATGTGGTGACGAAATCGGTCGGGGCGGGCGCATTGGCCGGCAAGAAGCCGGATGGCAGCTATATGGTAGATCCCGGCAAGGTCATCATCAATAGCGACGGCAAAACCATCACGATCTATTCGGAGACGAAAAATCAGTATATCAGGCAGCCTGCCGGGCCTACAATCCCGCTGGTAGGGGTCTTTTCGCTGTTGCAGCATATCCCCGGACCGAAGACACCCGGCATCTATATGGATAACGCCACCACCGTCGGCGGGCGTCCCGCCTATGTGGTTGCTGTAAAACGCGTCATGCCCCCCAACCTCACAGCGGATCAGAAGAAGCAGTGGGAGGAGAGCGCCAAGGGCGCCCAACCCCTGAAGATCATGGTCGATAAGCAGACCTATCAGTTGCTGGCGATCAATGAAATCGTCGCAAAGGGATCGGTGGACGTCTCCTTCAGCAGCCAGGCGGTGAACGGAACCTTACCGGCAAATGCGTTTACCTACGCGCCGCCCGCCGGCAGCAAGGAGGCGAAGCAGAATCCGCCTCCGCAACCAGGCGCTGGTGGCGGCGGCGCAGGTCTGAACGGGCTGCATCCGTAACGATGACCGACAGTACGCTACGCCTGTATCTGGTGCGACACGGCATTACCGCCTGGAACCGGGCGCTGCGGCTCCAGGGCCACAGTGATATTTTGCTGGATTCCGAGGGAGAGGAGCAGGCCCGGCGTATTGCCGCACGCATGGCGGCGATGACGCGCCCGCCGCAGGCCATCTACTCCAGCGACCTGACACGGGCGCGGTATACGGCGGAAGCCATTGCCGCGCCCCTCGGTCTGACGGTGCAGACGACGCCCCTGCTGCGCGAACTGATGCTGGGCGATTGGGAAGGCCTGACCCGCGAGGAGATCGAGGCTCGGGGCGATGCGGAGCACCTGGAGCGGTATCGACTGCATCCCCATCAGCATGTGCCGCCCGGCGCGGAGACGGTCGAGGAGGCATGGGGGCGCATGTTGGCGTTTCTCGACCTCATTCATCAATCCCACACGCACGGAGAGGTGGCGATTGTCGGACACGGCGGGAGCCTACGCCTCTTGCTGATGGAGGCGCTGGCCGCTCCGATGGTCACCTTCCGTCATATCTTGTTGGGCAATACGGGCCTGAGCATCATCGAGGAGAGCGGGCCGCCTGAAGCCAGAATACGTCGCGTCATGCTGTTGAACGACACCAGCCACCTCCTCTGATCCAGCCCACAGGAACTCCAATAACAACAACCCGGAATGTGAAATAAGGAGATTGCCATGAGGGAAACACGGGACCCGCTGTCACGGCGCGACCTGCTGAGCCGAGCAGGCGTCGGCACGGCGGTCGGTATGGGCCTGCTGAACGGTCTGTTGCCGGTACATGCCGAACCGGTCGAAAAGAAGCGGCGCGTTGCGGCCAACGACAAGATCGTCCTGGGCCTCATCGGCTGCGGGGGCATGGGAGCGGCGGACATGCGGACGCTCATGGAGAAGCCCGAGGTCGAAGTCGCCGCGCTCTGCGATGTGGATAAGAACCGAATGCCTGGCGACATCAAGGATGTGACCGCCAAGTACGGGAAAGCGCCCGCCCTCTATGGCGACTACCGCAAGATGCTGGAGCGCAAGGACATCAATGCGGTCATTATCGGAACCCCTGACCACTGGCACGCGTTGAACCTGATCCACGCCGTCGAGGCGGATAAGGACGCCTACTGCGAAAAGCCCATCTCCCACGATATCACCGAAGCCAAAAGCATGGACGCCGCTGTGAAGCACCATAAGAAGATCGTGCAGGTAGGAACCTGGCAGCGCAGCACCAGCGAGTTCACCAGCGCCGTCGCCTACATCCGATCCGGCAAGTTGGGCAAGATCGTCCTGACCCGCGCCTGGAAGACCGACGACTTCCGCGTCGGCCACATGGAGCCCTCCGCGCCGCCCGCGAACCTGGATTATGAGATGTGGAACGGTCCTGCCGCCTATATGCCCTATGCGCCGAACCATCTGCACAGCGTCTGGCGCTGGTGGCTGAATTATGGGACCGGCATGAATGGGGATTGGGGCGTCCATATGATGGATATAGCCCTCCTCGGTATGAGCAAAGATACCGATCTCGTCATGCCGACCGAAGTCACGACATATGGCGGGAAACTGGCCTACCCCGAGGACGACCGCACCGCGCCGGATACGGTACAGACGATCATGCGCTTCCGGGAGCCGGACTTTGTGCTCCATTGGCAGACGGGGCGCGACTTCCCCGGCAAGCCGGACCACGGCACGGAGTTCGTCAGCGCGGACGGCAAAACGGTGCGCGTCTGGCGCGGCGGGTGGAACATCCTGGATCGGGATGGCACCCTTCTTCCCAAAGACCGCACAGAACACACCAACGACCACTGGCAGAACTGGCTGGACTGCCTCAAAACCCGGGAGCAGCCCCGCTCCAACCTGGCCTCCATGGCGCAAACGACCATCGTCTGCCACCTGGCGAACGTGGCCCTGCTGGCAGGCGAGACCGTCCACTGGAGTAAGGAGAAGATGGATCTGGTAGGCAAAGCGGGCAGGGACACGCAATCCTATGCCCGCGAATACCGCAAACCCTGGAAACTCCCCCTCTACAAAGCCTGAGAGCTACTTGATCTCGCAGGAGCTGAAGGTAAAGGAGTAGAGGCCGAAGTCCGGCGAGAGGGTCGCCATCTTCAGGTCGTGGGAGCCGAACTTGGCATTCTTCGTTAGGCGATACATGCGCGGTTCGTCCACCTGGATGTAGCTCTGGCCCTTGTCGTTGTACTGGATGTCGGCGCCTGCGTCGGTTTTGGATAACGGTTTTCCGTCCTGGAAGATGAAGACGGCGAAGGGTTTGTCCCCCTCCGGTTTAATGACCGCATTGCACTCCAGGGCATGGTAGCGGAGGGCGACGTAGTCGGTCGCGATGTCGGTCGTGGTGCGCCCATGGCGCAGGGATTCGGCTTCCATCTTCCACGGACCCTGCGCATAGATCTTGCCGTCCTCGTATGCGCCCCCAAGATCTTTGAAGGTCACGGTCTGGCCGATTTCGTAGGGATAGATATTGCCGTGCTGGCTGGTTAATTCCCCGCGCTGCCCCACATACATCTCTCGGGTAGTAGGATAACATACCGCCCCCGGTTTGTCCGTATCGCGAACAGGCGCCATCGGCTTGGGGAAGGTGATATTCGGATGGATCTGCTTGAGAAGCTCCTGAATGATCGCCTCGCTTTGGTCATACCCCCCTTCGCCGGCATGGTTTGCCACGATCTTGCCCGACGCATCGATGAAGTACTTGCGCGGCCAGTAGGAGTTGTTGTAAGCCTGCCAGTTCTTGTAGTCGCTATCCACCAGGACAGGCCAGGTTATTCCCAGTTTCTTCACGGCCTGGGCAACGTTTTTCCGATCCTTGGCGAATTCGAATTCGGGAGTATGAATACCGATGATAACCAGCCCGTCTTTCGCATAGCGCTTGTTCCACTCTTTGAGATAGGGGAGCGTGCGAATGCAGTTGACGCAGGTATATTCCCAGAAGTCCACCAGAACCACTTTACCGCGCAGGTCGCTGATTTTAAGCGGCTTGCTATTGATCCAATCCTCGGTAGTACCGACGAACTGCGGGGCGCGGTCCGGGGGGTCGCTGTCCTGCGCGTGAGCCGCGTTGCCGACGAACAGGGCGAGCAGCAGCAGGAGAACGGTCCTGCAGATCGTATGTATATTTCGCATCCTGGCAAATTCCTCCATAGAATAATACGGGGAAGCGGGCCAGTTGGTCACGTTCCGCTTCTGGAGAATAAAGGGATTCGGTTCGCGAAAAGTTCCCTAACGTCGGCGCAGCGCCCACTCGACCCCCTGTTGGAAGAACGTCTGCCAGTGGGCATCATGGAGCGTGGAAGGGTTGTGGCCGAGGGAGATATAGAAGAGGCGCCCCTTCTCAGGCTCCCGTGTCCAGGCGATGGGGACCGGATGCCCGTTGTCTTCGTAGGAGTGGGTCTGGGCAAGCAAATGGACCCGCGCGGGATGGTAGTCGGCAAAGAGATAGAGTTCATCATGGACAGTGAACGTGTCCAACCCCTCCGTGATGGGGTGGGTGGTATCGACGATCTCCGTGGTGATGTGCAGTTGTGCGGGATGCGTGCGGAACTTGCCGCCCATGAGCGCGACGAAGTCCTCGCTGTCCGTGAACGAATCGGTGGCGCAGTGGATGCCGACCAGTGCCTTCCCATCTTCCAGCCACTCCTGCAGCGTAGTAAGGTCCGCCCCGTGCCGCTCATTGCCTGTGGTGTAGAGGACGACCAGGTCGTAGTCGGGCAGGTAGGGGCCGGAGAGATAGGAGTAGTCTCCCCCGTAGGCGTCGCCGCCGCCGGGATGCCAGATCCCATGGACGTCCACCTCCAGGCCGAGGCTCTCCAGAGCGGCGCGCAGGGGCGGTTCCGCGGGTTCCAGACGATGGTAAGGGGCGGGGCAGCCGCCCACGACAAGCGCTTTTGCCATGCCGTGAAATCTCCTTTGTGACAGGCCGTTGTCGGCGTCTTCTGAGAGAATGAGACGTTGGCAGTGGCCTGAAAGTTGCGCGTTAGATGGGGGGAATTTGGGGACGGACCGGATTTCCGGTCTCCGCCGATTCCAGCGCGGCGAGGGTGAAGGTAAGGACCGGCCAGACCGTGTGGGGTGGGGAGGCTACCGGAGTTCCTCCCCGAAGCGCCGTGACAAAAGCCGTGTCCGGAGTGTCCTCCTGGTCGGCAGGGTCACTCTCGGACTCCGGGAAGGGACCCATCGGCCCTTTTCCATCGGACCAGAGAAGCTTTGTGCCTCGCATGTGGAAGTCCGCGCCCTCGGTCTGGATGGAGATGTCTTCGCCCCAGTGCTTGGCATCCCCTACAAACAGAAAGGTGAAGGGGATGCCGTCCGGATGTTCGGCATGCGCAGTCTGCGCCCCGCTGGAAGCCAGTCGCGCTTCGCCCCAGGTGACCATCGGGACGGGGGTGCCGCGCTTCTCGATGGTGGCGCGTAAGGAGGTGGCGTGCAATCCGGTCATCCAGAACAGCAGATCGAGTTGGTGTCCGTTCGCATCGGCGAAGAAGCCGCCGGGGCAGCGCGCGGGGTCGTGCCGCCACGTACCGACGTTGGGTGTGATCCAGTCCTCGCAGGAGAAGACGTTGACCGAAGTCACCCGCCCCCATTTGCCGGATTGCAGGGCGCGACGGAGAATGCGGGAATCGCGGCGATACCGGGATTGGTAGGCGATGGCGACCGTTTTGCCGCTCTTGCGGGTCGCTTCGACGACCTGATCCACTTCCGCGGGAACCATCGTGAGCGGCTTTTCGCAGAGGACATCCAGGCCGCGTTCCAGAGAGGCCAGCAACTGCTCGACGTGCCATGGGTTCGGCGAGTTGATACAGATGGCGTCCAGGTCAGGGTGCTGCAGCAGCTCCCGGTAGTCGGCAAATTGTGCGGGCGGTTGGGCATTGGCGGGCAGGGCGGCGGCGGTGCGCCCCATCGCTGCGGTATCCGGGTCGCTGACGGCGGTCACGGAGACAGCGGGCAGTTCCGTAAGTCGGCGGGCATGGACCACCCCGAGCGCTCCGCAGCCGATAATGCCGAAGCGCAGGGGTCTGTTGGTCGTGGCGGTCATGGATGGGTTGGCCTCCATTGGTGCATTCTCCTGGCCAGCGCATCGAGCTGGGAGCGGAGAGGCGTGAGATTGATGTGCGGAAAGCGTTCTAAGGGTGGCAGACTGCGTGTTGTGTCATATTTCAACGCGCCACCGATATAGGTGGCGACCACATCGGAAGCGCGTGCGGCATACACCAGTGCGTTATAGGGATCATAGGCGGGCGTCGCGTGCAGATCGCCAA
>Ga0209060_10001726_pt1 | contig 22655 bp, 22 predicted proteins | sample Coa_R1_8_FD_187155 | JGI IMG/M metagenome (GOLD analysis project Ga0209060, IMG submission 187155) | Surface soil microbial communities from Centralia Pennsylvania, which are recovering from an underground coalmine fire - Coalmine... | ecosystem: Environmental > Terrestrial > Soil >...
GAGGACGACGTTCATTCCAGCCACCAGCCCATTCCGCGCAACGCCCGTCATGTACTGCGATTCCGACGATCCTTCGAGTCCATGCACGACGATCATTGTCATCGCCGCGGAGCGGTTGGCCTGCCAATAGCACCAGCAGCGCACCTTGATTCCTGGAGCAACCTCAACCAACCGCTCCTCGGCCACCGGCAGGTGAATCCGGCGCGGCATTAAAAAACTGGCAATGGTCTGCACATGCCCGCCTGCGAGCCAGCGCCGCGCCTGAAACGGCGAACTCACTTCCCACTTTTTCGAAGTTAGGCTGGCGGGCGGAGTAAGGTTAGGGGACAAAGACTGCTCCCCTTGGGACTTTGAGATTTGCGAACTCCCCACAAATTGATTTTAATAGAGGAGGTCGGGTGAGAGTCGTTCGGAGAGATCTCAACCTTAAAGAGGATTTCTGGGCTCCGAAGGATTCGCAGGAACGTTCCGGGTACACGGAACGTATCGGGCACGTCGAACGTGTTCACGGAGCGTGGAAGAGCGGCCCTTTAAGGGCCGCGTTAAGATGCTGAGAATTTCGGGGCCTCAAGCCCCTGTGGTCAACGGAATCAGGAGTTCAAATGCCCATTTACGAGTACATCTGCAAAGAATGCAATCACCAGTTCGAGGCGCTCGTCTACGGCAAAGAGAAGGCCGAATGCCCGAAATGTCACACTAAGAAGCTTGAACCGCAATTGTCAGTTTTTGCTGTCTCGGCAAAGAGCGGATCTAGCTCCCCCAGACCTGCCGCCGGACCCTGCGGATCATGCGGCGATCCTCGCGGCCCGGGCGCTTGCAGCATGAACTAAGCTTTCATAGCGGCCCCGTAGCTCAACTGGATAGAGCATCAGTCTTCGGAACTGAGGGTTGGGGGTTCGATTCCCTCCGGGGTCGCCAGTCTCCTTGGCAACTTCAGAAAGTTACGCGCACCCCAAGCTGCGCGGCGAATGGAATTCCCACCGTCGTCCCGGGGCCAAAGAAATCTCCCAGCCCGCCCCCAGGAATCGCCAGTTGTTGCAGGCTCTTGATTGGGGCCGTACTCGTGCATGCAGCGTTTGTGCAGATGTCGGTCACGTTTCCTGACTGCGCTTCTGCAACTGGAACATTCGGCAGCGCCGCCACGTTCGCGATGTAGTTTGCGCCGGGATTGTTCCGGTTGAAGACATTGAAGAGCTCAGCAAACGGACGCACTTCCACTCGGTCGCCAAACTTGATCGGACGGCTCACGCGCAAGTCCATCTGGATATACGGTGTCCCACGGAACGCATCCAGCGGAGTTTCAACTCCGTTCACCGATATGCGTGTGCTGTTGTCCGCTGTCGTAATCGTGAACGGCCGCGCACTCTCCGCCTGGAAAAGCGTCGCGATCTCAACTCCGCCCGGAGCATACACAGTCCCCGCCAGCACAAATCGATGGCGCACGTCTTCGCCTGACGGTCCGTAATCACCCGGACCAAATGCGTTCAGCGGATTACAAACGCCATTCACGTAGTCGAATAGCTCTCCCAGCACGCATCCCCAGGTCTGCGCTTTCGAAAATGTATAGTTCGCAACCAGGTTGAACCTGCGGGAAACATTGCCCTGAAGGTGAAGCATCAACGAGTTGTAGCTCGACCGATTGTCGGATCGGAATACGTTGACGTTGGGCACAACGCTCTGTTGACCCGCATCGAAGTTCGGATCGGACGCAGGTATGACCGGGCTGAAAAGATTCACATCGCTTGTATAGCTGTACGCCCTGTATCCGTGATTGCCCTGCTCATGCGTGTAGTCAGCACTGAGAGTCCATTTCTCGTTGAAGGCGTGCTGTACACCGCCGGTGATGTGAATCGCGTAAGGAGTCTTGTAATTCGATCCGATGATATTTCCGGTCGCGCCTGCACCGCCCGCAAGACAGCCAGTACCGGCAAGGGCGTAAGCTCCGCTAACACCGCTCAACGTGCAGGATCCGACCACAGCATTCGTCGCATTCACTCCCTGGAACGCGGTCGCCCAACCATTCTGTGCGAGGTCGTTGTGAAAAATACCGAATCCTGCTCGGAGCACGGTTCTCCCGCTTTCGCCCGGCGCATACGCAATTCCAAGCCGAGGCCCGAACTGATGGCGGTCATCGCGGGGCACGTTTGGGATCAACGGAATCTGCAGCGCCTGCAAGGTGCGGAAAACTGCGTTCTGTAACTGGCTCTTTCCCGAAGCAGTGAACAGTCCAAAGGTCGACTGCCACCGCAGCCCGTAGTTCACCGTGAAGTGCCGCGACACTCGCCACGAATCCTCGGCGTACATCCCCAACCGCTGCACGCTTTGCGAGAAACTGCCATCGCCCGCTGGAGTCGTGGACGCGCCACTGGCGTAATCAATCGGAAACTGCGCCAGATTCGCTGCACTCTGCGTATAAAACGTCGGGTTATTCGGAAACGCATACAGCGTTTCCTGATTCCCCGGAAACGCGCCCGCCAGCACCGGCTCATGAATGAAGTTCACTCCGAATTTGAACGAGTGGTCTCCCGTGGAGTGGTCCACGTCGTAACGCAGTTGATATTTCTGCTGGTTGCGCAGTGAGGGAAACAAAGTGATTGGCGTGGCGAACTGATTGTCGCCGTACGTTTCAAATCCAGAGACGGTCAGCGATGTCGAGCTGAAGGGAAATGCCAGCGCAAACCCAAGCGTGGAATTTCTTGCCTGCGTGAGATGCAGCTCACTCGCATCGATAACAAGCGTCCCCAGCCACGAAGGACTGAATCCGTAAGTATTACTAATAACTCCGCTCCAGTAGTTATTGTGGGTGGTCAGTCCTGTCGAGGGCAGCGTCGCCTGTTGCACCAGGTTGTTATGCGTCAGGTAGCTGTCTTGTGATGTGCGGAAAAACCACTGTGACTTTGATGACTGTGCCCAATCGAGCCGCATCGAGGCCAGGTAATCACGAAAAGGAACCGGAACATTCGAGGGGACGGAAATCGAAGGCACACCCGGAATCAGCCCATCCGACGCAATCTGCGATAAGGCATTGAACTGCGTGACGCTCGCCGGAGAGTATGCGATGCTAGCGTTCTCCCGAACATACTCCAGCGACGAAAAGAACCAGATCTTGTCTTGCCGTACAGGACCGCCGAACGCACCCACAAGATTCTGCCGCGAAAACGGCTGCTTCGGATTGGGCGCGGGATTCTCGATTGGAAATCGCGCATTCAGTGCCGATGCCCGATCGTAAAACGCGCCAGTCCCGTGCCAGTCGTTCGATCCGCGCCTTGTCGTGATCACGACCGATCCTGCCGTGGTGCCTCCTGTATCGGCATCTTCATTCGCGGTGCGAACGGCAAATTCCTGGATCGTATCAACAGAGAAATTCTGCAAAAAACCGCCAATCCAGTCATCGGAGTTGTCAGCTCCATCCACCGAGAGTTCGTTATTTAGTCCAGAGCTTCCGCCGGTCGACACCGCTGTAATTCGGGCTTTCGTCGGATCCGACGGTTCCACTGGTTCAGTTCCGGGGGCGAGGTACGCAATGTTGGCGAAGCTGCGCGCAGCCAGAGGCAATGATTTCAAATCCTGGCTGCTGATCACTCCCTGATGCACCACGCTGACGGGGTCAATCGGCTGAGTAGTGACCGACGAGGTTTGGCTTCGAACGTTCACCGTTTCCGGTGCCGCAACAGGCTCAAGCGTGACGGTAACCTCGCGGACCGAACTTACCGCTACAGAAACGTTGGCTTGTGCCTGCCGAAATCCTGTTGCATTGACGGCAATGTGATAATCGCCCGCAGGCAAGCCGTCGATGCGAAATTCGCCCCGGTCTTCGCACTGCGCCTCTCTACGCATGGAAGCATCGGCCGACTGCAAGGCAATTTTGGCAAAAGCAATTCGAGCGCCGGTCACATCTTGAACCGCGCCACGTAGCGAGCCCCGCGGATTCTGAGCCACAACGGCTGCGCACAGTGCGCACACAAAGACCGCGGCTGAAGCTATTCTTTTGACCACAGATATCTCACTTTCGAAAAGCCGAAGGGGGAACCCGCGTACCACGGCAGGTCGGCAGCGCGTAAACCTGCTCATCAGTTTACTACTCGCACTCGTAAGCCGACTATGCGTCGAGGCAATGTCGAAGACAGTTAGTCGGACCAACTCTTCGGCCTGCGGTCCCAACGATGCTTCTTCAGTTCTGCCAGCAGCCCTTTGTCGAGGGAACCCGCATCGCTCGTGGCAATGTTCTCCCGGACGTGGTTCGCTTTCCGCATCCCGGGGATCGTTGTGCTCACAGCTGGATGCGACAGGATAAATCGCAACGCCATCCCCGGCAGCGACATCCCGGCAGGCAAGATCCTCTTCAGCTTTTCCACTCGTTCGATCGTGGGAGGCAGGTTCTCCTGGCCGAAGTATCCCGCTCGCCAGTCGCCCGCTGGAAAGCGCGTTTCAAGGGTCATTTTTCCGCCAAGGCTACCCTCGTCAAATGGCACGCGGGCGATGACGCCGACATTCATCTCCTCGCACAACGGAAACAGTTCGTCCTCAGGCGCCTGATCGAAGATGTTGTAGATCACCTGCACCACGTCGACAAGCCCCGTTTGAATGGCCTTGATCCCATTCTCCGGCTCCCAGCGGTTGATGCTCAGTCCGAAAAATCGGATCGTTCCGTCCTTCTTTAGCTTTTCAACCGTCGAACGGAAGTCCCGCTCGTTGGTCCAGCTGTCGTCCCAAACATGAAATTGCAGGACGTCGATGCTATCGGTTCGCAGTTGCTTGCGAATGAGATCGGCATACTTGAGCACGTGCGCCGGTGAAAAAACGTCGTCGTATTTGTACTCTGGCAGCGCGGGCCAGCGATCGTTCGCCGGAGGAATCTTCGAGGCCGCAAACAGCCGCTTCCCGGAATTTCGCTGCATGATCTCGCCCAGGAGCGCATCGCTTTTGCCTTCTCCATATGCCCAGGCCGTATCGTAGAAGTTACAGCCCATATCTACGGCCATTTGCATGGAGGACAACGACTCTTTGTCGTCGGATCCGCTCCAGCCGCTCATGCCCCAGAGACCGTCGCCGATCTCGCTTACCTCAAAATTTGTGCGCCCCAGCTTGCGATATTTCACGATAGAGCCCTCTAGAAACGCTATGCCGGTTCGGGAACCGAGGCCCGGAACACGACTGAACAGGATATATCGGTTGCTCAAGTGGCGCTTGGGGCGTTATCAGCCGATTTCATTTCTGAAGCCCCGCAGACTGCAATTTTTTTGATAGCTCTTATCAAAATTATTGAGGTCGAGATTTGCGCGAAGGGGTGTTTAATGAAGCTAGATCATAGAGATGGAGGAGTCTCCCAGATGAAATCCGAATATCCTTATACTCCGACACCGGGCACGAACGAACAAAAGACTGCGCCACCTTCCCGTCTAACCGACGAGAAGATTTCCGATGAAACGGGTACCGAATCGAAGGCCGATAGCGCGATGGCGCCGGCTGGATTGAACAACCCCTTCTGGAATTAACGAACGCTGCAGAAGCGCCGGTCGACTTGGACGATCGGCGCTTTTTCTTTTCCCACACAATTCAGGATGTTAACGAAGTATCGGCAGGCAGAGGCATGGCCGCAGGGCGAAATCAAGCCCTGCCATGGCTTCGAGCGCCGGACGAAGCTGCGAATCCTTGCACGGCTCCAGCGTGATCACAAAGGGCAGGGACGATTTCTCGAAGCCCGGCTTCTGCAAGAGCGAATCGATGTTCAAGTGATGCGCGGCGAGAATCTGTGCCAACCTCGCGACGATGCCGGGCTGATCGCGCACAAAAAAGCGCAGATACCACGCGGTCTCGAAGTCGCAGCTGATCTCAGGTGTAGAAACGGAGCTGGCGGATTCTCTCTTCTTGCCGCCAAGTCCTTCCGCCAGGAACATCACGTCTGACACGACCGCAACGGCCGTTGGGTCGCCTCCGGCGCCTGCGCCGAGAAAGGCCATATCTCCGCCGTATTGTCCCGAAGTCAGGACCAGGTTGAGATTGCGTTGTACACGGCCAAAGGGAGAATCAGCCGGAACCAGGCACGGTCCGACATCGGCTAAGAGAGTATCGCCCTTCAATTCCGCTCGCGAGATCTGGCGGATCGTACAGGCCAACTCCGCCGCGTAATCGAAATCGACGGCATCGACCGGCCGAATCGTCCGTGCGCGAACGGATTCAGGAGTGACGCGCGCTCGCAGTCCCGCGAGGGCTAGGATTGCAAGCTTGGCCCTTGCATCGCCGCCATCGAGATCCTCTGACGCATCAGCCTCTGCGTATCCCTTAGCCTGCGCTTCTTCCAGCGCCTCGCTGAACGGTACTCGCGCATTCTCGATCCGGCTCAGGATGTAGTTACACGTGCCATTCAGGATTCCGGCAATGCCGTGCAAACGGTCTCCTGAGAGGCCCGTTCGGAGCGCAGGCAGAACAGGAACTCCGCCCGCGACTGAGGCGCCAAATTCCAGGTGAACTCCATGAGTACCCGCTAGCTTCAGAAGATCAGGTCCGCAACGGGCGATGAGCTGCTTGTTGGCCGTCACCACCGATTTGCCCGACTCGATTGCGCGCCGCACAATCTGTTCCGCGGGGCTCAATCCGCCGATCAATTCGATCACGATGTCGGCGTCGGAGTTTAGAACCGAATCGATGTCCTCGGTCCAAGCGACCTCTTTCGGAACCCAGTCCTGCTTCTTTCGTTCGACGTTGCGATTAAAGATGTGAGTGAGCCGAATTGATCCATCGCGATGCTCACAGAGAATCCTGGCGACGGCGCGGCCGACGGTGCCAAATCCCACGAGCGCGACGCGGCAGGCGGAGCTTCGCTCGCTCCCTTGCTGGGCATCGCTCGTGGTCTTCACCATAGGGCTCATTGCGATAAATTGAATTCTCTATGATACGTGTGCCACAAGGATTCCGAAAACTACAAATGTCTGGCTCTACGGCCAGTCTTGGATTGCCGTCTCAGAGTCTTACCCTTCGAACGCGTTGCGGGAATGTACAGTTCCTCGTTTATCATCGCTGCGTTAATGAGAAATCTTCGTAGTCAGAGTCGCGTTAAGGCATTGCTGGTGGTCGCGCTGATCATATCGTCAGCCTGCAGAAGGAGTAGTGAGAACCATGTGGATCAGCCGCGGTTGGCGCCGAATGTGATACTTCAAGATGTCACTTTTCGAAGTGTGGCGCTTAATCGCGATATGGAATATCGCGTGATCTTGCCTCGGAATGTTCCAGCGGGACGCACGTTGCAGGTTGTGTATCTCCTGCATGGTAATGATGGAGGCTTCCGCGATTGGTCAAACCACTCCGATGTGGCGAACTTTGCAGAATCAGGCCTTCTTCTCGTGATGCCCGAGGGTGGTTCGTCGTATTACACGAATGCTCTGGTTCCTCCACAAGATCGATACGAGGATTACATCGTGTATGACTTAATTTCCGATGTGGAGAGACGATTTCCCGCAGCCGCCGGCGGTCCCAAACGCGCTATTGTCGGCGTCTCAATGGGGGGCTACGGGGCAATCAAATTGGGACTTCATCACCCAGAACTCTTCGCCTTCGTCGGTGCAATCAGCGCTGCCGTCGATGTACCTCGGCGTCCTTTTACGATAAGGAGAATAGCGCAATCGCGCCATTACGATTCGATCTTCGGTCCTTCCGGAAGCCAGACTCGCCGCGCCAACGATCCTTTTGTTTTGGCACGAGCCACAAATCCTGCGGACGCGCCGTATTTTTACCTGACTTGTGGTGATCAGGAGGGACTCCTCGGCCCAAATCGCGAATTTTCAGAACTCCTCGCGCAACGTCACTTCAAGCATGAATTTCATACGATTCCTGGCGGCCATGATTGGGCGCAGTGGAACGCGTCGCTTCCTGGCTTGTTTCGCAGCCTGATCGAACACATCAGTGCATCTGAGTGAAGGTGCCTCTGCATTCGTCCGGCGACTTGAGTTGTCCGCTGTGTCCCTTCAGGCGGCAGCACGGGCGGACTGCGCATCAAAGTTGATAATATGGAGCCTGCCTGCTGCGAGTGCTCACGGCGGGACCATGCGGACACGCTCTTTCCCAAGCGCTTCTCGCTTCGAGACAAGTTCCGCAATTACGCCCGGCAGCGGGAGGAGAATGAATGATTCGAAAGTTCGCACGGATTCCCGGACTCAGGCTCGTTCCATCGGCAATGCTGATCGCGATCCTGGCGGGAGTCGCAACTGTCCACGCTCAACAAACTCCGGCTCAACAGACTCCGACTCAGCAGACTCCGGATCAACAAACCCCGGCACAACAACCGCCAGCGGACCAACCGCAAAGCCAGCAGCAACCGGAGAACCAGCAGCCCGAAAGCCAGCAGCCCAGCGGCAGTCAGGAGTCGAGCAGCAGCCAGGAAGCCTCACCTGATGAAATCGCCCGGAAGCGCAAGGCACAGAGTCACAACTACAAGAATTGGAGCTTCAACGTTGGCGGCGGCGCCAACCTCCCGAACGGGACGACACAGCAGTTTGTCCGTGGAGGAGGTGGTGTTGGGGCCGCAGGCGTTGCCCGCAATGTCAGCAAGTATCTCGGCCTGCGCCTCGACTTCCAGTTCGACAATCTGCCGTTGAAAACGTCGGCACTGCAGGCCGCGCAAGCGCCGGGCGCCAATAGCCACGTGTATTCGCTCTTGCTCGGGCCGATCATTAATATTCCTGTGACCAAAGTGTGGGGCGGATATATTGTGGGTGGTCCTGGCTTCTTCCATCGCTCGGGAAAACTGGATTCTTCCACCGCACTTCCAGGTTCAGCGTGCAATCCCTTCTTCACGTGGTGGGGACCTTGCTTCGCCGGGAGTCTACCGATTAGCGGTCGCTTCCTGAATGCCAGCCAGAATGAATGGGGCTACAACTTTGGCGGGGGCATCACACGGAAGATCCGCCCGAATATCGATTTCTACGCCGAGTTCCGTTACATGCACGGCAAGGCCAATGGGCTGACGACTGACACCAGGCCAATCACGATCGGCCTTCGCTGGTAAGGCCCACGCACAACCTCATGGGATCGATTGATAACCCATTTGCGCCGCTATTCGGGATTCGTGCGGTACTGCCAGAGGTCTGAGTTCGCCTTCTGAAGCTGCACAAACGACGAAGATGTCGTGGGCTGATGGAAGGCGGACGTTTTGTTTGCTTCGCGAACCGCGAGTTCGACCAGGTGATGCGTGGGAGCGAGCGAGCACGTAGGATCTGTAACGGTCGCGTCTCCGGCCAAGAGGAAGGCCTGGCAACGGCATCCTCCGAAGTCTTCGGTGCGGCGATCGCAGGTGCGGCAAGGCTCATGCATCCACGCTTCGCCCCGAAAGCGGCGGAAGGAATCGGATTCTTGCCAGATCCAATCAAGCGTCTTGTCGCGTACGTTCTCGAATGACAATCCCGGCAGCACTTCCGCCGCGTGACAGGGCAGCACTCTTCCTGAGGGATTCACCAGCATCAGTCTTTGTCCCCAACCTCCCATGCAGGATTTCGGATATTTCGCATAGTAGTCGGGTACAACCGAGTCGATACGCATCTTGCCCGCAAGGCGCGTCTCTGCCGCCGCGATGATTGCAATGGCGTTATCGAGTTGGGCACGAGTTGGCATCAGGGCGGCGCGATTCGCGAGTGCCCATCCGTAGTACTGCGTGTGCGCGATCTCGACCCGCTCGGGATGGAGTTGCTCGATAAACGCGATCATCTCTTCGAGATGGTCGAGATTCTGGCGGTGCACGACCAGGTTTACCGTGAAGGCAATCTTGTGGCTTCGGATGGCGCGTGAGAGGTCAATCTTGTGGGCATGCGCCTTCGCGCCTGCGATCCAGTTCGCCGCGTCTTCCCGCGAATCTTGAAAGCTGATCTGGATGTGATCGAGTCCGGCGTCGACGAGAGCTTTGAGCCGCTGCTCGTTGAGCCCAATGCCGGAAGTAATCAGATTGGTATAGAGACCTGCAGCGCGCGCAGCAGCGATCAGTTCGGTCAGGTCGGGGCGTGCGAGCGGTTCGCCGCCCGTGAAATGCGCATGCAGCATTCCCAGTTTTCCCGATTGCTCGAAGACACTTGTCCACTCATCGGTCGATAGCTCTGACTTCGACTCCGCCAACTGCATGGGATTCGAGCAATAGACGCAGTGCAGCGGGCAACGGTGCGTCACTTCGGCGATGAGAGCTAGAGGATTGGAAGGCGATTGAGCCATTTAGTCATTTAATCATTGAGTCATTTAGCCATTTAGTCATTGAGTTGTCTCGTGATCGCCTTCCAATCACACAATCACTCAATGGCTCAATCACTCAATAATCCACGATTCGTTTCTTCTGCAGTTGCTCCAGGAACAGGCTGATATCCGCGCGAATCTTCTCCGGATCAGTCTTGCCGAATTCCTTCTGCAGTTCGGCAATGATCTCGCCAAACGTGCGTTGGCCATCGCAGTGCTCGAGCACGAGCTTGCCTGTTCCCTGCAGCTTGATCGCTCCTTCGGGAAACAGGATGGTTCGCACCTCTTCCGTGCCTGCCTTAGTGCTCGGACCCCAGCGGCATCCGGCGGCGAGGCGTGGCTGGCTTGCGTCTGTGGGAGCAGCCATCGCTATTTCTCCTCGATGCGGAATGCGCCTGGTGGAGGCCATCCTGGTTGCACGTAGGCGAAGTAGAGTGCGTCGAGTTGCGCCCACAAGATGTCGCACTTGTCGCGCAGGGCCTGGATTGCAAGTTGCTGCTCGGCGCGCGTCTTCGCATGTTCGTAGACGTATTCGGTGGCAAACTTCGCATCTTCGGGAGCCTGCGTGAGGCGCGCCTGGAAATAGTCGAGGCCTCCGGAAAGCCATGGGTAATGTTCGCGCAGTTTTCCCATGCGGAGAGAGATCAAATCGCGGGAGAACAATTCGGTCAGCGACGAAGCAACGGCTTCGAGCAAGCTGCGGCTGCGAACGATATTCAGATATTCATTCACCGCAAAGCGTGTGGCTGGAAGAATTCCGGTTCCAGCTTGTACTTGTTCCGCATTCAGTCCCGCAGCTTCGGCAAGTTTTAGCCAACGCTTGATTCCTCCTTCGCTGGATGCATCGCCATCATGGTCGACGACGCGTTTGCGCCAGGCGCGGCGGAACGCAGGATCCGTGCCGCGAGAGAGGATGATTGAGTCTTTGATGGGAATGATGCTCTGATAGTAGTAGCGATTCAGCGCCCAAGCCTGAAGCTGTCCACGGCTGAGACGGCCTTCGTGCATCAAGAGGTGAAACGGATGCTTGTGATGATAGCGCTCTTCGCCCACGGCTCGGAGTTGCGCTCGTAGCTCATCAAAAGAGAGCAACGAGTTCGCATCCACAACGCTGTCTACAGGTCGAACTGCCATCCATCCTCCGCGATTTCCCATCCGGCTTCGCGCACCTGGCGATGTTCGGCGGAAGCCTCGTCCAGCATGGGATTCGTGTTGTTGATGTGCACATAGATTTTACGTGGGCGGCGCAGATGCGCCAACTTCTCGAGACTGCCTTCTGATGAAGAGATGGGAACGTGTCCCATTTCCCAGGACGTTTGACCGGAGCCTTGCACGCGAATGAGCTCGTCCTCGCTCCAGAAGGTTCCGTCGAAGAGGAGCACATCTGCAGATTCGGCCTCTTTCAGGAGCATGTCGTCGATCTGCGGAACTGCGGGCATGTAGGCGAGGCGCTTTCCGGAAGGAGACTCGACGATGAGACCTAAGGACGCTTCGCGCCGAGTCAAGTCTCCTTGACGTCTCGTTGAGACGTACGCGGGGTAATGTCTGCCGAGAGAAAGGGCGCGGCAGCGAAGTCCGGAGTCTTCACGAGATGGATTGAGCAGAGAGAAGGGCTCGTCGAGTTCGATTTCGTTCCATTTCAGTTGATCCGGGACTCGCTGCAACATGACAAACATGGAGTTGTCTTCGGTCAGGATGCGCCGAACGGAGAGGCTTGCGTAGGCATTCAGCGGCTGCAGCTCGCGAAGGAGAAGAAGACCGAGGACGTGATCGATGTCGGCGTTGAGAAAAACGGCTCCGGAGATGGGCGAATGCCTAGTTTCGTCATCAGCGGCATGAGCATGGAGTTCGGGCGTGGCTTCGATTTGTGCGCGGAGGTCGGGAGAGGCTCCGAGGAGAAACCAGTGTTTTGGGTCGGCGCTGACGGCAACTTGCGCCTGAGTGCGGGCTTTGCCCTGGAACTTTCCGGCGCGAAGGGAACGGCAGTTGGGGCAGGCACAATTCCACTGGGGGAAACCACCGCCTGCGGCCGAACCCAGAATCTTGACTTGCATGGAGGGAGTCTACCAGCTTCCGTTTTCGGGAATTTACTGGTTGGTAACCCCCACCCCCCTCCCCTTCGAATCTCTGGAATCAGAGAGTTAGCGGAAAATCTCCGAAAAATCCATGGGCTACAACGAGTTACGGGCAAAATCTAGATTTCAAAGAGCTTAGCGGCTTGCGGGACTGGAGCGGAGTTCCAAATCGGGACAAAAGCCGTTTCGCGGCGCATCCGGTCCCGGACGATGATGGAGCAAGTGTGAAGGTGAGCGCAAGGTCAGATGTCACAAGTGTCAGCTTTGGGTGGTGGAAATCTCTGGGTCTTGAGGAGCGGCCATAAGAGTACGCGTGAGAACCGTTGCCCTCCCTGCGGAGTCTGTCTGGGGTTTCTTTCGCTCCTTCGGAGCTTGATGCCTTTAATACTTCACACCCACCGCTCACGCGGTGGGCTGCATTCTTTCGCCGCTTCGCGGCTGGGTTCTCGTGCGGCATCACCTCTTGCCGCGAGACACAGCTAGGACACAGCGCCCTACGGGACTCGTTGCTGATTTCCTTCTTACCGGACTCGCGTCCCTTCGAATACGCCAGTGAAAGCTGCATCCGCGCCGGCAGAAGCATGCCGTGTGATCAGAGCGTCAAGGGATTTGCCGGCACTTCTTTGACGTACTCGGAGACGAGGGTGTCGAGGGTTGCCAGGGTGTCAGGAGTCGGAGTGACGCGATCGCGGAAGTGAGTGGACAGAACACCTACCAAGTTTCCTGCCGAGTCAAATAGCGGGGTGGACTGGAGGGATTGCACATTGGCGCGCAGTATGATTTGGCGGGATTCGCCATCCCCGAAAACCGCGTCGGTCGCGACGTCGGTAACAACGACGCGAGAGCGGCGGTTCATGGCGGAGCCACAGGCGCAGTTGTCATCGCAGTTTACTGTCTCAAAATAGGTCAGGAACTCGTGCTGAAACCCATGATGTGCCACCAGTTTCAGAGCACGCTGGGATGAGTCAAACAGCTGGATATTGCCGAAGTCGGCCCCCATCGCTTGAAGTGTGGAGTCCAAGAGATTGTGAACCCAGTCGCAGTCTCGAAAGCGAGCGTAGGGATTGTCTTGGTTGTGGCGAGGAATGATCTGCGCCAGGATTGCGGCATCCAGTTCTTCTGCAAGCGAAACGATCCGCTTAGAATCATGCTCTTGCGAGAGTTCAGCAGCGATCGACTGCCACGTCCGGTAGGCCTTTTTTAACTGTGACAATGCAGGGACACTCCAGTTTTTTGAGATATCCAACGTACCTTATTCCTCCTAGCAGTTGAGATCGGGGTTTTCCTGTATGTTCGGTGCCCTACCAATATCTTTACTGTGTAGTACTCCCTGGACGGGACCCCGTGAACGCGTAAATGCCTAAACGTGTGCTTATCGCCGATGACAGCGAGACCATGCGAACGGTTCTCAAAGACTTCATCGCAGAGCAGCCCGGGATGGAAGTGTGCGCGCTAACAGCGAATGGGATTGACGCGATTGATGCCGCGATGGCTCTGCAGCCGGACCTGTTGATTCTCGACGTGCAGATGCCAGGCCTGAACGGCGTGGAAGTGGCAAGCGTATTGCGGAAAAATCTCCCCAGCGCGAAGACCGTTTTGTTCACAATCTACGGGAATATCTTCAGCCCGACTCTGGCGGCGGCGGTGGGTGTGAACGCGGTTTTGGCGAAGAGCGACGGGCTGCCAGCTCTTGCGAAGACAGTGCAGTCGCTCTTAGGTACGAAAGTTGAGGCGGTGAAGCAGGCGCTGACGAGAACAATACTCGAGGGCAAGACCAGCGCGGCCGACCTGGAGTGGCTGACGAAAACTCTCGCAGTTCCGCTGACCCGGTGCGGCCGAGATCTGAAATATCTCTGGGTGAATGAGCACTACGCCAAACGGCTACAGCGGCCGGTCGAGAAGATTGTGGGGCGGTCGATTCTCGACGTTCTTGGAAAGCGAGCGTTCGAGGTACTCCAGTGTCATTTCGATGAAGTGCTGAGCGGGAAGGACGTAAGTTACGAGAAGGAAGCAGAGTTCGACGTGATTGGGCTGCGACGAATTACGGCAGCGTATCGCCCGGTTTCCAGTGGCGGTGGTGCTGTCGAGGGCTGGCTGGCTTTTGTTGAGGATGTTACAAAACGTTCCGAGTGAAGCCTCACAAATGGTTCGGCGGAAAAGCGCGGCGAACCTCGGGCGGTTTCGTAGCGTTTCTTTCGCCCCTCCGGGGCTTGGTTTTTTCCCACTTCACACCCACCGCTTACGAAGTGGGCTGTATTCTTTCGCGGCTTCGCGGCTAGATTTCAGGATTGCGAAACCTTCGGACGTGGTGGAGCATCTGTTAGGTCTGTCTTTTGTAAAACGCGGCACGCCGAGAGATAGAGATGACTCCAGTAGCGGGGCAAGAGAGATCGACCACCACTGGAAGTCCGTGGCTGGTCGCGATTGCGGTAATGTTAGCAACCTTCATGGAAGTGCTGGACACTTCCATCGCGGCGGTTGCCCTTCCGTATATTGCCGGTAGTCTTTCGGCCAGCAACGATGAAGCCACCTGGGTGCTGACCAGCTATCTGGTGGCCAATGCCATCGTATTGCCGGCCAGCAGCTGGTTTTCACTACGCTTCGGACGGAAGCGGTTCTTGATCGCGTGCATCATCATTTTCACGGTGTCGTCCTTTGCATGCGGAGCCGCGACGAGCCTGGCGCTGATCCTGATCGCGCGCGCTGTACAAGGCGCCGGAGGCGGAGCGCTTCAGCCACTCTCGCAGGCAATCTTGCTGGAGAGCTTTCCTCCAGAGAAACGTGGCAGCGCGATGGCGGTATTCGCGCTGGGAGTGGTGGTGGCACCGGTTCTTGGTCCAACGCTCGGAGGTTGGCTGACGGATTCCTATTCGTGGAGATGGGCGTTCTACATCAACATTCCTGTGGGAATCTTTGCGGTGCTGATGATCTCGCGATATGTGAAGGATCCGGAATACATCAGCGAAGCGAAGCCAGGAAAACTGGACGGGATGGGATTGGGGTTGCTGGCGGTTTGGCTGGGGGCGCTGCAGATCATTCTGGACAAGGGACAAGAGGATGACTGGTTCGGGGCAACCTGGATTCGTTGGGCGTTCGTGATTCTGATCGTGGCCTTCGTGCTTTTCGTGGTTCGCCAGTTTCGACATAAGCAGCCCCTGGTGGACTTGCGAGTGTTTCGACATCGGAACTTTACGCTGGGATGTTTGTTGATCGGTCTTTTTGGCGCCGCAATCTATGGGCTGGTGACGCTGCTGCCGCTGTTCTATCAGGAATTGATGCGTTACACGGCGCTGGCGGCCGGATGGGCGGTAAGCCCGCGAGGCATTGGGGCGATTATCGCGATGCCGATCATCGGTTACCTGACGGCGAAGATCGATAATCGCTGGCTGATTGCATTGGGGTTTGCGATGTTCGGGATTTCTGCGCTGTGGTTCGGGCGGGTGAATCTGGAAATCGGGCAGTGGTCGTTTATTTGGGCGATCCTGATTAGCGGATTCGGATCGGGATGCGTTTTTGTGCCGCTTTCGACGACGACGATGGCATTTCTGAGAAACGAAGAGATTGGGAACGCGAGCGGGTTGTACAACTTGTTGCGGAATATCGGCGGCAGCATCGGAATCTCGATTGTGAATACGATCGTTGCGCGACACGAACAGCTTCACCGTAATGAACTGGCGGCATCGCTGGATCCGGGACGCGTCACGCTACAAGGGACGATTCATGGGATGCAGGGCTATCTCTCGGCACAGGGAGCGTCGGCCACCGACGCCCTTCATCAGGCGTACGGGCTCATCGGGCAGGACCTGACTAGTCAGGCGCGGCTTTGGTCCTACGTAGACGACTTCCGCTATATGGCGCTGATGTGCTTTGGGTGTATCCCGATTGTGTTTCTGCTGAAGAAATCCGTTGGGAAAAAGGGTGCGCTGCACGCCGGGCATTAGAGGCTCTTGGGGAGGTGCGTATCTCTTCCCAGAGCTTTTCTCATAAACAATTGAAATTCAGGCGGATTCTTCCATTTTATTTTCGGCTTGACATATTCCTATATAGGAATATATTTGCTTTATGGCGCGAGCGGCGACCACTTCTGACGCATTTAACGCGGTAGCGGAGCCACGGCGGCGAGAGATTCTGGATCTTCTGGCGGTCGCGGAGCTTCCGGTTGGCGATCTCGTAATTAAGCTCGGGATCGAGCAGCCTTCGGTGTCGAAGCATCTGAAGGTGCTGCGGGATGTGGGCCTCGTGCGGGTTCGGCGGAATGGGCGGCACATGATGTATCGGACGAATGCGGAGGGGATTCGTCCTCTGCATGAGTGGACGAAGACGTTTGAGCGGCTGTGGGCGCATCAGTTGTTGCGGATTAAGGAACGGGCCGAAGCGAAAGAGTTGAAGGGCGAGTGAGGCGGGGGCTAAAGCCCCATTTCATCGTGACGCCGAACGCGGCCCTGGAAGGGCTCTTCCACGGTGGGTTCGAGGTTCAGTTGCGACCTGCGTGCGCTCCAGCTCCTGGCGAGATCCCTCCGCGCGCTGGTGAAAGCGCGCGCGTTCGGGATGACGCCATTGATTAGGGATCGGCCATGGATTTCAAGGAGGGAACATGAGTATCAGTCCAACGATGATGGGGATCGAGAGTCTGGTGGTGGAGGTGAATCAGGAGATTCGCGTGCGCGCGAGTCTGGAGACAACGTTTACGGCGCTGCTTGAGCAGATCGGACCGGAGAATGAGTCTCCGGAGCGCAAGATGCCGATGAAGCTTGAGGCGTGGCCCGGCGGACGTTGGTTCCGCGATCTGGGCAACGGGGACGGACATCTTTGGGGACACGTGCAGGCGATCAAGCGTCCGACGCTGCTGGAGATCACGGGGCCGCTGTTTATGTCGTACGCGGTGGTATCGAACCTGCAGTACCGGCTTAGCGATGAGAACGGCGAGACTGTGATCAAGTTTCACCACAAAGCATTTGGGGTGATTCCGGACGATCACCGGCGGGGCATGGTTACAGGCTGGACGCATCTCAACCAGAAGATTAAGGAGCGGGCTGAACGCGGGAAGTGAGGCTTTGCTTCAACCACGGAGATGATGCTCGCGAGATCCCTCGCTCCGCTGAAGAACGCTCCGCTCGGGATGACGCCTTCTTAGTTCGCGTTGGCGTTCGAGTTGAGGGACGGGACAGCGGATTCCTCACCGGCAAAGGACGCCGGTTCGGAATGACAAACAGCCAGTAACGGTTTTGATTTCGGAGGAGCAGGTTATGTGTCCAGCATGTGTTGCAAGCGCGGGAGTGGTGGTGGGCAGCGTGGTTTCAACCGGAGGGTTGAGCGCGCTGGTCCTGAAAGTTCTTCGCAAGAAGAAAGGTGAGAGAAGCGATTCGAAGGAAAAGGAGTAGAACGCATGACGACAGCAACGATTGAAAAGAAGCCTGCAGCGAAAGTGGTCAACCCGGCGGAGTGGCTTGCCGCGCGGAAGGAATTGCTCGCGAAGGAAAAGGAATTTACGCGGCTGCGCGACGAACTGAGCCGGCAGCGGCGCGAGATGCCTTGGGAAAAGGTCGAGAAGCAGTACCTATTTCAGTGCGCGAATGGGAAAGAAACGCTCGCCGATCTTTTCGATGGGCGGAGCCAGCTGATTGTGTACCACTTCATGTTCGGTCCGGGGTGGAAAGAGGGATGTCCGAGTTGCTCGTTCCTGGCGGACACATTCGATGGCGCGGTGATTCATCTGGCGCAGAGGGACACTACGTTCGCCGCGATTTCGCGAGCTACGTTGCCGGAGATCGAAGCGTTCCAGAAGCGCATGGGATGGAAGTTCAAGTGGGTATCGTCGAATGGAACCGACTTCAACTACGACTATCAGGTGTCAACCGGGAACGGCGAGAAGCCCGGCGGTTCGGTCTACTACAACTACTCGTTGACTGAGTTTCCGTCGGACGAGCGTCCGGGACTGAGCGTGTTTTTCAAGAAAGATGGAGAGGTCTTCCATACGTATTCGACCTATGCGCGAGGGCTCGACATCCTTTTACCGACGTATAACTTCCGCGATATGACAGCGAAGGGGCGCGACGAGGAAGGGATGAAGCCGCATGCGATGGCATGGGTGCGGCATCACGACCGCTACAGCGACGGGAAGATGGTAAACATCGGCAAAGGGGCGACGAAGTAGTCGCGCCGGCATGCGACAATGCCGGGGATGAAGAGGAGATTGTCCGGCTCAGGATTTGTGATGTGCGTTATGCTGGCCGCGATGAGTACGCTTGCCGGGCAGTCTCCTTCATCCAAGGACAAGAAGTCTCCGCCGGAGTACGCGTTCGAAGTGGTCCGGCAATTTCCTCACGATCCGAACGCCTTTACGCAGGGATTCACGTATCACGATGGCTTCTTCTACGAGGGGACCGGGCGGACGGGGAAATCGTCTCTGCGTCAGGTGAATCCCGAGACTGGCCAGGTGGTCCGCAAGGTCGACCTAGCACCGGATGTGTTTGGCGAGGGCATCACGGTACTGGGAGACAAAGTCTTCCAGTTGACGTGGCTCTCGCACCTTGGATTCGTCTACGATCTGCACGACTTCCACCTGTTGCGGACTTTTCGGTATGCGGGCGAGGGCTGGGGACTGACGACCGATGGGCACGATCTCTTTATGAGCGATGGAAGCTCGGAGATTCGCGTTCTCGACGCAAACACGTTCGCCGAGAAGCGGCGCATCAAGGTGTGGGATGGCGGCAAGCCCGTTGATCAGTTGAACGAACTGGAGTTTGTCGAGGGAGAGATTTACGCGAATGTCTGGCATAGCGACCGGATTGCGAGGATTTCTCCGCAGACAGGCAAGGTTGTGGGATGGATCGATCTGACGGGGCTGCTGGGACCGTTCTACCAACGAGAATCCGAAGAGGTTTTGAACGGAATCGCATACGACCGCGAAGGGAAACGGCTGCTTGTCACGGGCAAGCTGTGGCCGAAGATTTTTGAAATTCGGGTGATTCCGAAGCATTCTCAATGAAAGGAAATGGACGATGCCAACGATGTTAGAAGAGTTTCGCGAAGAGGCGGCGATCACAAAGCGTTCGCTGGAGCGCGTGCCGGCGGACAAGCTGGGATGGAAGCCACATCCGAAGTCGATGGCGCTGGGGCAATTGGCGTGGCATGTGGCCACGATTCCGGGAGGAATCGCACGCATCGCGCAGCAGGATAGCTTTGACGTGCTTCAGGGAAGCTTTGTGCCGCCGCAACCGAAGACTCTTGACGAGGTTCTCACTGCCTACGAACAGAGCGTGCGCGATGCCGAAAACTTTCTAAGCGGACTGACAGAAGAACAGGCACGAGGAAATTGGCGGCTGATGAAGGGTGATCGGCAGATATTTCAGCAGCCTCGGGCGGCAGTGGTGCGGACAATCATGTTCAACCACTGGTATCACCATCGTGGGCAGCTGTCGGTGTATCTCCGATTGTTGGATGTGCCCGTACCGGTGATTTATGGGCGCAGCGCGGACGAGGATCCGTTCGCCTAGCTGCTGCGCATTAAACGCTGGAGCCGACGCTTTGCCCGCGGCACAAGGCCGCTGCCAATTGCTATAATGAAGGTCCTGCGGTGGGAATAGCTCAACTGGCAGAGCACTGGACTGTGGCTCCAGCGGTTGCGGGTTCGATTCCCGTTTCCCACCCCAATTTCCCTGATTAATCCCCGCCATTCATCCTCTGTCTAGTGTCCGATCCAGCCGTAGCGGCTTGCGATTTGGGCGAGTAATACGACGATTGAAATCGCGAGAAGGACAAGCACGACTTTGCGGGCTCTACGGAGCCGTGGCAGTTTTTCCGCAGGAACTGTCGCGGACATCATGTCGAGCAGGAAGAGGCCCATCCAGAGATCGATAGCCGTGAAGATGGTCCATCCCATGGAAAGATCGTAGCGGAGAGCGGAGGATACGGACCTAGAATTTTGGCCGACTAGGCGAGTTTCAAGCGTCCTCGATGACGCATGTCGTTTTCTCTTCCACGGGTTGAACCGGGGCTATTGATCAATCGTCCCTCCGGAGTCTGTATCGTAGCGTTTCTTTCGCTCCTTCGGAGCTATCCTTCTCACGCACCTTGTTCTCCCACGGCTTTGCGCCGTGGGCTGCATTCTTTCGCCGCTTCGCGGCTAGGTTCTGGCACAGACTCTTTGCTGCGCAATACCGCTATGACGCAGACCCTTATGGGACGGACAGCGCAGAAGACAGATGGCAGGGTTAGACGCGGCCGACGCCCACGTATTCGAATCCGAGGGCGCGCAGGCGGGTGGAGTCGAGGAGGTTCTTGGTGTCAACGATGACCGGCCTTTTGAGCAGGTTCTTGATGCGATCGAAGTCGAGAGCGCGGAACTCAGGCCAGCCTGTTCCTACGACCAGGGCATCGGAGCCTTCGGCGGCGGCGTACGCCGAATCACAGTAGCGAACCGATCCGTTGAGGCGAGTCTTGGCTTCGGGAATCGCAACGGGATCGTAGGCACGAACGTGGGCACCGCGGGAAACCAGAGTTTCGGCGAGGCGGACAGACGAAGAGCCGGCAACGGAGTTAGTGTTGGGCTTGAAAGACAATCCAAGGATTCCGACTTCCTTGTTTTCAACAGAATTCAGCGCGAGGGAGATCTTTTCGACCAAGCGGTCGGCCAGTTGGTGATTGACGTCGCGAGCTGCACTCAGAACTTTCAGGGATACGCCTTGTGACTGAGCTAGTTGAACAAGAGAATCCATGTCGGACTCGGCGAAGACTCCACCCATTCCGGCTCCGGGTTGAAGGCATCGCGGGGCAATTTTCTTGTCCAGGCCCAGGGCCAGGGCGAGGTTCACCGCGTCAGCATTTACCTTCTCGCAGAGAGTGGCTACTTCGTTGATGAACGAGATCTTGGTAGCGACGAAAGCGGTGGCAGCTTCGCGAACCAGCTCGGCTGTGGCCTGATTGGTCACGATTACGGGCACGCCACGCATCACCAAGGGATGAAATATCTGCTTGAGGACCTGCATGGCATCGCCCGAGTTTGTTCCGAGAATGAGGCGGTCGGGCCAGTTGAAATCTTCGACGGCACATCCGTCAGTGAAGAACATGGGCTGCGAAACGATCGTCGCCTGCAGGCCGATGTCGCTGATGGCTTTTTCCAGGGCGTTTGCCGTCCCGACCGGAACGGGAGTGACGATGGTGAGAATCGGAGGCTTGGGGGCGAGGCGAGTAATGCGGATCGCGACGTCGTTCAGGTTCTCAGCCTTGTCTTCCGCAAGAAAGATCACGCCGGTTCTACGGGCGAACGATTCGATATCGGTGGAATAGGCGAGCCGGCCAGCGCGCACGTTGCGGCGGATAATTTCTTTGAGATTTTTCTCGAAAAAGGGGATATTGCCCTGGGCCATCTCCACCATGCGCGAGCGATCCGGGTGACAACAGGAAACCGGAGTTCCGAAATCCGCAAGGCAGGCTGAAATGACTGTTCCGAGATACCCTGCGCCGTAAACCCCGATCTGCATAGAGTGCCGTCTCCCGTTCGAAGGCCCGGAAACCCGCGTCAGAATGGATGTTCGACGGGAAGTCCAGAGGTTCGCCCTACTCTTTATCTACAGATACGCAGTGGGCTTTTCAACGCACGGGAGTGAGATGTACCTGGGACCGCGCGGAGGTTCCGGGAGTAACCGGGCTGAACCTAATGCGAAACGAGGCGGCGGCCGAGAGGGATAGGGGCCAGGTCAACCCAGCAGTTGGTGGCGTCTTCGCGCACAAAGATGAGCTTTTCCAACAAGATCCGGCGGCTGCCGGAATACTCCTGCCAGCGCTGGCGGGCTGTTTCAAAGGCAGCATGGACATCCTGCTCGGCCCCCATTTTTGCGATGGTCAGGTGAGGCGTGTAAGGCCACTCTTCGGAGTACTGAAGTGCCTCGGTATTGAGCTTTCGATGCAATTCGCTCATGCGCTGTGCCGAACCATCGATGCGGATGAAGACAGTGGGCGTGACAGGGAGAAAGGTTCCGACAGCGCCCAGCGACACTTCGAAGGGCTGCTCTTCTCCGCAGATGCGTTCCAGAACCTGGAGGGCCGCGTCCTCCGCGCCGTGCAATAGACGGGGCGGAAGGATGGTCAGATGCGCTGCGAGCTGGGGCAGGTCGGGGTGAAGCTCCCGCCGGAGGTTCTCGACGAATTCGCCTGCAGCGCTTTTGACATAAGCCACCAGCGCATAACGCGGATTGGGCATACCTGACTAAAAATTATAACGCCCGCGCCCCGGATGAACGCGGTAAGGCGTCAGAAAACGAAAATGCGAGGACAGGCGAAGGGTCGCGAACGAGTCGTCATTTATAATCGAAAAGAATGTCGGGGCGTAGCGCAGCCTGGTAGCGCACCTGCCTTGGGCGCAGGGGGTCG
>Ga0209060_10001728_pt1 | contig 22634 bp, 18 predicted proteins | sample Coa_R1_8_FD_187155 | JGI IMG/M metagenome (GOLD analysis project Ga0209060, IMG submission 187155) | Surface soil microbial communities from Centralia Pennsylvania, which are recovering from an underground coalmine fire - Coalmine... | ecosystem: Environmental > Terrestrial > Soil >...
GGAAGGGGAACCGCCCCCTTCCCCTGCAACCCCATCCCCAAAATCAACCCAACCCAACCGGCGAGGGCACAACTTTGAAACCGGACATTTCACTTGCTACAAAAACCGGACATTTTAACTTGCTACCAACATGACGGTACGCTCCGCTGTCAACAACGTGGACAAGTCTTTTAATTTAAGTGGGTTTTAACCATTCCATCACCACGAACCACGGTACTCGACGATAGATCGTCGCTTTCGGTTCTGGGGCGCCTGGGGTGGGTGCCGGTTCTTCGAAGTAGCTGAGGCGCAAGCCAGCATCGAGGAGAATGCGCATATATGTGCTCAGCGGGCGGTGGTGATTCACGACCCGAATCCCCCGATATTCAATCCACTGCGAGCGTTCTTCGAGATAGTTGTCAACGGGGTAATGCCGGTATTGGCCGGCGCTATCCTTGACCCAGCCGCTATCGATGCATGCCGTGTTGAAGCCTGTGAGATTTGCAATCAACAGGGCACCACCTGGTCTCATCACTCGCGCCATCTCTTGGATCGACGCCCGAACATCGGAAATGTCGATCAGGCTTAGGTAGCTGATGACCAAATCGAAACTCTCATCATCGAACGGCAGCTTTTCGGCGGGCGCTTCGAGATAGGTCCCTTCTGCATCGCGTGCCCGCGCGGCAGCAACAAACTTGGGAGTAGGATCAATGCCCGTAACCTTCAACCCGTGCTGCTTGAGCATCCGGCAAAACCTGCCTTCGCCACAGCCAACATCGAGCGCGTCCTTTGCGGATCGCGCGAGTGCGCGGGGAAGCAGAATTGGGTCGAGCACATAGCGACGTCCAAAATCGCCGTGCTCCCCCATATCGGCAATCCACGCTTCTGCTGATGCCTGCCAGCCGTTGTCCATAGTCGGAGATAGTATCTGAGTAGCGGCCGAGGCTGGAGAGACCGCGCGGAGGCTGGCCCGTCACACGAACTACCGAGCTTCTTCTGGCACGACCTTTAACTCCAGCTTTTCTGTGTACCGCAGCACGGTCAGCGTGCTGCTGACTCCAACTCGCACTTCGGTCAGCAGCCGATGCAGATCGTCCACACCGGCGACAGGCTGCCCTTCGAGGGCCACAATCACATCTCCTTCGCGTAATCCCGCGCGCTTTGCGGGACTGCTTTCTTCAACCGAAAGCACCAGCGCTCCACTCTCTTTCGGCAGATCGTAGAACCGCACGACCCGGCGATGTACGGGGACGGTTTGCCCTGAAATCCCAACGTAGCTGCGGCGAATCTTGCCATCACGCAATAGCCGGCTAGCCACGAACTTCGCAGTGTTGATCCCAATCGCGAAGCAGATCCCTTGCGCCGGAAGAATCGTCGCCGTATTCACGCCGATCACTCGTCCGCCAGAGTCGATCAGCGGCCCACCAGAGTTGCCCGGATTCAACGAAGCATCCGTCTGGATGACGTCATCAATCAGACGTCCGGAATACGACCGCAGCGACCGCCCGAGCGCGCTCACGACGCCAGCCGTAACAGTCGACTGAAACCCGTACGGCGCGCCAATCGCAATCGCGATCTGCCCGACACGCAGTTTTTGCGTGTCGCCCAGTTCAACAGCTATCAGGCCGGGCTCATCGACGCGGATCACGGCCAGGTCGCTCGCCGGATCCTCTCCGATCAGCGCTGCGGGCATGCGCCGGCCATCGGCCAACGTCACCGCAATACGCACAGCGTCATGCACCACGTGGCTGTTGGTCAAAATAAGGCCGTCGGGAGTGAAGACGAAGCCTGACCCTCCACCCTGCCGCTCACGAGGTTCGCCAGAGCGGGTGCGCCCTGCCTGCTGATGAACCTCGATATTCACCACGGACGGACTGATCCGCTCTACAGCACTCGTCACTGCGGTGGAATAGGCATCGAGCAGGAAAGAATCGCCACTCGCATGTCGAGCAAGCGGGCCTTCGTGACTCTCGCTGTTCCACGACTTCAGTCCTGCAGCTTCATCTCTGCCCACGGCAGAAAAAGCCAATAAACCATCCAATCCAGTTTCCAAATCCATGCTGGATAGATGTAGATCGATCTACTTTGGATTCACAGCTCGAATTCGCGGCAACCCGCTAGAAGTCGCCGTGGCCGCGGCGACAGAGCCTCATGCCGACTCGTTAAGTCCCAGCATTTTGAAGCGCATCGCGTCGAACGTGCTCTCAGGAAGAATCTTCGGCAGCATCGCCAGTAGCTTTGCATGCTTTCCTACTCGATACCGCATCTTCGGATGGATGGAAGTCAACGCGTCGTGTACGGCAATGGCCACAACGTCTGGGGAACTGCCGCCTTTTTCCATCTCATACCCACGACGCCCAACGGTCCGGATCATCGGTCCATAACGTTGCTGACCATCGGGCGGCAGATTGTTGATAACTTCTTCCAGATTCCCCAGCGTCTTATCCACCGCCGGTGTGGAGATCGATCCCGGCTCGATCGCAATCACGCGCACTCCAAACGGGCGCAGCTCCAGCCGCAGCGTATCGCTCACCATGCCAAATGCGCATTTGCTCGAATTCAGCAATCCGCCGAACGGGATCGCAAGGTTCACGCCGACACTAGTGATGTTCAGAATCCTTCCACGATTCTTTCTGAGCATCCCGCAGAAGGTTTGAATCGTCGCGAGTTGCCCAAAGAAATTGATCTCAAAGATTTCCCGTACGTCGCTCATGGGAGCGTATTCAAGCGGCCGAACCATGCCGATCCCCGCGACATTCACTAGTCCATCCAGTCCGCCCCCATTCAATTGAGACGCGACCTCCGCGGCAGCAGCCGAGACGGTCGAAGCATCCTGCACGTCCATCATGACCGGATAGACATTCTTCTCAGATCGCAGTCGGTCCCGATCGCTCGCTTTGCGAACCGTCGCGAACACAAGCCATCCGGCGTCACTCATCCTCGTCACGCAGGCATGACCAATTCCACTCGAAGCACCGGTAATCACAACTGTCTTTCTGTTCTCGGACATCCATCTCTCCTGCCCAGAAGTATTCGCAGCTATTTCTTTGATTGACGTTTGGAAGAGAAAGAAGCAGCGAAAAGAGTGACTCAGAACAAAACGAAACCCTCACGGGCATGGGCAAGTGATGATGGTTGCCTGGAAACCTGATGTATCCGAGCAGCTACGAACTGGGCGGACGCATGCTAAACTTCGCTTCCATGCCGGATATAACCGGGAGAAAGCATACCTTCGCGCCGTGGTTGGGATTGTTGCTAACCGTGTCAGGGGCGTTGAGCAACGGATTGCCTTTCATCGGGTTTCCCGCGGCCCCGGTCCCTTGGATGAGTCTTCTACTGTCGCTGACCGGTATTGTGGTTGTTCTGATCGGCTTGTGGCGTATCTTCGGGAGATCAGCGGTCTACAAAGGAAAGATCTCGGGAAGCATAGCAGCAGCATTTTCCCTCTTGTTCCTCGCGGGCTCCATCACTTTTTTCTGGGGCGCGCGCCACATTCCTTCAGAGTCCGCAAACGCTCCGCAAGTCGGGCAACGCGTGCCGGATTTTACGCTGCCCGACAGTACCGGGCACTCTGTTTCCCTGACGCAGTTGTTCTCTGGTGATGCAGGCAGCCCGCCACCCAAGGCTCTTCTGCTGATTTTCTATCGAGGATACTGGTGACCCTATTGCAACCTCGAGTTGCGAGGTATCGAAAAGTCACTTCCGGAATTCCAAGCACAAGGAATCCTCCCGGTTGCCATCAGCGTTGATGCCCCGGAGGTATCTGAGAATCTCCGTCGCAAACGGGGCTATACCTTCCCATTTCTCTCGGATCCGAAGGCTGAGGTAATCCGGCGTTACGAACTGCTGCATCCCCACGGGGGGCCGGATGGAACCGACATCTCCCGCCCGGCGGAGTTTCTGGTCGATCGCTCGGGAACGGTGCGTTGGGAAAACTTTACCGAAGATATCCGCGTCAGGCCGCGATCGGACGAACTGCTGAGCGCGGCTAGATCCATCCCATAATCCCGAAGAAAAAAGCCGGAACCATTGCTGGTCCCGGCCCTAGTGTTGGCTGGTTGCCCGGATAAATTGAGGCGCCTAGCAGGCGTGACCCTGAGCTTGTCGAAGGGGCGAGCCTGCTGCCGAAATCCTGAGGCTGCTGGTTTTGCAGCCGAAGGAACTCCACGCCCAACGTGACTCTATCGGCAAAACTCGTTGCAACTTTGAACCTGCCGCTAAGCGCTTCTTCTCGGCCGTACCGCCAGATCCCGCACCTGCGTCAGAATGCTCGACATCTGCATCCCGTTCAGTTGCGCGACAAACGGCAACAACTCGGCGATGAACTGATCTTTCATCAGTTCGTTGACTTCTTCCTGGCGGCTGCGTTCTCCGCCGCTGAGCAGTTCGGGCACAGTTACCTCCAGTGCACGCGCCAGCCGTTCCAGGGACGACAGCGTAGGCGTGGCCTTCTCGTTTTCGATTTTCGACACGTAGGTACGCGGCACCGCCATTCTTCCGGCAAGTTGCCGCTGGCTAAGCCCACTGCGCAAACGCAGCGAACGAATCGAGGTCGCCAGGTTCAGATGCCCGCGTCCCATACCTGGGATCGGCATCATCACCGGAGGAGCCACCACAATGGGTTCTGGCTCCGGTTCCTCGTCCAAAGACGCGTGGCAGCGCCGGCAGTTATTGTTGGATGTGCGGAACTGGACTAACAGGCAGTGATCGCACCGAACGACTTCCCTTGAATCTACAGGGGCAAGAGCCGTGGCCATCGGGTTGTGGGAGTGCCAGAGCGGGCCCTCCGTACAGCCTAAATCTATGCACAGGAACTACTTGGGGGAGAGTTCCTGTTGGCAGTCTCAATCTGAGCCACCAGCCCTGTGGAAGTCAAGGGAAAAGTGCACAAAAAGAGAGGCAGTGGCTGAGCGTGTTTACTAGTTGGGTTCCTTGACGTTGCTGTTTACGCACGCGGGCCTAAGCAGTTTTAGGAAATAGTGTCTGCTGTTCCAAAGTGTCATCCTGAGGCCCGCGTTCTCTGCGGGCCGAAGGACCCCTTATCCGTCTGCAGTGAGATGAACGCTTCAGGGAGTTCTCGCCTTTGCCGAATGGTCCGCAGTAAGAACTCCTGGAGAGGCCTGTGCTGAGGTTAAATGACAAGGGATCCTTCGACTGCGGTTAGTCTTTGCGCATCAAGCGCAAAGACCAACCCTCGCTCGGGATGACACATACCAACAATCGCTATGAAATCCCGCACGCAGAGAACGTGGAGAATGGGACAACCACAGTAAGAAGTCTATTTTGAAAGGATGCGGCAGCCCCAGCGGTTAATCAGTCGGAGTCCATCGACCCTTGCCGAGAGAGAACAGGAGATAATCAGTAGCCGCATCTGCCAAGTTCGAAAATTGTCTGACGCACTCATACTGAACATCCCTTGTAAACCAACCAACCCTAAATCCACCGTTCTTTTCTTCGATGAAGGTCGATGGCGTAAATCGTTTGTCGTAGGATTCTCCGAGAAGGTCTTGGGCGATTTCAGGATGCTGACGAAAGTGCTCTGCAATTTCAGAGGGCGGAAGCTCGGCGATATTCTTCGCTGTACTGATTCATATTCTTTGAACCCTAAATCCATCCGGGAATCCCTCAAGCGGCGTTTCCTTTCGCCTCCAGTTCCACATATGCCCGCGATCATACCATCCGCACGATCTGGATTGGATCCGGCAAGGCCGCATATTTAGCGTAAAATCCGATTGCGCCTGAAAAAGTCCTGCAGAAAAGGAGAATGAAATCCAAACGCGAGAACAAGCCTGGGAACTCCTAACCGAGTTCACTCAATCCGAAAGCCTGCGCAAGCACGCGCTCGCCGTCGAGGCCTGCATGCGCGCCTGCTCGCGCAAATACGGCGACGGATCTCCCGAGGCGGAGAGCCTCTGGGGCGTCGTCGGCCTCATCCACGACTTCGACTATGAGCGCTGGCCCACTCCGGAAGAGCATCCGTACAAGGGCAACGAAATCCTCAAAGAGCGCGGATACTCCGACGAGATCCGCCGCGCCATCATGAGCCACGCCGAATACTCCGGCGTCACCCGCGAAACGCCCATGGAAAAGGCTCTCTTCGCCTGCGACGAACTTGCCGGATTCATCACCGCCGTCACCCTCATCAAGCCCAGCAAATCGTTGGCCGAGGTCGATGTAAAGTCCGTCCGAAAAAGAATGAAAGACAAGGCCTTCGCCCGCAAAGTGAACCGCGACGACATCATCAACGGAGCCAAAGATCTCGGCGTAGACCTCGACGAGCACATCGGCTTCTGCATCGAAGCCCTGAAGTCGGTCGCGAAGGAACTGGGCCTGGATGGCATCGCAGTAGTCACGCCGCAATCGCAGTAGTCACTCATCACTCCAGTCCACGGCGGCGTCATCCCGAACGCCCGCGCTTTTAGGTAGACCCTCGGCTTTTAGCCGGGGGCGGCGAAGCCGCGGGCGGAGGGATCTCGCGCGCACCAGCCCTTGCAGCCCGCGCGAGATCCCTCGCTCCGCCTGAAAAGCGGCTCCGCTCGCGATGACGCCTTCGTAGTCGAAGCGCTCGCCCGCCGTCAAAAGAGCTGGGGCCTTGACGGCAGCGCGGCGGTAACTTCTCCCGACAAAAACAACGTGCAAGCCTGACCCGTTTCGCAGATAATTTCGGGTCGGGCCATGGACACGTCCCAGAATGACCTCGAAGCCATCCGGCGCCTTCTCGCCGAGTTGACCACTCGTGTCTATCGCATCGAGCGCAAGCTCGGGATGGACGCACAGGCATCGCTCGACACGCATCCCGCACCACCACCGGCACAGGTCGCCGCACCGGAACATGTGGGGACGGCCGCCACTGGCCGCCCGTCCGCGCAAAGCACGGCTGTTGAACCCCCGAAGACTCCGCCACCTCCGCCGCGGCCAGCTTCGCAGCCGGGAGTCGATCTCGAATCCCGCATCGGCTCCCACTGGCTGAACCGTATCGGCATCACCGCGCTGCTGATCGGCATTTCGTACTTCCTCAAGTTCGCCTTCGACAACAATTGGATTGGCCCTGCCGGACGCGTAGCCATCGGACTGCTGGCCGGCATCGCGATAGTCGTATGGAGCGAGCGCTTCCGTGCCAAGGGTTATCAGGCGTTTTCTTATTCGCTGAAGGCTGTCGGCATCGGAGCCCTCTACCTCTCGCTCTGGGCCGCATTCCAGGTTTACAACCTCGTCCCGAGCGGTGTCGCGTTCGTCATGATGCTCACCGTGACTGCGGCGACCGCAGCCATGGCGCTCGCCCAGGATGCGCAGATTCTCGCCGCATTTGCCCTCGCCGGAGGTTTCAGTACTCCGCTTCTCTTGTCGACTGGACAAAATCGAGAAGTCGCCCTTTTCGCCTACGTGGCAATTCTCGATATCGCGACATTGATCCTGGTCACCTTCAAGCCGTGGCGCCGATTGCTCGTGATGAGTTACTCCGGCACGCTCCTGCTATACATTGGCTGGTATTCGAGTTTCTACACACGCCCGCAGCTCGCGCCCACGTTAGCCTTCGCTACGTTGTTCTTTGCAATCTTCGCGGTCGCTCCCCTGGTGACGTTGCAGCCGCACGACGAGCATGCTGTTTTCGCCTCGATTCCGGCGGTCCTTGCATTTGTGAACGCCGGAGTCTACTTCCTCCAGGCGTACATCATGATCGAGGAAGTCGATAAGACGTACATGGCGTGGTTCGCCTTGGCGCTCGCGGCGATCTACATTTTCCTGAGCCGGCTGGTTCACGCCAGGAATCTGACTCCCTGTGCGTCAGAGATTCTCTACTTCCTTCATCTTGCCGTCGCTATCGGTTTCATCACCGTTGCCATCCCGATCCGTTTGGACGCTCACTGGATCACGATCGGATGGTTCGTTGAAGCTGGCGTTCTGCTATGGGTCGGCAACCGCATACACTCGGACTTTCTGAATGTATTCGCGCTGGGAGCCCTGACCCTTGGTATCTTTCGTTTGCTCGCAATCGACAATTTTCAAAGCACACAACTCATCTTCAACATGCGCATGGCGACTTACGCGGTCGCAGTCGCTGTGTTAGCCATCGTCGCTTGGTACGCCTCGCAGCGCACCGATGAAACTGCACGCACCATCGCCGCGATCGCGATCGTGGCGGTCAATGCGCTTGCGCTGATAGCGTTGACTCGCGAAGTTGCCGACTACTTCACTTGGCAGATGAATCCCTACCGTCCGACAGCGAGGAACTACTGGCAGCAGGCATACAGCGATATCCACCGCATCCAAATCGAGCGGGACTTTACCTACTCCGCTTTATGGATGGCGTATGGAGCCATGCTGATGATCGTCGGATTCCTGCGCAGCAGTTCCTTTGTCCGCTGGCAGGCCTTGATACTGATCGCGGCAACCACCGTCAAAGTCTTTGTGTACGACGTCTCTGAACTCGACCGCGGATATCGCATTGTCAGCTTCATCGTGCTGGGAGCGCTTCTGCTGGCCATCTCCTTCGTCTATCAGCGCGACTGGCTCAAGCTCTCGGCAAAAAGCCGCCAGGCCAGCCCCGAAGGATCGGCATGAAGTTGCTCACGTCGCTCGCGGTTCTCATGCTGTTCACGGAGGCGCCTTCGCACCCGCAGCAAGCCATTCCGTATTTCACCAACACGCGTGGCGTCCACATCGTAGAACCTGGCAAGCAGAACTATTTCGTCGTCGACGAAGAAATTTGGAATCATGCTCGCCCCGATCTCGGCGACCTGCGCCTTTACGATGGAGACTCTCCCGTGCAGTACGCACTGTCAGAGCAACGCGACGGAATCACGTCAGAAGAAGTCGAAGCGAAGATTCTCAACCTCGGTGCAGTCTCTGGTCATACGGAGTTCGATCTCGATACGCAAGGACTCGCGGAATACGATCGTCTCCGCCTCCGTCTCGGTGCCCACGACTTTGTCGCTACCGCGTCGGTTTTCGGCGGTGATGCGCCAGGCGATGCAACTCGCGTTGAACTCCCGCCGTCCACGCTCTATGACTTTTCCAAAGAGCAGCTAGGCTCAAATTCGCTTTTGAAGGTTCCACCCTCCAGCTTTCGCTACCTGCATGTGAAGTTATCTCCTGGAGTCCTGCCGCAGCAGGTAAAGGGAGTCACACTCTACAACCAGCACGAGCAGAAGGCTTCGTGGACAAAGATCGGATCATGCGCAGCGCCGCAACAGAAGCAGCGTATGACTGTCATTACCTGCACGGTACCTGAGAGAGTTCCGCTCGCCCGTGTCGACTTTGAGATAGCACCGTCTCAGATAAACTTCCGCCGCATCGTGACCATTGAAGACAGCAAAGGCCAACAGGTGAGCAGTGGCGAAATCAGCCGCGTACGGGTGAACCGCGCCGGCACCCTCGTGACGAACGAACAATCATCCGTAAATGTACTGGCTGCCACCAGCCAGCTAACGATCAACGTCAACAACGGCGACAATCCTCCGCTCGCCATTACCGCGGCCCAACCCCTCGCGCTCGAACGCCGCATCTACTTCGACCCGCAGGGCAAGTCGGCCTTAAGGCTCTACTATGGCGACGAAAAGCTCTCTGCTCCGGTTTACGATTACGCCCGTTTCTTTCGTGAAGACCCTTTGCCCGCGGAAGCCCAACTAGAACCCGGATCCCAAAACACGCAGTACGCGGGACGTCCTGACGAACGCCCATGGTCCGAACGGCATACAGCGGTCCTTTGGGCGGCCATGCTAATTGCTGTTATGGGACTCGCCGCCCTTGCCTTGCGAGGACTGCGCAGCCCGACTCCCCAATAAGTGTTGCATTTTCAATACGAAATCTGTGAATCCTGTGCTAAGATTTGCTCCAGAAAGCGGTTCGTGTTGCGCGCTAGTAAGGCCGGCTGTAGTTGAGTAGATAAAGTCCCGTAAGCCACGTTTCACCAATTCCATTTGTATTCGTCCCTCGTTTCGAGAGACAGCGAGTTCGTATGCTGACAGAAGCCACGTCGTCTCCAGCGAAAGTCATCTTGGGCTGCAGCAAGTGCGGTGCGGCTCTTCCCGACCAAGCGCAGTTTTGTCTGAAGTGCGGCAAACCCGTCGCCGTCCCGCTAAAAGGAAAAGTGGTCGAGGAATCGGGTCCAAGTCTTGTCCAGCCTCGCCGCAAGCCCCGCATCTTTTTATGGATACTTCTGGGCTTATTGTTGGGACTCATCACCTGGGTCGCGATCAGCGACGACCCCTTTGCGCAGGGCCTGCAGGAAATGGTCGGATGGAAGCACGATCAGACGATTCTCGAGGCTCCGTTCACGGTTTCGGCGCACAACTTCCGCTACTACAAGTTCACACTGCCCGAAGGCTCGGTACACGTTTCTATCGTCGGCCAGTTCGCGTCAACTTCAGCAGACATCAAGACTGCGAAACCCAAAGGCAAAGCTGCGGACGCCGATGGCGACATCGAGGCGTACGTGCTCAGCGAGCAGGCCTTTGCGGTTTGGCAGAACGGATACGCGACCAGTTCCGTTTACGAGAGCGGCAGAGTGTCCAAAGGCGACCTGCAAGCCGAGCTCCCCGCTGGCGCAGGCGTCTACTATCTCGTCTTTAGCAATAAGTACGCGGCGAAAGAATCAAAGAACATCAGCGCCACGATTCTGCTTCGATACAAGAGCTGGGTTCCAGACTGGGTCCGGGTCATGAAAGCCCGTCTGTGGAATTGGCTGGGACTCTAAGCGGTCTAAATCGCAGTTGTCATTCCGAACCGCGAAGCGGTGAGGAATCTGCTCTCTGCTGGCACTATCTCGGAAGCCGCCTACCGCATCGATTCTTCGATCTCTGAAATCCAGTCTGGGCGCTTGAGCACTTCACGCGGCTTCGGACCATCCGCAGCTCCTACAATTCCGTCCTGTTCCATCAGATCGATCAGGTGCGCCGCGCGACCGTAGCCGATGCGCAAGCGCCGCTGCAGCAGGGAAGTGGAGGCCTTGCCGAACTCTACGACCAGCCTCACCGCGTCGTTGTACATAGGGTCGTTTTCGCCATCACCGACCGGACCTCCGTCATTGGTGCCGATCGCGGGATCCTGCGCTTCTTTTGGAGCCTCAAGGAATGCCTGCTGATATTCGGCCGTACCCTGTGCTTTCCAGAATTCGACCACCGCGGCGATTTCCTTCTCCGTTACAAACGGAGCGTGCAGCCGATGCACGCGCGCCGATCCTGATGGCAGATACAGCATGTCGCCTTTGCCGAGCAGAGCCTCAGCGCCGTTGGCGTCGAGAATGGTCCGCGAGTCAACCTTGGTAGCCACGCGGAACGAAACGCGGGCAGGGAAGTTGGCTTTGATCAATCCTGTGATGACGTCCACGGAAGGCCGCTGTGTCGCGAGCACAAGATGAATGCCAACCGCACGCGCCATTTGCGCCAGGCGCGTAATCGACTCCTCAACGTTGCTGGAATCGAGCATCATCAGGTCGGCCAATTCATCGATGATGATGACGATGTACGGAATCGGCTTCTCGTCGGACTCCTCGTCGAACAAGCTCGGAGTTCCGCCTTGATCGAACAGCTTGTTGTATTGATCGATGTTGCGCACGCCCTTGGCAGCGAGCAGCTTCAGCCGGCGTTCCATCTCACGCACCGCGTTGCGCAAGGCGTTGGCAGCGAGCTTTGGCTCGGTGATGATCGGAGTATAGAGATGCGGAACGCCCTCGTAGTTACCAAGTTCCAGCCGCTTCGGATCGACCAGGATCAACCGCACCTGATCGGGCGTCGCCTTGTAAAGGATCGACATGATCATCGCGTTGATCGCAACGCTTTTTCCAGCGCCGGTGGATCCTGCGATGAGCAGGTGTGGCATTCCCGCAAGATCGGCGGTGACGATGCGGCCGTTGATGTCCTTGCCCATGGCCATCGTTAACTTCGACTTCGATCCCATGAACTCCTGCGACTCGATGTTCTCGCGCAGAAAGATGATTTCCCGCTGACGGTTCGGCACCTGGATGCCAACCGTGCTCTTTCCGGGCATGCGCTCGACAAGAATGCTTTCGGCTTTCAGAGCCAGGCAGAGGTCGTCCACTAGATTCGTAATGCGGCTGTACTTGATTCCAGCCTCAGGTTTGTACTCGAACGTTGTCACGACCGGACCGGGATTGATCTGGGTGACCTGACCGTGAACGTCGAACTCTCCGTATTTCTCGGTGAGCACCTGCGCAAGCATCTTGAGTTCGTCCGCATCCACGGCTTGCTGTTCATCTGGACGCTGCAACAGGCTGCTGGACGGTAGCTTGAATCCGCCAGCCGCGATGCGTGGCATCGTGGTCTTGGCCTTCTGGCCGCTGTCGGCACGCTCGGTTACTTCCGGATCGACTGCCTCCTGCCGAGCGGGCGCAGGGATCGATTCCTCGAGGATTCCGCCAGTTGGAGCTTTCGTGGCCGGCACTTTTGTGGCCTCTTCTTCCGCCAGCATGCGCTCGATCCCAGTGCGTCGTGGCTCGGGTTGCTGCTGGGCGGCAGGAGCATTCGGACGCGGCTGGATTAATTGCGTCTTCACCACAGGCTTCGAAATCCGGCGCTGCTCAAGTTCCTTCTGCTGGCGCTTGCGGGCCCGCTCTTGCTGCCAATCTTTGTAGCGGTTCCAGAGTGCGGTGACGAACGCAAACCGTGTCGGAGCCCACAGCTGAATCGACGAGAACGAGAACGCCGTGGAGAGATACAGGGCGGTTGCCAGAATCGTGCAGCACACGATATACGCGCCGGTGAGGTTCAGATAATGGATCAGGAAGTCGCCGACAACGCGGCCTACCAGGCCTTCGATCGGAATCGAATGCGCCCACAGCAGATGTCCCGGCAAGAGCGCGAGCATGGCGGGAACGAACATCACTAGCCAGACTCCGCCAAGACTCTTGGCCAGCGGGGATTGGACTTTCATCGACCGAAACCAGCGCACTCCCAGCATCGTCGGAAAAATCACGAGAAGGAACGCGCCAACGCCGAAGAACTGCAGAAAAGCATCGGCGGTATAAGCACCGACAACGCCGATCCAGTTGCGGGCAGCGTGCGATCCGGTCAGGACCGAGGCGCTGTTCCACGAAGGGTCCAGTGGAGAGTACGAGATGAGCGCGAGGAGGAGGAGGAGCGCGGAGACACACATCAGGAAGCCGACAAGTTCGTTGAGTCGCCGGTTCCCGGTGGGTACAAAAATCGTCGCCAGATAATCCATGAAGGCCGGATTTTCGCCGAAGACAGGTCTTCAGCGCCGTAATCGGCCAGAGCGCAACTATTATGGCAGGAAGCCGAGGTTCCTACAATCAGGGAATCTCGGACGGTGTTGATGTGGTTATCTCGATGAGCAATTGGCAGTTAGCAGTTAATCAGCTTTCGCAACGGCGTCATCCCTCGCTCCGCCTGAACTGCGGCTCTCCGCTCGGGATGACGCCTTCTTATGCGGCGAACGCTCACTGCAAGTGCATCGCAAATGCCAGCGCAATCACCACAATTCCGGCGACGATTCGATAGATAATGAAGACCTTCAGACTGTTCGACTGCAGATAGCGAATCAGCCAGGCGATTGCTGCGTAGCCAACCAGCGCTGAGACGAGGATGCCAATGAGAACCGGCATCTGCATGTCGTGCGGCAGGCCTTCCTTGTGGAGTTCCTTCGCCTTCAACAGCGCCGCACCAGCGATCAGGGGCGTTGAGAGCAGGAAGCTGAATCGTACCGCGGCTTCCCGCGTGAGATTGCGGAAGAGTCCGGCAGTGATCGTCGAGCCCGAGCGCGAGACTCCGGGGATCAAGGCAAACGCCTGCGCGATGCCGATGATGAAGGAGTCTCCAAGCGAAATCCGCGTGAGAGGCTTTTGCAGACTGCCAACCTTCTCGCCGAGCCACATCAGCAGCGCGACGACGATCAGCGCTCCGGCGATGAGGAATATGTGTTCGCGGAAGTAGTCTTCGGCCGAATGCTCGAGTAATTTACCCGCAATCGCTCCAGGGATCGTGGCAATCGCCAGGAACCACAACAGCATGCGCTCTTCTTTCTGCTCCTCGGCAGTGAGATTCACATCGGAAGAACCTGCTTCCGAAAAGCGTACAACTTTACCGCCCAGCGCCGCGCGGATGATCTGGAACCAAGTGCGACGGAAGTAGAAGAGCACGGAAAGCAGCGTTCCGAAGTGAAGCGCAACATCGAAACTTAGTTCGTGTGCTGGAGAGAGTTCGTTCCAGCCGAGAAGACGGCGGACGATGATGAGGTGTCCGGAGCTAGAGATGGGAATGAATTCGCCCAGTCCTTGAACGATCGCAAGAACAATCGCTTGATAAATTGGCAAGTTGTCGGTCCGCCGGATTTCGTAGGTTGGTACGTCTTGATGACTGTAAAAGATCGCTTCTGAACACGCAAGGCCTGCTGGAAGCGTCGGGAACCTTTAACCTGAGGTTAATCCGCCTTCTTCAATCTGCGCGAGATAAGGATCCTCAGGGTCGCGTAGAGCGTTGCGTTCAACGCTCCGATGACGGTCCACAGGATGTAAAAGCCGCTCGTACCAACTTCTACATCGATCAATGGAATCGACAAAATCGAAGGCGGGCAGAGAACCACAAAAGCTATCATGATCGAAGAACTGCGGGCGAGCGCGGACTGGGGGTCCGTCAGCAGTTGATACGACACAAAAGCTGCGGTGATCGAGAAACCCAGGACAGCAGAGCGGAAGATGCTGTGGCCAGATGTGCTCATCTTTCAATCTGTGTTCAATCTGTCGAGTTGCCGTAGGTCACAATGCCCTGCTGAATGTAGTCGATCAATGTGGTGGCGCGCAAGGCCCATGGGCTCTGTCCATACTGGCTGACGATTCTCTGGGCGAGATCGAGTGCGCGGGCTTTCGCTGCCTCGGATTTTTTCTGGTTTGCTTCGGTCCTATAGATCTCGATCAGCGCCGATTGACGCCAGGCTGCTTGGTACAGGGCTTCCGGAGCGGCGGGCGATTGATCGTGCTCTTTCACGTACTTCTCGTACGTCTCCGCTTCTTTCTCCGGGCACTTTGACGCGCTCTGCCAATCGCCGCACAATTTGTTTTCGATCAGGCGGAAGGCGGCGAGGTCAGCCCACTTCGTCCCGGGATATTTCTTTATGACCTGCTTCATCCACTCTTCGTCCATCTGGCCGCGCATGTAGGCTTCGCGTTCGCGTGCCGACGGGCGCGTCATGATGTCAGAGCGCTCCATTTGCCAGCGGATGTCGGCGGCGCGGTAGAGTCCTTCGGCCGCAAGCGGTGAGGTCGGGAACAGATCATAGACGCGGTAGTAGAGGCGCATGGCGTCTTGGGCGGCATCACGGCGTCCACGGCGGCGGCTAGCTTCGTCTTCGGAGTTGACGGCTTCGCCGAAGATGATTTTGTCGCCGTTTGGCGTGTTCATCGAGACAAGGGCTTTACTGAGAACCCAACCGGTGATGGTCTTGCCTTGGGCAGCTTCGTCATCTTCGTCGGCATCTTTGGCCGGTTCGCGCAGAATGGCCTCGACATGGGTCCAATCGCGGCTGGCGTCGATGATGATAAGTTCGTGGCCGCGTTGTGCTTCGCCCAGTTTGGGGGTGTCGGCGCTTGGGGAAACGCGGATGGTCTCTTCGTGGATAAGCGTTCCGCGCAGAGCCTGGGCCGAAGCGTGAAGTGCGGAGAAGGCAAGGGCTATGAAGAGAATCGCGAGTTCCCAAAATGGGAATGTGGAGGGTTGATGGGGTACCCCCCCTCCCCCCCGGTCTTGTGGAATCATCGAGTTAGCGGAAAATCTCGAAAAAATCCTAGAGCTGCAATTACTTATGGGCAAAATCTTGGGAACAAAGGAGTTATGGGATGCGATCTTCACTCTCGACATTGGTTTCCCGTTCGCGGTATCAGGATGAGCATTTGATTGGTTGAAGTCAAGGTTATTTGAACATTCAGCGGCTGTGAAAAAAGCCTTTACCGCAGAGGGCGCGGAGACTGCCGCAGAGTTCGCGGAGAAGACCAAAGCCCTCAGTTGTACGATGCGGCTAGGCGCGTCGGAGTTCTTCCAGCATCTGGGGTTCGATGTTGCCTCCCGAGATGATCGCCACGTTTAGCTTCGTTTGCGGCAGTTCTTTGGCGTGGAAGATGAATCCGGCTGTCGCAACCGCGCCACTGGGCTCGGCCACTGTCTCCGGATTGGCGCTTAGATATCTCATCGCCTTCCGGATCTCGTCTTCCGTCACCGTGATGATGTCGTCGACATAGGCGCGGATATGCTCGAAGTTGATTGGCCCAATGCTTTGGGTGCGGAGCCCGTCGGCCAGGGTGCGTGAGACTTGCTCGGCAGGGAACTGCACGATCTTGCCCTGGCGCAGGCTGGCTTGGGCATCGGCGGCGAGCTCGGGTTCGACGCCGATGACTTTTATGTTGGGATTGGTCAGTTTGATGGCTGCTGCGACGCCAGAGATGAGACCTCCGCCGCCGACCGGCGAGAGGATGGCTTCGACGTTCGGTAGCTCTTCAAGGATTTCGAGGCCGATCGTGCCTTGCCCAGCGATGATCTTTTCGTCGTTGTAGGGAGGGACGATGACGTATCCGTACTGGGCGGCGAGTTCCTCGGCCTTGGATTTGCGCTCGTCGGATCCGGGGCCGACAAGGACGATCTCGGCGCCGAGCTTTGCCGTGGCTTCGCGCTTGATCTGAGGCGCGTTGTCGGGCATGACGATGACCGCTTTTGTGTTCAGGGCACGGGCCGCGTAGGCAACGCCTTGGGCGTGATTTCCACTGGAATAGGAGATGACGCCTTTTTTCCGTTCGGCGTCTGAGAGCGAGGCAATTTTGTTATAGGCGCCGCGGAGTTTGAAGGCGCCGATGGGTTGCTGGTTCTCGGGCTTGAGAAGCAGGCGGCGTGTGTCTTCGGCACAGAGGGGGAAGTCGATTAGCTTTGTGCGAACGGTGATGTTCCTTAAGCGAGATTGAGCGGCGTGGAAGTCGGCGAGGGTGATCATTCGTTTCAGTTGTGCCTGCCGCACAGAGTATCGTTAAGGGCTGTATTTCCGCCAGTGGAGAACGGTTATCGGATACAAACACGTGGGCGTTTCGAGAGAATTCCCCGAACTTGTGGGCAGCGCCATCAGGGTAGGGATGCTTCGACTCCGCATTGCGGATCGCTTCGCTCTTCGCAATGCTCCGCTCAGCACGACAATTCGTGAGCGGTCGTCGGCGAACGGTTTTCAATCAACAATCAAAAATCACACAATCGACAATGCGCTCACACGCACTTGCATTCGCTGCGGATCAGGATGTTCGCCATGGCGTGGGCGAATTCGCGGGCTTCGGGCAGGGTGGCGTAGGGGCCGTGCCACTTGGCGTGGTTGACGTCGTGGCCGGAGGGGCGTCCTTTGCCGTGGCTGCATTGGCCGCAGGTGCCGCGGTGCAGGACGATCTTGTGTGGTCCAGCGACCCAGTTTTCGTAGATGAAGAATTCGGCGGCCTCGGGGGTTGGGCCGGCGGGTTTGCTGATCAGTCCGACGTCGGTGGCGACTCTTTGCAGCTTCGAACGAGTGTCGCGGCGCATGGGCAGGAGCGGAAGCCGGTACACTTCTTCGACTTTGCCCATCATGGTGAGAACTGCTTTCACCGGCAGCGGGCTTGATTCGATGAAGTTGGCCTGCATCAGCGGCAGATATTTGCGATTCAGGGCGCGCGCAGTCGTCCAGTCATTCGAGAGCGCAGCGCGTGTCAGAGACGCCATCTCGTGCGGGATTTCGTTTGACGCGACGGAGATCACGCCGACTCCGCCGAGCGCAATGACCGGCAGTGTGACTGCATCGTCACCGGACAAGACAAGGAAATGCTCTGGGCATACCGCGATGATTTCGGCGATCTGGGTCATGTTGCCGCTGGCTTCCTTGACCGCGACGATGTTCGGGATATCGGATAGACGGGCGAGAGTGGACGGTTCGATGTTGGCGGCGGTGCGGCCTGGGACGTTGTAAAGGATGATCGGCTTGTCTCCGACGGCTTCGGCGATCGCTTTGAAATGGCGGTACTGGCCCTCCTGCGTTGGCTTGTTGTAGTAGGGCGAGGCGGTGAGGATCGCATCCACACCGGGGCGTGCGGCGAGTTCCTTGGCTTTGGCGACGGCTTCGTGGGTGGCGTTGGAAGTGGCTCCGGCGACGATAGGGACACGTCCGGCGGCGACTTCAATCGTGGCATCGATCACATGCAGCCACTCGTCATGCGTGAGAGTCGGCGTCTCCCCAGTAGTGCCGCACGGGACGAGAAAATCGATTCCGGAATCGATCTGCCACGCGACCAGATTGCGAAGGGCCGCGTCATCGATCGATCCGTCCTGATGAAACGGAGTTACGAGTGCGGTGCCACATCCACGAAGTTGCATATGGATAAGATAGCGCGAATGGGAGTGGAGGGAAAATGCTGTGAGCAGGGTCACAGGGGCTTGAAGCCCGGCGTATTTTCGATCCGGCTTTCGCGGCCCTTAAAGGGCCGCTCTTCCACGGTTGATTATAGATTCGTCTTGCATTGGCTGATTTCTACAGCTCTCGCCACACGTCCTTGAACTCGTAGAAACCTTTCTTTCCGGCGAGCCATTCGGCGGCGCGGACTGCGCCCTCGGCGAAGCCGCGGCGAGACTTGGCGTCGTGGCAGAGATAAATGCGATCGGCCGCAGATTCGAGGACGATCTCGTGCAGTCCGACGACCTCGCCTTCGCGGAAGGAAGTGATTTCTACTTCCTCGTGATGCGGAGACGCATCCCGCATCAGACGCTGGAGAGCGATGGCAGTTCCGGAAGGCGCGTCTATCTTGTGGACGTGATGGCGCTCGAAGATCTGTCCGGAGTACTCGTGACGGAGGGCGGTGGCGGCGGCGCGGGCGACGTCGAAAAAGAGATTTACGCCGATGGAAAAGTTCGGGGCGTAGACGAATCCGGTGTTGTGCTGTTCGACCAACGATTTCACGTGGTCGATGTCCTTGTACCAGCCTGTGGTGCCGACGACCATGTTCGTGCCGGCTTTCACGCAGGCTTCGATGTTGGCGAGAATGCAGTGCGGGCCGGTGAAGTCGATGACCGCGGCCACGTCGGCCAGTTTTGCGGGAGTCAGCGCGGAGCCGTTGGCGTTTTCTTTTGCACCCGCAATAGTGACGTGGTGTCTGCGCTCTTGCGCGGTTTCTGCTACCAGAGAACCTGTCTTGCCTTTGCCTAGGATTAGGAGGTTCATGCTTCTACGATTTCTACCACAGGGGGCACAGGGGAGCACAGGGAAGGGGAGCAGTTCTTGGGGTAGGGATGTTTCGACTCCGCGGCGAGGATCGCTGCGCTCTCCTCGCTGCTCCGCTCAACATGACAAATAGTTCGAGGGGATTACAAAGAGGAGCGCGTTTAGGTAAGCTGTCGGGCGCTAGGCGAAGACTTCGGGGTCTAGTTCTGAGAAGAAGGTTTTGTGGAGGCGCTGGATTACGCCGGGGACTTCGTCTTCTTCGATTACAAACGTCAGATTAATTTCGGAGGCGCCCTGGGAGATCATGCGAATTTTTTTGTCGGCGAGCTCGCGGAAGACCAGGGCGGCAATGCCAGGCGTTTCGCGGAGGTTTTCTCCGACCAGGCAGACGATTGCCTTGCGGCCTTCGTATTTCACGTCCGCGAGCTTGGCGAGATCGGCGGCTAGCGCTGGGATCGCCTGATTGGAGTCGACCGTCAGAGAGACGCTGACTTCAGAAGTCGAGACGACGTCGACGGCGACTTTGTGGCGGTCGAAAGCTTCAAAGATGGAACGCAGGAATCCGTGTGCAAGCAGCATGCGGGGCGCCGCCACATCGATGATGGTGATCTTCTTTTTGGCCGCGATTGCTTTGAAGACGTTTTTCGTCTTGGGTGCGCGCGTGGTGATGCGCGTTCCTTCGCACGACGGATTGCGCGAATTCAAAACGTAAACCGGAATGTTTTTCTGGATCGCGGGCAGGACTGTGGCGGGATGCAGGACCTTCGCACCAAAGTAAGCGAGCTCAGCCGCCTCATCGAAGCTGATGACTTTGATCCGCCGTGCCTCGGGACAGGTGCGTGGGTCCGTGGTGAGAATGCCGTCGACGTCAGTCCAGATCTCGATGCGCTCGGCGTTCAGTCCCGCGCCGAAGATGGCGGCGGAAAAGTCGGAACCGCCGCGTCCGATGGTGGTGGTGATCCCTGTGCGATTCGCACCGATGAAGCCGCCCATCACGGGAACCTGTCCGTCCTTGATCAGCGGCAGAACTCTTTCCTGCAGCCGCAGATTCGTTTCTTCATACTGCGGCACGGCCTGCATGTAGGCATTGTCGGTGACGAGCACATCGCGGGAGTCAACGTGGGCGCCTTTGAGTCCGCGAGCTTCAAAAGCCGCGGCGACGATTCTGCTGGAAAGCATTTCGCCAAACGCGGTCACGTAGTCGGTGGTGCGCGGGGTGATCTCGCCGACAGCTGAAATGCCGCGAAGCAATTCGTCGAGTGTCTCGAAATCTGCGCCCAGTTCCGAATGAAAATCGGTGAAGCGCGCGGTGCCTAGCAGTTCGCTGGCGGTGTTGTAGTGGCGCTCCTGCAGCGAGCGGCACAGTTTGAGCGCGGTCTTGCGCTCGCCTTCGCCGGCGGCTCGGGCCATGGTCAGCAGCGTGTCGGTGACTTTGGCCATGGCGCTGACTACCACGACCGGCTGTTGCGGGAGACGATCCTCGACGATAGAGGCGACTCGATCGATGGCTTTGGCGTCCTCGACCGAGGTGCCGCCAAATTTCATGACGATCATCGGGGGGAAGGCCTCCGATGATTCCTTGGAACCGGAACGAGGGCCGGTGCGCTCCACGCGAGATCCTTCGCTCCGCCTGAAAAACGGCTACGCTCAGGATGACGCCAGTCCTGATGAGCGGCCGACTGTGCCGCAGGTCCGCTCATCCCAAGTACCCTTTGGATTTCAGCAGTTCTGCATTCAGAACCGCCGCGCCGGCGGCTCCGCGGATTGTGTTGTGCGACAGGACGGTGAACTTCCAGTCGAGCACCGAGCAAGGACGGAGACGGCCAACCGCGGTTGTCATGCCCGCGCCCAGATCGACGTCGAAACGCGGCTGCGGACGGTCGCTGGCTTCCAGATAGACCACCGGTTTTTCCGGGGCGCTCGGCAGCTTCAGTTCCTGAGGTTCCGCGCGATAGCTGTTCCAGGCCGCGATGATCTCTTCTGACTTTGCTTTCTTTTTCAGGCGAATCGAGACTGACTCGGTGTGGCCGTCTTCTACGGCGACACGGTTACACTGCGCGCTCATCGCGAAGGGCCCTGGAATGACCTTCGTCCCATTCACCTGCCCGAGAAGCTTCTTCGTCTCCTCCTCCATCTTTTCTTCTTCATTCTTGATGAAGGGGATGACGTTGCCAAGGATATCGAGCGAAGCTACGCCGGGGTATCCAGCGCCGCTCACGGCTTGCATCGTAACGGCCATCACAGTTTCAAGCCCGAACTTCTGATGAAGGGGTGCTAGAGCCAGCACGAGGCCGATGGCTGAGCAATTTGGATTCGTGACGACATAACCGCCGGATTTCTTGCGCCATCCCTGGATGTCGATCAGCTTGATGTGGCCAGCGTTGACTTCGGGAATGACGAGCGGCACGTCCTCCTGCATGCGCAGTGCGCTGGAATTTGAAACCACGTAACATCCGGCGTCGGCAAAGCGAGGCTCAAGTTCGGCGGCAATCGAGGAATCGAGCGCGGCGAAAATGACCTTCGGAGCGCCGTCGGGTGTGGCCGGCGAGACTTTCATTTTGGCCACGTTGGCCGGAATGGGTGTCTTCAAGCGCCAGCGGGCGGCCTCCGCGTACACCTTGCCTTCAGAACGGTCGGAAGCGGCCAGCCAGGCCACTTCGAACCACGGATGGTGCTCCAGCATCTGGATGAATCTCTGTCCCACGACACCAGTAGCGCCAAGAATGCCGATCGGTAGCTTCTTGTTCATATAAGTACTTGGAATTTTATAACAATCGAGGTGCTGAACCCGTGTTGGCCATCACTGGCAAAGTTACCAAGGGACAAACAGAGAATCCCTGCCCCAAAGTTCGGATGTCATCAAGACTGAGCGATCGAGCCGCTACAGCAGGGACACCCCGATGCCGATAGTAGGGTTGGAGGGCATCCTATGCCGGAATTGCGTCAGAACTTTTTCACCAAGGAGTGGGTCATCATCGCGACGGAGCGCGCCAAGCGCCCTGAGGAACTGGCGACACACCGCCCGGTGCAAGAAGCGCCGGCATTCGTGGAGACGTGCCCGTTCTGTCCGGGAAACGAAAATAAGACCCCGCCGGAAGTCATGCGCCATCCGACCGACGGAGGGCCCCGGCAGGTGCGCGTCATCCCTAACAAGTTTGCTGCCCTTAGCAGCGACGTGCAACCGGTTCGCAGCTTGCAGCATTTGCGGCGGCGCGTGAGCGGCTTCGGTTTCCATGAGGTGATCGTCGATAGCCCCGACCACTCCCGCTGCATGGCGATGCTGAGCGATGAGCATGTGGCGAAGATTCTGTGGATCTACAAGCAGAGATACAACGTGCTGAGCCTCGATCCGCGCATCAGCCACATCACTATTTTCAAGAATCATGGGCTCGATGCGGGAGCGAGCTTGCAGCATCCGCACTCGCAACTGATTGCAACGCCGGTGATCCCGAGCCAGGTTCGGCACCGCT